>Ga0123355_10002349_pt1 | contig 26749 bp, 26 predicted proteins | sample TergutEmb28metaG_3_FD_89872 | JGI IMG/M metagenome (GOLD analysis project Ga0123355, IMG submission 89872) | Embiratermes neotenicus P1 segment gut microbial communities from Petit-Saut dam, French Guiana - Emb289 P1 | ecosystem: Host-associated > Arthropoda: Insects > Digestive system > Gut ... | reverse complement strand
TTCTTGCTTAGAACTGCTTAAAATCGCTTGTCTGTGCCGTGAGTTAATTCGGAAAAATCCTTGTATAATGCGGGTTTGTAGTATATACTGTAATTTGTTTTAGGCAATCACTTAAGTACCACATTTCAGTGCGGAAATGTAAAGGGTTTTAAGGGTATACGTGAGTTTCTCCCAAAACAAAAAATGCCGAAAAGCCTGTATATACAGGACTTAACGGCATTTGGGGATTTATAAGAGGATAGTCAAAAATTATATATGAGTTTGGTTAGAAACTTTTTCAAAAGTTTGCGGGGTGTGGGGCGGAGCCCCACGGTTTTTTTATGCATACATATTAACTTCCGTAAGATGGGCATACAGCCCGCCCCGCTCCAGCAGTTCGTCATGGGAGCCTATGTCTTCTATTTTTCCGTCTTTCAGCACGATGATTTTATCCGCCTTTTTAATTGTAGAAAGCCTATGGGCGATTATAACCGTTGTACGGCCCTGCATTACGTCGTCCATGGCGTCCCGGATTTGCCTTTCGGTTTCTACGTCTACGGCGGCTGTGGCTTCGTCCAGTATTAGTATCGGCTTATCCCGCAGTACTGCCCGGGCTATGGATACACGCTGTTTCTGCCCGCCGCTTAACCTTAGGCCGCGCTCGCCTACTTGGGTTTCATAGCCGTCGGCTAATTCGGATATAAACTCATGGGCCCGGGCTATTTTGGAGGCCTCTTTTATTTCTTCCATTGTGGCACCGGGTGCGCCATAACCTATATTTTCTGCCAAGGTGTCGTTAAATAGGAATACGTCCTGGATTACGTTGCTCATGCAGTTTCTTAGGCTGGTAAGGGAAACATCTTTTAGGCCGTGGCCGTCTAAGGTGATTTCGCCTTCTACCGGGTCGTAGAAGCGGTTAAGCAGGTTGATAAAAGTGGTTTTGCCTACGCCGGTGGGGCCTACTAGGGCCACCCGTTCGCCGGGTTTTATTTCTACGGTTATGTTTTTTAGCACCTCATTGCCTTCTATATAGTGGAAGCTTACATTTTCGTACTTGATATGGCCCTTTACGTCGGTTAGTTGATGGGCGTCGTCTTTTTCTTTAATCTCTATTTCAGCATCCAGGATTTCATAAACCCTCTCGCCGCCGGCTATGGCGGTTTGCAGGTCTTCGTTAATACGGGCAAGGGCCGATACGGGCTGATAGAAAATTGCAAGATACATAAGGAATGCCACAATATCTGCCACCGGCACATACCCATGTAGGGCCATATATCCGCCGTAGGCAATTACTATTACCGTGCCCACACTGCTGAAATATTGGATGGAACTGCCGTATGACGCACTAAATTTTAACGCACCAAGTATTGCATTGGCCTGTGCCGTGGCATTACCGGCGATTTTGTCATGTTCACGTTTATGCTGGTTGAAAACTTGGATTTCTTTCATGCCGGAAATATTATCTTGAAGGTTGGCGTTAAGTTCCCCCAGGATTTGCTGGGCCTTGCGGAATATAGGCAGTACCTTTTTTGCAAACAGCACCGACAGTACGAAGATTATAGGCATACTAATCAGGCTTAAAGCCGCCAATGTCGGGTTAAGCACAAATAGAATAATGGCCACGCCAATAAGTATCACCAGGTTTACAATAATATCTGGTACCGCGTGGGCTATTAGCAGTTCGATACTATTTGTATCGTTTATGATGCGGCTCATGATTTGGCCTGTTTGCTTGTCGTGGTAGAATTTCATAGACAGCTTCTGGAGTTTGGCGTATATATCGGCCCTTAAATCCGCAAGAAACTGCCAGGCGGCATAGTGTGTGTAATATGACCGGATAAATGAGCAAATAACCTGGCCCAAGTACACTGCCGCCAGTATAAGGCCAAGACGCAGGGCCTCCTCTGCCAGGCGTGGGTCCGCGTTTACCGCCATGTCTGTTAGCTGGCGTACTACCAGCGGGGCGTATAGCTGGGCGGCGGTCATGCCTACTATGGCAAGTAAGGATACTATCAGGTATATCCAGTATTTACGTGCAGACTTTACAAGTTTAAACATTAATCTCATTGTTTATCGCGCAGTGCGCTTCTCTCCCTTCGGGTTGGAAAATTATTTTGTATACTCTATATGTTTGGTTGCAGCTTCGTTTATTTGTAGTTCTTGCACAACCACATCGTTTTCGTCTCGCTTTAATATGCGGATATAATTGCGGTACACCCTGCATACCCTGGGGCTGCAATCGAAATACAACACTTCGCCGTCCATCATTGTGATTTTGATTTTAGAATACACATACTCCGATGCCTTCCATACCAAGGAAGCCACAATGCATATCCACCATATTTGAAGGGCCCAAGACATGACCATGGCAACACGTGTCACATATTCCTCGTATACAGAGCCTACAAATACCAGGGTAGCATAGGCCAGCACTATAGATATTATAGATACCCACAGCAGCATAATATATTGCCTCCGGCCTATTTCCCTAGCCTTTTGCATCAAAACCCGCATACGTTTAGATTTGCGCATAACGCCAAAAAAAGCCAGCAAGGATATACCCGCCAATACGGAATACAAAACCGCATATATAGCTATGCCCAAAGTGATTTCTGCAATAGTTGCAACAAAAACAATTATCACAATGCCGATGGTGCTAACTAGCATAGGAACAGCGCTTAGGTAAAATAAATGCAGAAGGCAATATAGAACCATTTGTTTATTTAGTTTTTTATAGTTGCCGGATTTACGGGATATCCACGGCACCAGGAACCCAGACGTGAGGGTTAGTAATAACCCCAAGATTTCCGGCCACCTGGATAGCAATGTATTGCGCAAAAATTCAATCATTTTTTCTTAAACCTCGCCGCATATAAGCTGTTTGGCGTAGGGCAGGGTTTCAACCCAACCGCAAAATTCCCGCCATTCGTGTAGCTTGTGGGTCTTTCTTGCGTGGTACATACTACATAAATTCTCATACGACATGGTGCAGGTCCTTAGCTGGTTATAGCCGGAGGGCAGCAATTGGATTATGCTGTACCATTCGGATTTGTCTTTGGTGGAGTTAAAATTTTCTCTTGCGCTTTCAAGGATTTTTATCATGTTTAGCAGGGCCTCTTTGCCGCTGCCGGTTAACCGGTCGTGGCTGAAATCATCTAATTCGAAGGGTTTTGCGTGAATCTTATGCATGGTGCTGGTGGAGTTAGCCGTCGTGCCTACTTTGTATGTGTCAAACTCCTTCCACCAATACAAGGGCGCAAGAATATCCACAGATACTATTATCTGCCGCATAAATTTTCTATGGTCGCTTCCGGCTTTGCATAGCTTAACCGCAAGGCCTAAATCATTTTCACCAAGGATATATTGGCCGGTATCGTTGTAGTAGCTGTCGGTTCTGTGCCAGCTGTTCATTGGGTTGCGGGCCCCGCGCAATGCGTTCTCAAAATTGTAGACACTTACCTCTGTGATACGAATCATATTATCAACCCCCTTTAAGTTTTACTTAACCACGCGCACATGCGCGGCCAGCTTAGGTAAGCCGCCCGGGATACGCTCTCCCGGGGCTACCAGCGCAATCCCCGGCGGGTAGCAGGCAATTACCTCACCTGCAATACGCCCGGCACAATTTTCCCACGGAACAACCTCTGTATCCAGCCGGGCCGCCTGCTGCGGCCGGATTACCAACTCGGGGATGTTATAGTAAGCCTGCCCCATATCGGTTTCCTTGGCTTCCTGAAGTCCGCTTATGCTGTCACCGTCTAAAGCAGGCCCCGCGCTTAGCTTAATATTCAGCGCCCCAATCGCCGCCCAAAGCCTTTGCATACCGTCGTCGGTATCCGCAACGGATGTCATTGCCAATAAGTACCGCCCGGCAGCCATTTCCATCTGCAGGCAGTACTCTTCGGACAATTTCTTGGATATGCTTTCGGCGCTGTCGTTGGTATTTATGCGGAACAATAATTTTCCAAGGTCAACGGCATGTATGCCCATATGGCCTGTAAAGTCTGCGCCAATAAGTTCTATTGGCTGCATTTCGCCGGGTAACAGCGCGTTTCTTAGGGAGTTAAGCCGGCTTACATACATTTCAAATATTTCCGGCCGCTTCCATAACATGCTAAGCACGTAATCCAGCTGGGCCATTAACATATATGAAGGGCTTGTAGTTTGCATTGCCCGTAAATAGAATTTTAAGCGCCCGGTATCAACCCTCGGGCCTTTTACATGCAGTACCGCCAATTGCCCCAAGGCCGGAAGGGTCTTGTGGAAACTTTGTATAACAATGTCTGCGCCCATTGCAAGGGCCGAATCCGGGAATGCGCTGTGAAAGGGGAAGTGCGCCCCGTGGGCCTCGTCCACTATTAATATACCGCCGCGGCTATGAACTTTTTCGGCAATGGGCTTGATATCGGACACGAAGCCTTCGTATGTAGGGCTTACTATAATGGCGGCTGCGCCCGCGTCCATATTATCCAGCATTTCCGGCATGATTCCCCCCATAAGCCCTGCCCCGCCCCCTGTTCCGGGCTCAGGCTGAATATAAACAGGATGCGCACCGGAAAGAGCCATGCCGTTATACATGCTTACATGCCCGTTTCTTGCGGTGTACAGCTTGCCGCCTTCCCCGGAAACAGCACAAATGGCCGCCGTAATACCCACGGTGGAACCGTTAACCAAAATAAAGCTTTCATCCGCGCCGTAAAAGTCTGCAATCCTGTGTTGCAAATCCTTAATTATCCCGGTAGGGCTGTGCAGGATATCCAGGTCGGGTATTTCTGTTAAATCCAAACTGGTAAGGGCAGACGGGAAAAACATTGGGTTGCGTTTATGTCCCGGCATGTGAAAAGGGTATATACCCTTCGCTAAGTACGCCTGTAAATGTTCGTACATTCGGCACCTCTATTCCGTTGTAACTGGTATTGCGATTTCGTTTGAAATTGGGCTTCAGACTGCGCCGAAAAATGCATTGATGCGTTGCATTTTCCGGCTTGCTTCAGCCCATTTCAAATCGAAACGCTTATATTGCGATTTCGTTTGAAATTGGGCTTCAGGCTGCGCCGAAAAATGCATTGAAGCGTTGCATTTTCCAGCTTGCTTCAGCCCATTTCAAATCGAAACGCTTATATAACGATACCACAATATAAAAAAAATGCCCGTTAATGCTCGTATCGTGAATTTATTTGGATTTTGTTTGCGCAATGTGTGTTCGCTAGGTGTTAGGCGCATAATTTAGACTTAAATACTGAATTTTCCTTGACAAACGAGTATGAAGGGTTTATAAATACCCCCAGTGTACGAAAACCCGCAATATTTGCGGGTGATAAAGATCCTGAAGGAGGACATGTAATGAACAAGACGGAACTTATTGCAGCCATTGCGGCGAAGTCTGACTTGACAAAAAAAGACGTTGAGAAGTCACTATCAGCATTTGAGGATGTAGTGACAGAGGCCCTGGTGGCCGGCGACAAAGTACAACTGGTGGGCTTTATGACGGTAGAAGTGGTAGAGCGGCAAGAGCGTGACGGCCGCAACCCCCAAACCGGCGAGCCTATGCGCATAGCCGCTTCAAAAGCGCCGCGTTTCAAGGTTGGCAAAAAGTTGCGTGACGCTGTTAACGCATAAGAAGCTGTATATAAAACCCCGCTTGATTGGCGGGGTTTTTTATTGTAAAATCCTATTGGCTTCTCACCTTCATCACACATTTGCGCTGCAAATGTGTACGCACAAGTTCCTGCACAACGTAAGGAACCTGTGTGCCGCGCCCTAGCGCGGCGGTATTTAGGAGGTGTAAATGCAGTACCTGGTTTCAGCAAAAGAAGAAACATTTGAAAAAGTACGCACAGCAGTTTTTGTAGACTACGAATCATGGTTTTACGGTTGTAAAAACCAGTACCAAACAGAGCCGGATGTTGTGGGTTGGTTTAATCATGTGAAGGACAAAGGGCAGATAGACGACGTATTCTTCTTCGCGGATTTCTCCCATGAAACAATCAAAGACCATATTGTAAAGCTTAGGAATATCTCCAACAGCATAATAGACTGTTCAAAAGGCGAAAAAACCAAAGAATATACAGATTTTATTATGTTGGACCATATCTATCAGCGCCTGTTTCGGCAGCAAGACATTAAACAGTTTGTATTGTTTACAGGGGATAATCATTTCCAAAGTGTAGTCGCATTTTTGCGAAATTTTAATGAGAAAAAAGTGGGCATATATGCCCTAGACGGCTCCCTAAGCCACTTGCTTGCAGAGGCGTCAGATTGGTATGTAAGGGTTATACCCTCTAACGGGCGGTTTGATGCAATCAAAGAAAGGCTCCTAAGAAACCTTGCATGGATTAACGAAAAACCCGACGCAGTACCCACATTTTCCAAGACAGTAACAGTGGTAGCCCGCAATTATCCCGAGTTTTCGGAACAAGACGTTGCAAATGTCCTAAGTTCCATTATTTCCAAGGGCCTGGTAAGGCAGGATGAAACCCTCATGCCCCATAGTGGGGTTACTGTTAAGAAATTGGTTTTACCCAAGGAAGAAAGCTAATAAGAATTTATAGTGAGAAGCCGTATCAAAACTTGAAATGAAAATAGCGCATGTTGCCTAAATTACGAGACAATATGCGCTATTTTATTTATAGTCATTTGAATGATGAGTGGCCGGTTTTGTCAATAATGATAAACCTTTTTCGGGTTATATTGCGAAACTGCTATTAAGGAGGAAAAATATATGCGCCTTTTTCATGTCAGTGAAGACCCAAACGTTGAGGTGTTCCATCCAAGACTTCCGCGCCGCCGCGACCTTGACCCGAACATTGGGCTTGTATGGTCCCTTACCGAGCCGGCATTGCCCAACTGGTTATTTCCACGTGACTGCCCTCGTGTTGGTTATCGTATTTGTGACAATATTACCCATGATGATATGGGAAAATTCTTCGTATCAGGCGCACAACATGTTGTTGCCATTGAAAACGGCTGGCATGAGCGGCAGCTAAACGCAGTGCTCTATATTTACGAGTTTGACCCAACAAATTTTTATTATGATGAAACTGCCAGTTTCTATGTAAGCCAAAAATCCGAAACACCTATTGATATGGTAACTTATACAAACCTCTATGCTGAATTATTTAAGCGTGGCGCGGAAGTGCGGTTAGTTGACAATCTTTGGTTGTTACGGGATGCAGTATTTTCATCATCCCTTACAGCGTGGTCATTTTGTAAAATGGCGAATGCAAAGCCGCGCCCATAATACGAAGTTTGGGGCGGAATTCCATTTAGTAAATATGTTGACAACCTTCTATTCCCGCATTATTCTAACACTGTTCTCGAAACTGCTTTAAATCCACTTAGGAGGGCTTGATGAAACCACTAATAGGTGTAATCATGGGCAGCATATCGGATTTGGAAACAATGGAGCACGCCTGCAAAGTGCTGGAGGAGTTGGGGGTACCCTATGAAAAAAGGGTAGTTTCCGCCCACCGTACGCCGGAATATATGGTGGAGTACGCAACTGCCGCTGCCGAAAAAGGGCTTAAGGTGATTATTGCAGGGGCGGGGGGCGCGGCTCACCTTCCGGGTATGGTGGCATCGTGTACCAGCTTGCCGGTAATAGGCGTCCCGGTGCAATCCAAGGCCTTAAACGGCCTGGACTCATTGCTTTCTATTGTACAAATGCCGGCGGCGGTACCCGTGGCAACTATGGCTATAGGTATTGCCGGGGCCGCTAATGCAGGGCTTATGGCCGCCAGGATACTGGCTGCACATGACAGGGATTTATACAAGAAGCTGGAAGAAAGACGCAGTGCTATCCGCGACAGCATTAGGCAATTGGAAATTAATAATTAATATACATGGCCAACTACACTTACAGGGTTTGTGTGGTTGGTCTTTTTTGTTTTCTCCGCAGCGTGTGGCATATGCGGTATCTTAACCAAGTTTGAAATACTATAGCGATTTCGTTTGAAATTGGGCTTCAGACTGCGCCGGAAAATGCATTGAAGCGTTGCATTTTCCGGCTTGCTTCAGCCCATTTCAAATCGAAACGCCTATATATAAGGAGCCAAACCATGAAAAAAACAATCACCCCTTACAAGACAATCGGCATTATAGGCGGCGGCCAGCTTGGCCGTATGATGTGCCTTGCGGCAAAGGCCATGGGTTATTTTGTTGCGGTACTTGACCCAACCCCAAACTGCCCTTGCGGTCAGGTAGCAGACATTGAAATAACCGCTGCCTTCAATGATATGGACGCCATAAAGCGCCTGGCGGAAATTAGCGACGTAATAACCTACGAGTTTGAAAATATCGACTACGACGCCCTAACATGGCTTGAAGCCAATGCATACCTACCCCAAGGCAGCCAAGTACTTAAAACCACCCAGCACCGCTTTAGGGAAAAGTCGGCCATTGCCAATATGGGAATCCCTGTGCCCAAATTCATATTAATAGACAACGCAGAAACATTGGAGAAAAATGTTTTCTACCCAAGTGTGCTTAAAACCACCACCGGCGGCTACGATGGCAAGGGCCAGGTAGTACTAAAGTCAGAAGCTGACCTGCCCCGCGCAAAAGAACTGGCCACAAACAGTGAGTGCATACTGGAAGAGTTTATGAACTTCTCCCTGGAAGTTTCCGTAATAGTAGCCAGAAGCACCGCAGGGGAAACCGCTGTTTTCCCTGTTGCGGAAAATATTCATGTAAATAATATCTGCCATAAATGCATAGTCCCGGCCCGTATATCCAAAAAAGTAGAAGAAGAAGCTATTGCCCACGCAATAAAAATAGCCAATACCCTAGACGCAATAGGGATACTGGCCATTGAAATGTTTGTGGTAAACGACACAATTTACATTAACGAACTGGCCCCAAGGCCCCATAACTCCGGCCATTACACCATGGATGCATGTATCACCAGCCAGTTTGAACAGCATGTGCGCGCAGTTTGCGGGCTGCCACTTGGGGAAACCACCCAGTACAGCCCGGTTGTAATGGTAAATATCCTAGGCAACCACATGGACAAGCAAAACATGCACAACCTAGCGCCTTATATGCCGCTAATAGAAAAGGGCAAAATCCATCTTTACGGGAAAGCCGAAGCGGTAGATAACCGCAAAATGGGCCATGTAAACGTGCTGGGTGATATAAACGAAACCCTAAAGGCCATAGACGCAACAAAAATCTGGGGCTAACCCCCCTCATTTGTATGGGGCGTGGTTAGCCGCACCTAGCCCCCTTCTAAAGAAGGGGGTGGCCCGAAGGGCCGGGGGTTGTTTACAACTTGTCGTAACCCCCACCCCCCACCCCCTTCTAAAGAAGGGGGCATTGCAGGCGAACCCAGTTTTGATACTAATGGTAAACCTTTTTCCGGTTTAGATGATACCGATAAAAGCGATTTTCAAACATGGATGGTGGCAGAATCGCCATAGTTGGCCAACAGGAGGCACATATGAACTCATGGGAAAATGTCCTGCTAACCGACTCCGGGTTTTACTACGACAATGAACTGGACAAGCCCCTAAACCCACTAATAAACCGTTTCCGGGCAATGCTAGATAAGCCATTCCAGGAGGCAAAGGTATTATTCATTCCAACAGCCGCAATGGAAAATGCAGAAAAAGCGGCAGAAATTACCGAAAGACTGAGTAACGAACTATTGCAACTAGGTGTGCAGCCCCAAAATATAACAATACACCACATAGATGGCTCATTGTCGGAAGAAGACGCCATGGGCTTCGATGTAATTTACTTAACCGGCGGCAAAACACGATATCTGGCTAAAATTGTATGGGAAACCGGGTTTGATAAAATCATAATAAAGATGGTATACGCCAATAAAGTCTACATTGGAATGAGTGCAGGCAGCATGTTAGCCATGGAAAACTTCAATGTAGACGGCTTGCCGGAAACTTCGCCCATGGAATTTAAGGGCCTGGGGCTAATTAATGCCTATTTTAGCGTACACTGCCAGCCCGGAACGCCAAACCGGACAGATTTCCCCCTGCCGCATATTGCCATGCAGTGCAACCAGGCGCTGGAAGTTAACTCGATGAGATATAAGCTTATTGAAGGCGTCGAAATGCCCTAAGCCCTTTCTAAAGAAAAGAGGCTAAATGCAGCAGAAGAGAGGTTTACATGGACATTTGGACACGTAACGACTTTTATATAATAGATAATCTTATAGAAGAGGACTTAGCCCTAAAAAACGTGCAGCAAGTCAGCCGTAAAAACAACCTACCTGACATGGAAGTATCCAAAGCCCAAGGGAAATTCCTATACTTACTGGCCAAAATCAAAAACGCAAAGCGAATACTTGAACTGGGGACTTTCATTGGCTACAGCACAATTTGGCTGGCGAAAGCAATTCCCGATAATGGCATTGTAATAAGCCTTGAGTGCGATGCAACCTACGCCGATATAGCGCGCAAAAATATTGAATATGCCGGCTATTTGGGCAGGGTAAAGATTATACAAAGTGATGCCACTGCCACGCTTAACAAGCTGATTGAGGAAAAAACAGAGCCCTTCGATATGATTTTTATTGACGCAGACAAGCCCAATTACCCGGTATATCTGGAATTATCGCTGAGGCTTTCAAAGCCCGGCACGGTTATTTACGGGGACAACATAATACGAGACGGTAAACTTTGCAGCAGCGTAAACTCTGACGATAAAATATATGGTGTTAGACAGTTTGTTGAAGACTTAGGAAAATCGGCTAATGTAGAGTCGACAGTACTGCAAACCGTAGGGATTAAGGGCTATGACGGGTTTTCCATTAGCATTGTAAAGTGAATAGTCGTTTCAATCAGCATAGTTATAAAGCAATTCATATTTAATCAAAATAACGGAGGCCAAAACCATGATAACACCCCAAGCAATAGAAGAAACCCGTATCTACGCCCAAATGGGCATGACAGACGAAGAATTCGCACTGGTTAAAACAATCCTTAACCGCCTGCCCAATTATACGGAACTTGGACTGTTTTCCGTAATGTGGTCCGAGCATTGTTCCTACAAGACATCAAAGCCCGTACTGCGCAAGTTCCCAACAAATGGCCCCCAGGTGCTGCAAGGCCCCGGCGAGGGTGCAGGTGTGGTGGATATAGGCGACGGGCTTGCGGCGGTGTTTAAGCTGGAATCCCATAACTATCCTTCGGCGGTGGTGCCTTTTGATGGGGCGGCTACCGGGGTTGGCGGGATTGTACGGGATGTTTTTTCCATGGGCGCAAGGCCGGTGGCATTGTTAAATTCCCTGCGCTTTGGGGAACTTAATAACCCCCACACCCGGTACTTGATGCAAGAATGCATAGCCGGGATGGCTAACTACGGTAACGGGATGGAGATACCCACCGTGGCCGGCGAAATCCAGTTCGACAACTGCTACGCCACAAACCCCCTGGTTAATGCCATGTGCGTAGGAATAATCCGCCACGACGGCATTAAAAAGGGCATTGCCGCAGGCGCAGGCAACGCGGTGCTGTATGCAGGCGCAGACACGGGCCTTGACGGGGTGCAGGCCGCAACATATTCCAGCGCTACACTGTCTGAAGAGGAAGACCCGGACCGTCCAACCGTCCCAAAAGGGGACCCGGTTTTGCAAAAACGCCTTATGGAAGCCTGCCTGGAGGTGATGAACCACCCAGCGCTTATAGGCATACAGGACATGGGCGCGGCGGGACTTATTTCGTCATCCTCTGAAATGGCCTCGAAAGGCGGCATGGGCATAGAACTTGACCTGGACAAAGTGCCGACCCGCTCAAACAACATGACCCCATATGAAATGATGCTAAGCGAATCCCAAGAAAGAATGCTGCTGGTAATAAAACAAGGCCAGGAACAAGAAATCCTGGACATATTCGCAAAACACAATGTAAATGCCGCAATAATAGGCAAGGTAACGGATGACCGCAAGGTGCGCTTATACCATAAAGGCGAACTGTGTGCAGACGTCCCCGCAGACGCCTTGGCCAACGAGGCCCCCGTATACAATAAACCCTCCCGGGAGGCGGCGTACTACAGTCAATTAAAAGCCAAGGACGCATCCATAAAAATAAGCGACCTGCACTGCCAACATTGCCAGCTAGCCGAATGCGAAGACTATCCGTCTAAAGACATAGCCGCCTATACCATAACTTTGCTTAACCTGCTATCCACCCCCACAATAGCCAGCAAACACAGCTTATACGCCCAGTTCGAAAAGAATGCGGACGTATTGGTTCCCCCCGGCTCCGACAGCGGTGTAATCCGCGTACCGGGCACCAATAAGGCCCTGGCCATGACAGTAGACTGCAACAGCCGCTACGTGTATCTGAACCCATACGAAGGCGGTAAGATAGCCGTAGCAGAAGCGGCCCGTAACATAGTAGCCTCCGGCGCGAAGCCCCTGGCCATAACAGACAATCTGAACTTCGGCTCCCCCGATAACCCTGAAATCTTCTGGCAGCTAGAAAGGTCCGCAGACGGCATAAGCGAAGCCTGCCTGGCCCTGGATACCCCGGTAATAGGCGGCAATGTCTCCTTATACAACGAGCGAGGCGAAAGCGCTATCTACCCAACCCCCACAATAGGCATGGTTGGCCTGATAGAAGACCTTTCCCATATCACCACCCAAGAATTTAAAAATCCGGACGACGCCATATTCCTGCTGGGCCGGACTCGCCACGAGTTCGGTGGAAGCGAACTGCAAAAGCTAATGCACGAGGGCAAGATTTTCGGCCCGCCACCTTCCATTGACCTGGCCGAAGAAAAGCGTGTCCAAGACCTACTGCTTACGGCAATAAAGCAAGGGTTAGTAAACTCCGCCCACGATGTATCCGAAGGCGGCATAGCCGTATGCCTTGCAGAATGTCTAATGGGTACAGCATTAGGCGCAAATATCGGCATCATTGACGAAGATGCCGTAGCTTTCCTTTTTGCGGAAAGCCAGTCCCGTTTTATAGTTAGCTGTGCGCCTGAAAACATGAAGGCATTTGCAGACCTAACCGGTGCCGAACATCTGGGGTATACCAACGATACCGGAAAGATGCAAATCCGCCTGGGCAAACTCAGCAATATTGTAGATATCCCGGTTTCCACAATGGAAGAAGCCTGGAAAGGGGCCATAGAGTAATGCCTAAAGATATAAGGGGCCTAAACGAGGCCTGTGGCGTATTCGGCGTATGGGGCCATAAAGACTCTGCCGAAATGGCCTATTACGGTCTGCACGCCTTGCAGCACCGTGGCCAAGACGGGGCCGGCATGGTTGTAAAAAACGAAAACCGGCTGATAAGGCACCGGGGCCCGGGACTGGCCTCCGAAGCATTTCCAAAAGAAACCCTGGACAAATTGGCCGGCACGGCGGTAATAGGCCATGTGCGATACGTAATGACGGGCACCCACAGCGAAGACGGATACCAGCCGCGGCTGTTCCATTTCGAAAAAAGCAGCATGGCAATCTGCCATAACGGCAGCCTGGTAAACGCCGGGGAACTGCGTCACGATTTAGAATCCGACGGCAGTATATTCCAAACCACATCGGATTCGGAAACCCTGGCCCATTTAATTCGAAAGAGCCGCCATTCATTCTTACTCGACAAGCTAAAAGCCGCATTAAGAAAAATAAGAGGCAGCTTTACCTTCCTATTACTAACCCAGAAAAAAATGATAGCCGCCCGGGACCCACATGGCATACGCCCGTTGGTTATAGGTAAGCTAGGCGACGCATACATGGTAGCGTCGGAAACCTGCGCCTTTGATGCACTGGGTGCCACATATGTACGAGACGTAGCCCCCGGCGAAATTGTTATCATTGACAACGACGGCCTAAGGTCAGAGTTTTACAACACCGATACAAGCCTTGCCGTATGCAGTATGGAGTATATTTATTTTGCCAGGCCCGATTCGGATATAGACGGCGTAAACGTACACACTTCCCGCAAAAACGCCGGACGTATACTGGCAGAGGAATCCCCAACACCCCAGGCGGAAGTTGTTGTGCCTTCGCCTGATTCGGGGATATCGGCGGCAATTGGCTATGCGGAAGCCAGCGGCACCCCATATGAAATAGGGCTGATAAAAAACCGCTACGCCATGCGCACTTTTATAGCCCCCTCGCAGGAACTACGGGAGCAAGGCGTTAAAATGAAATTGTCTGCCGTGCGGGCCATAGTTGAAGGTAAATCTGTAGTGTTGGTAGAGGATTCTATTGTGCGGGGCACCACCAGCAAGCGCATAGTTACACTACTAAAAGAGGCCGGGGCAAGGGAAGTGCATATGAAAGTAGCGTCGCCTATTTTGCCCCACTCCTGCTGCTATGGTATAGACTTGCATACAGCCCAGGAACTTATTGCTTATAACAATACCAAGGATGATATTTGCAGGATAATAGGCGCGGATTCCCTTTCCTATTTAAGCGAAGAGGGGCTAATAAAGGCTATAGGAATCAAATGCGGCAAAGGAAGCGGGTTATGTCTTGCCTGTTTTAACGGGCATTATCCCGCCGGCAGCTAAAACCCCGGTAAGCCCCCTTCTTTAGAGGTAATGTCAACAACTGAGTGGATGGCAGAAGCTAAAAGCCCCCTTCTTTAGAAGGGGGTGCCGGAGCGAAGCGGAGGCGGGGGTTGAGGTTTGCAGCAATTTATAAACAACCCCCGGCCCTGCGGGCCACCCCCTTCTAAAGAAGGGGGCTTACCCGACCCTACAACACGAACAAAGGAGAAATTTATGTCCAACCAATACAAGCAAGCCGGAGTAAACATAGAAGCAGGCTACGAAGCAGTATCCCGCATAAAAAAACACGTAGAGCGCACAAAAACCCCCGGTGTTTTAGGCGGTTTAGGCGGCTTTGGCGGGCTGTTCGAACTTACTAAGCATATGGCAGGCATGGAAGAGCCGGTAACGGTAAGCGGCACAGACAGCGTAGGCACAAAGGTAATGCTGGCCTTCGCCATGGACAAGCACGACACAATAGGCATAGACGCGGTGGCAATGTGCGTAAACGATGTAATAACCGTAGGCGCAAAACCACTGTTCTTCTTAGACTATATAGGCTGCGGCAAGCTGGACCCGGCCCAGGCGGAAGCCATAGTGGAAGGGGTATGCGAGGGCTGCGTCCAGTCCGGCAGCGCGCTGATAGGGGGCGAAATGGCCGAAATGCCCGGTGTATACAAACCCGGTGAGTATGATTTGGTGGGCTTTAGCGTAGGCATAATAGATAAAAAAAATATAATCACCGGCGAAAACATAACCGCCGGGGATGTGCTTATAGGGCTTGCATCTTCCGGGGTGCACAGCAACGGGTTTTCCCTAATTCGTAAGATTATCACGGATAACGGGTTAAAACTTGACCAGGTATATCCTGAACTTACAGCCCCAGGTGATAAGCAGCAGACTTTGGGCGAAATCCTGTTAACCCCTACACGTATTTACGCAAACGCCGTCACAAACTTAGTAAGCACCGTAGAAGTCAAGGGCATGGCCCATATAACCGGCGGCGGGTTTATAGAAAATATCCCCCGTATACTGCCTGCAGGTCTGGGGGCTAATATAGCACGCGGTACATGGGATATCCCAAAGATTTTCAACTTCCTGCAAGAGCGCGGTGGAATAGACGAAACAGAGATGTATAACCTGTACAACATGGGTGTAGGCATGGTAGCAGCCGTGTCAAAAGAAAACGCAAGTAAGGCCCTTGAAATATTGGCCGCGCAAGGGGAAAAAGCTATGGTAATCGGCCAGGTTGTACCCGGTGAGGGCGTAGTCCTGGAAAACTAAAATGAGGGCAGTGTAAAATGTTAAAAAAAGAAAACATACACAAGCTGTACCTACTACTAAGCGCCGGGCTAATTTTATACGGTGTTATCCTAGGCTTAACCGGGGGCGGCCAGATTCATTTGTTCCCGGGTATGGCCGGCAGCGGCAGTGTTCACTTCCGCTCCCTTAAAACATTTACATACCAAAGCAACTTGTTGTTAGTTATTGGCTTTATAGCCATGCTTGCGTTTGGAAATAGCAGGCTAAGGCAATATATTTCTGTTTCGGTGATACTGGCCACAACCGTTACGGGCCTTGTATATAATTTTTTACTGGTGCCATTTGCGCAGGCACCTATGTTTTTTTCTGGTTATGTAAATTTCTCAACTCATGTACTGGCCACTGTGCTGGCACTTGCAAATTATTTTATTTTCGAGAGCAAAGGCTTTTTACACCATAAGCATATCCTGGCCGGGATGCTTTTCCCCGGCGCATATTGGGCAGTATTTGTGGTTATTGGCGAAAGAATTAATTTCTTCCCATATTTTTTTATGAACCCAAATAGCGTAGGCTGGGTTATGGTATTTGTATGGTTTGCAATTTTGTTGATTATTTTTGCCGGGCTTGGGTTTGCGCTGATGCTATATGACAGAAGCAATAGAAAGAAGGACATCGTTGACACCATAGGGGCATGATGATAGTTTGTTGCCTAAATTATAGCAATTTCATATAAAACACCCTACCTGACGCATCCAAAGGAGGCCATAATTGAAAACCCTATGCTTATTCGACCTAGACGGCACACTAACAGATTCCAAACCCGGCATAATAAACGCGGCAACATATGCGCTAAAAGCTGCCGGCATTAAATCATCAGAATATATAGGAACCTTAGAATCCCTAATAGGCCCGCCGATACGCGATGCGATGCGCTTAATCCACCCCTTTAGCGACGCAGAGGTAGAAGAGGTAGTGCGCAAATACCGCAAGTATTACGTGGAGAAAGGTATGCTGGAAAACGCCGTATACCCCGGCATTTTGGAACTGCTGGCAAAACTGCAAAACGAGGGTATAACCATGGCCATAGCCACATCAAAGACCCAGGCCTTCGCAAAGCGGATTGCAGAGCATTTCGATTTTGCAAAATACTTCTCTGTTATCATGGGCGCCGAGCCGGATGGCACCCGGGATCGCAAAAGTGAGTTAATCACCGCCGTCCTTGAGTATCTTGGGGGCAAAGAAAACTTTCAATCAATAATAATGATAGGCGATCGGGAGTATGATATTATCGGCGCACAGGAAACCGGTATAGATAGCATTGGCGTAACCTGGGGATACGGCTCTGTACAGGAATTTGAAGCGGCAGGGGCAAAAACCGTTGTAACTTCCGTAAGCCAGTTGTACGATGAAATAATAAAAAAGTCAGGATTATAGCGATTTCGTTTGAAATCTGGCATCATATGATACTGAAAAATGCATTGAAGTGTTGCATTTTCCGGCTTGTTTCAGACTGCTTCAAATCGAAACGCCTATATAGGCAAGGTGATAAATTTTGCATGAGATAATTGGCATAGTAGCAACACTGTTCGTACTGCTGTCCTTCCTTTTCACATCCGAAAAAAGAATCCGCCAGGTAAACATTATTGGGGCAGGGATTTTCATAATATATGGTATTATCATAACAGCCCACAGCGTTTATATCCTGAACGGGGCGTTGGTGATTATTCACATATACAAGCTGTACAAAGGCAGAAATAAGCAGGATTAAAACCTCGGGGGCTTCGCCCCTAAACAAGGAGGGGCCAAACATGAAAGCCATAGTAAAGCAAACTCCGGAGCCGGGAGGCCTGGCATTAACAGAGGTTCCCACTCCCATCCCAGGCGACACCCAAGTGCTGGTAAAAATCAAAAAAACCGCAATATGCGGCACAGATATCCACATATATAACTGGGACGCCTGGGCGCAAAAGACAATAAAAACACCGCAAATAATAGGCCATGAGTTTGTGGGGGAAGTAGTGGATGTAGGCCGGCATGTAACCAATGTAAGCATAGGCCAGCTGGTATCCGGCGAAGGGCATATTGTATGCCAAAAATGCCGCCACTGTATAACCGGCCACCCCCACTTATGCCGCCAAACCGTAGGCATAGGCGTGAATATGGACGGGGTATTTTCCGAATATATAACCTTCCCCGCCGAAAATATCTGGATATGCGACGAAAATATTTCCCATGACGTACTAAGCGTACTGGACCCGCTGGGTAACGCCACACACACGGCATTAAGCTTTAACGTGCTGGGCGAGGATGTGCTAATTACCGGGGCCGGGCCAATAGGGCTAATGTCCATACCCATAATAAAGCGGGCAGGAGCGAGGCATATAGTTGTAACAGACATTAACCTTACCCGCCTTGAAATGGCAAAGGAACTGGGCGCCACCACCGTAGTAGACGTAAGAACGCAAAAACTCAAAGACGCACTAAAGGGCATAAAAGGAATGACCGAAGGCTTTGACGTGGGCCTGGAAATGTCCGGCAGTGCCGCCGCTTTTAGCGACATGCTGGACACAATGGCCAACGGCGGTAAGATGGCCATACTGGGAATACTCCCCGAGAATACAATAATCGACTGGAATACGGTGGTATTTAACAGCCTAACAATGAAGGGCATATACGGCCGCCAAATGTACGATACCTGGTATAGGATGACCGCCCTGCTGCAATCGGGCCTGGATAAGGAAATAGAAAAAATTATAACCCACCGCTACCACTATACAGACTTTGCTAAGGCCTTTGAAGTAATGCGGAAAGGCGATTCCGGCAAGGTTATACTTGATTGGTGAAACGAAATGAAAAAGACACGGGGATTCTCATATATTGAAGTGATACTTGCTATGGCTCTGTTTGCTATTGCTATGCTGGCTATTATCCCAACCCTGTCCCAGGCCGGGCGTAATATATCCTTTGCCATGGAGGCTTACGACGGCCATTTGCAAGCCGGCCGGGTTATGCTTACCGTTAGGGAGGCCCTTATAAACGGCACAGACCCGGAAGAAATGGCCATCCAGCACGCTTCGGGCCGTTTTGAGTTTAGTGTTTGGGTTTTTGGGCGGTATGCACAGGAATTTCATACAATAGATGAACCGGATGCAACTGTGGCGGTTACAGGCACTAATATAGCTGTTACCAACCACTCGTCAACCATAGTTGCTGTAGTATGGGGCGATGACGGGCAGGTGGTTGGCCGCGCTATTGGTATGTTATACTCGTAACTCATACCGATTTCAATTTAAATCCTATATGCCTATCGCGGCTAAGCGCGGGAAAGCGCTTGCTCCGCGTTTCCCGCAGCCGCTCTGTCAGATAGGTTTAAATTTGGAATCGGTATCACCTGGTTTTGATGATACCGATAAAAGCGATTTTCATGCTCGGTAGGTGATAGAAATTGCCCCGTAACGGGCGGATAGGAGCATGTTATGCTCGTCTCCAAAGCGCACCGTGGCAGCGCTTATATTACAGTATTTGCCGCCACAATGATAATCCTCATGTTAGCAACGGTAGTTTTAAGCGTAACCGCTGTAAGCAGGCGGATAACCGCACGTTATTCCGATTATATAGGGCTGTACGACCTGGCTGTTGCCGGGAACGAACAGGCCTTTTTTTTATTGCGTCAAGCTTTTAATGCGCGAAACGACGATATAACCAGCCGGGCATGGCAGCGGCTTAAAGATGAAGAGCACATAAGCTTTATATATCACGTGGCTGGCCTTCGCCTTGATGTGGCCACAAGTGAACGGTTCAGAAATATTTTCGTAGCAGAAGCCATGGGGGATTTAAGAGCCGGTATGGGAAATATTTTTTCCCGTCATTTTTTTATGTATCAGCGGGTTTGGGGGCTTGACGCGGTTATAGATACAGATGAGCGTACCATAAGCGATTCATATCGTGCCGCAACCACCCTATGCGCCGCCGCCGACCGTTTTCATATAGATACGGTAATACAGCGGTATGAAGGTGAGTATCTGGGTGTTAGGGCTATAGTCGAATCATCCATAATTTGGACGAACTATGGCTTGCGGGAATTTATTTTAGATGCATATACTATATACAGGCTGGAGTCAGCCGGTGTTGTTTTTCCCTTCATTCCCATAAGCGGTGGAAATTTGATATTATTTCTTGACGAATTTACGCTTGCAATGGTAGAGTCTTTAAGAATTCAGGCGGAAATCCATGATAGGAGGCGGGGAGCATGGGGATGCTAAAACCCGATTTTTACTATAGTACGGTCTATGACATTCCGTACGACGTATTATGGCAAAACGAGATACGTGGGTTGATTTTTGACTTAGATAACACCCTTGCGCCTTATGCGGATAATCAACCATCTGCAAAAACAGTGGCTTTGATTAAACGCTTACAGCGTATAGGCTTTAAAGTATGCCTTCTTACTAATAATACCAACAAGCGGTTGGAGCGTTTTACCAAGCCCTTGGGTATACCCGGATATGCCAATGCCGCAAAGCCTTTGCTGCGCGGGGTTCGTAAATCCATGAAGAAAATGGGAACAAAGCGGGGCTATACGGCCATTATCGGAGACCAAATACTTTCCGATGTATGGGCAGGCAAAAGGGCTGGGCTTACAACGGTTTTGGTGAAGCCCTTATCTAGCAAGGACCTTATCTTTGTGCATTTTAAGCGTTTGTTTGAAGGATGGCTGCTAAACAAGTATTATGGCGATGCAAGGCCGTAAGCCTAAAAAAGCACAAAATGGTTTTACATTGCTTGAACTTATTATTACACTTGCGGTAATAATAGTTGTATCCGGCAGTGTGTTTCTGGCCTTTAGGCAGCCGGACCGCCGTGTACTTGAAAATGCGTCCCTTCAATTACAGGCAGATTTGCGGTATGCCCAGCGCCGTGCGCTTATTGGCGGGCGGCAATATGGCGTATTGTTTGAACCGGCCCATAATAGGTATAGAGTAATGGCATTCTTCCCGGAAGAGGAAATACGTGCCGTGTATTTTAGTGATGGTGTGCGGTTAAGGTTTTCAACCGAGCCCGTGTTAAGATTTCATACCAGAGGTACGTCAACGGGTGGGTTTAGGATTAGATTGTCCAATGGGCGTTACTGGCAGGAGTTAACATCTACCGTTAGCGGCGGGCGTATAGAGATATTTGCTATAACTACTACGAATTAGTTGCAAATTGCAGAATTATATTTGCAGAAGGAAGTTTTTTTGCCTTGCGGCAAAAACCGTAAACATAATTCTGCATAGAAGCATTGCAGAATTATATTTGCAGAAGGAAGTTTTTTTGCCTTGCGGCAAAAACCGTAAACATAATTCTGCATAGAAGCATTGCAGAATTATATTTACTAACTACTAACTAGGAGGCTACACAATGATTTCAGCAGGCGAATTTCGTAACGGAGTAACCATCGAGTTTGAGGGCGGCATATACACTATTGTTGACTTTCAGCATGTAAAACCCGGCAAGGGCGCGGCTTTTGTCCGCTCTACACTTAGGAACCTTGAAACCGGCAGCATACTGGAAAAAACCTTCCGCCCATCAGAAAAAATGCCCCGCGCCCATATAGAGCGCCGGGACTTACAATATTTGTATAACGACGGGCAGAACTATATCTTCATGGACACAGAAAATTTCGAGCAACTGGAGTTAAATGCCACTGAAGTAGCCGACAGCATGGTTTACGTAAAAGAAAACGATATGATAAAAGTATTGGAACATAACGGCCGCATCTTTGGTATAGAGCCGCCAATGCACGTAGAACTTGAAGTAACAGAAACCGAGCCGGGCTTTAAAGGCGATACAGCACAGGGCGCCACGAAGCCGGCCACAGTTGAAACCGGCGCAACTGTAAAAGTGCCACTTTTTGTAAATATTGGCGACAAAGTTAAGATAGACACACGAACCGGCGAATATCTGGGCCGGGCATAATTTGAAATTACTATAACTACCAGCATACTATTTACATCCCTGCCTATACTAATTCCATAGCAACTGGTTTGCTATACGATAGCTGATTAACATTATTGATTTGCATTAAAATTACTTGCATTAATATATGTAATAATCGCAATCGTGGAAAAATATTAGAGGGGAGTGAATAGTTGTGTCTAGGAATAGAAAGGCAGTTCCCGAAGCTAAAGCCGCTCTTGACCAATTCAAATACGAAGTGGCAAACGAGATAGGCGTACCGCTTAAACAGGGTTATAACGGCGACTTGACGTCTTACCAGAACGGTTCTGTAGGGGGCCATATGGTTAAAAAGATGATTGAAGCACAAGAACGCCAAATGGCAGGCAAGTAATAAATTTCAAGTAAAAGCCGCCCCGGTATCATATGCCGGGGCGGTTTTTAATATACTGGAATAAATAATATAATGCAGCTGCTTTGTCCAAAAAACACAAATCCAGGAGGTTTTACAATGAGAGTACTTATCACATGGATATTTAGCGCGGTAATTTTATGGCTATTGTCCTTCGTTCCGTTTATGAACATCAGCTTCGGCGGCGTAACCTGGCGTACAATCCTTATTGTTGCAATAGTTGTGGGCCTGATTAACGCCATTGTAGTACCAATAGTGAAAGATGTCTTCAAAAAGGGCCGCCCGGCAGTGATATTTTGCGTGTCCCTCATAGTAGACGCTGCCGCGCTTTGGCTGGCCGGCTGGCTAATCGGAAACTTCTACATCCAGTTTTTCCCAACAGCAATAATCGCCGCCGCCATTCTGGCCATGGTTAATGTAGGAGCCGGATTCCACGAAAAACAGGCTTGACATCTAGCAAGCCGCGTATTACACTTTACAAGCCATAGACAGTAGGTGCCGGCACTCGGCGTAAATCCTACCGAGGTTGCTTGTATATATGAAATGCCGCACTTAATCGTGCGCATAATTATGATGCTAAAGCCCCGTGACTATGGTAAAGTCCGGGGCTATTTTTATGCCCGGCCCATGGTATAGGCGTTTCGCTTTGAAACGGGCGAAAGCAGCCGGAAAACACAACATTTCACTGCTTTCTTCGGCGAAGCCAAGAGCCCATTTACAAACGAAACCCCATGTACCCGCCGCGCCAAGGCAATGCGCCGCAGCGAAGGTTCCCCCGCGAAGCAACGGAAGTTTGACTTTTGCACCCGCCGCGCCGGGGCAAGGCGCCGCAGCGAAGCAAGGAAGCGCAGCGAAGCAAGGAAGCGCAGCGAAGGTTCCCCCGCGAAGCAACGAAAGTTTGACTTTCGCACCCGCCGCGCCGGGGCAAGGCGCCGCAGCAAAGCAAGGAAGCGCAGCGAAGGTTCCCCCGCGAAGCAACGAAAGTTTGACTTTCGCACCCGCCGCGCCGGGGCAAGGCGCCGCAGCGAAGCGAGGAAGCGCAGCGGGGGTTCCCCCCGCGGAGCGGCGGGAGTTTGAGGGCAGAGCCCTCATTTAAAAGGAGGTGAAACATGACAAACCTAGAGCGTAACCGTACTGCCAAAAACGTAGTTGTGGACGAAATCCGCGAAAAGCTTTCCCGCAGTAAGTCCATAGTATTGGTAGATGCCCGCGGCCTTACGGTAGAGCAGGATACAACCCTGCGTAAATCCCTAAGAAAGGCAGGAGGCATCGACTATAAAGTATATAAAAACTCCATGATTAACTTCGCAGTAGAAGGCACGGAGTTTGAAGGCATTAAGGAGTACCTGGCAGGGCCTACTACTGTGGCATTTTCCTACGACGACGCCACGGCGGCACCGGCGCAAATCAACAAGCATCTAAAGGCCATGCCAATGCTGGAGTTTAAAGCGTCTGCAATGGAAGGTAATATCTACGACGCGGCAAAAACAAGGCTTATCGCCGATATCCCGTCCAAGGATGTACTGCTTGCAAGGCTGCTTGGCTCATTCAAATCGCCAATGGCCAGCTTTGCGCGTTTAATAAACGCAATTGTAGAGGAAGGCGGAAAAGCTGCGGAAGCACCGGCTGCGGAAGCACCACCGGAAGCAGCTGAAGCACCGGCAACAGAAACCGCACCGGAAGCTGCCGAAGCACCCACTGCCGAATAACCGGCAACCAAGCAAAATTCACATTCTATTAACACGAAAATAAATCAGCCCGGTTTTGATGATACCGACAAAAGCGATATTTTCATACTCGGCTGATGAAGTCGCCCGTAATGGGCATTAGGAGGAAAAAAAGCAATGGCAAAATTAACAATCACCGAGCTTATCGAAGCCGTCAAGGAGCTTTCGGTACTGGAACTTAACGACCTGGTAAAGGCCGCCGAAGAAGAATTCGGTGTAAGCGCCGCCGCAGGCGTAATGATGGCCGGCCCGGCAGCAGGCGCAGCAGAAGCCGCCGAAGAAAAAACCGAGTTCGACGTTGAACTAACCGATGTAGGCGGAGAAAAAATCAAAGTTATTAAAATCGTACGGGAAATCACCGGCCTTGGCCTCAAAGAAGCCAAAGAACTGGTTGACAACGCCCCCAAAGTCCTTAAAGAAGCCGCCCCCAAAGCGGAAGCTGACGGCATAGTTGCCAAGCTTGCCGAAGTAGGCGCAAAGGCAACCTTGAAGTAATCCATTAAAGAGAGGGGTCCAAAAATGTCTCACAAATATGTATATATGTTCAAGGAAGGCAACGCCACTATGCGCAACCTCCTTGGCGGCAAGGGCGCAAACCTGGCCGAAATGATTCATTTAGGCATTCCCGTGCCCGATGGCTTTATCGTTACTACAGAAGCTTGTACGGAGTATAACTCCTCCGGCAAAAAACTGTCAGACGATATGAAAAAGCAAATCGACGAATGCATCGCAAAGCTTGAAAAAGAAAGCGGAAAGAAATTCGGCGATTCCAAAAATCCTTTGCTGGTATCTGTACGCTCCGGCGCACGGGTTTCCATGCCGGGCATGATGGATACAGTTCTTAACCTGGGTATAAACGATGCCGCCGCAGAGGGCCTTGCCGCAACAGCAGGCGGGCGTTTTGCCTACGACTCGTACCGCCGCTTTATAATGATGTTTGCAGACGTTGTAATCGGCGTAAGCAAGCATAAATTCGAGCATGAAATAGAGACTTATAAAGAAAAAAAAGGCTACAAATCCGACAGCGACATGACCGAAGCCGACTGGAAAGAAATCGTTAATCTGTTCAAAAAAATCTATCGGGACGACCAAGGCAAAGACTTCCCAACCGATGCGAAAGAACAGCTTTACGGCGCAATCACAGCGGTATTCGAATCATGGGATAACCCGCGTGCCTTCGTATACCGCCGCATGTATGATATCCCCTACGAATGGGGCACAGCGGTTAACGTTCAGCAAATGGTATTCGGTAACATGGGCGATACCAGCGGCAGCGGCGTAGTTTTCACCCGTAACGCAGCCACCGGTACAGACGAAATGTACGGCGAATACCTCATGGACGCCCAAGGCGAAGACGTAGTAGCGGGTGTTCGTACTCCCCTGCCCTTCTCTGACCTTAAAACCAGCAACCCTGCTATCTACGACGAGTTCGTTGGCCATGCCAAGCGTCTGGAGAAGCATTACAAGTACATGCAAGACATGGAGTTCACCATAGAAGAAGGCAAGCTGTATGTCCTCCAAACCCGTAACGGCAAATGTACCGCTCACGCGGCCATTAAAATTGCCGTTGACCTAGTAGACGAAGGCATCCTTACAGAAAACGAAGCACTCCTTTCCGTTGACCCCAAACTATTAGACCAACTTCTGCATCCAATGTTCGACCCGGATAGCCTAAATGCCGCCAAAGCACTTGGCAGTGCACTACCTGCAAGCCCAGGCGCCGCCGCCGGTAAAGTATATTTTACCGCCGACGATGCCGTTGTAGCCCACGAAAAAGGCGAGCGCATAATCCTGGTGCGCATGGAAACCTCCCCCGACGATATTATGGGCATGGAAATTGCAAAGGGTATCCTCACCGCAAAGGGCGGCATGACTTCTCACGCGGCGCTGGTAGCCCGTCAAATCGGCTGCTGCTGCGTATCCGGCTGTGAAGATATCAAGTTTACCTCAGATAAATCCTTCACTCTTGGCGGCGTAACCGTTAAAGAAGGGGATTTTATCTCCCTTAACGGCTCTTCCGGTATCGTGTACCTTGGCGATATTAAAACCGTTGAAGCGGAAATTGCAGGGGACTTTGCGCGCTTTATCTCCTGGGCAGACAAAGTGCCAGGCCGTATGGGCGTACGCACCAATGCGGACACCCCTAAGGACTGTAAAATCGCACTGGAGTTCGGCGCGGAAGGCATTGGCCTAACCCGTACCGAGCACATGTTCTTCGAAGCCGACCGCCTTCCGAAAATGCGCAAGATGATTCTTGCAGACACCGAACAAGAGCGCCGCGACGCTTTGGACGAACTGCTACCCCTTCAAAAAGGCGATTTTGCCGGGCTTTACGAAGCCATGGACGGCCGCCCTGTAACCATCCGCCTACTGGACCCGCCGCTCCATGAATTTATGCCGCAAAACGAAGCCGACTTCGCACAACTGGCAAAAGACATGGGCAAAAGCGTTGAAGACATTAAGTCCAAAGCCCTGGCCCTTCACGAACTTAACCCAATGATGGGCCACCGTGGCTGCCGCCTTGCAGTAAGCTACCCAGAAATCGCGGAAATGCAAACCCGCGCAATTATCGAGGCAGCGCTGGAAGTTAAGAAAGCCAAAGGTTTAGATATCAAGGCCGAAATCATGATACCACTGGTGGGTGACGTAAAAGAAACCCGCTATCTAAAAGAAGTAGTTGAGAACACCGCAAAGGCGTTAGTAGAAGCCTCCGGCGTAAAACTCGACTATGCTATCGGTACCATGATTGAAATCCCCCGTGCTTGTATCATCGCAGACGGTATTGCTAAGGAAGCCGAATTCTTCTCATTCGGCACCAACGACCTTACCCAGATGACTTACGGCTTAAGCCGTGACGATGCAGGCCGCATCCTCAAGGATTATACCGAGAAAAACATCTACGAAGGCGACCCAACCGCAAAGCTTGACGTAACAGGCGTAGGCGAACTTATGCGTATGGCAGTACAAAAAGGCC
>Ga0123355_10002347_pt1 | contig 26779 bp, 16 predicted proteins | sample TergutEmb28metaG_3_FD_89872 | JGI IMG/M metagenome (GOLD analysis project Ga0123355, IMG submission 89872) | Embiratermes neotenicus P1 segment gut microbial communities from Petit-Saut dam, French Guiana - Emb289 P1 | ecosystem: Host-associated > Arthropoda: Insects > Digestive system > Gut ... | reverse complement strand
GATGACTCGACTGGTCACGTCACTTGTATGATGACTCGACTGGTCACGTCACTTGTATGATGACTCGACTGGTCACGTCACTTGTATGATGACTCGACTGGTCACGTCACTTGTATGATGACTAGACTGGTCACGTCACTGAACCGTATTTGCAATTCGACAAGAACTGTCAAAACACCTGACAGTCTCCCAACAGATATCCGGTCAAGTGACCAGCACACTGGCCATAGACTGAGACCGCCAATAACAATAACAATAATAATAATACTCTGTATTGTTTATGTGCTGGCACAATAACCGTAAGGCCAATTACACAGACAGCACAATTTCTCGTTAAAGAAAAATTAGAAGTAAGTAAAAAATACAAGCAAGTTAATCACAAATATTATTTTTAAATTAAAACTGAATTTATCTAGTGAAAGTATAAAAAATCGCAAATGTTAATAATAATAATAATAATAATAATAGCAACAAAAATAACAGCGATTTGAAGGGCGGAAGTTATATATCTATTTTTAATAGAATTGGTCTCCATTTGCTGAACATTTTTAAGCTTATGAAATTAAAATAGAGGGCGCAAGACCCAAAATCCATACGTTCCCGGAAATCAGTAAGCCAGAATTGAAATACGCAATTTAGCTACAGGGTGTTATAATAATTCAACAGCAGTAGAGTCGATTCACATTCCTAGAGGTGCAACCGTGGAATTCAGAAGGAAAGTAAAAATATAATTCTATGTGGCTTAGCCCTATTTGAATATTTTACAGTAGTTCAAGCAATCGACTAGTTACTCAATTTTCACGGAATCCGAAAATTAATAATAGTGTTCACCAGCGGACACAATGGAAGGTCTCCCGAAACAAACTAAATCAGTCCATAAAATCCTAAGTACATTGCCTTAAAATATCTCCCTTAAGTAACCTGCTTTTTTTTCCAGTTTCACGAAAGAGAGTTTTAAGAACTTTTCTATGCATGCTGCACGTCCTGCTAAATAGTCCTCCTCAAATTCCTCACAACAATGCCGTTTTGGTGTGCAGTAATAATGACGAAACTCCTCGTCTCTGCAATTTTCTGAAACTTCTGTCACTTTCTCTCGTTTAATGTCGTATAGGCCTCACTTACGAAATATTCTGTGTTTAGTATAAAGCCTAAACTTACATTTTCATAATTAGTCATTCATTACAATAAAACTGTAACACATTCAGTTGCCATGTTACCATTTCCCGTTTCAAAGGACAGCAGCCTGAATCACAACAGTATAGGACAAACTGCACAGAGGCATGCTGAAGGGAATGAACAGTTTTGCAAAGGAGAATGAATCTAAACGATTGGAGAGTACAATTAGATATGAAGGAACATTTAAATTGCATTCTTATCCGTGAAGGTGTTTTAGAAATATATCAAACCATAGCAGCAAATTTGTTGAACCATAGAAGTAAATTTATCAAACCATAGCAGTAAATTTATTGAACCAGAGCAGTAAATTTATCAAAATATAGCAGTAAATTTATCAAACCATAGCAGCAAATTTATGAAATCATAACAGAAAATTTATTGAACAATATCAATAAATTTATCAAACCATAGCAGTAAATTTATCAAACCATAGCAGTAAAACTATCAAACCATAGCAGTAAATTTATTAAACAATAGCAGTAAATTTATTGAACCATAGAAGTAAATTTATCAAACCATAGCAGTAAATTTATCAAACCATAGCAGTAAATTTATCGAACCATAGCAGTAAATTTATGAAACCATAACAGTAAATTTATTGAACCATAGCAATAAATTTATCAAACCATAGCAGTAAATTTATCAAACCATAGCAGTAAATATATCAACCAATAGCAGTAAATTTATCAAACCATAGCAGTAAATTTATCAAACCATAGAAGTAAATTTATCAAACCATAGCAGTAAATTTATTGAACCATAGCAATAAATTTATCAAACCATAGCAGTAAATTTATCAAACCATAGCAGTAAATTTATCAAACCATAGCATTAAATTTATCATACCATAGCAGTAAATATATTGTACCATAGCAATAAATTTATCAAACCATAGCAGTAAATTTATCAAACCATAGCAATAAATTTATGAAACTATAGCAGTAAATTTATCAAAATATAGCAGTAAATTTATCGAACCATAGCAGTAAATTTATGAAACCATAACAGTAAATTTATCGAACCATAGCAGTAAATTTATCGAACCATAGCAGTAAATTTATCGAACCATAGCAGTAAATAGTAAATTTATTGAACCATAGCAATAAATTTATCAAACAATAGCAGTAAATTTATCAAACCATAGCAGTAAATTTATTGAACCACAGCAGGAAATTTATTGAACCATAGCAATAAATTTATCAAACCATGACAGTAAATTTAGCAAACCATAGCAGTAAATTTATCAAACCATAGCAGTAAATTTATCAAACCATTGCAGTAAATTTATCGAACCATAGCAGTAAATTTATCAAATCATAGCAGTAAATTTATCAAACCACAGCAGTAAATTTATCAAACCATAGCAGTAAATTTATTGAACCATAGCATAAATTTATCAAACCATAGCAGTAAATTTATCAAACCATAGCAGTAAATTTATCAAACCATTGCAGTAAATTTATGAAACCATAGCGGTAAATTTATCAAACCGTAGCAGTAAATTTATCAAACCATAGCAGTAAATTTATTGAACAATAGCAATAAATTTATCAAACCATAGCAGTAAATTTATCAAACCATAGCAATAAGTTTATCAAATCATAGCAGTAAATTTATTGAACCATAGCAATAAATGTATCAAACCATAGCAATAAATGTATCAAACCATAGCAGTAAATTTATCAAATCATAGCAGTAAATTTATCAAACCATAGCAGTAAATTTATTGATCCATAGCAATAAATTTATCAAACCATAGCAGTAAATTTATCAAACCATAGCAGTAATTTTATCAAACCATAGCAGTAAATTTATCAAACCAATGCAGTAAATTTATTGAACCATAGCATTAAATTTATCAAACCATAGAATATGGCGGATGCGCATTGCATGCTGGATAGTTAAAGCTACAAACACATATAATATGTAACACTTAATTCCTCTTCCACAGGAAGATCAGACACAAGAACTAGAGTTAAGCGAACGCTCCTCTGTATCAAGATTGTTTGTACATTGTCTGTACTGTTCTGTTAATATCCACATTTCTGTTCTTCAATGACATATTAAACTGAATTTTTAAAGTAGGTATACCTTTTATAAATTTCAGTTACTTCCGTTAATAGTTACGTTCATCAAAGGAAATGTACTATTCCAAGTCTACGGCGAGCATCAAACTTTGCCAACCGCCGGTACAGGTGAACGTAAAATTTCCCTGTGCTGAACTGTGCACCACGTCAGAAGACGTACCGCGGTGGAGTAAAGCTCCACTCATTCCTAACCTTGGGATTAGATGAAAATGAGTAGTCAGCCTTATTCTCCAGTCTCTTTATCGTCTTGAATGGGCTGCCGGCTTCTTTGGGCTGTATGGAAGTTGTGGAGGAGAGGAAATCTCTGCCCTTATCGGGAATCCAACTCGATACTCCGGTAGATTAACCGACAGCTTCAGTTCTACTGAGTGAGCTATTCTGCGCAGCAAAACAGCAGCGGTCTTCAGTTACTGCGGTCCCAATAGGGGGGCAGTTGGCCAAGCTGTAAGGTTTCTGACCTTTATTCATAATTTTCGCTTTCGAAATTCGACCAAGACACTAATTTTCCTGGCGGTTTGGGTGGTTTTCCTATTTTCCCACTCAAATATCTGAATATATCTTAAATTCTGTTACTTACACATTTCGTTTCTTACTATAAACCAACTACATTCCTGAATAAACGAAAGCTTAGATAAATAATATAAATTCTACTATTCTTGAAAGTGAAAACCACCCTTACAAAATTCCCTTTCCTATCGACTCACATGAACACAGACCAAGTGGTTCAGGACTTATTACTGTGGCACAGTATGGCTTCACACAGCTGTATTGCGTTTCGGAAACCAGGATGACGTTTGTTTGAGTTTCGTTCTTCTTCGTAGGCTGCGAGCTGAGGGCAGGTGTGTGCATCCACGTGGCAGCTGGGGCAGCTAGCAAAACACAGACACACGTTCACAGTTGTTCACTTGGTCTTGCTTCTAGGGACGAGTAGTTGCGAGACGGTTGAAGAAAATAAGTACATAACACGTTTATATAGGTGCACAAAAGTTCACTGCAGGCAATAATTGAGTAAAATTTAAATTTGTTAGAGAATTAGTCCACTGTGCAGTGGTTTACCTTCACCAAAACCAAGTTCCTCCACATGTCACTCTTACAAATACGGTCTTTTGTCCGTCTACGGTTAGTCATATTCTGTCTTACTCAATCCAGTTACTTTCGTTTGGGTCTTCTTCCTTGTTCCCTCCGGTTCCCAATCTAGGATTCTCCATGCCAATATATTTCCTTTGCTTTTCCGAACCACAACAAAGTGTTCCATTTTCTGTTGCTCTTACCTGCTACTGTAATTGCTCTAAGTGAAGAAAATTACAAAAATAATAGAATAGATTGAAAAGACAGTCGAAGTACGTAGAAACGTAACAATGAGGCGCGTTCGTGCAACCATTTTTCCGTGCAAAAACAGGAAATATTTCATATTCCATCAGTCTTCTATAAACTGGGTACCGGGTCTTTACCGGGGGTAAAGTGCGGCCGGGGCGTGCTGCTGACCACTCACCCTTTTCTAGTGCCGCGGTCATGGAAGAATAGAGCTATACCTCTACCCACCCTCTGGGTCACACCGGACCTGTAACGGGATCACTTTACCTTTACCTTTATTTCATATTCTGTGTGTGTGTTTGTGTGTTTTTGTGTGTAACCTTAGTTATCCAGCATGCAATGCACATGCGCCATATTGCCATCTGTGGCCTGACACGCTCTACAATAATTTTCCACATTATCTCATAAACGGTACGATTTTAAAAAAATACTGAATACAAAATGTTAGTTTTGATTTTATCTACAAGTTTTGTCTGAAACATTTCTCATTCCAAGGAGAAATGAGCGAGATATGTTCAAAAATGCATATCGGTCTTCATGTAAAATATCCTTCATTCTTGTCCGATTTTAAGGAAACATGAATTTTCTGGACAGTTCTGAATTGTGCCATTCCCGTTGTGTAGTATAAACTAGCAAGTAGATATGCAGTCAATAACACAACTATTGTTTAATTAGATGTTACATTCTAGGTCAAAAGACTACATGTTTCGGCCGGTAGTGACCATCATCAGGTCTTTGTCATTCGACACACTTAAGAGTACTTTATACAATTGTGTGTTGGCTTGTTTGATGACGACATCTCTACACCAAGGCCTTTGTTTGAGTACAGTATGTCTATATGAAGTGTGTGGACGAACTGCTTTATAATACATAAATGTATGCTTCGATAATATCAACAAACCGAAGAAACAAGGAACAAAAGAATACAAGGACCAAGAAAAAACCAAGAAACAAATAAAACAAAACAAACCCAGGCGCAAAAAATCATAAAACACAAAACAAAGGCCTTGATGTAGAGATATCGTCATCAAACAAGCCGCCACACAATTAAACAAAGTACTGTTAAGTGTGTCGAATGACAAAGACCTGATGATGGTCACTACCGGCCGAAACATGTAGTCTTTTCACCTAGAATATAAGGTCTAATTAAACAATAGTTGTGTTATTGACTGCATACCTAGTTTCTGGACAATTTTTCGAAAAACACACAAGAATATCAAATTTAATGCAAGTCCATCCAGTGGGAGCCGAGTTGTTCCTTGCGGACGGACGGACAGACATAACGAAGCTAATACGAGGGCGTGCTGATAAGTCCTTAACCCGACCTACTTCCCGATGTCGTAGGACGGAATCGATAGTGTCGTTGGAAAGAGGGCTCTGATCATTTGCCGAATTGTAAGTATTTTCTTGTTACGGAGGCTGGAAGGAAGCATGTCAGACGGCGCGCGCGATTTCAACGACATGGAGACGCGAGCTGTCATCAAGTATTTTTTTCTGCAAGGCAAGGCGCCGAAGGAAATTCACGCGATTCTGACAGAAACATTAGGGGAACACGCACCATCGTATGCCACCGTCAAAAACTGGGTGGCCCAGTTTAAACGTGGTGGTTTTCCCACCTGTGATGCGCCTCGTCCTGGACGACCAAAAACAGTGACCACCGCAAAGATTATTGATCAAATTCACGAACCAATCTTGGAAGACAGCCGGATTTCGGCTAAATCAATAGCTGAGCAACTGGGCCTCTCACGTGAGTGGGTTGGGTCCAACAATCATGAAAATTTGAACATGCGGAAGCTCTCTGCGAAGTGGGTCCCGAAATGCCTGAACGCGGATCAAAAACGGCAAAGGTGCCAGTCGTCTGAGCAAATTTCGAATTTTTTCGGCGCGATCCAAAAGATTTCCTGTCGCGATTGGTGACCATGGACGAAACCTGGTTATATCACTATGACCCGGAGACAAAGCAACAATCAATGGAGTGGTGGCATAGCGGCTCACCGCGCCCCAAAAAATTCTGAGTGCAAAAATCCGCTGGAAAAGTTCTGGCCTCGATTTTTTGGGATCAAGACGGCATCCTCCTCATTGATTATCTTCCAAAGGGCCAAACTAAAAACGCGGAGTATTACTCATCTTTGCTGGTGCAATTGAAGGACTTTTGAAGGAAAAACGCCGCGGGCTGGTCACCAAGGGGGTCTTGTTCTTGCACGACAGTGCCCCGGCTCACCGGGCACTTGCAACGCAGAAGAAACTGGCCTACCTGGGCTTCCAGTATCTTGATCACCCACCCCATTCTCCGGATCTGGCCCCGTCGGACTAACACCTGTTCCCTGAACTAAAATACAATTGATAGGTCGCCATTTTTTTGTCCGACGCGGAGGTCATTCCTGCCGCGTAGACCTGGTTGGACGGACAACCTTCTGAATTTTTTTGAGTGGCTTGCAGAAGTTAGAGCAAGAGGCTAAGAAGTGTGTTGAGCTTCGTGGGGAGTGTGTTGAATAAATCCCGAGTTTTGTCGCTGTAGCTTGTTTCCTTCTTGGTTGGGCTAAGGACTTATCAGCACTCCCTCGTAGTCGCTCTTCGCAATTTGTGAGATAAGCCGCTAATATAGCACGCAAGCAATAATGATAAAAGTTGAACTACCTCATCGTGGAGGCCAAAATATTTGGGGATAATATTAAATTATATCTTACAAGAATGATGAGGTTTGTGGACGCAAAAATGAAACTTAGGGTTTTGTAAAAGATTGCATTTTTCGACCACCTGGGAAGTTACCAACTGTTTAAGAAAACCTCGAACTGTGGCTAGTTGGTTAGGATTCCAATGTAATGTCAGTAACAGGACGTGGAAGGACGATAAAAGAGAGACGCACTGACATACGGTTGCAAAATTCGGTTAGACTCTTTAAAGACTGACCATCTTCATTAAAGGAATGCGTGTTTACTTCAAAAGAATTACTTATTCTCCCCTTTGCAGCTGGTCTGAGGTCTATTGCTGGAATTAGTATGGGCAACAGAAGAGGTTTGTGCAATCTCACTGATATATAGCAGTTTTAAATATTCTTGCTTAGAGGGTAATTCCCATTTCCCCACGCAATCCCTTAGAGTCCTGTCCTTCCTTTGTCAGCCGGCGGTATAAGCAAATTGAAAAGCACTTCACTACCGGCTCGTTTAAAAAGAATTGCTTTACAGACCGACAGAACCCTGGACATTCCCTATGACTGTCACAGGTCTGTCAGCCCCAGACGTAAAATGAATTATTATCATCATCATCATCATTATCATTATCAGTATCGTCGTCGTCGTCGTCGTTCTTAATATTGTGAGGAAGGCTGAAGTATTTTCTATATTTCATTAAATAACAAACAATGCGGAAGCACAGAGGCATGGAGATACAGCTCCAGGCATTCCTTACCTCCGAGCCAGACTGGCTGTCAGCCTCACGCTGCGGCCGTTTCATTCCGAAGGAAAGAGTATTTCGTGCCCACTGTTGAGAAGTTTGAGTTTGTCGCTTACGAGAAAAAAACTCGAATTTCTATTCGCCCGGTCCATAGCCTAATCACTAAACTGGGCTAATAATGTTCCAATTTTTCTTCTTCCTATTATTATTATTATTATTATTATTATTATTATTATTATTGTAAGCGTCATTAAAACCAGAATATCTACGTGTCACAGTGGGGCAGCAAGTTGTGCGCGCGATCTCATTCTGCGTTTTGAAACACTGGGTCGCGGGTTCAATTCCAGCTTCCAGTGATTATCGGAGCAGACAGAGAACTGCTGATTCCCGCCACGCGAATCAAACAACATATAACCCATTCATTTACAGAACCGACCCGAAAAAAAAAACATGTAAAAAGTACCCCGTGTCAAACACAACCATCAAACTGAAGTTGATGTTTGTGTGTACTTAACAACCAGGCCAGACAAAGATTTATCGGAGTTTCATAAAGTTAGATTTCGAAATCATAAAAAAACTAGGGGCGTCCATCAGCTCAGAAAAAAATGTTTGTATAGATTTGTGCATCTCGTCTGCGACGAGCAAGTCTGGGACTAATGCTTTGATGATGTTGGCATCCCTGATCCGTCCGATTAGAACTAATCTGCTATGAAGACATGTTAATTCAATAAAACAACAACAACCTGACAAAGATCTCATTAAGTGTCGTACAGGATTACGCGGTTGAGCTTCTGCTGATAGCAATTTGTCATACTGCAGCTAGACACTAGGGGTGAACGTTCCTGGTCTTCGCATGCACACTGCAACGACATGGCGTGACTGATGAACCGGTACCGCTGTAAACTCTGAAAATGAAGGCGACAATTTCCTCCGAAACATTTAACTATGGACTTAACACTTTCTCCGAAACGTAGCTATGTGCCGGCCGACAGTCACACCGCAGCAGATATGAATATTCATCAGCACAATTTTTAGTACCTTGCATTACTGTCTTGTGGAAAAAGACGTCGTGTAGGTTGTTGCACGGCGTCTTTTTGCAGAAGACGGTGGTTTTTACACTCGGAACTGCAAGAACCATAAACCTCGCACTTTTAATACAGGATAATGAAGGCCTGGTTACCGTCCAACACAACTACATTACAATTAAATCTCATTTCCTCCTTTAAAGGTTTGTTTGTGCTTTTCTCTTTGTGTACATTTCTGCTGGAAATGCGTTTGTTGTTTTTATACTGAAAAATTTCGGGACGGAACATTACGGGACAGGATTTTTCTTAAGGAACTCTTGATTGAAAAGGATATTAACATTGGAATTCAATATTTTCCTTTACATTTTAAACACTGTTTGTATGGGTGAGGAGAGGGGGGTGTATAGGGTCTTGGTGGGGAAACCGGAGGGAAGGAGACCGCTGGGGAGACCTAGGCGTAGATGGGTGGATAATATTACGATGGATCTCCAGGAGGAGGGATGTGGGTATATGGACTGGATTGGGCTGGCGTAGGATAGAGAGAGGTGGCGGACGTTTGTGAGTGTGGTAATGAACCTTCGGGTTCCGTGAAATGCGGGAAATTTCTTGACTAGCTACAAACCAGTTAGCTTCTCAAGAAGGACTCTGCACCATGCAGTAAGTAATTATTTTAAACACCGTTAATTCAGACTGTGGTCATTCGGGTCGTCATGCTGTGGAGTTGCGAGGTGGATACCGCATTGTGGAGGGAAATCCGGCGATGATTAGGATGAAGAGGGTAAGAAATGTCATGTTATACTGTAGAAGTAATGCGACTGTAATGTGACTTAATGTGACTGTATTGTGACTGTAATGTGACAGTAATGTGACTGTAATGTGATTACTCGGCAAGGAACGACATTCTATGTAACTTACCAATCATTCAACATCGTGCAAACTTAAAAATTGTTAGTTACTTCCTTCATTCGAAATAAGAGTCCATATCCGAAAAAAATGAAGTCACAGAGAGGTACTTTTGATAAGAGTGTTTGAACTACTGTGATAAATTATGAATTGAAGATTAAAGCCTCTGAGATATCTGTAAGATGCATAGATTTCTCTCTGCTACTATGGCGAGACAAAAAATTATTCGCACTGTCGGTTCAACTCCACATAATCTCACCCAACATTCATGCTTATCAGCTCGCGTTGTCATCCCTTCTTATTGTCTTGCAATAGCTCGCGAGCGGACAAAAGGAAATCAGATGCTCCAGATAGTTTCGAATGTTCTCCGCACCCTAGTAACGGCGCTGCAGTCGAGCATGATAAGGGTCATGTACCTAACAAAGGAGCTAAGATGGCCTTTCCGTCGAGCGACGCTTCTAGCAAGCATGATGAAGTTTACCCACAGGGATTTTCCTCAATCGTTGGGCTAATTAAGTTTCTATATAGAAGTCTTCATGTTAAATTGTTTGAGCTAAACGTAAATTGAAATGGTTATTACGTTTTTTAAACGCTCTCCAATATCAAATTCAACGAAGACACGTTCAGTTTATCTCGAGTTTTTAATGCGTACAGACAGACAGACGGACAGACATAGCGACTTTAATAGGCACTCCGAAGGGACGCAAACACAACGCAAACGCCTGAAACGAAGGTACAGAACACGCACTCACTACAAAAACTTCCCGGTTTGTTTATAAATTCCTGGGCCTCGTAATAAAAGTGTCCTCTACAGTAAACCTGCAATCAGGCAGTTGAAGGAGGAAGCTATTTGTGCAAACAGTCCCCAAGCTCCTCCTTGTAAGAAACTGTGGCGAAATACGAGTATACGTTTTGATTCTGTGGCAAAGGAAGTGGTGCCATCCTTCCCCTCAGTGCTGCTTCATTACTGGCAGATAAACCAAGAGCAAGCCGGTGGATTGGGTTAGTGGGTGGGAGGCGCGCTCTGATCAATGAACACAGACCTCTCGACTTCAGTGGCGAAACGGCAACCCGCCTGCCTCGCATTCGAGAGGTACCACCCTCGAATCCCGGTACTCAACGGACATGTTTGTGTCATGTTTCCGTACCGCTAGGGTTACACAGTAAGACGCCGCGAGATTTCATTTGCTCATTCTATTCTATCAGTCATACTGTATTTATTCTAAAATGTCGCTCAGATTTACACCAACATTTCAAGCCGTTAAACTAAATAACACTTTTTTCGTTCATCGCTGCTTAAGACAGGGTCCAAAGGCATGCTAATGGACAGGAAACTTCAGTGTGCACAAAACGCGAGCGACATCTTCTATAACAGAGTGATTTTTGGGAGCGTTCACAAAATTGCGAAAAGCGACTGTTGGCTTCGCCATGTCCGTCCATCTGTTCGTCCATCCTCCACTCGGCTCCCACTGGACGGCTTTTTCATGATATTAGATATTCCATCATTTTTCGAAATTCTGCCGAGAAACTTCAAGTTTAATTAAAATCTGACAATAATTACTTTACATGAATAGATTTGTGCAACTGAGATTCTTCTTAGAATGAGAAATGTTTCAGACAAAGGTGTAGAGAAAATCAAAACTCACATTTTGTGTGCAGTAAAGTTTTTTTTTTTTTTAAATCGTGTTGTTTATGAGATAATGTGGAAAAATATGGTACAGCTAAACAGACCACAGATGAAAATATAATACCGCGTGTGCGCATTGCATATTGGATAAATAAATCTACAAACACAAACACAGAATATGTAAAGCTTACTGATTTTCCTCGTTGTTACATTCTACCTACATTGTCTTGTTATCTTACAAAGAAATACTCTTTTCCATGAAATTACCTGTTTAATGCGTGAAAAGTTGTTCACGCTGCAATAAATTTGATACGAAATCACAATATTTCTTATTCGTACAGACTTAACTATTTTGCATTCGTATTCGATACGTCTGACGGATTTACTCCGTCTAAAATTCTCTTCTTCTCTTCGGACTAAAACAGGACTGGAAATGCCAGAATATGAAGAGAAGTTACGGGGTCCTGAGTTCATGGAAAGCGAAGACACAATCTTACGAGAAAAGACGTATTTTAGTTTTTTAAAAACATCTTGTTCTGTTTTTTAGTCATAGGCTTCCGAGTTCGTATCTCGGTGCCGCCACCACGTATCCTGACCTCCTGACACAGTTCAGCTCCTCCAGGGTAAAGAGAGGATATAACGCCAAATTAGGTCGAGATTACTTCCTACCAGCCAGCCACTCTACTGTGGTAGCCGTACCATCCGACGTCAATTACCCTGCAGCACTGACAGTCCGACGGATACGTGTACTTGCACCAGCAGTTAATTTTGGCACAATATATCTCTCTCTCCGCCGTACGTCGCTTACTTTCAGCAGCGGATTCACCGACATATATCATAGCCACGATATTATCTAAGTATGTTCCTTTTAACACTGCACATGATATTTATTACTTCAGATACCAATTTACTGCCACAGACGTTACCTCACTACTAGTGCTGTACTGAATAGATTTAGAAAACTTCTAACAGTTTCCTTAAATGTCACATGGAAACATGTTCTAGATTTTAACGATGTATGTGAGTTTCTTTAAGACCTTGAAGCAGAGCAGTTCATATGGACTCTCTGCTTTAACATTTCAACACTTCGCCCTTAACAGACATAACGTGCTGTGTGCTTGACACCATCGATTATGATCCTCAACAGCACCTGATATTTTTAATCGTGACTCTGAGTGTTTACTGAGAGGCAAAAGGTAAAGCAAACCCTGTACAGGCCTGAACAAACCCTGAGGATTCCAGAAATTTCAGGCTCCCAGGCTTCATGAAGGCGGTAAAGTTGTCAGCCTCACGTACCGGCCGCCTTTACTCCACAGAAAATATTCCTGGTAATCATTTCTGTTAGAGTTTGATTGGAGCCCAAGGCCATAGTGTGGTCGGAAGGATTATGTCAATGACACCATCGGGAATCAAACCTACAACCTACAGTTCCTCAACCAACTGCGCCACTGCTTATCCCCCTGTAATAAGATGTAGAAACTTAAATTTTACATGATGTTTAGATCAATTAGAGATCAGAATCTTTCATCAGACACTGAACACTCCCCTCCACAAAATGTATAATGGTAATAGTCGGTCTATATCTCTAGAACGTCACGGTTTCTTACCTTCTTACGTATTGGTACTTCCTGCACAACATGCACACAGTGGCCTTGGCTCGACTCCACTAGGGATGCCATCGTGTATCGGTCGCTGCAGCGTATTAAGGTGACAGAAGCTATAGCCTATCCTGTGCACTGCACCTGCCGGTGCAGTTCGTCACTGGCGTCTGACAGGGGCTGAAGGAGAGGATATCGCCTCATCCTGTTTGCTGATTTCCCACGGGCGCGATCGATTTGGCATCCGCAACCACGGTGACATGCAATCCCATTCCCGCCTACCCCCAAACCTTATCTGCCTCTGCTGGTCATCTCCAGATGTGGTCATTGGACTCATCGGTCGGTGCATCTTAAGTCCGCGCTACGGCCCTCCGGTGTTGACCGTTTGTTATTTCTCCGCACACGACAGGTCGTTGGGCGTCCTTATTAAGTCTTCTTGCTTATTTTCAAAATATTATAAGCTCCGAATAAAAACTGCTTCCATGTGTTCAAGAAAGAAATTATTATCAAAGGGTGCAAATGTAAGCTTTTTGGTAAGTTAATCATCAAACATGCATACTTACTTACTTACTTACTCCATAGAGCAGGATCCTTCTTGAGAAGCTAACCGGTTCTCAGCTAGTCAAGAAATTCCCCCATTGTATGGAACCCGAAGGCTCATTACCGCATTCACAAGTGCCCACCACCTGACCCCATCCTGTGCCAACTCCATCCAGTCCATGCCCCCACACCCCACTTCACGAAGGTCTATCTGAATATTAATCCTTCCATCTAAGCCTGGGTCTTCCAAGTGGTTCTTTCCCTCAGATTTCCACACCAAAACTCTGTGTACTCTTCTCCCCTCCCCATACGCGCTAAATGCCCCGCCCATCTCATTCTTCTCGATTTGATCACCCGAACATTATTGGCTGTGGAGTACAGATCATTAAGCTCAACATTATGTGGTTTTCTCCAATTTTCTGATTCAAAAAACATGCATACACAGTTTAAAGAAAGAAATTACATATTACTTGTATAAAACGAATTATATCGAATATTATCGTGTAATTACTTATTTCCTCCATGCATGTTCCTGAACAATACAATCGTAGAAGCCATGTAGTGTTGACTGCCACATTCAGTTCATGACCAGTTACAACCTAACTCTGTCATATTTAACTTCCACAAGTCATCCCATCATTCCACGCTACCTACTGTTCAGTACCGAATGCCGTACTAAACAGCCCGCAGCTCTGTTTCCTGCAAGCGAAAATTAGAAGTTCAAAACGCAGCGTAACCAATTTTTACATTTATTCCATAACCTGCCTGACTTCAGGCTTCCTCCGCGGTGTAAGGATCAAGCAGACCAAGACAGCTTGACCTCTGGAGATGGGACCGACAGGTTGCCCCGAAACTTCGGTAAGCAACTTCCATTCTATGCTGTGTGAAGTCCCAAAAGAGCGCAGATATTACTTCATAATTTGTAAGAATTTCCGTTTACTACATAGGATAAGCCGGTCACCAAATAAGAGTAATAATTTAACACCCGAAAATTTATCCCCCTCTTGTGCCTGGACATTTGAAAGTGCCTACCACTTATTAAGCTCTGCGGGGTAACTGGGTTGTTTAAATGGGAATAAACATTACCCCTTGCTTACTGATAAACAAACACATTTACGACGCTCAGCACCTACCATTCAGCATTGCAATATTCTCTCAGCGATTCTAATTTCTAAACACAGGCTTCAGTATAAAAGCATTGCTTTCACTTTTCTTCAGAACGCCGCTGCCGTCTCAGTGCACCGCTCGGTTCAGAAGACACTTCACTTCACTAAGAATTTCAAACTCCTCCGTCCTGAGCGGCATTTGGTATTTAAAATCCAGCGTCACTGAAGACTTCGGATTTAACTGGCTATTGCATTGTCCCTGGCAACTATACCTCTGTAGATGTTAATGTTGCGAGAATCGGCTATTTATCCATTTCTTGGATCTGTCCATCTGAAGGAAAATATTAATAGAGACGGAGTGTTTGTAAGAAGCATTCTGGCAATATACAGACCGTCACACCGTCGGGATATTCCACAGCGAAGGACTTTGCGATCAGCGCGAGTCATGTCACACTGTCTGGACTGAGAAATTGAAGGAGTTGCACTAGACTGGGCACGTGACTGAGATGCGGAAGACAGAATTTTGGAGGTGTCAAAATATGGAACTCTGCCATCACAAGGTTAATCTGTGTTTAAGTTTTGAGTGTATTCGCGAAATTGCTAAAAGCGACTATTAGCCTCGTAATGTCTGTCCGTCTGTCTGTCTATCCGTCCGTATGGAACAATTCGTCCTATGAAACTTGATATGAGTATGTAAACTCATCGACAAAATTCAAGTTTCATTACAATATTACAAGAATAATGGGCACTTAACATGAAGATCTGTGTACATTTGTGATAGTACAACACTCGTTTGTTCATAGGATGAGAAATGTTTTAGACAAAAGTTGTAGACAAAATCAAAACACATTTTGGGTTTAATACGATTTTTTCCGAAAATCGTGCCTTTTATGAGATGATATGCAAAAATATAATAGAGCCTGACAGGCCGCAGGTGACAATATAATATTGCGCATGCAATTTTTAAGCTGCATACATAAGGCTACCAAAACACACCCAGAATACGTAATACTTATTGCTGTTCCACGGCAACAATGATTACTCGTACGCGCCTCAAAATTACGTCATGCACACTGACATTGGTTGTTGTGTTACGGACTGACGTGGTCCTCAACCCAGTCTTACCACAAACTGCCATAAACCGCCAGCACAACAAATAGCAGCAAATTACATTTAGAGACTGTGGACAGTTTGGGTCGTGTAAGGTTCATAACAAAAAATGTTTCAAAAAAAGTTTTGTTACCACGTTCTGCCTAAATGGGGAACTCAAAAGGAGCGATGTTTAGAAAGAGCTAATTTCAGACACTGAATTATGGTAGGTCGCGTATTTGCCTAAAAAGCAAGCAGACGTGACGTAATAAGCTATGTGAATGCATTGTAAAACCCAGACGACGTAAAATGTACACCGTACTACGTACACGTTCATGAAGATGGTGCTCAAAAACGAAGAACATAATATCTGAACCCAGAAAACAATGACGACATGTTGACAGATTTACATGACTCATGTTGGAAACACCAGCAATTTCCATCTGATCTCTAGTTCTGTCCTCTTTTTATAAGCAATTTTGCGAGACATTAAATTGTCCCAGCAAATGTAACTTTGTTGTACGCTTTTTTTGGGCAATTCCCCGACGTCTGAATTTTATATGCCGACGTTTCGGAACACTGTGTTCCATCTTCATAGGCAGGTAGCGATGAAGAATAACCGGGGTTGAGAATGTTGGGATAGTTATATGGGAAAAGGTCTGGCTTGAACACGGCGGGAGTTTTAAATCAAGAAGAGGTAACTTTATTTTGTTTGTGGGTTGCTGTGCAGTTGGGTTGTTTTAATTTGAATAGTGTCAACTGACATACACAGAATTCAACACACATGTTGACGACTTAATAATGCTCTTGAGTGATATGAAAAATCGTGGAAAAATGTAAATAATTTTGAACCTAATAGTTAAAGTTAAAATTCAAGTATCTTTCGTGTGAATCTTCCTTGCTAATAGACAGAAACTAATAAAAATTGCATAAATCGTGAGTATTTTTAGGCGATTTTGCGAAAAGCGATTATTATCAACGTCATGTCTGTCCGTCCGCATGGAACAACTCAGATCCCAATAAACGAATTTTCATGAAATTTGACATTTGAGTGTTTTTCGAAAAATCTGTCCGGAAAATTAAAGTTTGCTTGAAACCTGACAACAAAAATAATAGCGGTACTTTACATGAAGACCGGCCGGCCGATATGTGTACATTTGTGGTACTGTTTCAGTGAATTCTTCGCAGTGTGGTAAATGTTTCAGACAAAAGCTGCAGAGAAAATCAAAATAGACATTTATTGTCCGAAATTTTTTCCGAAAATCCTGCCGTTTATGAGATAATGTGGAAAAATTTGGTATATCCCGCTAGGCTCGTGTGTGCCCATTTACCGGAAAACACAGCGTCCCAACCAGAGGATAGGAGTGCAGGAACATGTAACGGTTGTCCATAGCGTCACAGTTTAGAAGGCCATATGAGGCCATAATGTTAATTCACAGCCCTGACATTTTCAGATTGCTCGTACAAAGCCAACGATCCGACCTCAGAACATCAAGCCTAGAATCGTGCAATCTTCACCCCAATACAAACAAACACAGGAGCTTTTAAAATTTCAAAGAAACATGTTGAACGTTTAGAGCAGTGTGTGCCACAAAAGGGTGCGTAGGAGACACGAGCAGTGATAACACGCCATCTGCCACACAACAATAGGTGATAAAAAACATGGTTTCCCCCTCTGTCATGCACATTATGCGACCACATCAAGTACACAGCCCACTGGCTAGTGTTTGTTTTGTGCATGGGAAACATCATGTGGTTATCACTGGAGAGCCCATTTGCACGGGCGTTCCGAGCTTTCAATACGTACACAGTTAAAGCTCGTCACGGTGTCACTCGAAGCACCGAGAAATACGCTGTTAGCATTTTCAAAACAAAAAGTTAGCTCTTCATGTTACTTAAGTGTAATTTGCTTTGGAATAAGTACTATTAGTTACCGCAATGCTCAGAAATCAGTTTTACGTATCAAGTTCTTAAAACATCTCCAAGTTGTTACACTTATAGTAAAAAAATCTGCCTGTTATTTTCAAAGTCTATCTCAGAGCACTGGAAATTACGCAGAAAAAATTTAAATTCAAATATTCTATATAGGTGGGAAGGTCATGTTCTTTTGGGGCGTCTCTCAAGTGTAATTTGGTAGACGAAGACGAACACTTCAGAGGTACCTGAGATCTCCATCTAGGGAGATGGGTGGAAACTCTAAAGACGAAGACAGCAAGTTTCGAGAAGGTACCACATGCCAAAGTACACGGCGTCACATTCCGCAAGACCGGAATATTCATATTAAATATTAGTTAAACTATCGTAATATAGCATGGGCATAGTGGGAGAGAAAGAGTTGTTAGTGACTGGTTCGTGCAGGACTTCCGGTCAGGTTAGGCACAGCCTGCCACAGTCTCGTGTTGTGTTACACACATACACACACATACATACACACATACACACACATACATACACACATACACACAAACATTACTGATACTAAAGCCTCTCTCTGTACGAACTTCTATAAGTGTTGATAAAACCCCTAAATTTTTTGTTGAAGTGAAAGGAAATTTTGACAAATAGTGTAACCAAAAATACGCGATTTTTCTAATTTCTTTGTAGTACTTAACATTAGGAATGCGTTTGAAAACTGTTTGCATATTTATTATAAAAAGTGGCTTGCAAATAAATAAAAAATAATAAAGAAATGAAATCAATTATGTCTATTTCAGCAAAGCTAATATGGATATACAGACAGTCTACAGCACAAATATACAGTCTACAGCACAAATATACAGTCTACAGCACAAATATAAATCTACAGCACAAATACACAGACAGCCTACAGCACAAGCAGACAGTCTACAGCACAATATACAGACAGTGTACAGCACAAATATACAGTCTACAGCACAAATATACAGTCTACAGCACAAATGTACAGTCTACAGCACAAATATAAATCTACAGCACAAATATACAGACAGCCTACAGCACAAGCAGACAGTCTACAGCACAAATATACAGGCAGTGTACAGCACAAATATACATTCTACAGCACAAACATACAGACAGTCTAAAGCACAAGTATACAGGCAGCCTACAGCACAAATATACAAACAGTCTACAGCACAAATATACAGTCTACAGCACAAATATACAGTCTACAGCACAAATATACAGTCTAAAGCACAAATATACAGTCTAAAGCACAAATATACAGTCTACAGCACAAATATACAGACAGTCTACAGCACAAATACCTGCGAAAGTGTACATGCCATCTGCCTTAGGTCCAACACTACCAATAGTGTCACTATTCAAAGTGAATAGAAGTGATTAATTCTTTTTTTGGGGGGGGGATATAAGTCCAAACTGTTAAGGGCATTTGCCATGCACATGAGGTTTGTGGCCCTTAAGATGGAGGCCGCAAACAACTCTTCCTGGCTTTAGCACACAGCTATTAAACTGCGTGACGTCACTAAATATAAAACTATTACCTTAATTTGAATCATACATTATCGAAGTGTACCTTAATTATTGCCTATTGTACTAAAGTATATGTCAGCAATTGTGTGTTATGTTAAAGTATATATTAAATATTGCATGTTATTCCTAAAGTACACATTAACACTTGCGTACTACGTTACAGTGTACCGGTACGGTAAATACTGCCTGCTATGTTGAAGTTTACGTTAAACATTACATGTTACACTGAAGTATAAATTAACAATTGTATGTTATGATAAAGCGTACATTAACTATGGCGTGTTGTACTAAAGTAGACTTTAACTGTTGCCGCTTATGCTGAAGAATACGTCAACCACTACACGCTGTCCTTAGTTATATATCAACTATAGCTGTTGTGCTACAATAGAAGTTAAATATTACGTGCTGTGCTACTGATTATTAAAAATCAAATTGCTGTCAGCACACACGCAACTTCAAAGACTTACGCCGCCGTCCGGTTGAAAGCAGTGAGTATTTTCACACTACATCTGTTGGTGCAGGCTGCCTGCAGCATCGCACTGCAACAGAAGTACTTAAGAAAGAAATCAATGGAAAAACTGAAGCAACATTTGAGTCACAAAATCTTATTTGTAAAACAATAAAGGAAAGACACGCGACCAGAGGGAAAAACTTCTTATTTACTGATTTATTTGATTTAATTAATAACTCTGACAGTACGCCATGTAAGAGTGTCGAATTGTAAATTGTTAGTGTATAACGGCTTAGCAAACATATGAAAGGCAGGGGTACATTTTGTGTTGCAGTTCCGGAATTCCCAGCTTTCCCCTAGCTCTAGAGAAAACATGACCCTTGATCGAGATTTGAAACGAAGATCTTCGGCACTGACACCCCAAACGTTTGACGGAATGTGTATAGATATCTACATCACTGTAAACTGGATGTGAAAATGCGGAATGAATTAAAGTCTACTTAGGGTACCTTCCAATGAGTGCCATTTGTGAATATGGAACCCAAGTTGCCGTTTCCATACAGGTCGGTTAATGCTTGATAATCTGAGTGACTGTGGGCGTGAGGAGAAAGACCTCACGTCATGGAATTTGCTGCGATTTAACAGGCTTGAACCAGGGTAAAGAATTGCTTAATAAAAATGTCTGTGTACCGTCCTGGAACATTATACAGTGCCGCATCGCTGGTGTCATATCCAAACATAATTAATTACAGCCCAGGCCGTTGTAAGTAAATCCAGATAAACTCTTATGCAGCAGCAGAGAGCAGCATAAAGTTGTACCTATGAAGAACCGCCCAATAAAGGAGATGAGATGGCGCAGCCATTATTGCAAAGAGGCTATGGATTGCAAGAACGCGGGGTTCGATTCCCGGCTGAGAAAAAGAGATATCTCTTTTTCGAAAAGTAGTTTGCCCCGAGATCCGTTCAGTGTGTACGGGGTTTCTTCGAGGGAGTAAACCTACCGAAACTTGATGATCACTACTCACCTCAATCTAACACAGAGAAAACGAATCAGTGGAGTTATACCTCCACTTTGTACACGTTCATGGTGTGCACATGGACGAATTTCCCTTTACCTTTACTGTCCAAGAAATTTGAGTGTAGCTAGAAATATATTAGTAACGAACACGCAAATTTGTTAAAATGTTTGCCTCACAGTATACAGCGCTTCTGCAAATTTCGGTAACTATTCGGTTGGACAAGAAATCCCTACGTTTCCGGAACCCGAAGTTTCGTTACGGCGTTTATCAAACCCGAATATGGACCACATTTTGAAGCAATTCGTCGCCCATGTCATGTATTTCTAAGAAGCTTTATTAAGGACTTGAAGTTTCCATTGTTTCTAATATAGAAACCTTCCGCAAGGAACTGCAGCGCTAAAATACACGTCAAGTTTCCTTTTTCATCTCCAAATACATTCGTGCCAGCGACTGAAATATGACGTTTGAGTTTCTCACGATGATGGGTGAACACATCGAGGTTTCGCATACACGCAGACCTTGTTTTACGCCTTTTGCTGCAACGCTTATTGCCAATTCACACAAGTTCTTAATTTATGCTTTATCTTGTGAAGGGTTTCATGCCCTCCGTTTGGCTGCATTGTGTTGTTTCCGATGGAAATATCAGTTTTTATTCACGGCCAACTTTTCAAAAACTAAACTAGGACGTAAAATACGGGACGCGTGTATTTGGAATGTGACTTCTTGTATTTTGGTAAAAGGTACCAACGTTTTAGAGAAAACCTGTCTCCATCTTCAAGGTAGAAGAGTGATACTGAAATATCGTCTCAAAAAATAACCTTCCATCTGACGTCTAATCCAGTAACGTCTGTAAATTCATATCCCTCCGTATCATGACAGCCAATTTGCCTTTCTTTTGGGGAACTCGTCCTGTAGAAGGAGGAAAGAAGTACTTTCGAAATAGTGGTGACGGTCTACAAAACTACATCCAAGAAAATCCAAGTGTTCTGTCACACTCAGTTCTGTAATATTTTAATACAAACTGTGGCGTAAAATACGCAAACAAATATGTGGACAGTACGCCAGCTCTGTAGGAATACATAAAAACTAATTCATAAATTATAGGGAAAACATATAAGCTGCAATCTATGTTCTGTGCCAGTAGCTGGTCTGGTTCATTATGAAGGCGGAGCACCCGGAGTGCGACTTGGTAATGTTACTGAACTCACGTGACCTCCCGACAGTCAGCCAGATGAAACCATTGATATCCCCACCATCCCGTTTCCTTTAGACAAATTTTAATATTTGTTATGTTCAAATTTTGTACTAAAGCATGAGATATGACGCACTTACATTAAGACAAACTCATCCCATACTTATTCCATACAGATAGCTCGACCGTTATGTGGACTTGCTTCGGACTACACGGTTCGGGGATCGAATACCGGTGGGGCGAGATTTTCCACGCCCGTCCTGACCGACCATGGGAGCAATCCACCCTCCTGTAAAAAGGGTACACTTTCTCTCTCCAGGCGGTGAAGCCGTCGGAGCCTGGTTTTGAACACCCACCCACAACCAGCGCATAAGTTAAAGAAAGAGTGCAGCTATACCTCTACTCCCCTTCTGGCACTTCATGGCGTGTTCTAGGGTAAATATTACTTTACTTTGTACTCCATAGAGTCAAACGTTTGGTGGTGGATGCTAGTATCAGTAGAAATGAGCGTGGGTGTTGTATCAGCATCACTGAGTGTGGTTGCTTGTGTCAGTATAACTGAGTGTGAATGTTTGTATCAGTAGAGCTGAGTGTGGATGCTTGTATTAGCAGAACCGAGTATGGATGCTTGTGTCAGTAGAACTGAGTGTGAATGCTTGTATCAGCAGAGCTGAGCGTGGATGCTTGTCAGTAGAACTGAGTGTGGATGCTTGTGTCAGTAGAACGGAGCGCGGATGCTTTTGTCAGCAGAACTGAGTGTCGATGCTTGTGTCAGTATAACTGAGTGTGTATGTATGTGTCAGTAGAACTGAGCGCGGATGCTTGTGTCAGTAGAACTGAGTGTGGATTCTTGTGTCAGTAGAAATGAGCGTGGATGCTTGTGTCAGCAGAACTGAGTGTGGCTGCTTGTGTCAGTATAACTGAGTGTAAATGTTTGTGTCTGCAGAACTGAGTGTGAATGTTTGTATCAGTAGAGTTGGGTGTGGATGCTTGTGTCAGCAGAACTGGGTGTGGATGCTTGTGTCAGCAGAACTGAGTGTGAATGCTTGTATCAGCAGAACTGAGTGTGGGTGTTCGTTTAGAATCAGCTGTTTAGAATCAGCTGTCCTTGTTGCCTGCGTTCATCAGATATTTTGGTGTATATGAAATATCAGTTGTCTTCTCAGCAAACGAAACTCTAATCAATCAATGGAAATATTCCAAAAGTTTAAAAATATTAAATGCCTGCTACAGCTACTCTTTTATGGGTTGTGAATTTTGTACATTACCAGACAACACGGCCTCACGTTACAACAAACGTCCTTATTCTGAAAGAAAAACAGGGCGAAAAGATTAATTATGGCTAACAAATGAGTAATGTTGTGCAGCAATACTGCAGATTTTAGGAAACGAACGAGTATAAGTTTCTAATAATTTTTGTAGTGTCTGAACTTGCGATGCAGTCTACAAAAGAACACGGTTGTACAGGACGGATAAATGGCCACATAGACTGAGATTTTTGTCGGACAGCTTTACATTTACGTGTGGACTGAAAGAGAGAAACGATTTATCTGATAGCTGAGAGATGTGAAACGACCGCATTCGAACTGAATGCTGCCATTCAGCCACGGTCAGGATCGCAGTTTAATTCAAAAGGATTTTTATTCTCCTGATGTTGACTTTGAGAGGTACAGAATTACAGAGTTCAAACAAGTCTGTGATCTTCCTATCTACTAATCTCTTACGCAAACACGGAATTAGTTGGTTCAGACTTGATGAATAACCAGATGTGCCTATACTACCCCCTGTTGGTCCTGGGAAGTTGAGCAAGAGTGTCACTTTGTTCTGCCTGCGAAGCTTCAGTCTGCCCCAGTCTGCAACCTACAGGAAGGAACACAGATTGGTCAAGGTCATGACGATTATTCCGGAGTTATTTATTTAAATTAAAACATATAATTCAAATTTAAAATCTCAAACAATTACAGCGGGCTCAAGGCATAAGTTCATTTATTTTCTCCCAAAACTGCAACGTCACTAAATTTTGAGACCTGAAAGATATCGACTGCAGATGGGCTACTAAAGTGCAATTCATCATGGTTGTTGTGGGAAACCTCGAGCAAGTTCCGTCAACGGAGCCGCGATCGTGTTTCGAAATATGTATTTGGCAGTCATTACAGCTCTCTTTCCATCCCTCTCTGAAGGAGGTTTCTTTTAGGACTTTTGGAATTCCTCATGCATGGCTAAGCAGAACTGTATGAGTACACACATAAGGAAATACCGGTCGTGTTGTAATTCTCAGGGTTAGGATACTGCTTATGACCTAGGTCTTGTGTGAAAAGTTCGTCGGAATATTCTGGCAGTTCTACAGGGCTAGAGATGGGAAAGTTCTAATCTCCCGCAACGTCGCTCTCTTCTACTAGAATGCACGTTGTCACAGACAAAAACATGTGTATTTACCGCCTACATGATCTCACGGCTGCTCTTCACAGACCAAGAGTATGAAGGACCTAGACATTGTCTTCACAAATTATGTTTGTATGTCACACAACAACGGAAGAAGGGCCACTACTTTAGATTTGGTTTCAGTTTTTTGGAGTGGTGAAAATAAAACAAACAAGCTAAAACAAAAACAATACACGTGTGCTGCGCTCCATTTTCCATATGTATCCTGTCCGTACCTACACGTTGTCACCAAATACTGGAATTCCTTAACGTAATTAACCTACTAAGGCAGTGTTTAGCGATACTGTTGTCAAGCTTAACTGCATATGCAGAGAAAATTATTGGGCATCATCAATGTGGATTTCGACGCAGCAGGTCGACTACTGATCATATATACTGCATTCGTCAAATACTAGGGAAAAAATGGGAATAAAACGAAGCAGAGCATCAGCTCTTTGTAGAATTCAAAAAGCTTATGATTCAGTTAGGAGGGAGGTCTTGTATAATATTCTCATTGAGTTTGATATCCCTATGAAACTGGTAAGACTAATAAAAATGTGTCTTACTGAAAAGTTTAGCAGAGTCCGGGTACGGAAACATTTTTCTGACATGTTTCCTATTAGGAATGGTTTGAAACAAGGGGATGCTCTAACGCCAATGCTTTAGAGTATGCCATTAGGAGGGTTAAGGTAAACCAGGATGGCTTGAAATTAAATGGCACACATCGGCTTCTGGTTTATTCTCAGGAAGCGTACATACTATAAAGGAAAACGCAGACGCTTTGGTAGTGGCTAGTAAGGAGACTGGAATAGAAGCAACTGCTGATAAAACTAAATATATTGTCATGTCTCGAGATCAGATTGCAGGAGGAAGTCACAGAATAAATACTGATAATAGTTCCTCTGAGAGAGTAGAAGAGTTCAAATATTTGGGAACAAACTTAACAAATCAAAATTCCATTCAGGAATAAATTAAGAGCAGATTGAAGTCAGGAAATGCTTGCCATCATTCGATGCAGAATATTTTGTCTTCCAGTTTGCTATCCAAAAATTTAAAGATTAAAATATACAGAACTACAATTTTGTCTGTTGTTTTGTACGGGTGTGGAACTTGGTCGTCACATTGAGGGAGGAACGTAGGCTGAGGGTGTTTGAGAATAGTGTGTTGAGGAGAATATTTGGGCCTAAGAGGGACGAGGTAACGGGGGAGTGGAGAAAACTACGTAATTAGGAGCTTAATGATTTGTACTGCTCACCAAATATTGTTCGGTGATCAAATCGAGGAGAATGAGATGGGCGAGGCATGTAGCGCTTGTGGGAGAGAGGGTACAGGGATACAGGCGGGAAACTTGAGGGAAAGAGACCACTTGGGAGACCCAGGCGTAGATGGGAGGATAATATTAAGATGGATCTTCATGAAGTGGGATGTGGGGTATGGACTGAATCGAGTTGGTTCAGAATAGGGACAGGTGGCGGGAATTTGTGAATGCGGTATTGAACTTTCGGGTTCCATAAAATGCGGGTAATTTCTTGACTAGCTGAAAACCGGTTAGCTTCTCAAGAAGGACTCCACTGCATGGAGTAAGTAAGTAAGTAAGTAAGTAAATAAGTAAGTAAGTAATTAAGTAGGTAAGGCAGTGTTTGTCGCTCTGTCGGACTGTTTTTATTTTGCCGTCTGCATGTAAACTAGATATAAATAATCTCTCTTGTTTAAAAAGGAGACAGAATTTGTCAGCAGCAGCCATGTTTTGTCCGCTCGATATTATTTTCTGACTTTTCCCCAAACAGCAACCTCCCTAACATTACTAATGTATTCTTGATATCACGCTGCAGTTTGCCAGTTTACAGCCGCACATTAAGTGAAATCGTGACTTAAAAGCCTTCAGGCAAGAAATAAAATGTGTGTGACTGGGACAGCTGTAGATTTGTCAGCGGTGACCATAGCTGCAGTTGGAAACTGTCAAATTTATCCTTCGCATTTCCAGCCGTAATTTTAGTAACATAGCCTACATTGCCTGCTGTAAGGCGCTTTCGAAAATTTGCGAAATGCGACTATTGGCTGCATCATATCTACTATACATACAGCCATAACACAGCTATATTATCAGTGAGTAATATACAATTACATTGGGTACAGCTACATGTTTCGGCCCTGTGTGTTGGCCATCGTCATGTTGTCCTTAGACTTGTCGAGCAACTATACAATAATTGGGGTATTCTGGGGATGTGGGGGGTGGTGGGACGAGATTGGGGTGTTGGGGTGGTGGTACGAGATCTGGGGGTGTGGAGGGTGGATGGGACGAGATCTGGGGTGTGGGGGTGGTGGTACGAGATCTGGGGTGTGGAGGGTGGTGGGACGAGATCTGGG
>Ga0123355_10002345_pt1 | contig 26791 bp, 25 predicted proteins | sample TergutEmb28metaG_3_FD_89872 | JGI IMG/M metagenome (GOLD analysis project Ga0123355, IMG submission 89872) | Embiratermes neotenicus P1 segment gut microbial communities from Petit-Saut dam, French Guiana - Emb289 P1 | ecosystem: Host-associated > Arthropoda: Insects > Digestive system > Gut ... | reverse complement strand
TGTGATGAGAGAGAAAGTGTGGTTGACGGAATGCAAAATCTTGATGGGGGTGGTAATAATGGCAACTAAAGCAGAAGTTTTGCGTAACAAAAAATACTCGGAATATATAGCGGCAATTACCCCTAAAACACATTTAGCACAATCTTTGTTATATGCTTTTTTGATTGGCGGTATTTTTTGTCTTATAGGGCAACTGATTTATGATTCGTTTGAAGTTATTTTTCCTCACTATGACCATATCCGATTGGGCAATATCACCGCTATGGTGCTAATTGCAGGTGCGTCTTTTCTTACAGGGTTAGGACTGTACGACAAATTTGCTAGGAGAGGCGGAGCAGGGTCGTTTTTGCCGATTACGGGTTTTGCCAATGCTATGGCAAGCGCATCAATGGAGTTTAAGACAGAGGGGCTAACTTTCGGGACAAGCACCAAGATGTTTTCGGTTGTAGGTCCTGTTATAGTCAACGGTGTTGTGTGGTCAACGGTAGCGGCACTTATTACAATGCTTGTTAAAGTGATTGCGGCGGCAATAGGAGGATAAGGGGTTAATGAATAAGACATTGCACACAGGTCAAAATACAAAATGGGTAAGTTGTGAAAAGCAACCTGCTCCTATAAGAAAACGAGAGGTTGTGAAAAAAATGCAAGACACCTCAAAAAGAACCTTGTTTTTTGGTAACCGTCCTAAGATAATCGGTTGCTCCGCTGTTGTAGGTGCAAGAGAAAAAGAAGGTCCGCTAGGTAAATTTTTTAGAAATGTAGAAACGGATAAAACTTTAGGACAAAAAACTTTTGAAAATGCCGAAATAAAGATGCTGGAAAAAGCTGTTGAATCGGCAACAAGAGGTGCAAAACTTCGTTTTAGTGAGATAGATTTACTGCTTAGCGGCGACCTTATGAATCAGATTACTTCATCATCTTATGTGGCACGCAAAATGGCGGTGCCTTATATGGGGCTCTATAGTGCTTGTTCTACAATGACCCAATGTTTGACACTCGGAGCCAGTCTTGTCAATGCAGGTTATTTTGATAATATTGCTTGTGCTACAGGCAGTCATTTTGCCACTGCTGAAAGGCAATTTCGTTTTCCTCTAGAATACGGTTGTCAGCGTCCGCCTTATGCTCAGTGGACAGTTACAGGTGCGGGTTGCAGTATTATCGGTAAAGACGGCGATGGTCCTAGCATAACAGCGGCTACTATCGGAAAAGCGATTGACTTTGGAATCAAAGACCTTTCTAATATGGGCGCAGCTATGGCACCGGCAGCTATGGATACACTATGTACTCTTTTTAAGGATACCGGAACAGATGCAAGCGATTATGATATGATTGTTACGGGAGATTTGGGTAAATTAGGTTCGGATATTTTTAGGGATTTGATGTCCGGCGAAGGGTATTATATGGGGCAAGACTATAGTGATTGCGGTGCAATTATTTATGACCGCAACCAAAGATGCTATCAAGGCGGAAGCGGAGCCGGTTGTAGTGCAGCGGTGTTTAACTCTTTTGTAATGGAGAGACTTTGGAAAAAAACAATCAATAAAGTTGTATTTTTGGCTACAGGTGCGTTGATGAGCAACACAAGCAGTTATCAAGGGGAAAGTATCCCCGCAATAAGCCACGCAGTAGTAGTTGAAAACTAGAGAAAGAAGAAAGATAAAAAAATAAGAAATTTGAGGGAGTTATTGGTGGGGAGCGAAGCGACCCACCCCTACGGATTTACCGTCATTGCGAGGAGGCGAAGCCGACGAAGCAATCCCACGAATAGGACACTTTACATGGGATTGCTTCGTCGGCTTCGCCTCCTCGCAATGACAAACGACCCCAACACATAATCGACATTTGTAAGGGCGGACATCGACCGCCCGAATAAACAATTGACATACAAGGAGGATAAAAAAATGTTACAGCGTTTATTAACTTATCTAATTGTTTTTACTGCAGGCGGTGCTATATGCGCACTTGCACAGATATTAGTTGTCAAAACTAAGTTGACGCCCGCAAGGATTTTGGTCATCTTTTTGGTTGCCGGTATTATTATGCAGGCAGTAGGACTTTATGAACGAATCCATAATGTATTAAGAGCAGGGATAAGTGTTCCGATTGTGGGGTTTGGTGCGGCTTTGGCAAGAGGTGCTAATCAATATGCCGAGCAACACGGATTTATCGGAGCATTTGCAGGAGGTCTTGCAATTACTGCTTTTGGTATCGGAATAGCGGTGGTATCAAGCTATATTGCAACACTGCTTTTTAGAGCAAAGAGCAAGTAGTCGGACTGGTATCTAGAAAGCAAGTCTATTGTCACTTTTTTCACATTAGCGTCATATATATCTATTATGGAAAAGTGCAAGTATAGCCAGTACCGACACAAACGCAAAAAGAAAAAAAGTCTCAAAAAAGCGCTTGTGATTACTATTGTGAGCGTTTTTTTGTTTGCTGTATTTATCGGCTATTATATGGAGTTTAATGTCAATCCTGTGATTTTGGATGTAAGTGAAGCTAAGGCTAATGCAATTACAGCAAATGCAATAAGCCAAGCAGTAGAGTTTGAATTCGGCAACTATACTTATGATGACTTAATGACAATTGAGAGAGATGCTGACGGACGAATAACCTCTATGCGTGCTAATGTAGCTCTTGCTAACTTGCTTGCTATGCGTTCTCGAACGTTAGCGCAAAAATATATTGATGAGATGGGTTCTCAAGGTATTGCTGTACCTATAGGCACTATTAGCGGAATTCCGCTACTCATAGGGCGTGGACCGTCAATAACAATCCGAATGATGTCAATAGGTGCTGTTACTTCATATTTTGAATCGCATTTTGTATCGGCAGGTATTAACCAAACTGTACATAGACTTAGCATAATAGTCAATGCAGATGTCAGCATTATTTTGCCTGCAGGTGATAGGCGAATCACCGGTGAAAACGAAATAATGATAACCGAATCTCTTATAGTGGGGCAAATACCGCCGTTCTATATGGCAGGCGGACTTACGGGCTTCCTAAATCCAGGCAATTAGAGTGGGAGTTAGGGCATCCAGAGTAATAATTACAATCAAAAAACCAAATCTAGGTTTGGGTTATTGCGTAAAAATACTTGCTTTATTTGGCAGGATATGTTATAATTTGGTTAATGGAATTATTTGCGGAACATTCTGTAGCTAACAGTAATTATGACACTAAGGCAAAGAAATTAGCTATATTAAAAATTATTAAGAGTTTGCTTTACGCTGTGCTTTTTTTGGCGATGTGTATTATTGCTTTTGTTAGTATTCTTGCTCCGTCAATACTTGGAATATTGCTCACGCTAGTGGTAGGTGTTTTTGCGATTTCGCCTTTGATTGTAGCAGCTTTTTTGATAAGACGACATATGCTCAACCTTACATATGAGTATGATTATTTTGTGATAGGCGGCAAATTTCGGATTGTTAGGGTTGTCGGACGAAAAAAACGCAAGATGTTTTTGGAAATATCTATGCAGGATTTTCAATCTGTGGGCAAACTAGAAGCAGAAGCCTATGACCGTTATGCCGGTGCTAAAGATGTCAAAAAACTTATAGCGGTTGGTAACATTGACGAGGACAAGCTATTTTATGCTTATTATGTTAAGGACGGCACCAAATTTTTGCTACATTTTGAGCCTAGTGTAGAATTTATGATGACTTTTAAGCGTAGCCTGCCACGAATGACAATAATGGACAAGTCAGGATTAGGAATAACTACAAAATAATCTATGCAAAAAATTATTTATCTAGATAATGCGGCGACAATGCCGATGAATAAAAAAACTGTCGAAAAATCGGCGGTTTTTTTGGAAACTGATTTTTTTAATCCATCAGCAGGGTATTCGGGCGGTGCAAACATATCCAAGCAAATTGCCAAAGTGCGAGAGAGTATATTGAAAAGACTTTCTGATAGTGGTAATTTGATATTTACAGGTTCGGCTACCGAAGCAAACAACTATATAATTAGTGCAGGGCATAAGAATAAACGAGGCGATATTATAATTAGCAAAGGCGAGCATCCGTCAATTATGGCAACTGCCACAGCCAGCGGAGCTAATATCAAGTATGTAGGACTAAAAAATGACGGGACTGTTGATGAGGCAGAGTTATTAAAACTTGTTGACAGCAATACGGCTCTTGTATCAATTTTTCATACAAGCAACGAAACAGGTGCAGTCAACGACATAGGTAGACTAGCACAAAAAGTTAAAAAAATCAATCCTAATGCAGTTTTTTGTAGTGACGGTGTGCAGACTTTTTGTAAGTATGAGTATAAGCTAGGGGCGGATATAGATTTATACAGTATTTCGGCACACAAGATAGGCGGAGCAAAAGGTATTGGCGGATTATATATTAAAAAAGGTCTTAACCTCAAGCCATTGTTGTATGGGGGCGGACAGGAAGGGGGATTGCGTTCGGGGACAGAAAATGTCTACGGTATAATGTCGTTCGGATATGCTATAGAAAATTTTGAGAATGGCAAGCAGTCTTTAAGAAATCATTTTGTCCAAATGCTCGAAAAACAGAGAAAAGAGAGTGTGGAAAAAGGAAAACCCTTTGAGTATACTATCAATGGCAATAGTGATTGGATAGTGTCAATAAGTTTTGAGGGTCTAAAAGGGGAGATAATCCAAAGAATACTCGGACAAAAAGGCATTTATGTAGGAAGAGGTTCGGCTTGCTCTAGTAAAATAGGCGGAAATAAAACTCTTGAAGCTATGAAAATCCCCAAAAAGTTAGTTGACGGAAGTATCAGAATAAGTTTTGGACCACAAAATAGTATTGAGGAAGTCACGGTAACTGCTAAAGAGTTGGCGGATACCGTATGTCAGCTTAGACAGACGGACTAAATAAGGATTTATTATTCGGGCGGTCGAGGACGCCCGCCCCTACAGAGCGTGTTTTTATTAGTATGGTGTGGGAGCATTCATTATAGATTCGTCATTGCGAGGAGCGAAAGCGACGAAGCAATCCCACGAATAGAACACTTTACATGGGATTGCTTCGTCGCTATCGCTCCTCGCAATGACGATAATTTACAGCATCTTTTTAACGGATTTTACTTGTTAAGGTGCTAAAAGCAAGTATTTATCTAGCAAGTGTTATATCGGTGAATAGAGATGTAATGGAATAGCAAATATACTTACACTATTTCACCTATATTTAGCATCGCCCTTAATTTATTGTGCAAATTGTACAATAAAAAATATTTGTTTTGGTTATTATGTATTTGAAAAAAAGTATCAAATAGTATATAATAGAGATATTAAATTTTAATTTACTTAAGGAGAAAAACAAATTTTATGGCAAGTTTATCACTTAGACACATTTACAAGATTTATCCCGGTAATGTAAAGGCTGTCAGCGACTTCAATCTTGAGATTGACGACAAGGAATTTATTGTTTTTGTCGGACCGTCCGGTTGCGGTAAGTCAACAACACTCCGTATGGTTGCGGGTCTTGAAGAAATTACAAGAGGCGAACTTTACATTGACGGCAAGCTGGTCAATGATGTTGAGCCTAAAGACAGAGATATTGCGATGGTGTTCCAAAACTATGCGCTTTATCCGCATATGACAGTATATGACAATATGGCTTTCGGACTTAAACTCCGTCGTATGAAGTCTGCCGAAATCAAGCAAAGAGTTAATGAGGCTGCTCAAATTTTGGGTATTGCACCGCTACTTACTCGTAAGCCTAAGGCACTTTCGGGCGGTCAGCGTCAGCGTGTTGCTCTAGGTCGTGCTATCGTTAGAGAGCCTAAAGTGTTCCTATTAGACGAGCCACTATCTAACCTAGATGCCAAATTGCGTGTGCAAATGCGTACGGAAATTACAAAACTCCATAACAAACTTGCTACAACATTTATCTATGTTACGCATGACCAAGTCGAAGCTATGACAATGGGTACACGCATTGTTGTTATGAAAGACGGTATTGCACAACAAATTGACACACCTCAAAATCTTTATGACAATCCTGTCAATCTTTTTGTAGCTAGCTTTATCGGCACACCGCAAATGAACTTCTTTAAGGCTGTGTTGTCTATCGAAAACGGCGAAATGTTTGCGTCTTTTGGAAGCAATAAAATTAAAGTACCGCACAATCGTGCAAAGCGCCTGATGGATATGACTTATATCGGCAAAGAGATTATAATGGGTGTGCGTCCTGAAGATATCCACGATGAAGAAATCTTTATCAATAACTCTCCTGATACTGTCATCTCGGCTTATATTGATGTTATCGAAAAACTAGGTAACGAAACAATTCTTTATATGAAAGTCGACGGCAAAGAGGATTATACTGTTGCCCGTATTGACGCTCGTAGCAAATCTACCTCCGGAGAAGAACTTAAACTTGCTATTGATGCTAACCATATCCATTTCTTTGATGCGGATACAGAACTTACTATTATGGGCGTGCCTCGTATCAATATGATTCCTGCTAAGTTGCTTGCCGAAGGCGATAAGGTTTGCCTTAAATTCGGACATACAAGTATTGACCTTAGTCAAGAACTTGTTTCAAAACTTGTTGATACAAACTATATCAATTGTGATGTTAACCTAGGTGTTTGTCCTGATGATTTGTACGACAAAAAGCAATGTGATGCTCAAATCGCAGAACTTAGTGCCGAAATTAATAATCTTTACGCTCAAAAGGAGTCTATTGAAACTTGGATAGGCAAAAGCACTGTACAACTTGGTGAGCTTGATGCCGAATCTCAAGAAGCGACTACTCTGCGTAATCAAATCGCTGAAGCAAGTGCTAACGACAGAGCAATTGAGGCTAACATTGTAAGCCTTAATAATCAAATTGACCAAAAGCAAAGATTCTATGAAGATATGACGGGTGTAGTTTGTGGTGAAGTTGACTTTGTCGAAAAATATCCTCGTTATACTGCACTTTATAACAAAGTACCCGGTAAAAAAGGTTTTATGGTTAGCAAAGTCGGCATCAATGATAACTTTGTTAACGGTGAGCCGGTTGAGCTAAAATTTGATGTCAACAAAATTCAGCTTTATGATGTTGATTCGGGCGAAAAGATTTTGGCATCTCGTCCATTATCACAAAACTGCATACAAGCAAGCGTGTCATCTAACGGCGACACGGCATCTGTGCGTTTTGGTAAGAATGCTATTAGTTGTCAAGCTGACGGTTGCTTGTCAAGTAGTGGTGCTAAGACTCTTTACCTTGATTGCAAGGGTATAGAGGTGGGCAAAGAGGCGTGTGCACGCAATCCCAAAAAAGTGCTGCAAGGTAAAGTTCTTGACTATGATATACTTGGTGACAATTCTCTTTTGTATTTGCAAGTTGACGGTGTCGATAATTATTTCACAGGTATTGTTTCAGGTCCTGTAGCATATAACGAAAATGAGAAAATCAAATTTGTTGTAAGTGACCAAGTCAAAGAGTATGTTCAGCCAATAGACGAACTAATTAAAGATAAAGCTCTTGTTGCACCTCAATATGTTTTTGTGGACGAAGCTGCTATAAAAAGAGCTGAGGCTGCTGTAGTGGCAACTGCTCCTAAATCAGCAGTCGCACCTGAAAAGACTAAGTCAGCTCCAAAAAAGAAGCCTGCTGCTAAAAAGAGTGGCGGAACATCGTCCTCAAAAGTAGCTAAGACAGTTCGTGTAACAACAGCTGCCAAACCTGCTGCTAAGCCAGCGAGCAAAAAACCAACCGCAAAAAAACCTGTAGCAACCAAAAGCCCAGCATCAAAAAAACCAACAGGACCGAGTGAAGACTGGTAAAAACTCAAACAACAATTATCTATAAGTAGCAGAAACATAAAAAGGTTAAAAAGGGGAAATCAAAAATGGCAAAAAATAGCACCGAGATAACCGAGCAGATTAAAGCAACAATCAAATCGCTTGACTTGTGTGACGAAAGAGAAATTATGTTTTTAGCAGCAGATACAAAAGTGTATTTTACATCTAAGGAATACAATGAAGGAAAAACTTTCTTTGTGCCAAAAGGAATGGATAGAACTTTTGACTTTATGGCTTTAATTACAGTTGATAAGAACAACAACAGAGTTAACATAATTCGAGATTTTGCATACAAAAAGCCTGGTATGTTCAACAAAACTGGAATTGGAGAGATATCTGGCGATCGTAGAAAAATAGGTAAAGAGTATTTGGTAAATGCCGAGCATTCCCCCACAGGTAAAACTGTAAATCTTGTTTTTACAACCAATGAAGCTGTTAATATCCCGATAGATGAAAACAACAAAAGTATGCTAGACAAATTCATAAATGCAATAAACGAAATGGTCTAGGTGTCGACAACTTTTGTAAAAACAATCTAAGTCTTATGAAAAAAGGCATATACTTCGCAAAGTATATGCCTTTTTTGTTTGTTATAAGGGTAGGGTGTAAGGGGGTGGTTAACTAGTTCGGAAAAACCTATACGGGTCACTGTCTTTGCGAGCCGTCGCTACAATGGATAGTAAGGATAAGTTTCTGCGGCGAAGCAATCCAGCTAAGGAATAAATGGATACACGATTATCTATGTTTCCGTCTATTCCTTAGCTGGATTGCTTCGCCGTACAGTTATTCCTTATTTCCGACTTAGGGACGGCTCGCAAAGACGATGGTGGGTCAGGCTTTATATTCCGCACCTTTTGACCAATGCTAGGGTATAAGGGGTTCAGTCTATTCTATTATCGTTCTACAAATGGTTGCACTCAATAGTCGTGATATGTGTTATCCTAATGTAGGGGACGATTGCCATCGTCCCCTACGCAAACTACATAGGTTATTATAACTGTTTAGTACAGCCAAGCATTTAGCAAGGGGGATAAAATTATTTTAGGTAGAATTTGAGTTGACTTATACTAGCAAAAATGTTACTATTATAACTGTGATAAAAATACCAAAGCATTTTGAAAGTAACAAAGGACGGCTTGTTGTGGGAGGCTGTGATACTACCGAAATTATCAAAAAATTCGGTACGCCTTTGTATGTACTTGACGAGAATTATATTAGGAATACCTGTAAGGAATATATCTCTGCACTAGGGGAATACGGCAATGGTCTAATTGCTTATGCAGGTAAGGCGCTTCTTTGCAAAAAAATGTGCAAGATAGTTGCTAGTGAGGGCTTGGGGCTTGATGTGGTAAGCGGTGGAGAACTTGCAACAGCACTTCAGGCAGGTTTTGATACAAGTAAAATTTATTTTCACGGTAATAATAAATCAAGGCAAGAGCTTGAAATGGCTGTTAAGGCTAATGTTCACGCTATTGTTATCGACAGTTTTTTTGAGATTGATTTACTTAATGATGTGTGCAAAAAACTCGGCAAAAAGCAGGCTGTTCTTGTTAGAAGTAATCCGGGGGTTGAGGCACACACGCACCATTATATTCAGACGGCTAAGGTTGACAGCAAATTCGGATTTTTTGTAGATGACGGTACTGCCGAAAAAGCTATTGCCACCATTGCAAAAAGTAGTTTTCTTAACTTTTTGGGACTACATTGCCATATAGGGTCACAAATTTTCGAGGTGACACCATTCGAACTTGCCGCCAAAAAGATGATTGACTTTGCTGCCAAAGTTAAGGCAAAACTAGGTGTGACTGTTAGTGAGCTTAATTTGGGCGGTGGTTTTGGGATAGAGTATATAGACGAGGATAGGCCTCTCACTCCTAAAGAATATATCGGTCTTGTGGCAAAACAAGTTAAGGATTATTGCAAAACCAAAGATATGCCTCAGCCAAAACTGATTTTTGAACCGGGGAGGTCTATAGTCGGACCTGCAGGGGTAACATTATATACAGTCGGGGCGATTAAAGACATTCCAAATGTGCGAAAATATATATCAGTTGACGGCGGTATGCACGAGAACCCCCGTCACGCATTATATCAAGCACAATACAAGGTTGCATTGGCTAATCGTTTAGACGAGACTTGTACAGAAAAAATCACAATTGCGGGTAAATGTTGTGAAAGCGGTGATATGCTTGCAAGAGATGTGATGTTGCCGCCAGTCAAGAGCGGTGATAATTTGGTTATTTTTTCTACAGGAGCATATAATTATTCTATGGCAAGCAACTATAACCGTAACCTTATTCCGCCTATAGTGCTTGTTAATAAAGGCAAAGCAGAGTATATGATACGACCACAAACATATGACGACATTATGAATAGAGATGTTTAAGCATTATGTTATTTAATTTTTTCAGCGACCCGGTTAATATCATTCTTGTCATTATGGCGGTTATTGTGTCAATTGTCTTGCACGAAATCGCTCATGCTTATATCGCACTCAAAAACGGTGACGATACGGCAAAAAGAATGGGGAGATTATCATTCAATCCGCTTGTTCATTTTGAGCCAACGGGATTTTTGATGATGATTTTGTTAGGGTTTGGTTTTGCAAAACCCGTGCCTATCAATGTGTCGAGATTTAAGCGTAAGCGTTTTGGTATTTTTACAGTAGCTATTGCAGGTGTTTCGGTTAATCTTATTCTTGCCTTTATTTCTATGCCGTTTGCGATGTTATTTGATAATTTGGCTTCGCAATGGGCGGGCAATATTGTATTTGCTAACTTTTTTTGGTTTATGACTCTTATCAATGTCAGCTTGTTTTTCTTTAATCTTATTCCTATATTTCCGCTTGATGGCTTTAGGGTAATCGAGTCATTTACAAAAGACAGTAATCCGTTTGTGCAATTTATGCGAAGACGAGGGATTTTTATTTTGCTTGGGTTGTTTTTGTGGAGTATGGTACTTGGCATATTCCTAAATACAGGTAACTTCAATACAAATGCAATAACTGTCACAAGTCCTATGGGAACCCCTGTAATTTATTTGGATTTTCTTAGTTTTTATATTATAATGTTAAGAGACTCTGTTATTTGGGTATTTCAAAATTTCTGGGGGCTGATAATTAGATAAATGGAAGACATCGAAAAAAAGGACGAAACAATTGTAGAGCCGCAAAACCAAGTGCCGGAAGATGCGGCATATCAAGGCGGTTACAAAGTTAAGCTGTCGGCTTTTGAAGGACCGCTTGATTTGCTTTTGCATCTTATCAAGGTTGCCAAGATAGAAATCAAGGATATTTTTGTCAGTCAAATTACAGAGCAATATCTAGAGCTTATGCAAGATATTAGTGCACTTGACTTAAATTCGGCATCAGAATTTATCGAAATGGCGGCATATCTTATCGAAATCAAGTCTAAGGCACTATTGCCTAAAATCACGGACGAGGTTGCTTCTACAGATGACCCGCAAAAAGAACTGATACATCGGTTAGAAGAATACAAGTTATTCAAAGAGGCAACAGAGGTATTGCAACCGCTTGAGGCGGTGGACAAGTTCTATCGACCGCCTGACCCGTCACTTAACAAAGGTAATTTTGTATTAGGTGATATGACTATGGATGGTCTTGTTAATGCACTTAGCAAAATGCTTGCTAACCTTGAGAGGCGGGCAACTGTGCTTGCAAGCCGTAAAATAGTGTTGGATAGATTTAGCGTGTCCGAAAAAATCGGTCATATTAAAGATTACCTAATGTTCAGAAAAACCGCACAGTTTACCGACTTATTTGAGGACGATTATACAAAGTCAGAAATAATAACCACTTTTCAAGCTCTTTTAGAACTTCTTAAATCACAAATTGTACAAGTTATACAACAAGAGGTATACGGAGCGATTGATATAAAGCTGTTGGAGGAATCGGAGCAATGAAACTAGAACAATTAGACCAAGCATTAGAAGCAGTGCTTTTTGTTGCAGGCGAAAGCGTACTTATATCGGATTTGATGAATTTATTAGATGTTCAAAAATCTGAAATCAAAGCGTCCGCCGAAAGACTCAAGAAAAAATACGGTGAGGATTGCGGTATTAATTTTATGGTATTTAATAACAGGTTGCAATTTTGTTCTAATCCTGCTTTTGCGGATTCGGTTGCAGCTGTACTTAATCCTATCCGCCAAAAACAACTAACCAAAGCCGCTATGGAAGCTATGGCTATTATAGCATATAAGCAACCCGTTACCCGCCTTGAATTAGAGCAAATCAGGGGTGTCAACTGTGATTATGCTATTCAAGTGCTAATGGGACACAAGCTAATTGAGGTAACAGGGTACAAAGATGCTGTAGGTAAGCCGGCACTTTTTGGCACAACAGAAGAGTTTTTGAAAAGATTCGGACTAGAAAGTATCAGCAAACTCCCCGAATACAACAAGCTACTAGAGGAAATCAAAGCCTTAGGACAAGAGCGTGAAAGAGGACTATACAACGAATTCGAAATCACCAACAACGGACAAGGCGCTGAAGAAGAACCCCCACCATTCGAATACGACGAAAATGCCGTCGCCGTAGAAGTGGACGGTAGTCAAGATGACGATAATCAAAGCCCAACCGAGGCGTAGTAACAATAAATTGTTATAGAGCTGTTAGTCGCCATTATGCTTATGTTTGTTATGGGTATGCAGCTATAGATATTGTTATAAGAGAGTAATTTATTTGTTGTTTTTTTATAAGATGTTACACATACTACTGATATGATAATTGTATCGGTAGTTTTTTTATGTGTTATTTTTTTGCTGTACTTAATCAATTTTACACTTTGCTTTAGTATTAAGGGCAAGGTTAATTTGTTTGATAATAGCGGTGATTTTGCTATTAAGTTTTTCTTTTTTACTATTACCAAGGGTAAGATGCATTTTGGGCAAGATGAGCAGACACATAACAGTCTTATTATTGAGAGGCGAGGTGACAGAAGGACAGATGTGCATATAAGTGCGGATAAAGAGGACAAACAATCTTTGGTGTCGTATATGGACGCACCGCTTTTTCGTAATATGCTGATTAGGGATATTCAGGCTACTTTTAGATTAGGCAAAAGTGATGATGCTTTTTTTACAACTATGTCAGTTGTGGCGGTTAGGGCAATATTTTATACAGCTATCAGTATACTCAAAAGCCGTCAAAGTTTTAGTCATCGCCAAAGTTTTGAACCTAGTTTTAATAAAGATAAATTAGAAGCCGAATTTTCAGGCATAATTTCTATATCAATTGCAGATATTATATATAGCTTTATACGACACAAACTTGAGTGTCGGGGTAAAAAATGCGGAAAGAGTGCGGTTGGTAAAAAGGTAACGAGTGGTAAATAACAGTAAGCAGATAATTATTATTGCATTGATAGGAATGTCAATGTCGGGCTATTGTCATTGCGAGGAGCGAAAGCGACGAAGCAATCCCACGAATAGAACACTTTACATGGGATTGCTTCGTCGCTTTCGCTCCTCGCAATGACGATATATGGACAAGTTTCTTACTTGAATAATACCGCAAAGAAGAGGTTGACCAAGAGAAATACCTAATAAAGGAGGATTATAAAATATGTTTTCTACAACTAACGAACATCCTATAGAGAGGATAATGGACAATGCTTTTGTCAAGATAAGAAAAATTGTTGATGCAGATACTGTTATCGGCAATCCTGTGACAAGTGCGGACGGGGTGACAATTATCCCGATAAGCAAAGTTACAATGGGTTTTGTCACAGGTGGCGGCGAGTACAGCGATATGTCCCGCCAAGATTATGACGAATTTCCTTTTGCAGGCGGAAGCGGTGCAGGGGTGTCAATGTCGCCGGTGGGATTTTTGGTTAATGACGGCAATTCTATCCGTATTGTCAATATGGACGAAGCCTCTCCCTATGACAAGCTTTGGGAACTTGTACCAAAAATGGTTACAGGAATATTAAAAAACAATGAATAAACAAATTGCAAATTACAAATTACAGATTACAAGTATCGTAGTTGTTACTATAATGGGTCTATTAACAATGTCGGTGCTACTTTTTGGAGTGCCCACCAATATTGTTACAGCCGAGGCAAAATACGGCGGAATGTCAATGATAGTTATGGAGACATCAAGCAATCGTATTTTGTATCAAAGTAACGCACATATATCCCGTCCGATAGCCAGTACGACAAAAATTTTGACGGCAATTACCGTTATCGAAAATGCTGACCTTAACAAGCAAATCAAGGTTGACCCAAAAGCTGTCGGGGTTGAAGGTTCTTCTATATATTTGCAAAACGGCGAAGTGGCTACTATACGGGACTTGTTGTATGGATTGATGCTACAGTCTGGCAACGATTGTGCGGTTGCACTTGCTATTGCCGTATCGGGTGATGTGCCAAGTTTTGCAAAACTTATGAATGCCACAGCCTATAAAGCAGGGGCAAAAAACGCTAATTTTGTTAATCCGCACGGATTACACGACGACAATCATTTGTGCAGTGCGTATGAGTTAGCTTTGATAAGCTCTTATGCTATGAAAAACCCTGAATTTAGGAAAATCGCATCAACTAAGATTTATAATGATATGCCGTATGCAGGGCGTGAGTATAACCGTATAATCACTAATAAAAACCGACTACTTAATTCTTACGAAGGGGCAAGCGGAATCAAGACAGGTTTTACAAAAAAAGCAGGTCGTTGTCTTGTGGCTAGTTCTACTCAAGGCGGAATGGAGGTTGTCGCTGTTGTCCTCAATTGCGGACCAATGTTTGAGGAGTGTGCAAGACTTATGAACAAGGCTTTTGCCGAATATAAGTTTGTATCATTGAGTGATGTCGGACAAAAAATTGGCGAGGCAAAACTTAAGGACGGCGAAAATATTATTGAGTTATACGGCAGAGCAACTGTACAATATCCATTAACGGCAAGCGAACTTAGCAGATTAGAAACAAAAATAAAAATACTTGATAGCACACAATTAGATGAAAATCAAACAGAGCTTCCGATTGCCGAGTTTGTATACTATTTGGATAGTGTAGAGATAGGCAGAGCAATAGGGTATAGTTATGAAATTTTGTTAGCCGAAGAAATTGCCGAAATTACAGGTCAAATCAGTTGACATACAAGTAGCCAATGTGATATTATTACACCATACTCATGAGGGAGTAGTTGGCATAAGATTAGTTCTTATGTGGCAGGCCGTCATCACAGCTTTGGAAAACAAAGTTCGGTTCTGCCTTAATTAACAAGACTCATGCAATGCCTTTTTTGGCTATGCATGGTGTCATCTCTAAAAAGATTGATAGTCCAAGCTGGTCATACGGCTTGGACTTTTTTTATGATACCATACCTAACCGACAAAAAAGATGTTTTGGATGCACTCAAAGTTGATGCACAACAAGGACTGACTGCTAACAGAGTTAATGAGCAGGCTGAACTTTTTGGATGCAATACTTTGGAAAAGTCAAAAAAAGACAGCTTGATTAAGCGTATCCTAAGAGCAACTACGGACAAAATGATTTTGCTCTTGATTTTTGCAGGTGTTCTTGCACTTGCAATCAATATAATAGGGGCAATAGCGGTGGGCGAAGACCCCAACATAATTGAGATTGCCGGAATATTTGTAACGGCGATAATATGTATAGCCATTACGGTAATAATGGAGGGTAAGAGTGCAAAGGCTTTTGAGGCACTAAAAAAACTTAGCCAAGATGTCAAAGTAAAAGTAATCAGAGACGGTACACCTATAATCATTGCCCAATCAGAATTAGTTGTCGGTGATATTGTTCTTGTAGAGACGGGTGATAAGATAGTAGCGGACGGAAGATTGATTGAGTGTAATGCACTGTATGTCGATGAGTCTGCACTCACAGGTGAAAGTGAGGCAGTCAATAAAGCTAGTGATACTATTATCAATGATGTTGATACCGCCGTTGCCGAGCGGACAAATATGCTATACTCTGGTTGTTTTGTTACTGCCGGTAACGGCAAGATGATTGTAACGGCTGTCGGGCAAAATAGTGAATTTGGCAAAATTGCAAAAGAGTTAGCAACTAACAAAAATGACACTACACCTCTTGCACAAAAACTTGGCAGGCTAGGCAAAGCTATTGCCATATTCGGGATAAGTATGGCAATGGTTGTTTTTGTGGCACAACTAATTATTTTTGCTATGCGTGGAGTGGTCAATTTTTATAATGTGACTAATGCTTTTTTGGTTAGTGTGGTGTTGATTGTTGCTGTTGTTCCTGAAGGATTGCCTACAATGGTTGCTGTAACATTATCAGTAAATATAATCAAAATGAGTAGGCAGAACGCACTTGTCAAAAAACTTGTTGCGTCCGAAACAGTCGGCTGTATCAATGTAATATGTAGCGATAAGACAGGGACACTAACCCAAAACAAGATGACAGTTACGACGGTATATGGTAAGGGTATTGACAATGAAATAGTGCGGTTAAATTTTTGTGTCAACAGTACAGCCGATATAGAGGGTGCTGACGACAATATTAAGTTTATTGGCAATCCAACAGAGTGTGCATTGCTGGCTTCTGTGTATGACGCAGGCACCGACTACAAGCAGTTAAGACAAGGTGCAAACATTGTTAGGACTTGCTCTTTTTCGTCCGATACAAAAAATATGACTACCGTTATTAAGCAAGGGGATAATAATATTGTCCTGACAAAAGGAAGTCCAGAAAAGATTTTGGAGATGTGTAATATAAGCGATAAGGAATACCAAACCATATTGCAAGCTATGACTGAGTGTCAAGAGAGAGCAGAGCGAGTAATAGCCTTTGCACACAAAATATCAAATGACAACATAACCTCGTGTGAGCGTAGTAAGTTAGAGTGCAATATGTCTTTTGACGGCTTTGTGGCGATTTCGGACCCGCTACGGGACGAGGTTTATGATGCTGTAAAAGAATGTAAGCGAGCAGGAATAGAATTAAAAATGCTTACAGGGGATAATATTGTCACAGCATCAGCTATCGCAAAACAATTGGGACTTTTGGATGGTGGCGGCATAGCAATCGAGGCTAAGGAGTTAGAGGCTCTAAGCGATACTGAATTTGATAAGATGATAACCAAAGTGCGTGTTATCGCACGCAGCACACCGCTAATCAAAATGCGTATAGTAACCGCCCTCAAGGCATTAGGCAATGTGGTTGCAGTAACGGGTGACGGAATAAATGATGCCCCTGCACTTAAGTGTGCCGATGTCGGGATAGCAATGGGTATAGCGGGGACAGAGGTCAGTAAGGAAGCGAGCGACATAGTGCTACTTGACGATTCCTTTGCGACTATAACCACTGCCGTAAAATGGGGTAGAGGGATTTATCAAAACCTTCAGAGATTTATTCAGTATTCGCTTGCTACTAATATTGCAGCGGTGCTTATTATTCTGTTAAGTGTATTGTCAGGATTTGGCTCACCCTTTACCGCTTTGCAAATATTATGGATAAATGTTATAATGCTTGACGGACCGCCTGCACTAACCTTAGGAATGGAACCGATAAGGGGGGACATAATGTCTAACAATCCAACACGGCGCAGTGACAGTATTATATCCCGTACAATGCTTATCAAAATGCTTATTACAGCAGTGTTATTGACGGTTGTATTTATAATACAACAAGCCTTTAACTTTTTGAGAGTACCCGAATACCAAATGATGACCGCACTATTTACGCTATTCATTTTGATGTCGTTATTTACAGCGTTTAATGCTAGGGAGTTTGGTGCAAGAAGTATATTCCCAAACTTATTCCGCAACAAATTCTTTTGGATTGCAATACCTGTGGTGATAATTTTGCAAATACTGCTTACTCAATTCGGCGGTGCGATATTCGGCACTGTGCCGTTAGCTTTTGTCACTTGGGTAAAAATAATTGGTATGGCTGTTGGCGTTATTATTGTTAGCGAGATAGTCAAACTAATTATCAGACTATCTAGGAGACGGATAGTATGAAGTTATTAGCAATTTATTTTTCCGGAACAGGTAATACTCAGTATGCGGTTAGACAATTTTGTTCTCACTTTGAAAGTGCTATAATTTGCAGTATTGAGGATGTTATAGAAATTGAGAACTATAATAATGCCGATACAATTTTAATTGCATATCCAATATACGGTAGTGATATGCCGTATGTTATCAAGGATTTTCTTAAAGCAAATGCAGAGCTTTTTAGAGACAAAAATATTATAACGCTTGCTACGCAACTATTGTTTTCAGGTGACGGCGGAGTGCTTGCTACTAGATTATTAAAACGACAAAAAATAAAATTTAATCATATTGCAAGTATTCATATCAATATGCCGAGTAATATAAGTGACTTGACTGTTTTCAAAATAAAAAACGGCTCTGAAAATGACAAGAAGATTGCAAAGGCTAATAAAAGAATTGGTAAGTGTGTAAACATAATTAGCAATGGCAAAAGAGTTAGATATGGTCGCAGATTTTTTATTAGCAGATGTTTAGGGCTTTTTACTCAACGATTAACTTTTAGATTTGTAGAGAAACGATTACGAAAAAAGCTAAAAATAGATTCGGCAAAATGTATTCCTTGTGTAAAATGTATAAAATGTTGTCCTGCATCAAATATAGTTTTACAGGTAAATAATGATACTCCTAATTCGCTTAACAAATGTACATTATGTTATCGTTGTATAAATTTATGCCCTCAAAAAGCTATTAGTCTTATGATCAAAAGAAAACCAAAAAAGCAATATAAGGGCGTATCTTTTGATTGATTTTTTTGACTAAATGTTGTATAATTACTATTGTTACAAATAGACAAAGCACAATATATAGTGAGGACAGTATGGATTATCCCAAGTTAGACAAGCTAAGTGAAGAGTGCGCAGTTTTTGGCGTCAGCGGAGGCGGCGGTGAAGCTGCGGGATATGTTTATAACGGATTAATTTCGTTGCAACACAGAGGGCAAGAAGGAGCAGGTATAGCGGCTCTATTCGGTGCTTCTATAGAGACTCACAAAGGCGAAGGGCTAGTCAGCGAGGTTGTTGATGTCAAGGCATTAGAAAAACTAAAGAGTAGTAATCTTGCGATAGGTCACGCCCGTTATTTGGCTAGTTCGAAAAAAAATAGACGGAGTGCTATACAACCTTTTGTCAAAGAATACCTTACAGGAAGGATTGCTGTAGCGTACAATGGTGTTTTGACTAATAGTGCAAAAATCAAGACGACACTTAGCAAAAAAGGAATTACTTTTTCGAGTGACTCTGATAGCGAAGCCATATCATCACTAATTGCATACAAAATTATCAAAGAAAAAAATGTAGAGCGGGGAGTCATTGAGGCTCTCAAAATGCTAGAGGGTGCTTTTTCGCTTGTTGTGCTGAGTAGCCAAAATAAGCTTTTTGCAGTGCGTGACTCTAGCGGTTATCGTCCGCTTTGTGTTGGAGGCGATTTTAGGACAGTTGCGGTGGCAAGTGAGAGCTGTGCCTTAGAGAGTTGCGGACTCAAGTTTGAGAGAGATGTCGAGCCGGGCGAACTTATCATAATTGAAGACGGCAAAATAACACAAAGTGTTTTTTATAAGGGTGAACCTCCTTGCAAAACAAGTCTTTGTGTTTTTGAATATGTGTATTTTGCCCGTCCTGATTCTATAATTGACGGACTTAGCGTATACGAGGCTAGGTTTAATATGGGAGCTACGCTGGCAAAGGAGTCGCCCAGTGATGCCGATGTTGTTTGCGGTGTTCCTGATAGCGGTCTAGAGGCGGCACTTGGATATTCGTATCAAAGCGGTATTCCGCTTGTTACAGGCTTTATCAAAAATAGATATGTAGGTCGCAGTTTTATTTATCCTAATCAAAGTCAAAGAGAGCATGTTGTACGCATCAAACTTAATCCGCTTACTGCCAATGTTATGGGCAAAAAGGTTGTGCTTGTAGATGACTCAATCGTGCGTGGGACAACCTGTGCAAGAATAATAAGTGCGCTTAGAGATGCAGGGGCTAAGGAAGTTCATATGAGAGTATCCTCACCGCCATTTATGCATACTTGTTATCACGGAACGGACATCGGTGACGAAAAAAATCTTATCGCTAACCAAATGTCACTAGAACAAATCAAGGTCAAAATAGGTGCTGACAGTTTAGGTTATATAAGTTTAGAGGGACTCAAAAATTCTTGTAGCGGTTGCAAATTAGATTTTTGCACCTATTGCTTTGCTAAAGAGAGCTAATATGAAAATAAAATTCACAAAAATGCAAAGTTGCGGTAATGATTATGTCTATATTGACTGTATCGCCAAAGACGGGTTTGATTTTGATAGCTTTAGTGCAAGCCAAATCAAAAACCTTGTTGTTAGATTGTCAACACAACATTACGGAATAGGAAGCGACGGAGTTATATTTATTTGCAAGTCAACTGTTGCCGATGCAAAAATGAGAATGTTTAATGCGGACGGCTCTGAGGGCAGAATGTGCGGTAATGGTATTAGATGCGTTGCAAAATATGTGTATGATAATCACTCCAATTTAATTACTAATCCAAGTGGAAATAAAAATTTAATAACCATTGAAACTTTAAGTGGAATTAAAGAGATAATAATTAACAAAGCACAGATAACTGTAAAAATGGGAAGTGCTGAGTTTGAACCAGCTAAAATTCCTGTTAAAATAAACAAAGAGATGGTAATAAACTATCCTCTTAAGATTGGTTCAAAAGGATATAAGATTACTTGTGTCAGTATGGGAAATCCTCATTGTGTTGTTTTTGTTGATAATGTTGATGCTGTGAATCTTGCTAGAATTGGTCCAAAATTTGAACATCATAAAGTTTTTCCAGAACGAGTAAATACAGAGTTTGTTGAAGTTATTAATGAAACTACATTAAAAATGCGTGTTTGGGAAAGAGGTAGCGGTGAAACTTTGGCTTGCGGAACAGGTGCATGTGCGGCTGTTATGGCTGCTCTTATGAATAGCAAATGTAAATTTGATATAGATATTAAAGTAATACTAAAAGGCGGAGAACTTATAATCAATTATACAGACGGGTGTGTGCTGATGACTGGAGATGCACAAAAAGTTTTTGAGGGAGTGATAGAAATATAAAATGGCAGATATAGTAAAAATGATGATAGACGGAATCGGCGACTTTACTGCTAAGATTCTTGATAAAGAGCGAGAGAAAGAAATAGTTATGTTTACCGAAGAAAGTAATTCTCACGACTTGTATACAATCCTTAAACAGTATGTAGAAGAGGGGCAATATTGTGAGGCGGAGGATATGCTTTTTGAGGAACTTAACAAAGGTTACAGCGAGGGAAAATATCTTGCAGGCATTGAATTTTATGAAATGCTTAAAGAGATTGATAAAGATATACTCAAAGCTGGCAATTTCCCTTATAGCGAGATACAGGACGGCATTAAGGCACTTAACAAAGCTAAAGAAGAGCGGGCAGGATTTGTTGACGAGGAGCTAATGGATAACTTAATAGAAGAAAGGATTGTGCCAAATTTTCCTAAAAGAAAAAAAGGAGCGAAGAAATAATATGGAAAAACTTGAATTAGGACAAACTGCCGCCGAGTACATAGAGGCTCAAATTGCAGATATTAAGAAGCAAGCAAAAGGCGGCAAGATTTTGCTTGGACTATCCGGCGGGGTGGATTCATCAGTTTGTGCCGCACTTATATCCAAAGCTGTCGGGAAGCAACTTACTTGCGTTTTTGTTGACCATGGACTAATGCGATATAACGAGGGTGACGAGATTGTTGCCGCATTCAAGGATTGGGATATCAATCTAATAAGAGTTGACGCCGAAAAAAGATTTTTGACTAAGCTAAAAGGGGTGACTGACCCCGAAAAAAAACGCAAGATAATAGGTGCAGAGTTTGTAAGAGTTTTTGAAGAAGAAGCCGCCAAAGTCAAAGCAGACTATTTGGCTCAAGGTACAATTTATCCGGATATAAAGGAAAGTGGCGGCAAAGATAAGCCTGTAATCAAATCACATCATAATGTCGGAGGTTTGCCTGATGACCTAAAATTCAAAGGTATTATTGAACCGCTCAAAGCTCTTTACAAAAAAGATGTGCGTGCGGTTGGTAGAGCCTTGGGAGCAAGTAATATCTTGATTGACCGTCAGCCATTCCCCGGACCGGGCTTGGGGATAAGGGTATTAGGCGAACTTACCAAAAAATCACTTGATTGCTTGAGATTAGCCGACCATATATATCGGAACGAAATAGCTAATGCAAAAATAGACAGCACAGTTGACCAATATTTTGCTGTACTTACGCCTATCAAAACAGTCGGGATAAAGAATGGTCAGCGTACTTATGATAATGTCTTAGTGCTAAGAGCCGTAACTACTGGTGACTTTATGAATGCAGATTTTGCCCGTATTCCGTATGAACTGCTGGCAAAAATCAGCCAGCGCATAACAACAGAGGTTGACGGCATAGGGCGCGTTGTGTACGACATTACATCCAAACCTCCGGGGACTATAGAATGGGAGTAAAAATAATTATAAATGATAAATTATAAAATATAAATTGTAGTCTCTTAATCTAATGAGGAAGTAAAAAATAATGACTAAATATGTATTTGTAACCGGCGGAGTTGTGTCGGGACTTGGCAAAGGAATTACAGCGGCATCTCTTGGACGCCTTCTCAAAATGCGTGGGGTAAAAGTCACCGCAAGAAAACTTGACCCCTATATGAATATCGACCCCGGATACCTTAATCCGATAGAACACGGGGAAGTATTTGTAACCGATGACGGTGCAGAGACAGATTTGGATTTAGGACATTATGAGCGTTTTATAGACGAGAATTTGAGCAACCTTAGTAGCATTTCTGCTGGTGAGGTTTATTGGCGTGTCCTTAGCCGTGAGCGAAGTGGCGGTTACAACGGCAAAACTGTGCAGATTATTCCGCATATTACGGACGAAATCAAGAATTTTGTCTATGAAGGAGCAAAAAAGTCAGGTGCAACTGTCAATATTACAGAAATTGGCGGTACGGCAGGTGACATTGAGTGTCAACCGTTTTTGGAGGCGGCTAGACAAATCGTACTCGAAAAAGGTCGTGCTAATTGCTTGTTTATTCATGTTACTCTTGTGCCGTTTTTGTCAGGTTCGGATGAACTTAAAACAAAACCTACTCAGCATTCTGTCAAACTCTTACAGTCATACGGAATAACTCCCGACATTATTGTAACCAGATGTGACCGCCCAATAAGCGAGAGTTATAAGAAAAAAATCGCATTGTTTTGTAATGTCAAACAAGATTGTGTTATTGAAAACCAAACTCTTGATGTCCTCTACGAAGCCCCGATTGCTATGAACAAAAACGGTTTGGACAGAGTTGTTTGCCGTGAATTAGGTCTGGTTACACCTGAACCTGATTTGTCGATGTGGGCGGCAATGCTTGAACGAATCAAGTCAAGGTCAAAAACTACAAGAATAGCTATTGTTGGTAAGTATGTCAAATTACATGACGCTTATTTATCTATAATCGAATCGCTTAGCCATGGTGGATATGAATGCGGTACAAAGATAAAAATAGAATGGATTGATAGCGAAAAGCTCGGAGCAGGTGATGTCGCAGCACAAAACACTCTAAAAAATTGTAACGGTATTTTAGTGCCTGAAGGTTTTGGCGAAAGAGGAATGAATGGTAAAATTGTGGCGTGCAACTATGCCCGTGTTAATAATATTCCTTTTCTCGGCATAGGTATGGGAATGCAAGCGGCGATAATAGAATTTGCACGCAATGCGGCTAATATCAAAGATGCTGATTCGTATGAGTTTGCACCTGATTGTAAAAATCGTGTTATAGAACAGGGTGCTGTCAATGCAAAGACCGGTAGCAATATGCGTGTAGGCAGTTATCCTTGCAATATTGTTAAAGGAACAAGACTAGAAAAAATTTATGGTACAAACAAAGTCGCAGAAAGACACCGTCACCGTTACGAATTTAATCTTGCTTTCAAGAGTAAATTAGAGGCTTCTGGGCTTAAGATTAGCGGTACATCTCCTGACGGTAAGCTTGTAGAGGCTGTAGAAATACCTTCTAACGGATTTTTTGTAGGAGTGGTATTCCAACCGCAATTCAAATCCCGTCCCAACAGGGCACATCCGCTGTTTAGAGAATTTGTAAAAGCAACAAGTGATGAATGACATTTGCAATACAAAATATCCTATTGTCCTTGTGCATGGATTTGCACTTAGAGATGGTATCGGAAAAATTTGGGGCAAAGTTCCAAAGAAACTAAGGGCAAATGGTGCAACTGTTTTTGTGGGCAAGCACGATGCCTTAGGCACTATTGAGCATAATGCAAATCATCTCAAAAAACGAATCGAAACAATTTTAGCACAAACAGGAAGCGAGAAAGTCAACATTATAGCACACTCAAAAGGCGGTCTTGACAGTAGACGGCTCATCAATCTTGAGGGGATGGCGGATAAGATTGCAAGCCTAACAACAATAGGCACACCGCATAATGGACTAAATTATGTTGACCGAATACTAAAAATACCGGGGTGTTTATTTGTGCCTTTTAGTTGGGTTGCTAATATTTTTTATTTTTTATTAGGTGACAAAAAACCAACTTTTCGTAGGAGTGTCAGAGGATTTAGTCCGAGCTCTTTGTCCAAATTTAACAAGGATAATCCCGACCACCCAGATGTGTATTATCAAAGTTATGCGTTAAAGTTACTTAAAGGCGGTCGTTTGAGAAAATTTATTTTGCGACATGACGGTGATAATGACGGACTTGTCAGTGTAGAGGCAGCCAAGTGGAGCGGTTATAGAGGGATTTTGGGCGAGGATATTCCGAGAGGTGTCGGACATAGTGTCGCAGTAGGTTTGAGACGGAGCAAACAATTTGACGCTTGTGCGACCTTTATTCAAATAGTTCAAGAACTCAAAGAAAAAGGCTTTTGATTAAAAAAGTATTTACTTCAAAAAAACAGCAATAATTTCGAATGGGAATGTGTCATTGCGAGGAACTTAGCGACGAAGCAATCCCATGTAAAGTGTTCTATTCGTGGGATTGCTTCGTCGCTAAAGCTCCTCGCAATGACAGCAATGTATCTATCTATTTTTGCGTCAACCACACGATACAACTAATAATCACGCAACTTATAATCTAGGAGAAATTCTATCAAATGAAAATTAACAATAATTACAACAATCTCAAAGACAACTATCTTTTTGCAACAATAGCCGAAAGAGTATCGGCTTTTCGCAAGTCATATCCTGACAAAAAACTTATCCGATTAGGGATAGGTGATGTCACACTACCATTACCCAAGGTTGCCGTTACCGCTGCAAAAAAAGCTGCCGATGAGATGGGAGATAAGGCAACCTTTAGAGGTTATGGAGAGTACCGTGGTTATCCGTTTTTGCAGACTGCAATAGCCAGTTACTATGCTGACAAAGGTGTCAAGCTAGCCAATGACGAGATTTTTGTAAGTGACGGAGCTAAGAGTGACGCAGGTAATTTTTTGGATATATTTGATACGGCTAACACCGTGCTTATTCCTGACCCTGTTTATCCTGTTTATGTTGATACCAATATTATGGCAGGACGCAAAATAGTCTATATCGCAGGTAATGAGGACAATGGATTTTTGCCTATGCCTGACAGCAAAATTAAGGCTGATATTATTTATATTTGCTCGCCTAACAATCCTACAGGTGCAGTATATACCAAAGAAGGTCTCAAAGCGTGGGTTGACTACGCTAATAATAGAGGGGCGATTATACTTTTTGACTCTGCATACGAAGCATTCATACGCAATGACAAGCTCCCTCAAAGTATATTCCAAATCGAGGGTGCTCGGACTTGTGCTGTCGAAATCGGGTCACTGTCAAAGACAGCAGGCTTTACGGGTACTCGTTGCGGTTACACAATCGTGCCGTTAGAGCTAAAAGTAGGCGATACAAGTATCAACAAACTTTGGTATCGCCGTCAAGCTACAAAATTCAACGGCGTATCGTATATTGTTCAACGAGCAGCAGAGGCTGTTTTTACTAAGCAAGGACTAGCCGAAGCCCATGCTAATATTGATTACTATATGGAAAACGCTAAAATAATCTGTAATGCTCTTGCCCAAAAAGGTATTTGGCATACAGGTGGCGAAAACTCTCCCTATGTATGGCTAAAATGTCCCGACGGCGATAGTTGGAAATTCTTTGATAGATTACTGACCGAGTTTAACATTGTCGGCACACCGGGTGCAGGCTTCGGCAAAAATGGTGAAAGATACTTCCGCCTAACAGCATTCGGCAGTCGTGAAGATGTAACCGAAGCCGTAGAAAGACTAAAAAAATTATAAATATGAATGTTAGCTTAAAACTTGCGACTTTAGATAATGTCAAGGTTATATTAGATATTGATGACCTAAAAAGAGATTGGACAAAAGCTATCTCTCAAAAGGAATGTTATTTGATTTTTGATAATGTAGAGGTTGTTGGTTTTTTGGTGTTTAATTATACTTTTTTTGATTGCGGTTGGCTTGGAATGATAGAAATCAGAAAAGATTTGCAAGAAAAAGGTATAGGCGAAAAGGCTATAAATTTGGTTGTCAAAATGTGTAGAGCCCAAAAACTATTTACATCTACAAATAAGTCTAATATTCCTATGCGTAGATTGCTAACAAAAATGAATTTTATTTTTTCGGGTGAGCTTGACGGACTTGATAAGGGCGACCCTGAATTGTTTTATTACTACAAAAATCTACAAAAATAAATAGTCTATGCTATAGCCTGTCCGCATACTAATTAGTATATGGACATAGCTATAGCTTTTTTGATAGGAATCCTACTTATCGGCATTACTATTTTTATTTTTCGTATGGGTAAGGAGGGGTTGTATGGTTTTTTGCTTAACACGCTTATCGGCGTGCTAATTATTGCTATTTTTTCGTTTTTTGGGATTTTTCCTATTCCGCTTAATCCGCTTACCGCACTTATAGTAGGTTATGGCGGAGTAATAGGGCTTATATTGATTATAGTAATACTAGTGGTGTTTTAGGGTTGGT
>Ga0123355_10002344_pt1 | contig 26791 bp, 14 predicted proteins | sample TergutEmb28metaG_3_FD_89872 | JGI IMG/M metagenome (GOLD analysis project Ga0123355, IMG submission 89872) | Embiratermes neotenicus P1 segment gut microbial communities from Petit-Saut dam, French Guiana - Emb289 P1 | ecosystem: Host-associated > Arthropoda: Insects > Digestive system > Gut ... | reverse complement strand
TTCCACTTTGGACTTAGGTGTTTTGGGTTATATCGGTATAGTTTGACCTAAGGAACACTCTCCCGAAGTCTGGCACATTCCTCCTGGGACACCCTGTATATGTGTGTTTTTGACTGACTGTTGTGACAACATATATATATATATATATGTGTGTGTGTGTGTAGTGCCTTGTAGAGAACACTTTACTTTATTCTATTCCATTTCATTTTATATATTTCATGTACGCTGGTAGCATTTTAATGACGGCTGGGTGCATCTCCCAGTTGAGCAAACAGGAAGGCCAGATCACCTATCATTCACATAGCAACAGCAAACAGTTGAAACTGCAGAAGACTGTTACTAGGTGAATGCAGGAAATGCTGACTGTGGCTTAGAAGCGTGGTGTGGTTTTGTAAAGCGACGAGAGAGAATCTTTGTTGAAGCTTCGGTAACGAGAGACGCCTGGGAAGCGGAGAAGAAGCAAAATTTATAAGACGTTGGCTTTGTTGCTAATTATCGTGTCAGGTAAGCGTGGGTAAGTTGTTCTGTTGCAAGCTGAAGTGTAGAAATGATTCGGATTATATTTGGTTTTATTCGAGGTGATCAGACTTTCTTTATGGAAATTCCTTTATAAGAAATTTTAGTCTTTGTGTTGGTGAAGCACCCTATACTGTGCCTTACATTTTGATTCTGTTGTTGTGCTTTCGTTAGTGTTTTATATTTATGTAATATGTTGTAGTGTCGTAGAATATATTATTTAGTGAAATACGTCATAGTAATGTCCAAAATGGTGGCGGCGGATGCCCTTTCTTAGGTATTGGTGTGGTGGTTAGGAAGACCGCCGCACACCATTACGTATATATATATATATATGTGTGTGTGTGTGTGTGTGTATGTACGTAAAATCACAACATAGACATGTAAAATGTTATAAAATTCGCCATGGACTAGGCGCTAACTTGTGCTTGACACTGTACCAGATAAACACATGTGAAGGTCGGGAAGCAGAATCTCTTCCTTAAAATAAATATAAATTACACAACAGAATACTGCAGTTTGGTTTTGTGTATCTTAAGGAAAGAAATCAAATTCTACAGTGATTTTGGGCTATCAGATACTGCACATATATTATTTCACCTCCAAGTGGTGTGACTAAACTTACACTTCAGTTCCAAAGTTTCTAACGATACTGTATCGCACGGCGGATTGCGTGGTGGAATTTAAAAGGAATCGCACTAATTATGAAATTTGTTCTTCCCTGCATTCCCCCAATGTATATTTGTGTTGCCCTTCACGCATGTGTTTTATATATATATATATATATATATATATATATCTTAACAATATGGAAATATCATTTTCCATTACCGTAGTCTACTTTACCGACAAAGCGAAATGAACACTATGCTACAATTTACAAATCCTCAGACACTCGATGATGATTTCTGATGTCACACCAGTTGTGGCAGTTTGATATAATGAGACCGTTTGACGTCCTGCAGCTTACAGTGTCCGTCTTCCAAACCAACAGCTCTGTACATTTCCATACAGATGTGACGTAGCCATGTGACTGTGTCGTCGTGGTCTGCACTGAGGACGTCAGGCGTCTCTCAATCCTGTGTTTGCTGTTGTATTTTGTGTTCAATTGTAAAAACGGTTCAGCCTTTTTCTTTTGTCAGCTGATATTCACCTTTACAAGAAATGTGCCGTCCAACTGTGTGGAAGTTGGTAGCAGTTTGAGGTTTGGTATTTGAATTATGTTTCGTTCATTCCTATTCAAACATACCAAAGAACGCCCCCCCCCCCCCCCCACACACACTCCCACCTCCCAAACACCCAAACAAATTCAAGGAAAATAATGTGCAGTTGTGTTGTCTGGGATATGTCGTCATGTACCGAAGTACAGAAATATCGATATGTGCATATTGGCCATATGCTGACTGCACAGTAAAGTCAAAAACGCGTTTATTACCTAAACCTAAAACCTGTAGGAAGAATTCGATTGTACGTTGATTTGACTTGACGTAGGCAGCACACCTACTGCTGTAGATAAAGATATGGTAATGTAATGCTGTCAGGGACAGAGGCCCTTAATTACTGCTTTTGCCTTTCTCTCCCACATATGCGGCAATTAATGGCTGTAATGTAGGGTCTTAACTTTTGGTATCTACATAATGCCTGGTTTACGTCATATTTTGTATTTATCGGTTGTATACTTCTTGGTCTGTAAAAGTCTGAATTCACTTCCCACGCCACAAAATTACATTTCTCAATGTGCAGCAGCACGTGTACCTGTGCTTTCATTTGTTCATACTTTTCTTCGTTTATTTCTATACTTAATTCACCTTCCTCGGTTTCAAATTCATTCGACATGAATCAACTGTTATTTTTTACAATTTCTCAGCACGTGTCAGCAGTTCTACATGTATCTGTTGCTACTCTCACTGTTCCTCTGTGTCAGTTTACTCTTCCTTGTTCCGTGTGTCAGGAAGACACGGACAGTCAGTCAGTCAGTCCGTAAGGAAAGGACATTTGTGTCTACATTGTAAATGTGTGTAGCTACCGTTGATGTGTACCGTCAGTTGGCAGCACTGCAACCTCACTTAGCAACTGAAATGGCGTAACAGCACACTGCAGATATCAGACATCTGCAGATTGCGGCAGGTTATGGAGGTGATTTGAGGGGCTGCTTTGGTGAAAGGGGCATTTGAGTTGAAGGATGTTCATTTTGACGTTCGAACAGATTTCACCACTTCACAGTGGAAATGAAGATTTACAAATATTACTAATTCAACTGCGTACCTTTTACCTTCCTCAGCTCCAAGTTCTACTCATATTTCTTGATACATTCATAACATAAACACAACAATAGTATATAAGAGAAAATTTTCAGCGGTTTCTTTCCGTCTAAAAAAATGCCATATTTATAACTGTATGAATGCAAATTGTTCGATTTACATACTGACTATACCAAGGCAATAAAAAAATAAAAATAAAGAATAAAATATATTACGAATTTCTGATATATCACAAATTCAAATAACAATATATTTTATTTTGAGTTTTAAATGTCATATATGTAATGCCTGAATACGCTCAGTATTAACGGAAAATTTTGCGTGTGTTAACACAACAAACACAGTTCCTTGTTGTTCACGGCAGTTCGTACACCCATTTTAGTACTGTGTAAGGAAACAGGATGATTTCTACAAATGAAAGTTTTCAGTGTTCTTGGGTACACTTTACAATAATTTCAAAATCCAAATTATAAAAAAAAAACATGTTAACAAATTTCTCCCGCCAAATTACATCGTTCTGCTTGGTATAGGCGGTTTTAAAACAGTTGACATTAATCATTAATCACCATTAAGAAACGACAGTAATCCATGTCGAATGTTAAAAATAGTTTATAATTTTAACAGCAGAAAATTTTGTGTGTTGGCCAACGTTAGGGTATCGGTTGAAGAACACTGTGTTTTCTGTGAGGTACGCAATTTTGCCAAGAAATGGTATCTGTAATAGTTAAATTTCAGGTTGATCCTGAAGAAATAGTTAAGCATACTGTATTTCATATAACATAACATAAGGCAACCTGATGAAGCATTAATGAATAATATCTGAAGAAATTAGGCAAAAGTGAACTGCGATGCTAATTTCGAAGTTTGTTTACCCTCTTGCGTCTGAAGGGACAGTGAAGAACAAGAAAAAACTATAAGTGAGTTCGGTGAGACCTTCGTAACATTTAGGAACGATATTTGTGTCTGTCCTGAGCCAGATTAACCGTTTGGCGCCGGAATTATTTTTTTTAATTTTAGCACATCCTGTATATAAAATGTGAATAAAACAGGAACAAAATACTTTAGAATTATGAAGCAAATTGCATTTTGAAGAGAAAAAAACGAAGAGTATATACCATGTTTAAAATATTTAATACATATATTTGTTGAATAAATATATAAAATGCAATGTTTAGAGGTTAGCGTTGCGGTACGACCCCAGTAGGGGTCGTTAGGCTTCAAAGGGTTAATTCAGTCCACTACCTCAAATCGTATTTCTTTAAAATTCACTTTACATTATCCTTCAATTTAAGACTAGGTCTTTCAAGTGGTTGTCATTCCTTCACGTTCCCCAACCAAAGACTCCATTATCTCACTTCTCCATCACACATGCTACGTGCACGACCCACTTCAGCCCCGTTCATTTGGCAGGTTCTAGCTTCGTCAAAATTCTCCTGGTTAAATTTGAAGCAGTCGTATTGATTGAAGCTTACGCTACGCGCAGTCCACATTTTGAGGTTTTGTGACGCATTGTGACGTGCTGCAGTCAGCTTTTTTTAATTGTATATTGAAAATTACAGTCTACTTAGTTAGACAGAGTAATTAGTAAGGTTGGGGTAAGAAAAGGTCGTGAAGCAGCCACCATCCATCGGTGGTTAACTGGAGTTGTGTTATTGGGCCAAGTCCTCCGGCCATAATCGTTTCAGTCGTCTGTCGACTAAGGGGTTGAAGAGGGTTCTGATCAGTTGATTACTGTGTTCAGTGTTGCGATTTTAGTATTTGTTTGCGTTGATTCTAGCCCCTTCAGTCACGTAAGGGATTTCGAAGTCACTGTGCGAGGTTTGTTTGGAGACGTGCCAGGGGGCACTACTGATCATTCTGAGCATTTTTGACTGGAATGTTTATAGGATCTTGGTGTTGGATGGCTTGCTGCATCCCACTAGCTCTATCCCGTTTGTCCAGATGGGTCGCAGTATTGCATTGTATATGGTTAGTTTGCTCTCTAGGGATAGCTGTGAACGTGTGTTTATCAGCCAGCTCATGCTTTTGAGTTTAAGTTCCAGTTGGCATCATTTGGCTTTTATGTGCGTTTCCACGTTAGTTTCTTGTCTAGGTGAAGTCCAAGGCATTTTACTTCTTTTTTTGACAAGTATGGGAGTATTGTGGAGATTTACTGGCGGACAGATGTCTCGTCGTGTGGTGAATGTTACCTGTGCGGACTTAGTTGGATTTACTTTGATTCTCCACTGTTCCAGCCAGTGTTGCAGTAGGTTGAGATGATGCTGGAATTTTTCAGTTGCGCGTACGGGGTCAGGATCTGACGACAGTACGGCAGTGTCATCCGCGAATGTCGCCATGACCGTGTCCTGTGTTGGTTGGGACATCGGCAGTATGTAGCAAGTAGAGTAGAGGTCCCAGGACGCTGCATTGTGGTACTCCTGCTCTAATGGGGTGATAGACAGTTCGTCCTCAATTTTGACTTGAAAGTAGCTTTCGCTTAGGTGGGATTTTAGGAGGAGGTAGAGGTGGTCAGGGAGATGAAGTTTTAGTTTATATAGAAGTCCTCTTTGTCATACTTTGTCAAAAGCTTAGTGTATATCGAGGAATACACAGGTACACATTTTCTTTCCTTCGACGCTTTCTTTGATTTTGTTGACGACCCAATGGCACTGTTGGATTGTAGAGTGGTTATTTCGGTATCCAAATTGGTGTATAGGGAGTAGGCCGTCTATGTGTATCGTTTCGTCCAGTCTGCGGAGTAAGAGTCGTTCGAATACTTTGGGCATTATGAGCAAGAGGCTAATCGGTCTGTATGAGCTAGCTTCTGTAGGCGGTTTCCCGGGATTGGCGATCATTATAATTTGTGCATATTTCCATTGGACGGGAAAATAGCAAAGGCGAAGCATACTGTTGAAGATGGATGTCACTAATACTATAGCTTTTCGTGGTAGATTTTGCAGTACTGTGCCATCTATGAGGTCATATCCTGGCGCTTTGTGGGGATTAAGTTGCTTTATGGCTTGGTGTAACTGTGTAGGTGAAAAAGCTTTGAGTGGTGATGACAGCTGACATGGCGCGTCTAGATAGGCTTCAATTTCGTCATCGTTATTGTTCCTGGGGTGTGGTGTGAAGACCTTTTCAAGGTGCTGTGCGAATTGTTTTGTTTTTCCATGTTTGAACTTTACCAGCTAAAGTCTGGTTTCCTGAGTGGTGGTATGGCCATTGTTGGTCGTTTGAATTTTTTTGTGGCTTTCCATAACGAATGACCATCGAGTGTTAAATTTGCAGTTTAGAGTTTGAATGTATCGTTCTTGGCTTGACGTATTGCTGAGCGGAGGTGAGACTAGTTAGGTGTGACTGCAGTAAGCTTGAAGTGAATTTGCAGCGCGTTAGCTTGAATAGGGAGAATTGGATATGAGAATATCATTCAGGATATTGCATGGCTTTTTAAGGTTATTGTACGACGCTGTATCAATTATTGTTGTTAGGTACTGTCAGATAACACAATGGAATTAAAGTAAATGGTGGATGTGGAGGAGCCTTGAGACAAGAACAATTTACGTACTTGTTGCCAAATGTCAGAAGTGTGACTGGACTGCATGATGGGGGTTCGAATATCAGCAGTGACAACGAATTACTTCCCAAATTGACGCAGACCGACACTGGAGCTCAGATACCATTATAGCCAATTTTTACCGGCGGTAACTTGGCCGCAGCGTGAACCTAACCCCTCAAATTCTTATATTGGCTAGAATAATAACAAGTAGATTTGTGCCACTTCTCCATTTCCTGCCTTCACAGCCGTACAGTAACTGAACTGCATTCGTTTTTACCCACTTATTCAAAACGACAATTCAAGACAAAAAATCCCGAAATTCGGTGCTTTTGAAAGACTGGCTGCTGCAGTAGCTGCAATGCAGACAGAGCATGAGTGTCAGTGTGAAGGACATCAGGCTTCAGAGCTTTCTGAGTAATTTGTTGTTTATCCGAATTGACAGAGAGATACAGAGTGAGGGGTTTCAGGTGGAGGGGAAGGAAACAGATGTGACACAGGTGTCTGGGATGGCGACATTTAATAAACAACGTCTATAATTTGCACTGAGTTGTAATGTATCGAGTAGAGTGTCCGTGAGAATTCTTACAATTGGTTCAAATCGTATATCTGACATTTACAGTGCAATTCAAAAAGTGTATTTAAACCAACCCACAAACCAACAGTTTACCCCCGCTCAAATCAAGCACAATGCTCAGTCAGTGTGGCACCTGCCACTGGCATTTGAAGACAGCTGAACATGTTTATCGACGTGTTGTGTCCAGCAGTTCACAGCTGACTGCTGACCGCTGTTCTGCTGTGATCCTGAAAGGTAACCAGACCGCCAATGTGCAGGATTTGTGCTGATGTAAATACAGACATTACTGGCGTAATTTTGCGGCAGCCATACTGTTGCTTGCAGCCATACTGTTGCGTGTTACAGAAAGACTTGACGGCAACTCTCATCTTGTCAGGAAGGTTTGTGTGCACAGAATTCCATGAAGTGTGAATTGTGGGAACAGCCCGTGGTGCTGTATAAATAATCACGCAACATAAGACTAAGCTGAGCTGTGTGTGTTAATTAGGCTATGTTCCCTGTCCTGCGATCAACAGACACGCCATCGACATCTGTCTGAATCCTACAAACTGTCATGTTATATCGCGAGTAGCATTTGAGGACTGAAGTTTGTAGCGGTCTGGTATGGCGATACCTTGGAATGGGATACTGGTACTGTACTCGACTGACGAGACCAGCTTTGACCATGATTGCGAAGGTAGCGTCTGTTGTCACAGGGCTAACATTGCGGAGGAAGACACAGTTACTGTCAGGAAGGCAAGGCTCTCTCACTGCATTTAAAATGTAAATTATTCGACATCTGTCTGGTGTTCTGTTCTGTTCAGAGCAAGCTTTAACTGCAATTTATACAGTTTTAGAGGAACAGAGCACATCGGACAATAAGACAATCAGGTGGTACAGTCTTCCTCTCAGTAACGACTTCCAAGTTCACAATTCTTATAATTCGAAAGTACTTAGCGATGTGAAGGCCGTTGCAGTTCAAACAACACGTTTGGTATAATTTGTAAAATTACAGTAGCCCATTTCAACAATACTGCATTTTCTGATTTTTTAATCGTCATGTTCTCGACACACACCCATTTACATGCAATATTCTAGGCAAGGTTAGTCCCTTCCACTATTTTAATATTATCCTCTCATATCTGATAACAATGCTTCTCAAACTTTCTGAACGCAAAAGTTCCAAATTTCCTTCAAGACAGAACTCCGCATAGTGAAAATTTGTTCTCGATTTGCGCAGTCCATTTACACTTACAATGTTAAAAAAAAAGCTCGAATTGTGTCTACTGTATATCTCCGTTCACTGTCACGTCATGTCTATTCCATCATTCTGTAAGGAACCCTCCAACTGGGAACTCTGCAGGCGGAGTCACTGAGAACTATGTGAGACATAAATAAATAAATGGATAAAAATAAGTTCCAGAAGTTCGTGAATTTCAATGTTCGATACTTCGTTAACACTGTTCCCAACTTTCGTGAATTTTTCCGAAGAACTTGGACGAGACTTCGTTGCCTGCCAGTCGGCTTCGTCTGTCTGTCGCAAATATTTACTCATGCAAGTTCTATCGAGCTTCATCGAACAAACTGTTCTGAATGTTACTGACAGCATTCAAACGAAGGACAGAGCCAGACAGCCGACTGTATTCAGTATCAGGCTCTTTCGAGAAGAATTTTTTTCCCCCCATGGCGATACAGTCCGTAGTGGGCTTGGGCTTCCGAATTGTCGAGGCTTCACACTCAGAAAAACCACACTCGGTAGAAATCGTCTGAATGAGAGATTGACCAGACGCATAAACCTCTACCTACACAACGCACAAAAGTAACAACAGCCAGACGTACATGTTATCGGTGAGATTCGAAGTCGCATTCCCAGGAAGCGAAGTGTCATAGACCGAAGCCCTAAAGTGCGAGGCTATTTGGGTCGGCATATTTCAGGCAGATAAAGGATATAATTCGATAATTTAAGACAAGGCGCCCTGCTCTAACCGCGATTCAAGTTTTAGCTACGGAAATCTTGGACCGAAAAGAGAGAGATGAACAATTCACTCTGCTGTTGGTAATTATTATGTTAACCGTTTGACGCCGGAATTATTTTTTTTTTATTTTGAGCACACCCTGCATATAAAATGTGAATAAAACTGGAACCAAAAATGTTAGAATTATGAAACAAACTACATTTTGAAGAGAAAGAAACGGAGAGTATATACCACGTTTAAAATATTCAGTACCTATATTTGTTGAATAAATATATAAAATTCAACGTTTAGAGGTTAGCGGTGCGGTACGACCCCTATAGGGGTCGTTAGGCGTCAAAGGGTTAAGGTCACAGTGCAAGTCAGAGTTGTTGGTAGTTCGCTTGGTGGTTAGTGAGTTAGATGGTCAGCAAGTCATTTATTTAGTCAGTTCAAATATACAGGCAGGACGAAAATTTTCCCTTGTTCAAAAAACCAAAGTGCATAATTACAAACTTTCAACCCTCTAAGCTTCACCAATTGCACTACGTCACTAACAGTCACAGGACAACTCTATACATCTGCCATGTCTGCACCTCCTTCAGTTGAACTGCTGGACTATATTTACCACATTAAACAGCTTAAATGATCATGTAGGACAGACCAAAATTTGCCAGTGTCCTGGTCTAAGTCAAGTTTTTTTTTTTCCACCATAAGGTAGCAGGAAACAAGACTACAGTCTGCGTTTCCACTTTCCCGGCCTGGAACCCATTGATAAGCTCGCAATGCTGTTGGCTACACTGTGGACGTATAACGAACATTTATATTGACTGACGTAATTATATTGGCATAAACCATGTAGATGTATATTTAAAATTAAACTGGCAGGGGCGTCCAGTTCGCAATTGAAATTCACATATTGGCTGATATAACAATCAGTGAATTTGTGTCACTTCTACTTTTCCTGCCTTCTCGGCTGCACAGACACGGATCTACATTCGTTTTTACCCACTCATTCAAAGCGAAATGTTCAATACAAAAATCCCAAATTCGGTGTTTTTGAAACACTGGCTACTGCAGTAGCTGCAATGCAGACAAAACGTGAGTGTCTGACAGTGTGAATGACATCAGGCTTGAAAGATTTCTGAGTAATTCCTTGTTCATCGGAATTGACAGTGAGATACAGAGGGTTGGAGTGTGGGTAGAGGGGAAGGAAACAGATGTGGCACATATGGCTGGGATGGCGACGGTTAATAAGCAACAACCTTCATAATTTGCAGTGCATCGTAATTTATTGAGTAGTGTGTGCGTGAGAATTCTTACATTTGATGCAAATCGTATATCTGACAGTTAAAGTGCAATTCAAACAGTCTATCTAGACCAACCCACAAACCAACAGTTTACCCCGCTCAAATCAAGCACAGTGCTCAGTCAGTGTGGCACTTGTCCCTGGCACTTGAAGACAGTTGAACATGTTTATCGACGTGTTGTGTCAGCAGTTCACAGCTGACCGCTGCTTGGCTGTGATGCTGAAGGCTAACCAGACCGTCACTGTGCAGGATTAGTGCAAGTATAGATAGACGGGGTGCGAGAGATATAAAGAGGAATAGTGTAGGTAGTTATGGTAGGAGACGATGATTAAACCACTACTGCAAGATGTATAGGGAATCAAACATTTGGAATCATTACAAGCAATTCAGAACCCACACCTACAGCTGCACTTCCCAACTCATCGACACCTCCATTTACTGAAGACATGAGGCCGGCTAATAAATCTTGTGGTTCAGGTGCGCTCATTCCGATATCAACAGTTAAGTGTCAATTAGTGATTTTGTTTTATGCACTTCGTACATTATCTGTTAATAGTTTGAATCAGGATATAAAAAACGGGGAATTGTGTTAGAATTTATAAAAAAAGTTAGATTTTGAACTTTTCTATTTGGTCTCTAAAATTTCACTAATCAGCCGGTCAGCTTATTAAGAGAAAAAGACCCTGAGTTTTTCACACAGATTTGAAGGATATAGGAGGGTTGGAACAAATTTGTTTTGGATGCTGTTAAGGTTCACATTTTGCTAAACAAGGCAATTGTTCTTGTGTGCTCTATTCGTAATGTCCAGGGCAGCAGAATGTGCACAGCTGGTGTGAACAGGAGAGTGAACCACTGGTTGGTGCTACATGTGGAGAATTGTTAGTTATCTAAATGGCTGGTACATTAGTAGGAGAGGTTTCTCTCCACCGCTTAATAAGGTGAGGGTAATGTTGTACCTGGAACAGACCACGAAGTTCCAGTTGGTATTAGAAGTGTAGCTTGTACTGTTTCATTAACCTCGGTCTTAGATGGGCTTGAGTGGTCAACGACACGCCCCGGCTGCTTAACCCCCGAGAAAGACCCAGTACCCATTGTACAAGAGGCTCAGTAGACCTCAGAGCCGTGTGGACGGGTGCGATAAATATCGCCCCCATCGGGATTCGATAAACGGGCCATCCAGCCCGTAGCGAATCGTTATACCGGCTGAGCTATCCCGGCTCAACTTCAGTTCATACACTTATCTCTTTTGGTTTGTTTATAATATTTAGAAATTCTAAGAGACAGAAAAATCTATCATTTTATTTTATACGATTTATGTAAATTTGTGCAAAATTATCAGATCGGTATATAAGCTCTGCAGTTTGGGATATGGCTACATCAATCATATACCGACAGCTGTTATTTGCAGCTGCTGGATTTAAGTAAATGCGCTAGTAGTTTGTACTTTATGTTCTGTCAATTCCTACATTTGATCCTGTAGACAAGGTGTGTAAAGCAGGAACTGATCAAACGTTATAAGGTAACGCAGACCCGTTACAAGCCTGGAGTGGCCCAGATGGTTCCAGGAAGTTAAGGTTCCCAGATTACATGACAACGGCACAGGATGGTGGTAAGGCTGTCAGCCCCATGCCCCGGCCGCCTTTACCCCAAGAAAATGCTACTGGTACTCATTTCTGTTGGAGGCTGAGTCGACCCCAGGGCAATAGTGCGATCGGAAGGATTTTATGTCAACGAAAAATTCCCATGACACACCTGGGATCGAACCAACGAAATTCCGATTTGTAGCACAGCACCTTAACCACTGTGCTACCCTACCGCGGTCCCCAATCGAACGTTACTTGGACCGATTCAGGTTACAGCAGTATATTGGCTTTGCGTTGTAACGAATCTTTGGTACTGTTTTGTGTTTGAAAACGACACAACATTTGTAGGGTGTTCCCAAACATTTGTCCACATCACTGTGTACTCATTGGTGCTTAGGTGTGTCTAACCGTGTTCAAAGTGACAGTTACCGGTAACAACTTTTAAACACAGAGACATTACTTCTTGAAGAAGCCTCGAACACACTGACTGGCACAGGCATTAGCCTTAAGCATTTCAAAATGAAGTACATCTTATTGCTAAAAAGAAGACGCACAATTCGGACGGTTCCAGTCACGTGATATCGAAACAACTTTTGTAACTGTGGGCGGCATTATAACTGATAGGGGAATCTACTGGAGAGTCATAGGACGCGTGTAGAGGCTACAGGATGCTGTCTTCAACTTGGTATAAAGAATACTGTCATTCATTTTGTAAAATCGCCTTCATTACTGCATTTGAACCTGTCAATGATCTGACAGTGTTTACTATATACAGAAATTCCCGAAACGACAATATTCTTTCACTGCCAGATCACTGTTACCAACTGCTACACAAAAAAAAAACTAATTATGTAAGGTAACTTATTTTGTCAATTTCGGATACGTGAAGATATCAGGGTCGAAGCAAACATATTTATGTGCCTGCAGCTGTCGGTGTTACACCGTACCGAGCAACATGGGGTCAAGTAAACAGTGAGGAACTTCACTGAATTTTGGTGTGGCGGAAGGACAGGACACTTGTTACAGTTACATCAGATAGTGTGCCTAAAGGCAGAAAATTAAAAGATATTGCATACAGTAACACTGGACTAGGCGGAAAAATGTTCTTTTTAATAGTATTGTCTAGATATACAAAATTGAAACCGAACAGCGGAAGTACTTTGTCTACGAACAACGGAACTTCACGCGCCTGAAATTATTACAACAGCAGCAAATTGCTCAAACACGTGATCCCTTTCCTTTAACCCTGTGCTAAGGCAAGCCGTCCTCACAGTGTGTCCGCTAAACCTGTGTATGATGCAGCATACTTACCGACCAGGAACAGCAGTGCTACTGTGGTGATGAGTAGGAGGCTCTGGATGGTCTTCATCTTGTGGCTAGCAGTTGGCTTTGACCAGTACCGAGCCGGTTCGGAACCGCATATATATAGTGCTTGGCTGAGGGTTGTGTGCAGATACTGTGTGGTTCCACTTTACCGTGCGAACTGACGTCAGTGGTCATAATTGCCGATAAGGAAGTATCGATATCTTTGAACTCATGGTCACTTTAACTCATATGGGCTCATGTTTTTCTAATTTACGAACACATGACTTTATATAAACGTCTGCACGTTTATGGATCTATTAAAGTAGCGTCGAAAATCTAATTCAAATGTTAAGAATTTCTAATTCTAAATGGTGTCGAATTTTAAAATTTGAAGTTAATTGGCTAAGTTTGTTTGGGATACATTACGTTTTGCTGCAATCTGGTTCAAATTAAAGATAACAAATTTATCGTTAAAAGTATTGCTATTTATTACAAGCTATATACAAACCTCATTCCGTTTAGTTCACTCGAAATTGTAATGCTGTACAAATGAACATTATAATAAATAGACTGTACCTTCAGTACAGCATGACACGTTACTGACTGGTTGGCATTCCGTCAACGGCCAGCTTATTCCATTCTTCTGTCATCGAAAGTCTGACATGTCGTTCAGTTCTTTCTGTAAATCCTACCAAAGCAGACTTGACAACCCCCCCCCCCCCCCCCCCCCCCACCAATCTTCTCTCCCCCCCCCCTCCCTCCTCTATCTTACCAACCCCCCCCACCCCGCTGCTGTGTTTTCTTTTTTTTTTTTTTTTTTTTTTTTTTATTAAAGCTTTCTGCTGGAAGGTTTGGTTTTTGCCAGGTAAAGTTGGTCTCCTTCTGAGGCCACAAGCCCCTGACTGTCTTTCTCTTCTGCAGGTTTGATAGTAGTGTTAGTTCCCCCCAGTAGTATTCTAGAACTTTTGGCTCACTGGAAATCACCTTTGATGCTTTTAGCAGGAGGTTTTTTACAATTGTGAGACCTTGTTCTTGATTAATCCCACAGTATCCATAGGCTTGCTGGTAATGCCAGTATCAAGCCTCATTGTTGAATACATTTTTTTGCTTTGTGAACACCTCCTTGTTAGATGGATGCACATATTTTCCAAAAAATCTAGTAGCCAACTCAAAGTTATAGGTGCAGGAAAGATGGCATGAAGCAAGTTCCATACTGAAGACCCCCAAATATCAGGTTCCACCATACAAAATTTAGTTGGCCAGGTGATCTTGGGTCCAGAATTTTTGAACCCTGTGCTCCAGTAGAAAGTCTACAATTGCTAAGACCTTTCTGCCACTGTTCCTGCCCATTGTAGTGTCTAATGAGTAATGAGGATTTAATGCCACCATCTGCAACGCTCCATACAGAAAGCATAATTACAAGTGGTGCCCCAAAAGGAAGTCTGTGGATGCCTGTTGTGCTTGAAATGGTGACTCTAGGAAATTTGTGACAAACGTTTCTGACACTTAGTACCATAACCACAGTTTGCATATGATGCGGACAAATATGCATGTTGGACAGTATATCAGACCATATTCACTCATGATAACCACTGCTTAACATGCATTTTAACACTAATGCAGTTTTTTTCCTTCTAATTAGGAAGCTAAAGTAAATTTCAGTGACTTCTCATGTAAACGCTTGTCTTCTCATTAGCACACACTGATAACGCTTGGCCTGAGTTGTAACCTCATATTTGGATTAACTGGTTTTACTCACCTGAAGGCAGGTTGTCATTGGCCAGTAATTAAGCATTGACAGAAGTGTGTACCTTTGCATGAGAACACACACTGTGTGTTTACAGTACTGACATTAAATGGCCCTAATGAGATTGCATTGTTTTGTGTTCTAATAATTTGACAAATTATGAAAACATCAGGCACACCTGTTGCATTAGGCAGATCAAGAACCATAAGTTTTAGTATATGTTACTCATGGTCTTAATTTTATCAGCTTGTATAGCCTATTATATTTTATTGCCACATGTGAGTAATATATAATGTGCAGGGTGATACAGAAAGAGTCTGGTACACCAGGGGCACACAAATTGTCCAGAAATTTAGGAGCCACCTCAGAATTCTAAGTGCCAGAAGCATGATATATGCAGGTTCCACAGTGAGAATTCACAAATGTTAGGCACCACAGTACATTATCATTAACATTATCATCATTTACTGATGTTGTGCTATTTACAGACGATACCACGGTTTTAATAACTGATAAAAATTAAGTGATTTTAGACAGAAAATAAACCTTAGTTTTCTTCTATTAGTCGTTTTTTGCGAGTCAGTTTTAAATATTATGTCAACGAGCATAGTCAAATTCACACCTGTAAACTCTGCTTATTCACATTTGGTAATTGAGTGTAAACATACAACTATAGAGGAAGCAGCAGGTACAAAACTTTTGGTTTTATGTGTTGTTAATCACATGCATTGAAAATAACATATTGATCAGATGCTTCCAAAATTGAGTGCTGCTTGTCTAGTAACTAGGAAATTGTTTCCTGTTCTAAATTCCTTTAATTTACAAATTGTATATGTTGCCTACTTCCAATTAGTTATTAAATATGGAATCTTTTTGGGGGAAAATTCATCCAATGCATGTGAAGTTTTTAGATTACAAAAGACGGTAATAAGAATTATGTCTGGAGTAGAAGCTAGGAGATCTTATGGGGGATTATTTGAAAAACTGGACATCTTGCCTGTGCCATGTCAGTTTATATTGTCACTTAATGTTCTTTATAATAGATAGAATAATTTTTACACAAGTTTGAACCTACACAGATTAAATACAAGAAACAAGAATCAACTTTACATTCCTACTGCAAATCTTTCTACTTTACAAACAGGAGTTACTTACTCAGGAATTAGGATATTTAATACAAGGTGGTTCAAATATGACCGGGACTGATGTCGCCAGATTTACACACAAACAGTCCCGGTCATATTTGAACCACCTTGTAGATTGCCCAGTAATATTCAGGGTCTCAGGAATGGTAGGGTGCACTATAAGAATAAACTTCATAACTATCTTATTATTAATTCGTTTTATTCAATTACAAAATTTTTAGAACCTAGTACACACTAAGTGACTTAGTAATTTTTAGTTGTCTTTGAATCATTATTATATTCCTGTAGTATGCTGTAATTAGTAATGTTTATCATACTTATATTATAGAAATTGTAAGTTTTTAATTAGTTGTTATGTAATCATCTAGTGTTTGTGCTGTGTATTGTCTGAAAGTGACTTGTTTCATGTCCATCTGTTGTATTACAGAATTATTGGACTTTGGAAATGTATAGGTATGTTTGTATGTATGTATGTACAAGTGTGACCTGCTGCTGGGTATTTATTTTGGGTAAAAGAGAGTCCTATTAATGCAGGTAAAATTTGGAAAGTTGTAGGCCACATGGGAGTTTGAAATTAGGATAAAGACATACAATGAAGCGATTTTTAATAAAAAGTACTGATTGTTATTTAATAGTGAAACACGTTACAAAGACTACTAAAATGGTCTGCCTGCAACTTCAATGCACATTTTGATACAGCAATGCTATAACTCAAGCATGTGGAGTTGTTTTGAACATCATCTGCAACATCCATAACTGTTTGAAAGAGGGCATTGCTTTTACTGGTTCTTGTGCATAATCTAGCATATTAATTTGCCACCAAAGATAATACTTTAATGGCTTTACACAAGGGGATCTTCCATATATTTCTGGCCAGGAATGTGGTCTGCGATTTAGGGACTTGTATAGTTGCAGTAGAGATAATCCAACTCCTCTCATAGAAAAGGAGGGGGATTCATCATATTTCATATATACATACATACATACATACATACACACACACATACATATATGTGTGTGTGTGTGTGTATATACATATATACAAACTTGTGTTAGTAAGGAAACATCCTTGAAGAGGGGCAGAAATTCATTTTAACAAAAGGCAGCACAGATATGCATTTTGGGTTGTCCATTGACGACATGGGGCCTGACAAGCAGATTGCCATTTATGCTGCAAGCTAGTGGGGCCTGGTAAGCAGATTGTCATTATGCTGCACCACACAACCACACAGTTGTTTAGAACTGGTGTTGAAAGTTGCCCTCCAACTGTTGCTTGAGAGTTACCAGTAGTCCATAAGTGGGTGTTCCCAGTCTTATTCACTCCATCACAAGTAAGAGTTGCATTGTCAGTAAATAAAATGTAATTGCACAGTTAAACAGGTGCATGAAGCCAAAGACAGAAATTTGATTTGGAAGCACAGTCCACTGATTGAAGATGCTGAACCCTTTATGAATGGGAAGGATATAAACCTGTATTACAGATTGTTCTCCAGAGTGGTATTTCAGGGATACCAGTGTGCGAGAAATTTGTTGAGTGCTTACACAAGGACTTTATTGTACGTCTTGTAACAGATTTTCTCATTCTTGCTGAGAAGCACAATGCTGCAATGTTAAAGGAATGTTGCAATTTTGCAGAGATGATTTTGTTTGTAACAGGAAACATTTGTTGATTTGAATTGTCTGGTGCATAGAATTTCTTGGCATTATTATTATAAAGTCTGTATACAGTACACAGTGAATGTCTGCATACTCCTGAGTAGGTAATGTAAAAGGTGTTGTTCATAATACAAATGTACACTGTATGTACTCCTCTTGACATGGGCAAAAGCAGTACTGAGCAGGTCTGAGGAAGCAGATTGTGTTTTGTCACTATGTGACTGTTGCCACCCACTTTTTTAATACGCCATGCTCAGATGTGTATAAAACAGCAGGCAGAAACTTGGAAGATTTTTGTAAAGAGTTCTGTAGGGTAATTATTTTATCCGAGAGCTATCGGCTGCCGCTACCCGTTGGCTTCTTGTATTAACATAAGCTACTCAGTTTCTCACGCGCACGTGTACTTGGAGGATACAAAATATGAATAGAGTTATTAAAATAAGGAACCCTGAATTTTTCATAAATTTTTTGTGAAATTTCTCATTACAACCCCTTTTGTTGGTAGTTTTATCTTACTTTCAAACTGTTGTGGCTCCATAAAAGTTTTTGAGCTGGACCCATATCGTTAGGATTTGTTTGTACTCAATCACTGTGACAACATTTTAAGGTATGGAGCAGAGGTATGCAAGTACAAGGTAACTTGATAAGTACACTGCTGGCTAAAGAAATAGATTTTTTTTTATGAAGACCGGTTTGAGTATCTAGGACAGAGAGGAGAAACAGACTAAGAAAAATTATGGATTTATACCCAGATGTTACAGGTGCTATGCAGGGTCTTCAAGAAAACAAGGTAAAATAATAATATTAAAAACAGTAACATCTGAAGGACGAAAAGTCAATGCATTAGTAAACTAGTCTTTGTGTGTTGGTGCTTGGAACTCTTTGCTGTTATTTGCAATAACATTTTTGGCCCTTCTGACTTAACTGTTCTAATGTAAAATTAACTTTACAGCAAATGAAATGTGATAGATGGAGTTTATGTGTGTATATTACCATTTTATTTAGTGGTTGGCCTCTGGCCTGGCTATGTATTTTGTATTATGCACGAAGCATTAGTGAAGACACATAGTAGGGGATGCGATGCTTTGTCATTGGGCAGGTATTTCTCGACGTTTCAAAGGATTTTAGTGGTGTCATCTTCAGGGTCCTGCAGCCGAAAGAGGAATTACAAGCCCAACGACACAATGCCGCGTGCCAGAAGAATAGTATCATCAACAACTCCACTGTAAGCGCTTCAGAGCTCACAAGATATCACATTCTGTTTGCAGTTCATGTATTATGAATTATCCATTACGTCCTAAAATCAGTATTCTTGCCAGATAAGGAAATTGTAAAGTAAATTACAACGTAAGTACTGTCTTGCATTGTGCCTAAGTACCGCATAAAGAAATGAGAAATTTTTGTGCTAGAATATGACAAAGACTTGTGTTAAAAAGATACAGCGTAAGAAATCATTTACTTTGCCCAGAAGAATTTCCTGAGAAGTTTTTATGTGTTTGGTTCTCCTTGCATGTATCTACGGACAAACTTAACGAAGGTGTGAATACCATTTAAAAGTCTAGCAGTAAACCGTCATCTTGACTCTAGATTAACTAGTAGGTCCTTGCGAATCACCGAGAAGAGCGATTCCGAATTATTTGTGTGTAAGAACTTTTGAATGTAACATTAAGGCAACACAGTATACTATATTTTTGTGAGGGCCAATAATGTAGGTAAAGAACACGTACAAAGCGACGACATTTAGACTAGCCTCGGCCTCGTTAGGCCTACGCGATATAGCTCGAACTTTGTTGAGTGGCGTAAGCTGCCGATGTATTAGGTATGAAATATTTTTTAGGATTACTTTTCTTGTTCTGCATCAAAAGCTTTGTTACATGCTGCTTGTTTTTATACTAAAAGACTGCTTAGGTTGGGCTGTAGGTTAGGAGGCGGATTCCGGCCAAACGGCATGTCGGATGTTCCGTGGGTTTGCTGTAACACATTGTGGAGATGTAATGATACCAGTACTTTCCGAGTGCATATGTGTTGTAGAGTTATTTCACACATGAAATACGCGCCAAGCTAGGAGCGTAGAACGTGAGTGCAGAAAATGCTTAAGTAGCATAAAGAGCGTTCCTTTGTGGCAAAAGTCTGTGTTCGAAAAGTTTAAGTTTTGTACCCCTATACGTAATTTTGCGCGCCTGCAGATATTTGTTTAGCCTACAAGCATTTCTCATGTTGTTGAAAATTTGCCTAATTGCAGGAAGGTGCTGTCATCTGGTTTGAAACAAGACGCTTGGCTTCCGATAAAATATTGTGGAGTCCGTAAAATAAGGGGGTAACGTGATTGGTTACGTAACTGCCCTCCTTATGCATTATATGCATCAACTGAAGATGTTCAGTGATGAACTCGTGTGAGAGTGCTTACGATGGTGAGTTGGGAGGGGGTAGTAGAGGAGGTTGTGGTTCTTGTGAAGACACTGCCCCATCATTTTCCAGTATAACGGGAGAACCACAGCGAATCGTTTACCTCGAATACATGTTGATGGCATCACTACTGAACTGTAGTTGCTTGAGGTGAACAGGTGAAATGCTGTAGTATAATACACATGCACGTGCGACTTAATATGGCCAGCTCGTTGTAAACACGTTGTCCAGTCAAGTGCTTGGGCGCCAGGACGATCTGACGTCAGCGCATTTTTTGTAACGTATCGTTTTCATCGCGATCGCCATAGGGATTTGTTTAAACATTTTAAATGTTCGATTGAAAATCGAAGCACATATTACGAATTTCGCATTTTGGCGGGTATTTTGGGTATCAGAGACTTCCACGTTTCTATCGTGATGTGATTGAATTTTTGTTGTGATTGGCTAGGATAAATTGTTTTGCATATGTTGTCATTCGTGCTTTGCTCGGTGGGCGTATAGTGGACACATGGCCTGGAGGTCGTGGCTGTCATCTTACTGCGTACATGTTTAACACTTGAAAACCTGTCGACGAACGTTGAAATTAGATATTGAGAGGTCCCTGCAAGAAGCTGTGAGACCATTTGCATTTTAAATGATCTACATATCAGTCAGCTGGGTTAAAATGGTAACTTTTCTGACTTGTATACGAGAGGTTGTTTCAGTCTCGGCCGGGACACCAACTGTTCCGAGGTTTGCAGCCCATTCAGATAAACTCCTGAATAGTCCGTCAGGTTGACCACGATCTCTTCTTTCCACATCCTTCAGAGCTCATTACTCGCTCTCAGTTGCTAGAAGCCGTATAGGCTGCGCTTCTGACATCGTTACAGGATATCTGTTATAGAGGCATAATTTTATAAGGGAATATTGTGCAAATATTGAACGCAAGAGCTGCATAAGACACCGTTAGGGGTTGCACCTTCCCAGCCGTGCTGTGTTACGCAGGTGTCGTAGTATAAACCATTGATTCTTAACTCCGACAAAGCGCGCGATGATCTCGCAATAAGGGCCCATGCTTTAGATGTAGATTGATTTTGTATTTTCAAGCGAAGTGGTGGTGTAAATTACTGGATTTAGTCTGTTAGTCCAGGCATGAAAACTTGCCATTCTTGAAGTGTGGAAGGATTATCTTAAAGAATGGAAGTATTATTACAGGTAACTTTTATTTGATTAGGAAGTAAGCGGCGAAATGTTATCAATAAAGAGTGTTCAGTAATTAAGTATCGAGGTTGTGAATTGTATGACACCAGTATAATGTGACGTAAAATAAAGGTCACTGTACGCCATCCATTTTGTGGTTGCCACAGACAAACTAGATCCCTTGTTCTGTGAACTGATCTGTGAGTTGAGAGACAGAATCTTGGAAATTATTGTCTTCGCTTGTAATTTTATTGTGACTATTGGTTCAGACGCTGATGAGCTGAAACGTGTGAACAATGTGATGTAGATTTACACATGACAGAATATACTATAACGATTTCCCAGGGCATGAAAATTACATTTCAGAAAGAGCAAAAACTGAATTGTTCCATAGTGCACTGTTTAACGTTGTTTAGAGGGGAGGGGTTAGAGAGATGGAATAGGCCTTGCGGGGAGTGTGCGTAAGGCCATCTGCAAATAGTTAATGCCGTCCTTTGCTTTGGTCATAGTCGTGATATGACTGATTAGCGGACATTGTAGGTAGGCGTTTGCTCGGCCAATTCGCGAAATTTGAACGCGAAGTAGAGATTTCCTATATATGGACACCATTATTTCCACAACCCTCTGAAGTGTAACAAGAAATTTCCTCATATTCTACGCCTGTCGGAATGTGTATAGCCGATGAAAAACCTGGAGGAGGTGTCAGACGTCTTCGCACCCACTTTGTGAACATGAGGTGGTAAGGGAAGAGTATTTGTTTTGTTCATCCGTCAGTCCGATAAGGTACAGTTTACAGAACTTTGCATCAGCAGTTAGCAATTGGACTATTGTCCGGCGAACAGAGTGAGTTTGATGTCAAGTGAGTCGTGCCACCGATGCATTCGAAATCGAAGTCTTCGACGAAAGAGGACAAACGCGGGAAATTGTTCCGAATGTATACAGTTTTAAGAAGACAGAAGCACAGTAGGCAAGTGCCTAATCATTACGGAAAAGTAGCCATAGAATATGCAAAACAGGGTGGAAGAGACAAGTATGTTTCTTCGTTAGCAGAGATGTAAGAGAAACGAGTAGATGGATCGATCTGTGTTTCGGAACATGTAGACAAACTAGGTAAACAGTTTTTGTGAACGGGAGTGTATAATGGAAGAGAGAATTGAAAACGTATACGTAATGAATAACAGTGGACTGAGTATCAACACAAGCAGGAACACAGAATCTGATGAATAGGAGGGTGGGAGATAAGGAGTAGAAGAATTAAAAGGCGATTAGTACGTGTTACATGCTTATGATCATTATTAGAACTCTGTAAACTTTTTTTTTTGTTCTAAAAGAAAGCTTATGAAGATTATCGCATCTCACTGCTGCAGTTGTATATCAGGTCCGGTCTCCTTTCTCAGACCTCTACTCCCTGAAGACAGAAGACGAAATAGATTCGTTGCGCAAGTGACGACTTGCAGCCTTTCTTGTGCACATTTCGCTGGTCAAAACGTTTTGCGACGACTGTATGTGAACGAGTTAGTGGTAACAGCAGGAAGCTGTTTTTGAGAATTTAAATACGAGTAGCACGTATGGACCCCGTGGTGTTACGTATTGCAGATAAAAGTGTTGTGCCACCACTTCTTGTTACGAGTTGTTGCGAACTGGGAACCACTCAGCTGTTGTGATGTACAGATGCAAAAGAAGATGTCGACAAAAATGGTGTTTTCAGAACTGGCGATTTTATATGCATGTATGTTGGGGTTGCTCATACCATTGTACACGTGGTACAAGTTTTGCCTCACAGCCTCCAGAATTTCACCAGAAGGTGGAACACGATAGATTGTGATGGGAAATTCCAAACAAGGTTTGCGAGCACAACAATAGTTGAATGATGCATTTAATGACAAAAGGTACTGGAATGTTCATTGTGTTGCTGCTTAGTAAATTTTCATATAAAATCACCGGTGTTTAAGCCATTCAGGGAAGGGTCTGTGAACATGGTATGGGATATAGACGAAAGGTACTGTTGAAACTGTGTGCATTCATCCTTGACACTTGTACGTTTAGTTATGCTATATTTTAAGTGGTTCCTGCCTTTCCCTTGTTTGTAAATTCGGGGTTAAATAAACTGTTTCACTTAGATTTGTTGACTGTGGGAATGAACGATAAGAACAGCTAACTACACTTCTGGGCTTAGCTTTGAGGCCGTAGAAGCTGGGGAAGGGAATGGGAGAGTGGCGGCTGAGTCCCGGAATAAATATTCCCTTTGAATTTAGATTCTAATTATTGTAGTTGGCCATATTTCAGTTAATCTTTTATGGTCAATTGGTCACAGCGTTTATCACTTACTGTAGAATTAAGGAACGATGCATGTTGTCACATAATGTATTTATGTTTTTCTTACAATTTTCAGAATTCACAGCGATTGTTTCATGTCCTTACAGGAAGTGATTTTTTTGTTACTGACTCGAAACTGCCGGTTTTGCTAGAAACTCGTCAAAATATACGCGAATAAAGAAATGGAAATTATTTGAATGACGTTTACTTCTACACTTGAGTTAAATTTTTAAATAATTTAATTTTCGGTGTAGTAATGTGTAATTTTAATCTTTGGTTTCTGAAGTCTGATTTTGATTACATGTGTTTTTTAAACTAAAGTCGCATTAAAGAAAATCTTCCATCGGAAGTGTGAATACGTTTATACGGGAGTAATTTGTTACTGGGTTTCCTAGTTGATGTATTCTATGTCTCGCTGGCATCTGGTATATAATACTTATTATAAACATTTATGTGTAGCTTACAGACAATACAGCGGAAAATTCCTCGGTTATTAGCACAACTGTTGAATTCGGAGCATAACATATAGTGAGATAATTTCTTTTGTATGTCGAACTTTTTTTTTTTTCTGCATACAGAAACAGAACTACCCCAAAAATACCTAACCGAATAAATTGAAAAGTTTCAAGAACCAGGCCGATAATCATGGTAGAACAATAAAAATATGCACTTACTATTTCTTCTTCCGTGGAGATGTTTAATGAACATTCTGTTGGTAACTATAATAGTTGCCAATAATGAGAGAATAGTAGGATTGTTACCCTTTTGTATATGACTTCTGAAAGCAGAGGGTCAAAACAGGTCTCGGTACTTACCCCGAAAATACATAAAATGTGTGAGCATGTAGTGTTGTATATTTCCGTGTATATGTAATACAGAAACAAAAACAGTGCGATATATATATATATATATATGTATACACACACACACACACACACATACACATACACACACATACTGTTGGTTGATTTATTAAATGTGATATGATATTCGGTTTAATCAATGTGAGATAACATTTCGTGCCATATACGTAAATGTATACGGGGCATTTTATTTATTTATTTATTTTTTTTGCACTAAAGATTAGTTCAAGCACGTGAATGTTTTCAGTGTGCACATAGTTTTTTTTTTTTTGGTAGAAATATGTGTTCTCATTTGTACATGTAGTCTGGGTACTTGATGTCACCTCGGCAGTGCAGGTATCTCCGCAGGAGATGTGTTGCAACGGTGGATGCTGGGTAGAAGCAGCGTAACACGGGAGCTGACTGGAATCTCCCTGCATTATTATAACTGCCCAGTAGAATAATAATTCTGTTCGCCTGGCGAACCCATGACTTGTTTGACCAGTGTTGCCATAAAACTAGTAATGATTATCGGACCATAAATTTGGTGGTGGCAATGATGCAGGAGCATACTTAACATCCACGATACAGATCCTCGCAGACATTGCAGGTGAATTTGCGTCTGTGGTTAAGTGTCACCCTGTCACCATATATATTCCAACAGCACTATAATTAGATACAATAATATACATACGTTTGCGGTAATCCTCCTATATGTTTCGGTTTTTTCGGTCATTTTCAGGGGGGCGTTCAAGAAATAAAAATACAGTAGTGGCTATTTATGCCATAGTAGAGGTAAATACAAATATTAAACGGTTAAAAAGATTAAAAAGCGTAATACAAAATGTATATCATAATAGTTATTTGATTGCAAACAAACGTCAATTGCAGAAATTCATCTTCGTTTTCGGGATATGTCCCAGTGTCTTATGTGGTTGTTTATATCACTATGGATGAATGAATTTGTTTGCAGTCACATAGTGACTTATACACATTCTGTACTGTGCTTTTTAATCTTTTTGACCATTTTAATATTGTATTTAACTTTCCCGTTGCATATCTATGACATAAGTAGCCATTCTTTTATTTTTCCTTGTTGAATACATCCCTGAGGATGGCCGAGAAGGGCCGAAACATGTAGGAGGATTACCATATGTATGTATATTATTGTATCTAATTCTAGTGCGGCTGTTGGAATATATATGGTTACTTTTCTTAATACATGACACATGGATAATTTTAAATTATCACTGTGTCACTCTTTAAAGACGTGAGGAAGCGGAAGGTATACCTTTCTTGGTACAAGATGGAGGTGGGCGTCATCTTAACGCTCCTCTCGCTTTAGTCCAGGGAGATGGTCCACAGCACCCGTTAAAATGTGTCTGGGTGGGCCACAGAGCGTATTTGGAGGTGATATGAAGAGGAAAATCCATGCTACTGCCTGGAAACGAAGCTTGTCTTTCTTCGAACTTTAGTAGACAAATATCATTGTATATTTAAATGTGTGCAAGATAAATGCTTCAACTTTCAGAGGTAGACAAATGCCGTAAAATTACTATGAAGACTGCATTATAGTCGATCCATTAAAAAAAAAAAAAGTGGTCCAAACAGTGTTTCTAAAACTTTACCCCGACCCCATTTTCCTAGTTCTTAAATCCGCGACCTCGTGCATAAGAAAGTTGTTTAAACAAATATTCGAGATTATATTAAATTAGAGAGCAAAAAACTACGCACATTTACGTAACATATTTCAGGTAACATTGTTACGCCAGATGTTATAATCATGTCCTGCTTTGTCGTCAGTGCATCAGTGTGGAAAGTGGAAAACTCGTCAGTGACGCTTCGTGTAATGGAAATATTGCGCCTGCTTAATTTTTGTTAGTTTCGTGATACGTGAGTTAGTTGAAGTAAGAGATTATCAGAGATAGCCTTTTACATTGATTCTGTTACTGTGTTTTGTTTTAATTTTGAAGCAACCTTAAAATCCCAATTATCATTCGTAGGTTGTCTGTAATTTTGCCTGGTCGTTGACATTGCGGGAGGAAAGGAAGCTGAGGGTGTTTGAGAACATGGTGTTGAGGAGAATATTTGGACCTAGGAGGGACGAGGTAACGGGGGAGTGGAGGAGATTGCATAACTAGGAGCTAAATGACTTGTACTCCTCACCCAATATTGTGCGGGTGATAAAATCGAGAAGAATAAGATAGGCTGGGCATGTGGCGCGTATGGGTGAGGAGAGGGGGGTGTACAGGGTCTTGATGGGAAAGCCGGAGGGAAGGAGACCACTGGGGAGACTAGGCGTAGATGGGTGGATAATATTAGGGTGGATCTCCAGGAGGTGGAATGTGGGTATATGGACTGAATTGGGCTGGCCCAGGATAGAGACAGGTGGCGGACGCTTGTGAGTGCGGTAATGAACCTTCGGGTTCCGTGAAATGCGGAGAATTTCTTGACTAGCTGCAAACCAGTTAGCTTCTCAAGAAGG
>Ga0123355_10002343_pt1 | contig 26791 bp, 32 predicted proteins | sample TergutEmb28metaG_3_FD_89872 | JGI IMG/M metagenome (GOLD analysis project Ga0123355, IMG submission 89872) | Embiratermes neotenicus P1 segment gut microbial communities from Petit-Saut dam, French Guiana - Emb289 P1 | ecosystem: Host-associated > Arthropoda: Insects > Digestive system > Gut ... | reverse complement strand
TTTTAAAGATATATCCAGCTTAAACCTGCTGGCCACAGTTGCCGAATTAATAAAAAAAGAAGGCTTTGCTGTTGCCAACATAGACGCAACAATAATTGCACAAGAACCAAAGCTCGCACCATTTATTGATGAAATGCGAAAAAATCTTTCAATCATACTTGGAACACATGCAATAAATATAAAAGCCACCACCGAAGAGGGGCTGGGTTTCACAGGCACCAAAGAAGGTATTGCCGCCCATGTAGTAACTCTAATCTGTAAGGAGTAACGAGATGAAAATATACAACACCCTAACAAAACAAAAAGAAGATTTTATCCCTATAAACGAAAAAATAGTAAAGATATACACCTGTGGGCAAACTGTGTACAACGACATACACATAGGTAATGCCCGTTTTTACGTTGTTTTTGATGCGATGCGCCGGTACTTAGAATACAAAGGTTATGCGGTAGAGTTTGTGCAAAATTTTACGGATATTGATGACAAAATAATTGCAAAAGCTAACGACGAAGGTCAAACCACCGTTGCAATTGCGGAAAAATATATCAAAAGCACGTTAAACGATTTGGACGATTTAAATGTAAAACGTGCAACCACAAACCCAAGAGTTACAGAAGAAATAAACGAAATCATATCTATGATAGAAACGCTAATACAAACCAACCATGCCTACGAAGTCTCCGGCGTGGATTTTTGCACAGCCTGCGACATGCAAAAATCCACGGTTTATTACAGTGTTAACTCATTCCCCTCCTATGGCAAACTGTCCAAAAAAAATACGGATGATTTGGAAGCCGGCGCAAGGGTGGAAGTAGAAACCGGCAAGCAAAATCCGCTCGACTTCGTGCTATGGAAACCGGCAAAACCCGGCGAACCAAGCTGGGAAAGCCCTTGGGGCAATGGCCGCCCGGGCTGGCATATAGAATGCTCCGCAATGGCACTCAAATACTTGGGCGAACAAATTGACATACATGGCGGCGGGCAGGATTTAATTTTCCCGCACCATGAAAATGAAATTGCACAAACCGAGGCTATAACAGGCAAAAGCTTTGCAAAATATTGGATTCACTGCGGTGTGCTCACTGTTGACCATAAAAAAATGTCCAAATCCCGTGGGAATTTTTCAACTTTGCAAGATGTAGTGGCGAAATTCCCGCATGATGTTATCCGTTTTTATCTGTTAAGCGGGCATTATCGTATGCCGTTGGAGTTTACGGACGCTGTTTTGGAAAGCGCAAAGCAAGGGCTAAACAGGATAAAAAACTGCCATCAAAATTTAGTTTATGCGCTGGAAAAAACTACAATCGATACCACCATACCCAGTGAATTTGAATCACGATTTATGACGGCAATGGATGACGATTTTAACACTGCGGATGCTATTTCTGCCGTATTTGAACTGGTACGATTTATCAACAGCGCGCTAAAAGAGGATACCAGCCTTGCAAAAAACGCATTGGAGTTACTAAACAAACTCATGGGTATTTTAGGCTTTGACCTAACCGAGAAGGAGCAAGAAGCTCCGGACGAAAATATAGAAAAACTAATCGAAGCACGCCAAACCGCGCGAAAAAACAAAGACTTCAAAGAGGCCGACCGCCTACGGGATGAACTTACAGCCCTAGGTATCATATTGGAAGACACACGGGAGGGCATACGTTGGCACAGAGCATAACAATTGGCATGGCAGAGCTCGCCTTTTTGGGCGACGCTGTTTTTGAACTTTTGGTACGAGACAAACTTTTGCAAGACGGTGTGCTTTTCCGGGACATGAGCCGCTTAGCAAAAAACTATGTTTCAGCCGTAGCGCAAAATATGATGTACCACAAAATATTCCCAAACCTAACAGAAGAAGAACAAACAATATGTAAACGCGGACGTAATTTGCACTCTGTTTCCCGCGCAAAAAGTGCAAGAGTTGCGGAATACCGCCATGCAACAGGCTTAGAGGTATTATTCGGCTACCTGCACCACGAGGAAAAATTTGAACGTATGCACGATATTTTTGAAATGTGCGTAAAGGAGTAAAATATGACGCCTATGAATGATTTTTCATTTGCGCCCGCAGGATTTTCCGCCGTGCCTGCAATCATTGCAATCGGTTTTGTTGTCGTAATTGGCATCATTATTTACCGCGTTATAAAAGGCGGTGCAGAATGGATGGGCAATAACAATTCGCCCGTTCTAACTGTAGATGCGAAAATTGTTGCAAAACGAACGCAAATAAACCAGCATGGCACAAACATGCATCACCATTCCCACCATACAAACACTCGATACTTTGCTACGTTTGAAGTAGAGAGCGGAAGCCGAGTAGAGTTAAAAATACCCGACAAGGAATACGGCTTACTTGCAGAAGGCGATGCAGGCAAGTTAACCTTCCAAGGCACAAGATACAAAGGGTTTGAACGAATAACAAATAAGGAGCAACTGTAAATGCATGAAGACCCGCAAAATCTAATCTTAGAAGGCCGCAAAGCTGTACTTGAGGCATTAAATCACGAAAAACCAATAGACCGCGTGCTTGTGAGATGCGACCAAGGCAAACAAGTTGAAGGCACATTGCGCCTTATTGTAGCCAAAGCTCGTGAGCGCAAAATCGTAGTACAAGAGGTAGACCGCAAAAAACTGGACGAGCTTTCAGAAACGGGACACCACCAAGGCATAATGGCACTTTGCCCCGCTGTACCTTATTTTGAAATTTCAGATATTTTGCAAATAGCCAAAGACCGAGGCGAATTACCCTTTGTCTTTGTGCTGGACGGCGTAACCGACCCTCACAACCTAGGCGCAGTGATGCGCACGGCAGAAGCCGCCGGGGCACACGGCATTATCATACCCAAACGGCGCTCTGTTGGCCTCACAGGCACCGTTGCAAAAACATCTGCCGGGGCGATAAACCATATGGCTGTGGCAAGGGTTAACAACATCACCCGCGCGCTGGACGAGCTAAAGAAAGCCGGAGTATGGATAACCTGCGCGGACATGGGCGGGCAAAGCATATTTGAAGCAAACTTTGACGGCGCAATGGCATTGGTTTTAGGCGCGGAAGGCGAAGGTGTAAGCCGCTTAGTGCGCGAAAATTGCGACTTTATTGTAAGTATCCCTATGTTAGGCAAAATAGAATCCTTAAATGTATCGGTAGCCGCAGGCATTTTGGCATACGAAGTAGTACGGAAAAGAATATAGTCATGCCGCACTATTTGTTAGTTGACGGGTACAATTTAATGCATGCAAACAAGGAACTTACCGTTTTAGCGGAAGAGTCTTTAGATGCTGCACGCAAAAAACTTTCCGACCAATTATGCGAGTTCAAAGCGCTTAGCCGCTACCGCATTATCTTGGTTTTTGACGCACACCTGGTGCAAGGTGGCGAAGGCAGCACCCTCGACTATCACAACATAAAAATAGTATTCACCAAAGAGGCCGAAACCGCCGACCACTATATAGAAAGTGCCGCATACAAACTGTCTAACAAAAAAGACAGGATAACCGTAGCCACAGACGATGTGCTGGAGCAATTGATAGTGTTAGGGCAAGGTGCAGCACGAATTTCGTCCGCTGACCTTTGGCTTGAAATTGAAAATATGAAAGACGAAGTACGCACCCGCTATATAAAAAATCGACCGGTAAAAAACAACCCAATTGCCGGTTTGGTAGACAAAAAAACCGCACAACTGCTGGAGGATATGCGATATGGAAAATAAGCATGTTTCTGATGAAAACCTTGTAATACAAGCAAAACAGGGAGACTCCGACGCACTGGACACCCTTTTAAACCGTTACAAGCCTCTTGCAAAATCCAAGGCACGAGACTATTTTCTAACCGGTGGCGACCCGGACGACCTTATGCAAGAAGGCATGATTGGTTTGTACAAGGCAGTGCTGGACTTTGACGCAAACAAAGGAGCACAGTTTTCTTCGTTTGCAAACCTTTGCATAACACGCCAAATTTTAAGCGCAATAAAAGCGGCAAGCCGAAAAAAGCACCTGCCGCTTAATACATCGCTGTCTTTACACAAAGAAACAGCGGAAACAACTTTGGAAACAATACCGGACACGAAGATACAAAATCCTGAAACCCTGTTTTTAAGCCAAGAAGCTTACAAAAGTATTGGTGAATTTCTGCAAGAAAACCTAAGCCCCCTCGAACGTGACGTATTGGCACTGTATATGCAAGGGCTATCTTATGCAGAAATAGGAAATAAAATTGAAAAACCGCCCAAGGCTGTAGAAAATGCACTTGGGCGCATAAGGCGCAAAATATTGCCGCTTAGAAATTAGACTAAGGCCTTCTTTATTTTCCTGGCAATGAAAAATTTAAATATAGAAACAGCTAGCGCTAAAAATAACGGCAGGTTAACGTTAACCACGTCCGTGCGGATTCCAACGGTTGATGCTGTAATATTTAACCGGAATATCGCAATAAAAAGAGCCGCAATTAAAATTGCAGAAACCGCCGCTCCAATCTGTATAAACCCGTAAACTTTAGCGGCATTGGTGCCACTACGCACCTTGCTCGCAATAAGCATACAAAACATAGCAACACTTAAAAGTGGCGCAATATAAAGCAAAATGCTAAATGGGGTAACTGTTGAACGCATACTATTAAGCAAGAGCTTGTTGATTTGCATAAGCTTGTTGAGATGGATTCGCATCAATGTAATCGTTTAGAAAATCGTTTCATGCGTTTCCCAAGCTGGCAAAATGAAAGGGGCTGACCTCAAAATTACTACCACCCGGCACATTGAAAGTGTACCAATTGAATAAAAATAAAGCAACAAATACCACACATAAAGCTAGTAATACATAAACGCCTGTAGAATCTGACTTTGATAACATATAAATCCTCCTTTTACTCTCTATCTTGAACGATTGTACCACTTTTTTCAAAAAAATCACGTACCCACTCATCCCAGCTTGCATCTAAGGATTTATCAAATAAAAATTGTTTCTGTGCCGTGCCGGTGGTAAAGGTTACGCCGTCGTTTTCGTAAACTAGATTCAGAAATAACGCCGCTGCATTTTCATGTATTTCTTGCGGTTGTTTATATGAAAACACAATTTTCATTTGCTTAGGTTTAGGGCATGTTTTTATGATGGCCATAACCACCGGACGAATGTCCGCCCAAGCAGAAAAACCTTCTTCTGTTTGGCATTCTATATTAATACGAATGTTTGTGGTTAGATCTATCGTTCGCACTTCAAATTGGTCGAATATTGCTTCCCTTAGCAGCTGCCCCATGAATGGCTTAACTGCATCGCTGTTTAACTCTACCGCAAGCATACTGTCTCCTTTGTTTTGTGCGCGCTGTACGCCGCCTCCATCATTTCGGTTAGAATAATGGCGTCATCTATGCCAAAAATAATTTCGCTACCGTGTAATATGCCATCTACAAATTGGTCTATTGCCGTAGGCAATGCCTTTGGCAGTTTGATTGATTCTGACTTGTCCGGCAACATCCAAATATCGCCGTTTACAATTATTAACGAACCCTCGGTACCGTGCAGTTCTAATACAGCAGGGCTATTACTTGAAACAAAACCTGTTTCGGACACGGCGATAGTTCCGTTTTCGTAACTCATTACACAAACGGCGTTATCTTCTACGCCGCGTCCTGTTACGGACGTAAAAGTCGAAGACATTTTTGCCGGTTTGCCCAACAACCACGGAATCAAATACATAGGATGCGCACCAAGGTCTATCATTGCGCCGCCACCACATTCAGCCTCATTATAAAAATGCTCCGGCAGCCAACCTGCGGACGCACCATTATGTGCATTGCGCATACGTAAGTATGTGACTTTGCCCAGTAGTTGCTCGTCCACAACTTTTTTTGCAAATAAATTATGAGACAACGTGCGGTGCGGGAAGGAAATGCAAAACTTCACACCGTTTTTTTCAATTGCGGCTTTAATTTCCGCACATTCGGCAGATGTAAGCGCAAGCACTTTTTCTGTAAAAATATGTTTGCCTGCACTTGCCGCTTTTACAATAACATCACGGTGCATGGATGTTGGTGTGTTCACGCAAACAGCATCTACGTCGTTTCGTTTAAGTAATGCGCCCAAATCCGGCTCAAAATTTATGGCGAATTTTTCCGCAAACGCTTTGCCGCGCACCGAATTTTCATCCCACATTGCAGTTACTTGCACATCTTTTCTGCTGATAAAGTCCTTGGTGTAACCTTCTGCATGTACATGCCAGCCGCTTAAAATGGCTACTTTTAACATGTTAAGCCTCCTACCACGCGTCAAACGCGTTTTCTATGTGGTTTATATCATACTTGCCGCCTATGTTTGTTACTTCTATTACATCAAACCTAATGTCCGCTTGGTGCAGGGCATTTTTTGTTATGTAATGCATGGCGGTTTTTATTATTTGTTTCTTTTTTGCATAATTTACAGACTCTAGCGGCTCGCCATATGTAAAATTGCGGCGGAATTTCACTTCTGTGAATACAACATAGGTGTCTTTAAAGGCGACAAGGTCGATTTCGCCCGTTTTTATGCGGTAGTTGCGGGCCAGGATTTTGTAGCCTTTTTCAAACAGAAATTTTTCCGCAATCTGCTGCCCATGTAGCCCTAACTGGAATTTAGTTTCCATAGTTGAGATACTTAAACACGGCACAATTATCCGGAGTTTCTGCTCCGCTTTTTGTGGCATACACGCCAATAGTATTGCCTACAAAGCCACCTGCCACGTCGGTGCTTAGTATTCTTGCGTCGGCATTTATATACAGTGGTTCATCGTTAACGTAGAACGATAAATCTTGACCTATGGCAACTATTTTCAGCGTGATTTTATCTTCGCAATAGGCTTTTCTTGCCAAAATTGTCTCTTGGCCGTCTTTTCCCAAAACAGAAAATACGCTGTCTTTTGTGCGCAAGAGTTGATAGTTATATTCGTGGCTTTGGAAAATTACCAGCCCTGCTTTTTCGTTTTCATTTTGCGGCGCAAACTCCATACATATTTCCGCCGTAAAATCCATATGCTGTTGGCGTACACCTACATAACTTACGGTGTCAAGTTCTGTAATTTTGCTTTTGCTAAGGCGTAAACTAAGGCCATCGCTTGTTAATTTGTAATCGTCTTCTACCGGGTTGCGAATAAACAACATGTTCAATGGAAATTTCTCCATTGTTGCAAAATCAAAGTTTGTGCTTGTTTCTGCAGGTGTAGGCGGCAGATTTGGGAAGCGTTCTTCTTCCAATACAAGCCCGATACCGTAATTTACAACCGGCCAATCGTTTTCCCACGCCATAGGCACGAGAAAGGTCTCGCGCCCTAAATTCCTAAAATGTCCGCCATATGGGCGGGATGCAAGACATACCATCCACCATTCGCCATTTTGCGTTTCTACAAAGTCGCTATGGCCTACATTTACTATCGGATATTTTTGCCCTAAATGGCGGTGCGTGAGTATAGGGTTGGAACGGAAACCCTGATAATAATCCGTTAATGTTTTGCTGCGGGCGATGGTAACAGCATGGTCGGGACCTGTGCCACCCTCAGAAATCATTAAGTAGTAGTACCCATCTTTTTTGTAGATATGTGGGCTTTCCGGCCAGACAGCTTCCTTTAATGCGCTGTGCCAGATTGTGTGGCGTTCGCCTACAAGCAGCATGGTGTTAAGGTCAAGTTCTTGCAGGTATATTTCATTATCGCCGTAATATTTTGCGCCTTCTTTTCTATCGCCTGTGCCGTGGTAATAGCATTTTCCATCGTCGTCAAAAAATAGGGATGGGTCTATACCGTTTGCGCCTTCTATGTAATATGGCTCTGACCAAGGGCCTGCCGGGTTTGTTGCAGTTACAACAAAATTACCACCATATGAAACGTTGGTGGTAATCATATAAAATATACCGCTATTGTAGCGGATTGTGGGCGCAAAAATTCCCCGGGAAATACGCTGCCCCTCTAGCGGCAATTGGCTTTTGCGGTCTAGGATGTTGCCTATTTGCTGCCAATGCACAAGGTCTTTGCTGTGGAAAATTGGCACGCCAGGGAAGTATGCAAAAGTAGAAGTTACCATGTAATAATTATCCCCTACCCTGCAAATGGATGGGTCCGGGTAAAAACCTGAAAGAATAGGGTTTTTGAATGTTTTCATCTTTGCGCCTCCGCTTTTATTAGTTCGTATAGTTTCTGCTGCATAATTTCAAACGATTTAATTGCTACTACATCTCCCAAGTTACCCTTTATTGTTGCGTGACCCCAAGCGTGCACGGGCAACCACTCCATACACAGGGATAAAATATCACTTACATCATAATCGCCAAAATAACCAACCATGTACGGTTTTTCAAAACAAAACAGCGCACTGGCGATATAAACAAATTCGTATTCGATAGGTGCGTACATAGCATCGGCAAAGTCAATAACATATACATTCATCTTATCGTCTATCAATATATTGTCGCAATTCCAATCTCCGTGGCAATATACTTTTTTGTTTTCATCTATATGTATATTGGCGACGCATTCCAGCCTTTCTTTTCGCAACGATGCGGAAAAGCCCTCTTTTTGCCACCCGTTATTTTCTATTGCATACTGCATTACATCAACAGATGTAAAGTTTTCACACGGCACGCTTAATTTTTCAGTTATACTCCGCATCTGCTTTCCGATATTGACTTTATCCTCATAACTCAAACTATCCTCAATTTCGCCAAACATTTTACCGTTGATATACTCCATAATCATATATCGAAAATAGTATTTATCTTCAACTTCGCCATGAGCAATAAGTTTGGGGGCAGGCACACCTTGTGCATTTGCCAATTTCATACCAAAAAGTTCGACATCGACATTTGTGCCGTAGTCTTCACCCATCCCCTGCGGGGCAAATATTTTAATGACATAATCGCCAACTTTAAACACGGCATTTGAACCGGGACAAAGCTGTTCTATCTTTTCAAGCGGCAAGTTCTTTTTTTGAAAAATATGATTGACTAACGGCGCAAATGCCGAAATTGACTGAAATACGTTACCCCAATCATCCCAGTTATTTATTTGCTCCGAAAATAAAAATGTTTTTTTGCTCATCCTACTATAACCATATCCCTTAACCCTTCAAAAATTGCAGGACCAATACCAGATACCCTAAGCAAATCTTCTACTACGCTAAACCCGCCAATGCTTTCTCTTAGGTCAATTATACTTTGTGCGCGTGCGGGGCCAATACCTGGCAGAGCTTGCAGTTCTGTGGCAGTAGCAGTGTTGACGTTAATCAAACCGCTTTCCGTTACGCCAGAGGAACTTGCAGTAGCAAACAATTGTACTTCTTCATCGCCAAAAGCAGGTATGACAATTTGCATGCCATCCTGTAATACTGCGGCAAGGTTAATAAGTGACAGGTCGGCATCGGCTGTTTCGCCACCGGCAGCTATAAGTGCATCGTTAACTCGTGCACCTCGGGGTAATTCCAATACTTGAGGGGTTGCAACTTCCCCTACGATATGTACAAAAATTGTTTCTATTTCAGGCTCAGTTGCCGGCAACACGTCTTCTACGGGCGGCACAGCTTCATTGTTAGTATAAATAGATTCTCCCGGTTCGATTATCCCTGTTGGACGATTTTGCGACACAAGAAAAAGTGCGCCTACTACTAGAATGCATATCACGCCTAAAATTATGTAGATATAGTCTTTTATAAAGCTCAGCAAGTTATCCTTCATTACTCCACCGCCAAGGTTAGTTTTATTGTTTTGGTCAAAAGCGTTTTTAAATTTTCTTCACAACTCCGTATTATGACTATAGCATATCTGCATATATTATGTATACATTCATAAAAAGGGCGTTTGGCCGGTGTTATTGTATCAACATCACCAACCAATGCCCTTTTTAATTACTGTTACCCTTCCCGCACTGTTAGCACATCATACGGGTTTACTGCTACTTCATCTCTTTCAATTCTTAAATGCACATGTGTGCCATTTTCATAAGCGAAAATAGAAGGTTGCCCTACTCCGCCTATTACTTGGCCGCGCCTTACAATATCACCTTCCGCAACAAGTAGGTTTTCCATTAACTGGCCGTATGTGGCTATCCAGCCGTTACCGTGGTCTACCGTTACATAGTTGCCTTGCCGTACATTGCGTCCAACAGAAATTACTCTGCCATCTGCGCCTGCGCGTACTGCGTCGCCTTCGTTTGCGGCAATGCGCAAGTTATCATTTGTGCGGAATTGGTCTAGCGTGGGGTCGTAAATAAGCGCAGATGTGCTAAATGCCATTACCGTTTCGCCATACACCGGCCATGCCATGCGGTCGCCTTCTGCAAATGGCGTAAATGTTGCTTGCTCTGTAGATTGTGGGGGTTGCGGAGGACTTGGTGCCGGCGTAACCTCCGGCTGTGGGCTTGGTGCAGGTGTTTCACTTGTTGGTGTCTCCTGTGGCTCTGCGGTAGGTGTTTCCGGCGGCGTAGTTGGCGGCGTGGTAGGAGTTGGCCTTGCCGGCGGCGGCGTTGGCGTAGTTTCCGGTGGCGGCGTTTCCGGCTCTGTTCTTCTTGGCCTAAACCATGCGTCTTCGTCCAAACCTGCAAGGTAGGTTTCTACTTGGTCTGCGCCTACCGGCAATGTGTCTTCGTTTTCATAAGCTATGCTTGTGCCACTGTCGATTGGTGTGCGGCTGTTTATAGTTACAATAACCGCAAGTGTTGCGACAATTCCCAAACATGAATAAAGTGCGATGAAAAATCCTTTTTTACGGAAAAGAGTATTTCCCGCTTCAAGATTATTTTTCATTCGCTCACCTCCTGTTTTATTTTAATGTTGTTACTCGATTATTGCCCCCGGCAATTTTTTTTATACACGCTTTATTTTCGCTCCAAGTTTATTTAGTGATTCGTCCAACCTGCTATATCCCCTGTCTATATGATGAATACCACTAAGTTCGGTTTCTCCATCTGCACAAAGTGCCGCTAAAACAAGTGCGGCTCCCGCGCGCAAATCCGTAGCCGTAACCTGTGCGCCCGTAAAATGCGATATGCCCTCTATGACTGCGCTTCGGCTTTCTATTTTAATTTCGGCTCCCATGCGCTTTAACTCCTGAGCTTGCATAAAACGGTTTTCAAAAATAGTTTCCGTTATTACGCTTGTACCCTTAGCAACCGCCATTAAGGCCATAAATTGCGCTTGCATGTCTGTAGGGAAACCGGGATAAGGCAAGGTTTTAATATCTGCGGCAACAATGTCCCGGCTTTTTTTATGCCAAACACGTACACCACTTTCATCTTCTTCTATATTTATATTTGCTTCTTTTAATTTTGCTATAACAGGCTTTACATGGTCTGGCAAAATATTTTTAAGTGTGATATCCCCCCCGGTTATTGCTGCCGCAACCATATATGTGCCTGCCTCTATACGGTCGGGTATCACGCTGTGGTTAGTGCCGCTAAGCTCTGCCACACCGTCAATTTTTATCGTGTCTGTGCCTGCGCCCCTTATTTTTGCACCTGCGGTGTTTAGAAAGTTCGCTAAGTCTACAATTTCGGGTTCTATTGCACAGTTTTCTAAAATGGTCTGCCCCTTTGCAAACACGGCCGCCATCATAATATTTTCTGTTGCGCCCACACTGGGGAAGTCTAAATACACTTTCGCACCTGTTAGCCTGGACGCATTTACAGTTATATAACCATGTGTTTGATCTATTTTCGCGCCCAATGCCGCAAAGCCTTTCAGATGCAAATCAATTGGCCTGGCACCTATAGGACACCCACCGGGCAGCGAAACTTTTGCATGGCCCATTCTTGCAAGCAAGGGACCCATAACCAAAAAAGAAGCCCGCAATTTGCCTACGCACTCGTAGGCCGTTTTTGTGTTTGTAATATGCGTTGTATCTATGGTTATACTCCCGTTTTTTTGGCTTATTTTCGCACCCAAGGATTCTATAAGAGAGCACATAACGGTTACATCGCTCAAACTTGGCACATTAATTATTGTAGAAGTATCGGCTGTTAAAATTGTAGCAGCCAAAACCGGCAGCACTGCATTTTTTGCCCCGCCTATTTCTATACTCCCTTTTAAAGGTTTTGCGGGGGTAATGATGAATTTTTCTTCCATAAAATCACGCCTTTCCGTAGCTTATTGTTTTAGTTTCTCCAAATTTGTCGGAATGAAAACATTGCCATTAATTACCAAATGTGCTAGGCTTACTTTATGACTATTCATAAATTATTGATGCTGGAAAGCGAAGCACAAGAGGCGATACGTACAATGGAAAAAGATTTTGCATCTAAAACCAAATTGGCGGAAGAAAATTTGAGTATACAAATAGCCGCCCTGGAAGAAGAGTTCGAAGCAGACATTAACCGCCTTGTGCAAAAAACGGAAACAGCCACCCAAAAAACAATCCAAAAAGTAGAGGCAGATTACAGGCAGAAAGGGAGTGAACTAAAACAAGCCTTTGCCAAAAACCAAGACAGTTTAATTGAACAAATTTTAAAAGAGGTACTGGGGGCATGAGCAACCATGCCCTGCGGGCAAAAATTATGGCAAACAAAAAGCAGGCAGTGGGTATAAAAAATTTAATGTTTTACATCCATTGCCCACAAGAAAAAGCCTTTTTACGCACAGCAACCCAAAAACCCAAGGACATAAACTACTTTTTGCAACTATGGCGGCTTGCCAAAACCCTAAAAAAACCAGACAAAAAAGCCATGACCAATATTTTGGGCACGGAAATTGACCTTACCAACATAATTTGGGCATACCGCCTAAAGAAGTTCTACGCCATTTACGGCGATGCCACTTTTGGATACTTAATTCCAATACACTACAAATTATCATCAGAAGTTTTCAACCGCATAGCGGCTGAAAAAAACCCGGACGAGCTACCAAACATACTACTATCCACTCCCTACGCCGGAGTTTTCAACAACTTCACAAACCCGGAAAAAAAACTAAACGCCGTTTTGCATACAAAATACAAAACCGCCGACAAAACATCCCACATAGCACTAACCTGCGCCCAACTATAGACCCCCAAAATCTAATGAAGGGGCTGCTTTGTTAGACAAATTCCCCGCCAAGGCAACCTCAGTACACATAGACTGATTTCCTAACAAACCAGCCCCGACAGGAGCACCACATGATTACAAAAATGAAATACGTAAGCATATCCGGCCATATAAAAAACATGGACTATGTAATAAACAACTATCTTTCCCGCTACAACATCCAACTAGAAGAAAACCAAAACTACAGCGAACTATCACCCTTCACCACAATAAACCCCTACTCTTTAATAGTAGAAAAAGCGGCAACAGTAGCAAAGTTCACAAAACCGCCGCCGCTTTTATACCTACCGTTAGACAACGCCAACGCCGTAAACACAATAGAAGAAACCTACAAAATATACGAAACCCAAAATAACCTCCTTCGCAAGCTAGAAGAAGAAAAAAATGAAATAGAAACCTATATCAATAAACTGCAAAACTTCACCTCATTAAATGCAAACATATTGCAGCTTGAAAACACGCATTTTTTTACTTACTGCTTTGGGAAGCTGCCTCTTATAAACTTTTTGCAGTACGAAAAATTTTTAAGTGATAACGAAAAAATAATATTCGAGCAAACAAAGCAGGACAAAACACATACTTGGGGTCTATACATCACCCCAAAAAAGCACCGTGACGAAACCGCAGCCACTTTTGCAGCTTTAAATTTTGAGCCAATTGAAATATCCGCCACCATGTCCGGCCTAAATGAGGCGATAGACGGCTCGCCATCAGAGGTCGTAAGGTTTTGGCAAAAACGACAAAAGCAACTTGAACAAGAACAAGCGGGACATGCTTTTAAAGACATACGCATTGCCATAGCTTGCCATCAAGTTCAGAAACTCTACGCAAAGCACAACATTAAAAATTACGCAAAAATAACCCCCGGCGGCAGTATATTCACTTTTTTTGGGTGGATGACAGCCGGTGACGCAACCGCCTTAGAAGCAGAAACAGACAGAGACAACCTAACTGTCTTTGCCTACGAACCGGACCCGGAACTGCAACCTACTAAACTAAAAAACCCGCCTATTTTCAGCGGTTTTGAATTTTTTACAAAGCTGTACGGCCTACCGAAAGGCAAAGAAATAGACCCTACTCCTTTTTTAGCAATTATGTACACATTACTGTTTGGGTTTATGTTTGGGGATGTTGGACACGGATTAACCCTTGGGATTATTGGTTTTATTGTTCACCTAAAGAAGCATAAACCCTTAGGCCACATACTAATCGCCGCAGGAGCCTCTTCTGCAATTTTTGGATTTCTTTACGGCAGCCTGTTCGGCTTTGAAGATATTTTGCCTGCGCTTTGGCGGCAGCCGGCGCAAGATATAAACGGCACCTTACTTACCGCCGTGGCCATTGGTGTTGCAATTATTGCCTTATCCATGTTTTTAAACATGCTTAATACCTACCGCAGTGGAGATATTATTGGTTTTCTGTTTGGAGCAAACGGCGTAGCCGGATTTATTTTTTACGCAGCGGCAGTGTTTATTGGCGTTAGGGTTATTTTTTTAGGACTGCCATTTACATGGAGCACCGCAACCATTGCTGTTGTGCCTATATCGTTTGTAGCGATAAAACATCCTTTGCAACTTTTTATACAACAAAAGCCAATGGGCAAGGGTTTAATTTTTAGCACCTTAGTAGAACTATTTGAAACTCTTTTGGCCTATGTAACCAACACCGTATCCTTTGTACGGGCGGGGGCCTTTGCCGTAAGCCACGCGGGGCTTATGCATGTGGTTTTACAATTGGCGCAAGGTTCAGCAGGGTCGTACAACTGGTTAATTATTGTATTAGGCAATGTATTGGTACTTGGTATCGAAGGACTTTTGGTAGGCATACAAGTATTACGTTTAGGTTTTTACGAAATGTTTAGTCGTTTTTATTCCGGCGGAGGACGAGCATTTGTTCCGCAAACGAAAATATAAAGGGAAAGCCGTGTAATCTGAGGTTAAATCCCTTAAAAGAGGAACTTGTATGGTTATAATCGCATTGTTGTTTTTGATTTCTATCTTTGCTCCTATAATTGCCTTTCATTTGCTGGGCAAGCGGCGCGGCAAACTTATGATTTTTGCCAATATCATCTGCTTTGCGGCCTCATTTGTGTTTGCTACTTTCTTCATTTTCTCCGGGGCAGCAGCGGCAAATACAACGACCGGTGGCGCATCGGATTTATCTACAGGGCTTGGTTTTATTGCCGCCGCGCTGGTTACAGGCCTTGGCGCAATTGGCACAGGCATTGCGGTAAGCAATACCGCCGCCGCCGCAATTGGCGCAATAAGCGAAAACGAAAACAACTTTGGCAAAGCAATGATTTTTGTAGCTATGGCAGAAGGCATAGCCATTTACGGCCTATTAATTTCCTTTATGATTTTAGGCCGAATATGAAAACCATCGCCATATATCAAAACCCACAAATTTGCGCAGGGCTTAGGTTTGCAGGTGCAGAAACTCACCACATAACCACAGAAGAAGAATTGATAATCGTGCTTGAATCTCTTCAAACCACAGATAACCTAGTGATACTAGACCCAACATTAGCAGAACTTGAAGCGTCAAAAAAATTTATTGAGGAAAACCCAAACAGTTTAATAACGAAAGGACCTAAACTATGATTTCATCGTTAGCAGAAAAGCTGGAGCGCAAGCTATCATACTTTACTAAAACCATAGAAGATGAAGCAGCAGCCGAGCAAAATGAAATTCTGTCAAAAAGCGAAAAAACTCACAGCAAGGCAACTTTAGAAACATTTGAAAGCATAAAACACCGCAACAAAGTGATGTTAAAAGCCAAACAAGAAGAACTAAACCGCACCTCCAACCGCCAAATTGCGGAAGCAAAAGTGAAGGCCATGCGGGGGCTTGTAGAAACCAGAGTGGAAGAAATAGATAAGTTATTTGTAAACATCACAGCCCTACTTGCAAAATTCACACTAACGGCCGAATACGAAAGCTACCTAGTAGAGAACATAAACATGAAAAAAACCCGGGCAAATTTCACCCGGGTACTACTATCCCCCTATGATATGCGGTTAGAAGATAAAATAAAAACCGCCACGGGCTTAAACATCGAACCCGGGCGGGAAGATTACATTGGCGGTTTTATTTTACTGGACAAAAACCACACAATACGTGACGACTGCACATTTAAAACCGTACTTGAATGCAGGCGGGATAATTTCTCTTACTTCTTATAGAATTTTTCTTCATACTCTGCGCGGGTCATGTCTGCTGTATAAACAATTGCCACGGCACCGGGGCCAACATGGGCACCAATTATAGGTGTCATCATTACAATATGAACATTTTTTACTTTGCCTGTTGCTTTTAAAAGCTCCGCAACTTTATTTGCATCTTCCTCAGAGTCTGTGTGTGGTATTATGGCCGTTTCTATTACAGTGCCCGGATTCAAACCGCGCTCTACTTTACTTACCAGGGTTTTTAAAGCTGCCATGCGCCCACGCACTTTGCCTTTAAGTTGCAATGTGCCATCAGGCTGTATGTTAAGTACAGGTTTTATGTTCAAAAGAGAACCGCCAATAGCAGACATTTTGCTTAAACGGCCGCCCCTATGCAAATACATCAAGTCGTCTACTGTAAATGCAGCCAATAGGGTTTGTTTCTTTTCTTCTAAGAAAGCCGCTGTTTCTTCTATTGTTGCACCTTCTGTACGCTTCTGCACAGCCATCATCACCAATAAGCCATGCAAACCTGTAGCCGCAATGCTATCTATCGGGAATATTTTTGCATCCGGATATTCATCTTTTACTTGTGAAAGCGCAATTTGGCTACTTTGATATGTACCTGACAAACCGCTACTTAGTATAAGGTACAACACATCTTCACCCACTTTTGCATATTCGGTGAATGATTCTACAAAAGTCTCGGGATTTATAAGGGATGTTTTTGCTGTACCGCCATTTCTTAATGAAGCATAAAAGGACTTATAGTCGCCGGTAAAATCCTCGCCATTTACTGTTAGGGGGATACTTAAAACTTTTATGCCATGTTCTTCCGCGTACCCTATCGGCAAGTCACAGCTACCGTCCGTTACAATTGTAAATTTACTCATTTTCGCTCTCTCCTTCTTGGCTCTCTTCTTTTTTTGTTGTGAACACATTAAGCAACTTAGAGGCATATGCCCCTCCGGTTTCGCAAATAGAATAATATGTCCACTTTCCTAGCTTGCGGCTTGTTACAATGCCGCTTTCAATTAAAATTTTCATATGATGAGATAACGTAGATTGGCCGCTGTTTAGCAATTCTTGCAAAGCAGTGGCTGTTTTTTCGCCTGTTCTGAGTAATTCTAAAACCTTGAGCCTTGTTATGTCACTAAACGCCATAAAAACTTTTGCGTCTTCATATGCTGCCGTCAAGGTTATCACCTCTCCTTCATATCTATATTTTTCGATATGAACTTTAATACAGATTTTTTGTGCTGTCAAGTTTTAATAAAAAAATCTCCCGTAATTCGTTTTCTTAGATATGGCGCGTGACATATCTCAAACTGCGCTCAATACGTCAACAATGGCAGGCACCCTTCAAAATTCAGATCTATCATCTGCTACCAGCAAAAATGCTTCCACAATAGAAAGCGAACTTCAGCGTTCAAATTCAGCAACTGTTGTTAGTAAAAAAGAAAATGCACCGTGCATTAATACAGATGATACTTTTTGCTCATGGTGTCACCATCAATATGATGAAACCGTGAATTGTCCGAATTGTAAAAAACCTAAGCAGTCTTTACTATAATTTTACTTGCAGCCTGTCCACAAAACCGTTATTATTTTCTTAAATCTTAGACGCTGTCTAAGAAAAAATTATCCATAACGGAGGAATAAGAAATGAAAAAAGTTACACTTCTACTGTTGGCTCTACTGCTTACGTTGTCGTTCGGCATTTTGGTAAGCGCAGACGAGGCAACCGACGATGTAACCATCACAATCTTCCACACAAACGACATGCACGGCCGTTTGCACGACGGCTCAAATGACGACACAATTGGCCTAGACTACATAGCAAGCATAGTTGCATCAACCGAAAATGCAATTATTGTAGATGCAGGCGACACTATCCACGGTATACCGTTTGTTAACTTTAGCGGTGGCGAAAATGCCGTAACGCTTATGAGTGCTGCCGGTTACAGCTTTATGGCACCCGGCAACCACGACTTTAACTTTGGCGTAGAAAGACTTATCGAATTAAACGAACTTGCAGATTTTACAGTGCTTGCCGCCAACGTTTTTTGGAACGACACAGACGAACTTGTTTTTGACGCATACGCAACAATGGAAGTTGCAGGAATTACCCTTGGTTTCTTTGGACTTGCAACGCCCGAAACACCAATAGTTACCCACCCTGCAAATGTTGCGGACATTTATTTTGGCGATATAACAGAAGCTGCTAACGCCGCCGTTGCCGCCCTTTTAGACTTAGATGTAGATGTAATTATTGCTATTACTCACTTGGGCTTTGTTGGCACATACAACACTCAAGACCTTGCTGCGGCAGTGCCCGAAATTGACCTAATTATCGATGGCCACAGCCACACAACCTTGCCCGAAGGTTACTGGGTTGGCGATGTACTTATTGTACAAGCATACGAGCATGGTAAGAGCCTTGGCCGCGTAGACATTACAGTTGGTGCAGAGCTTACAATGGTTGCAAGTTTAATTGACCAAGAATATGCGCAAGAAAACTTTGAGCGTGCCCCAGAAGTTGTAGCACTTATTGAAGAAATGATTGCCGAAATTGAAGCATTTTCTACCGTTGTTGTAGCTTACACACCTGTTTTACTTGAAGGCGACCGCAGATATATCCGTACACAAGAATTGCCACTGGGCAACTTGGTTGCAGATGCATTCACATGGTCTTCCGGCGCAGATTTTGCAATTATGAACTCCGGCGCAATCCGCGATACAATTGAAGCCGGCGATATTACTTTTGGCGACGTTTCAAGAGTGCTTCCTTTTATCAACTACCTGGAAGTTATAGAAATTACACCTGCCGTTCTTTTTGCAGCATTAGAAAACGGCGTTAGCCTATGGCCTGTAGATAACGGCCGCTTCCCGCAAGTTTCCGGTTTTGCATTCAGTTTTGATGGCTTTGCAGAGCCCGGCAGCCGCGTGCTTGAAGTAACGGTAAATGGCGTAGCCCTTGACAGAAACGACACTACAACAGTTTATACCCTGGCTATCACAGACTTTAAAGCCAGCGGCGGCGACGGTTACGATATGTTCATTGACCTTGTTCGCGTTGGCCAAGATGGCTTGATGAGCGACCTTTTCACAGCTTACATCACAAGTGATGCTGTTGACCTAACAGCACTGGAAATCGAAGGCCGCATGGTGCAAGTTGGCGAAGCTCCTGAAGTTGTGGAAGAGGAATATGCAGAAGTTGTTACACTTCCGGCTCCAGCACCTGAAGTAGTTGTACCTGCCGGTTACGCAACCGTTGTTAATGCAGACTTATTGCATGTGCGCGCAAATGCAGGCGCAAGTGCAAACGTAGTTGGCACAGTAGCCCGTGGCGATGTTGTTGTTATTCTTGACAGCGTAACACTTACAGGCGGCCATGTGTGGTATCAAATCCAACTTGGCGACTTGGTTGGCTGGTCCTTCGGACGTTTCCTTGAATTAGCATAAGAGTTCCAAGCCAATTTTAACTGTTTCATCTAAACTTCTGTAAACCTGCTGGTTTAAAAACTGCCCTTCAAAACGGCGGCCAAAATCCAGCAGGTTTTTTTCATTTTTGGATAAGTCTTCTTCGCCTATAATTTGCGCCATTGCTCGCACGTCTGCAACCTTTGCGTATTTGGAAAGTAATTGCGCCGCAAGTTTTGGGTGCTTTACTCCATTTTTCATCAAGCGCGAAAGAGATGACAGCACGTTTATCGGCGGGTATATCCCCTTTTGGTGCAAGGTTTGGTCAAATACAATTTGCCCTTCTGTTATGTAACCCGTTAAATCCGGAATGGGATGAGATATGTCGCCATTTGGCATTGTAAGGATAGGAATTTGCGTTAGCGAGCCGGAGCTACCCTTAACAATTCCCGCGCGTTCGTAAATACTTGCAAAGTCGGAATATAAATATCCGGGGTAGCCTTTTCTGCTGGGTATTTCGCCGTTAGATGATGAAATTTCCCGCACGGCCTCTGCGTATTGGGTCATGTCGGTGAGGATAACAAGCACGTGATAATCCAGGTCAAAGGCCAAGTATTCTGCAGCGGTTAAGGCGAAACGAGGGGTAGTTAGCCGCTCGCCCGGCGGGTCGAAGGCATGGTTTATGTACATGATGGTTCTGTCCACTACGCCGGATTCTTTGAAGAAATTACGGAAGAATTCTGCGGTGTCGTGGCTTACGCCCATGGCACCAAACACTACAGCGAAGTTGTCGTTGCCGGCATTTGCGCTGCCTGAAATTTGTGCCGCGAGCTGGTTGTGTGGCAGGCCATCTACAGAAAATATGGGCAGTTTTTGCCCCCGCACAAGAGTTACAAGCGCGTCTATTGCGGATATGCCCGTGTGTATGTAATTTCTTGGGCAAACTCTTTTTACCGGGTTAATAGGTGTGCCAAAAATTTGACGTCGTTGGTTGGAAAAAACCTGCCCCAAACCATCAATTGGCCTGCCGCCGCCGTCGAATGTGCGCCCCAATAGCTCTGTGCTAAGCGGCATATCAAGTAAGCGACCAGTGAACTTTGTGGCCGTGTTTGTTAATGACATACCGCTTGTGCCTTCAAATACAAGAATAACTGCCCTATCTCCGGCTACAGATAAAACTCGTCCTAGTCGCTTATTTGCATTTATTTTTATCTCAACAATTTCGTCGTACTTGGGTGGCGGGTTTTGCACCCCTTCTACGGTTACAAGGCTACCCTTTATGTGTTTAAGCCCTAAATATTCCATAAGCATTTCTCCAATAAGGCAAATTGTACCGCCAACGGCATAAAAGCATCTGCTGGGTCTAGGGCGTTTTGCTTTAGAAAGTTTTCTCTTATATTTTTTGCTACGGCCAAAGTATCTTGCTGGGTTTTGGTTAGTGAGCTAAAACCGATTAACTGCCCTATTTCAAGCAGCTGTTTTTCTTCCTGCAAAATATCTTTTGTTTTTTTTGTCGAAGGTGCTACACCCGGCGGAATAAGCGGATAGTTACTATAACTTTCTGTCCAATTGATGGCTGGGAAATGGCGGGCGTAGGCAAGCTGTCTGTCCAGTGCCCAGTAGCACTCTATGTTCCTTTTTGTGTAGCGCGTTACAGGCTCGGAAAAATCGCCGCCTTGTGGTGATACTGCACCAATTATGGTTATGCTGCCTGTTTCGCCGCCCAAGGTTGTTACCAGCCCTGCGCGGCTATAAAAGTCTGAAATGCGGGTGCTTAGATAGGCGGGGTACCCCTCCTCTGCCGGGATTTCTCGCATACGCGCGGATAGTTCTCGCAAGGCCTCTGCCCAGCGGCTTGTGGAGTCCGCCATTAAAGCAACGTGGTAGCCCATGTCGCGGTAGAATTCTGCAACTGTGATGCCAGTGTAAATGCTTGCCTCCCGCGCGGCTACAGGCATGTCGGAGGTGTTGGCAATGAAGACAGTGCGCTCCATTAGCGGCCGCCCAGTTTTGGGGTCTTTTAGGTGTGAGAATTCTTCTAACACTTCTGCCATTTCGTTGCCGCGCTCGCCACAGCCTATGTACACGATAATATCTGCGTCGCAATACTTAGCTATTTGCTGTTGCAGAATTGTCTTGCCGCTACCAAATTCGCCAGGTATTGCCGCCGTACCCCCTTTTGCTAAGGGGAATAGGCTGTCTACCACTCGTTGCCCTGTGATGAGAGGGGTTGTTTTAGGTAAGATTTTTTTTACGGGGCGAGGCTTGCGTATTGGCCATGTTTGGGCGGGGGATATTTTTTTGCCACATGTTAGATGTACTTCGCCATTGGTGGTTATGTGGCTGACTGTTCCGCTTACGCCCGGTGGTACTGTGGCCTTGTATGTGATAAATTCTGTTTCTTGTAAAGTTGCGTATACTTGGCCTTCCGCAAGGGCCTGACCGCTTTTCACCAAAAAAATAAAATCGTGTTTTTTTTCCTTTGCGGCTGTTAGCGGGCGCATAATACCATCGAACATACCGCCTATGATACCGGGTTGCATGGTTACACACATGGGTGTGCCGCCGCCATTGACTTCCATGCCGGGGGATAAGCCTGCTGTGTTTTCGTACACTTGGATGAATGCCAGTTCGCTGTCCAGCGATACAACTTCGCCAATAAGCCTGGAAACTTTTACAATTTCGGACACAAAAAAGTTGCCGCCTATGGCAGAAACTATTGGGCCGTTTATACTATGTATTTTTGCCATAAAACCACCAAAAGATATGCTGGTTTATTATATGCGCACCCTTACCAATATTTAACTTGGCCTTTTGGATGAAAGCTTACCAGCCCGCTTGGCAAGCTATTTTAATATTACTTTCCTGAAAGTTTTATGCCAATAACGCACTCATCATTACCGGATAGCACTGTTTTGAATGGATAGCACTCAATTTCTTTGCCGAATATAGGCTCGAACATTGGGCGATAGTATTCTGCACTGCACTGACAGTAATATTTCGGGTAAAATTCTTTTAGGTGGTTATAGAAATTACAATGGCAAGCTCTGCCGATAAGGCTGTCATTTTCGGGACAGCCGCCGCCGCATTCATCTGCAAAAACTTTGACAATAAATATTGTATCAAGATTCTCGTCATACCATATTTTCTTGCCTTTAACTCGTCGTCGCTCTAATTCATCTACAAAGGGTTTTACCTTTTTAGTTTGTTCCCAAATCTCTAAGGTTATTGCTAAAACATCGTCCTCAACACTACATGGGCAAACCTTCGTTTTTGTAAATGGATGATTTTCATATAAAGCGCAAGGCTTTTCGCCAAGCTCGCCGCCGACTATTTGCGCATAGTTACAATCATTGGCATTATGTTCGATTGGTGGACTCAATATAGCATCAATTGAGCAATTCAATAGTTTTGCTAACAGTGGGAGTGAAGTTGTTTCCGGTAAAGAATGTCCATTTTCCCATTTACTAATCGACTGTACAGAAACGCCTAACTTCTCTGCTAATTCATCTTGTGTCAATTTATTTCGTTTGCGTAGGCAAGTGATTTGATTGCCAATTCTAATATTGTCTAGCATTATTGCCTCCTATTTTGCTGAGTTGTAAGTCAATATTAACAGGGGACATGCTACTTTACCATATAATAAGCTGTATACTTTCTTGCAAAAACTTAAACTCGACTTTAAGTTTTTGTTGCTCAGAACAAAATCACGTAACTTGTCTCATTTCCATCACAGTGGTTTACCAATATTTAACTTGGCCTTTTGGTGAGAAGCGTACCAGCCTTTGGCACGAGCCTCGGCACGGGCCTTGGCACGGGCTTTGCCCGCATGCTTTGCCCGCATGCTTGCTCTCAGGCTCGCTTACCGCCCTGGCTAAACCCATTTCAAACCACCCAAGAATCACTTGCATTTACATCCCCAAACAAGTAACATCCTAAGAAAGCGGCTCTGCCGCTTTTTTCCGACATTTCGCATACTGAAGGAGCATAACTTATGAAAACCCCAAAAATCCTTTTAGTAGCCATTAACGCAAAATACATACACTCTGCGCTGGGTGTGTACAGCCTGTATAACTACCTTTCGCCCGAAGAAAAAGCGCATGTAGAGATTAAGGAATTCACCGTAAACCAGTCGGAAGAACTGATAACAAGCGAGATTTTACGTGCCCCGCCGGATGTACTAGCCTTCTCTTGTTATATCTGGAACATAAAAGTCATTGAATCATTGATAGAAACTTTCAAGCAAACGAAACCGGATATACCCATTATCCTAGGCGGGCCGGAAGTTTCTTTCGAGCACGAATATCTTTACAACCTTGGTGCGGACATTATTGTGCAAGGCGAAGGCGAGGAACCTTTCAAGAAGTTAGTGCAGAAGGCTATAAAGAGAGAAGCCTTTATAAAGGGGGAAACCTTTACAGGCTGTGCCCCGCTAGAAAGCATCCCTTTCACCTACCCTAGCGGTTTTGACCATACAAAAAACCGCATCATATATTACGAAACATCGCGGGGCTGCGTTAATAACTGTGCTTTCTGTCTGTCATCCACAACCAAAGGGGTATGCTTTTTGCCCTGGGAACGGGTAAAATCCGAACTGGATATTTTCCTGACGGCAAAACTGCCCCAAGTAAAATTTATAGACCGCACTTTTAACTCGCACAAAAAACATGCAATGCAAATATGGCAATACCTAATAGAAAACGATAACGGCATAACCAACTTCCATTTTGAAATTGCGGGCGATACTTTAGACGACGAAACGTTGGCACTGCTTTCAACAGCACGCAATGGGCTTTTTCAATTTGAAATTGGCGTACAGTCTGTAAACCCGCAAACACTTGCAGCAATAAACCGTAAAACCGATACCGAAAAACTTTTGGAAAATATTAAACGGCTAAAACACGCAAACAACATACACATCCACTTAGATTTAATTGTTGGCCTGCCATTTGAAGATTACGAATCGTTTAAACACTCATTTAACCGCGTATTTGAAGTACGCCCGCATAAATTACAAGTGGGCTTTTTGAAATTTCTAAAAGGTAGCCGCCTGCGACAGCAAGCGGCCACTTTTGGTGCCAAATACAAAAAAGAACCTCCTTACGAGGTTTTGGAAACGGATTTTATAACTTTCGAGCAAGTTAACCACATAAAAAAAATCGAACACATGGTAGAGACATTCTACGGGTCAAAAGGGTTTGAAAGTTGTGTACGTTATTTTCTTGAAAAGTTCTCATCACCCTTCGAGCTGTTTGACCTATTGGCACAGCAGTGGGAACGCGAGAGCAAACACTTGGTAGCACACAAAAAAGCCGTGCTTTACACATTTTTGCATGATTTTGCTGCTACCCACCTGCCGGAAGAAATAATGCTTTTAAAAGAGCTTTTAAAATACGATATGTTGCTACAAGAAAATGTGCGCACGTTCCCCGCTTGGATAGACAACTATTACAAGCCGGATAACCGCCTTATAACGCGCACCACAGCAATACATTCCTTTGAATACACTATTTTTAGTTGGCAAAACGGCGGGGAATTAAAACAGGAGACAAACCATGTGGAATATAACTACAGTTTAGCAATAGAAAACAGACGAGCACGATTATCCTGTGATTCGTTACTCTTCGACAACGATAAATTATTTGAAAGTGAACATGACAAAGGTGACTTGCGTGCAATATTGCGGCGTGATAAAAACGAAATAATAAAAATGGCTATATCTTCTACGGTTTTCGTTTTAATAGTGGTGGGCGCATGGCTTTGTACAGAGCATCTTATCATGCCCAGGTTGCTTGAAAGCGAAGGAGTTATATCGCAAGTCATATACTTTTTAGGCGCTGATGTTGTTGCAGGAATTTTTACTTGGGTTCCTGCTCTGGTTTTTGTATCGGTTTCGCTTTTTATTGCTGTTAAAAACGGAAGCTATCCACAGCACTAAATCCATAAGAAGCGGGTGAAAATTTTGGTATCAGGAATAAGCCACATGACATTTATCGTTTCGGACTTGGAGCGTTCATCTGTATTTTTTGAAAAAATCTTTGGCGCAAAAGAAGTCTATGCCAGCGGAGATAATACGTTTTCGCTTTCAAAGGAAAAATTTTTCCTAGTCGCTGATATTTGGATTTGCATTATGGAAGGCGAACCGCTTGGGACACGTTCATATAATCACGTTGCGTTTAAGATTAACGAATGTGATTTTGATGATTTCGTTTTGCGAATAAAAGAAGCAGGCGCAGAAATTAAACCCGAACGCCCTCGTGTGGACGGCGAGGGCCGCTCTGTATATTTTTACGACTTTGATAACCATCTTTTTGAGCTACATACGGGTACGCTTGATGAACGCTTAAGTCGTTATCTGCAAAAGGAGACCCCTCATGGAGATAGTAATGGTTAATAAAAACAACTATCACATGTTTGATGATATGGTGTTTTATCGTGGACACAGGCGTTATAAAAACAGCGAGGAACTAGCTGCAACGCAGGATTTTACGCCATATTACAAGGCACTAGACATATCGACGTTCTATGTTTTTGCTGCTCAGCTAGAATATAAATTTGTCGGATATATATTCCTAAATTATCTCCCTAAAATTGGTTCAACAAATGGCAAAGGATGGCTATTTGTCGATGATTTGTGGGTTAACCCTCATCACAGACGAAAAGGTATAGCATGCGCGCTTATGGCGAAAGCTGATGCTATTTCAAAAGAGCTAAACACTTTAGGTCTAAGACTTTATGTTAATACCGATAATCCCAGTGGTACTGCTTTCTATGAAATGTGCGGTTATGAACAAAAGTTTGGCACGAGTATGCTTATGCAAAAAGCATAAACTTCTTAGACAAAACGTAATAAAAATGCTACGCTATTCTTAAATTTATGCTCAAATTAAAATCTCAACAGAAAGGTAATTCCCATGCAAATAAAAGATATTTTCGCAAACTCAAATTACGGCGGCAGTCTATTCATCGTTGACGAAATAAATGCAGTAGAAAAGAATATAACTATCCGCCCCGCAACTGCAAAATCAAAAGAAATTCCATACATCAACTGCCTTATCCGCAAAAAAGAAATAAAACTAACACCTGAAGAATGAACAGCACCCCAAAAGTTGGACAGTATGATAAAATACTGACTAGCAAAGGGGTGCATTTTCATGCCGAAAGGAAAAAGCCACATGATATA
>Ga0123355_10002342_pt1 | contig 26794 bp, 26 predicted proteins | sample TergutEmb28metaG_3_FD_89872 | JGI IMG/M metagenome (GOLD analysis project Ga0123355, IMG submission 89872) | Embiratermes neotenicus P1 segment gut microbial communities from Petit-Saut dam, French Guiana - Emb289 P1 | ecosystem: Host-associated > Arthropoda: Insects > Digestive system > Gut ... | reverse complement strand
TGCGGCGGGCGGCGGAAATTGCCGCGTCGTTAAGCAGCCCTTCCAACATCGCGCCGCTGAAATATACGGTATCAGTTGCCAATTTTTCCAAGTCAATTTCAGGTGAAAGGGGCTTGCCCTTTACATGAAGCGCGATTATTTGCTTGCGGGCGGAGATATCGGGCAGTGCAATTTCCACACGGCGGTCGAAACGGCCTGGGCGTAATAAAGCGTCGTCTAGCGTGTCGGGTCTGTTGGTTGCGGCCACTACTACAATTCCATGGTTATTGTCAAAGCCCTGCATTTCGGTTAGCAGCGCGTTTAGTGTCTGCTCCCGTTCGTCGTTACCGTTTGCGTTTGCCGAACGCTTTTTGCCCAGGGCGTCAATTTCATCTATAAAAATTACGCCGCGGCCTGCCTCTCGGGCTTTTTTGAACAGCTCACGCACACGGGCAGCACCTACACCCACATACATTTGCACAAAATCGCTGCCGCTTACGGCGTAAAAAGGCACGCCAGCTTCGCCAGCCATGGCACGCGCCATCAAGGTTTTGCCCGTGCCTGGCTTGCCGTGGAACAGTATACCCCGCGGCATTCTCGCGCCGTAACGGGCAAATTTTTCTGGCTCTGTCAGATAGTCCACAATGTCTTGTACGCTTTCCTTGGCTTCCAGGTTGCCAGCCACATGGGTGAAATTGCAACGCTCTGCCGCGGCGGAAAGTTCGACTTGAGAAGTATTTATGCCGCTTGTAGCCTTGGCCATGGCGTTCCTCTTTACAAGAAAGAAAACTATGCCGCCGATTAGCAGGACTGAAAAACCAAGCTGAAAAAAGCCGTCATTAAACCCGGCAGTGCTTTCTTCTACGGCTACCCCCAGTAGCAGTAACTCTTCTTTGAACCCCTCTCGACGGGGGTTGTTTGTTATGTAGGGTGTTTCTTCATATGTAAGGATAAAACTTATGTGCGGGCTGTCGGATATGCTAACAGTTTCAACCTGCCCCGCTTCTAAGGCGGCAATGAAAGCGGCATATTCCATAAACTGCGGCTCTGTCCGATTTCGGAAGTGAGCACCTATTAGTATGCCCGCCAGCACCGCCAAAATTGACAAAACGCCAAAAATAGCTTGATATTTTTTTAGAAAAGTCATTCGCATTCCCCCAAATATTAAATTTGTGTTACAAATGCATTATACAGGTTGATAAGGAGAAATGCCAATGTAAGTTTTGGTAGATATGGAAAAACCCCTAACTGTACGGGTTAGGGGCTTCTCGTCACTTCTTATTTACCGCAATACTCAAAAAACTCCAAACGCTCGCCATCTGGGCCTGTAAAGAACACATTTTTGATGCCGCCCAGTATGTCCATGCTGGCTACTGTAGACGCGTCAATTTCGATACCGTGGCTGTGGGCGTTTTTAATTGCTTCATCTACACTGTCAACCACCATAGCAATGTGGTCCACAATGCCAGCCGTGCGCTGTGGAATGTCCTTTTGCTCTACAAGTTCAATCAGGCAGTTGCCTGCGCTCAAAAACGCCAGGCGAATGCCCACGTTTTCTTCATTGTCTACAGTAAAACCTAGGTTTTTGTAGAACACCATTGACTTGTCGATGTCTTTGCAGAACACACCAATGTGTGCCAAACCTGTTACTTTGCTCATAAATTTCCTCCAGTTAATTTTTATTTGAAACGGCGAATGCCGCTTTGCTGTTATTTCCAATTACTAACCAGCTTCAGCAAATCTTGCGCGTCTGCCTCGTTTGGCACCCACCACAAGTTTACATACAGGCCTTTTGGCTTGAAGTTATCCATCAAAAAGCGCAGTTCGTCCATGTTTTGCGGGTAGGTTACAATTGATTTGCCAGCAGCCAGCATTTTTTTGAACATATCTAGCCATGGGATAACCTGTGGCTGTCCTGCGCCAGGCACCCATTGGAACGCGTTAAGTTCAGGTATTTCCAGCAACGAGTCCAAGTGCTGGACTGCGCCAGGGCCGTCCAAATGGTAGATGCTCTTGTCGTAACGGCGGCATTCTTCAATTATGCCAGGCAGGAAAAACTCGTCAAACATGGGCTTGCTAATCATGCACGAAAAGTCGTTGCTTGGGATGTACATATCTGTTTCAGAGGTTATTGGCATCCAGGTGGCGATAGGCATTCCTTCGCTTTTCAGCCATTTTGTATAAAAGTCAAACACCCGCCAATACTCTTTGTATGAAGCTGCGAGTTTTGCCTTTACTTCGTCTGGGTTTTCCAGCAAGTCTATGGCCAGGTTTTCCGAGCCGCGCAGCGCGGCAAGGTGGTCACCACCAGGGTGGAAATCTGCCAGGCCAACGATGTATTTGCCACGCGCCGCATCTATTGCCAGGCGCGTAAATTCCTCTGTTTTTTTGGCCAGTGGGTGCTCCATATCTATAAAGTTTTTGTCATTGTTCCAGTCGTCCAAACATGGATCTGCCCAGGCGGTGTGTTCGCCAAAGGTGTGCAGGCAACCAGCCCACGCAGAAATTATGCTGGGCCCCATGTCTGGCATAAACACAGGCATGGCTTCGGCACAAAACACAGTGTTTTCCATGTGGTGGGTAGCCATTGCCACACGATAGTCAAAATCCAGCCAGTATTGTTCGGGGTTTTCGTGCTTCTTGTAATTAAATTGAGTGCCGCCCGCCTTTGGGTGGGTTAAATAGATTGCGGGGCGGTCTGTGTCCGCGTGATTCCAGAATGCGTTAATGCGATCCTGGGCTTCGCGATAATCTGGTTTGCATGAGAACATTTTAAGTTCCTCCTATGTGGTATTTAGTTATTTCCTAGGGGGTAAAGAACGCATTCATATCTGCAAAAATCTGCCGATATCTGTACCGCGCAAAAGTTACCATTTGCCTATGGTTATACTCCATAAAACCTAAGCCAAACCAATCTGCATACCTGCCAGCATTTACTGCGTGGGTTATTTCATTTAATGCTTGGCCAAGCAAATTATCCAAGGCGCGGTTCACGGTTTCCTCCGTTACAACGTAGCTGGCTATCTCGTACATTATTTCATAGAACTTATCTTGCATATCAGTGCGGGTTAAAATATTTTGCAACAGGCGGCTACTTGGCTCGTCGCTGGCAATTACGCGGTAAAATGTATCCTTCGTATAAGGCCCACCATACAGCCCCAGCGTCCAGTCCAGGTCGAACATTATATACCGCCAGCGCCCATCGGTTTCCGGCGTTAGGCCAAGCTCTGGGCCAGTATAACGCCAGCGGCGCAGGTTGTTGTGCGGCCAGTCGTTGTTGCCCATAAATATCTGAAAAGCGTAGTACCACATCATATTTTCTATATCCAAAATGGCTTCCAGTTCCGCAAAAACATCATCGTCTAGCAAATTGCGGTAGCCGAAGCCGTTTTTGTGATACAGGTCTTGCCGAATGCGATAATCATCGGTGTCAAACCACCATTCGCCCATGCCAACAATGTCAAAGTTGCGGGTTGGGGTGTTAAACAGCCGCTCCATATACTGCTCGTTAAAGCGCACTTGCAGCCATGCAAAACCATAGTATTCGCCGTTTAGAAACACCGCCGCTGGGCGCACAGGGCTAACGGCGGTAAATCCACCGTTCCTGGCCAGCACGCTAGCTAACTCGTGGCGTAGCAAATCGTGGTCGCGGCCATTGCCACCGTTGCGCAAAATTAGCGTGTCATAACGGTCTATCTCCGTGCCGTCGTGGGCAAAGTCCCATGGGAAGAAGTCGAAATGGAACTGGCCGAAACCAGGCGAGTACTCGTCACGGGCGATAATTCGCATAGACTTTTGGTTTTCCGCCGCCCGCGACCAGCCGCCGTGGGTGCGCAAGCCAGCCGCTTGGGTGAAGACGCGCTCGCCACGTGGGTCAAAGACTTCCATATATATAGGGCGTTCCGCCTCGTGGCCACGCAGGTTAAAATTGGCGGGGTCTGGCGGGATAACGTAGTGGTCGGGGTTGTCGCGTATAAACTGCTCACGCACTGCCCCCGGCACAAAAATGCCGTGGTAGTGGTCGAATAAATTATACGGGTCGGTAGAAATAGAGAACACCAAGGTGTTAAATCGGGTGTTTATGTTATTGTGCAGGAAAAAAGTTTGGGTAACTGTTTCGGATGTTTGGCCGTTGTACACCGCGATTGCGCGCACTACGTAGGCGTTATTTACTCCGCCACGGGATGACAAACGTATTGGCTGGGTGAACCGTGTAGAGTCCGTGGTCGGCCACGACCCGTCTAATGTATAGTAGATATGTGCGCCTGGGATGCTTGCCACTATGTCCACTGACCTATCGCCAGTATGGAAGGCTTCTGTTTCCGAAAAGGCGAGAACAAGCTGGCCATGTGCGGCGGCTTCTGCTATAGCTGCTACGGTTTCCTGTGGCAGCGGTGTGGGCTCTGGCGGTGGCGAAGCCGGGCGGCGCAGAGCTAAGCCAATTGTTACACCGAAGGCAACTAGTAGGATTGCGCCGCATATTAGTATGGGTTTATTTTTCATTGGGATTTCTCCTTATCGCAATGATTATATATGTAGCTACTGATTTTGGTAGTGGAATTGTGTGTACATTATAGCACACTAATCTATTCTAGGACAAATTCCAATAGAATGTTTCGGTGGTGACATGGTTATTGTGCAGGGGATTTTCATTCGTAATCACTAGGCCTCCGCAATGCAACCTATATTAACTACTTCGTCATCCCTGCAATATACAGCGGCAGATTAGTGATGCCGCCATCCTTAACATATCCACGTATGGAAAATCGAAGTGCTGTTTTTGGCTCTCTGAGCTTTATATGTGCCTTAAAGCTGGCGGCACTCTTTTCCTCGCCGCTTTTAACCTCAACAGGAATAATCTCCATGCCGTTTTGTATGCAGACACCAGCCACTCGATAGCTTCCTCAAACTCTCTTGCCCTTGTGCCTTCTCTGATGCAACCATAAATAAATTTCTCGTTAGGTTTGGCAAGCTGCCGATGATGAGGTAATAGTTGTATGCCTCCAGCAACCTATTATGAAACACTTCCTCTATAGGTCGACCCTTTTGATTTGCTTGTAAAATAGCTTAACACGCTTTAACCTGATTTGCGATAGTGAATTACACATAATTCTGTATTTATAGCATATCATTTTTCACGTTTTCAATAATTAGATGAAAAATCAATAAAACTTACAGTCCTTCCACGATGTTTGCATCATGTCGCGAGCAGTGGGCAAGCCCCCAGATCCCCAGATCGCCGTTGCGTGGCCAGCGGCACAGGACTGTACAGACATATGAAAATGCAAATAGCCGAAGCCAGATAGTACAACTACTCCATATGAATATAAACAACCCCAGCAGGGTAACGAAAATATCGTTGCCTTGTTGGGGTTGTTTTTATGATGTTACATAACACTATTTCGCCATTTATTGGCGAATGCATATTGTCGCAAACCAGACTCAAGTATCCTTAACATTTCTATTTCACCTTTTGAAAATCCACAATCCTCATGTGAGTATCGATTATATACAACATTATGTACCAAATTAAATTCATTAAGCAAGCATTCAGGAAATTTTTTTTGCACAATGTTATTCGCTAAGCGACAAATCGCATCAAAGATGTTATACCTCCCGATTCTCCCTATCTCTTCCACATTATATTTTTCCGATAAATATTCATGCCGTAACATTAAACTATTTATATAATCAAAATTTTGCAGGCTAAACGCCTTTGTGGTTATACTGTTTGGGCGCATTACATAGTTATATAGCGGCTTTTTTGATATAAGCAATCCTCCCGCCCTTTCAACCAATAGGTGCATAACATGATGGTCTTCAAATATACGTCCAACAGGGAAGCGTATATTTTCAAAAAGCGATTTTTTATATAGTCTGCCCCATACCTGGGCACTATTTTCTTTCGAATAAAAAGTTAATGCCTCTATAACATCATTTATTTAAACATCCCCTCCTTGTGCATAATTCAGACGCATTATACTACCATCATTGGAATCTATGCGCTTATAGTTACAGGTAGCCATAAATGCATCATAATTCTCCAACATACCATGTAAGACGGCATACATAGATTCATCTATCCAGTCATCTGCGTCTACAAAGCTAACCAATGAGCCAGTAGCATTTTCAAGCCCAACATTTCGCGCATGTGCTACACCCATATTTTCCGTTGTCGCAAAATAATGGATATTTTTGTATTTGGTCAAAAAATCTCTACATATTTCGTCGGAATCATCTGTCGAGGCGTCATTTACCAATAGAATCTCTATATTTGTATACGTTTGCAATATAACGCTTTGTATGCACCTTGTAAGATACGGCGAAACATTGTAAATAGGGATGATGACAGAAATTTTTTCCATGATGCTTTTACTCCTTTATATTGTGTAGTTTTCGGCCTGTTTCGTAAACATATCACAGTATATACCTTTTTTGACCATTAACTCCTCGTGTGTTCCCATTTCTGCGACAGTGCCTTCGTGCAGCAAATATATGCAATCCACATTCCTTATCGTTGAGAGCCTATGTGCTATAATGACAACTGTTTCATCCTTAAACTCATCTATAATGATTTTATTTAACCGATACTCCATCAAAGGGTCTAAAGCAGAAGATGGCTCATCTAAGATAAGCAAATTGAACTTTTTGATGAATAGCCGCGCCAGTGCAAACAGTTGCGTCTGCCCGCCGCTTAGCTCTACTCCATTACCATCAAACTCCCTCGTCATTTCTGTCTCTAACGTAACTGCATCATTGACTAATATATTTAGGTTTAGCTTGTTTAATATATTAACCATTTGCTCGTCTGTAACTTCTTCCGAGTCAATAGATTCGCTGTAGAGCAGTAAATTTTGCCTAATGCTTTCTGCATATACATAGCTCTGCTGGAATGCTACGCCAATTTTGCTTCGAAGGTCTTGGAGGTTTATATCAGGAATTTTTGTGCCGTCAATAAATATATCCCCTTTATTCACCTCGTAGAATCCTAACAGCAGTTTTAGGAGTGTAGTTTTTCCAGCACCATTCTGCCCGACAATAGCAATTTTTTGCCCAGGTCTAATTTCCAAACTCAAATCATTAAACACACAAGGAGCATCCCCATCCTTGTACTTAAATGATACATTCTTAAACACTATATGAAAAGGGTTGTCCTTTAGTATAGTATTTGATATGTTTTTCGTTTCTATCGAAGATTCCGAATCCATAAAATTCTTAGCTTTAACAGTATATAACTCCATCGAATACAGTTGAACAAATTCGTCGGCTATACTACTTAACCCGTCTCGCAACAAACCAAAGGCTACTAGCATTGCCGAAAAATCACCAATGGATATGTTACTTGAGTGTGCTCGGAAACCAAGATAGACAAAAACCGCTGAGTAGAAAATAATTGATGCACTCCCCGTAATTATATCCAATGCAGAAAGGGAAGGGCGATATTTTTTTACCAGTGAGAGGCTATCTTCTACGTTTTTACTAAAGCGCGAAAAAAGAATTTTCGATAAGTTTGTTGACCTGAGGTCAAAAGAAAAATTTTTCAAGTAAAATATTCTTCCCAGGTATCCCCAGCGTCTGTTAATTTGTAAGGTTTCTATATCTTTTTCATACTTCAGTTTTGCAATTATCCTATACAGTGTTGCTGTAAAAACAATATTGAATATAGCAAAGATAATAACAAATATGTCTGTGGTGCTTATTAGGAAAACTAATGTAACAATCCGTACTAAAGTCGAAGAAATACCTACCACTAGATTAGCCATCTGTGTGCACTGATTTACTAAGTTTTGCAATGTCCATGTATAAGCATCATAAAATTTCGGTGTATCCAGATGCTTGAGGTCTGTATGCATTACTTTATTAAATATTTCTTTATTGATTCCTGCCGATATTTTTATTCCGTAGGGTTCGCTGATATAAGCCCATATGACGTGCTTGGACGCTTCAAACACCAACTGCACAACGGTTACAGCTAAAACAAAACCGAGTAACGAAAAAAATGGCCTATTATTTAACAGACCATCTATAACAAAGCGCACCATATTTACATTTATATATGTTAAAATTACAGCAGAGAACAACCCTTGCAAGAAATAAACTGTAAAAGGGACGCGACCATACCTTAGATAAATTTTAAGTAAATAGTGCGCATTGCGCAACATAGCACGCATAATTAGCTAAACACGAAGAACGCTTCGTCGCGAAAACTTGCTAAAGTCATTTCAACATCGATTTCCACCGTACGAGCTAACTCATCGGGAATATCAAACTTAGCTTTTAGGTGCGTTACTATTTCGCTTAACATTAAGCACTTGTCACTAGTGCGCAAGGTATTTAGCAAAAAGCTAAATATCTCACCAGCAGTAGAATTTAGGGTCGATATGCGGTTTGTTTCTTCGTTGAAAATACAATACTCGTCATCAACTTGCTCGAATGTGATTTTTTTATTTAGGGCAATAGAAATTATAGTGTCCATTAGCTAATCCCTCCTTATTTCATACACTTCTGCGCCTGGCATATTATTGAATGGCAACTGATGCAAGTGCCAACCGTCGCAAGAACCATTCAACTCAAGATTGCTTAACAATAATCTCCAATACTCTTGTCTTTCTTCACATGCCCAATTACTATAGGCTGTCATTTCTGGTGTATTGTTTTTTAACGGACAATCGCCACAACATAAATCATAGATAAAGCAATCACTACATTCTTTCATGTATTCAAATGCTTTTGTGGCATAGATATCTTTCGCCTTTTTCAAGACTATTTTACCATCAACAACATCTCCCATTATAACAGCATTTTTATTTGCATCCATACAGGTAACAAGAGTATTATTCGGTAAGAGCCATGGGTGCATACCATAAATAGCACCACAAAACATGGAAACTGTCTTTGTGGGAATTATTCCACCAAAGATTCGTTCACTATTTTGTGATTTGCTGACCATATCAAGATATTCTTTGACAAATGATGGATGATCTCCGTAAAATGCACTACTTTCCCCTCGTCCCGTAGCGATTACGGGTCTTGCGTTCCATCCTTTAACATTCGGGTAGTTTTTGAAAATGAAAGCCTCCATTTCCTCAAGTTTTGAGAAATTTTCGGGCTGAATAACCGTCGTAAAATTATAATTGCTACATAATGCATCAAGCTGGCGAATAGTTCTATCAATGATATCAAACGAAGGTTTGCCATTAGCAAAAGGTCGGTTTTTATTTTGCAACTCAGGTAAACCATCAAAGGAAATAGTAATCGCATCAAAATTATTAGCAATATACTCTGTTTGTGCTGGAGACAAACAACCATTTGTTGTTAGCCTTAGCCAGCATTGTATCTTATGCATTTCTGTCTTAGTTTTAATATATCCGACTGTAGCGACAAACTCGTCCCATTTATATGTGGGTTCACCTCCGCCAGCGATATCAATTTTAAGCATACATTCTGTTTTTGTTGTAAGCCTTTGCTTTACTGCATTCATAGCCAACATATTAACAAAAGACTCAACAGATTCCATCCTTAATGTTTTACCTCGTTGCTCACCAGAAGAAAAGGTACAATAAACACACTTCATTTGGCAATCTTCTGTAATGCAGATTCCACCCATTGTTGGAGTCACTAAACCAAAATCGAGTGTATCATCTGGGTATTTTTCGTGCAATGTTTCAAATATATTTTTCTCATTCCCTACTACGTCTGGAAAATTAACATCAATACTAGAAAGAAACGTCTGTAATATCGATTTAGTATCTAAAGGTGTAAATGGTTTTACTAGCAGCATTTTCTTTGGCAAGAATATAAGATCTCCAATAAAATGCGATTGCGTCATTATTTTATCGGTAATTAAAAAGTCGTTGGCCTTTTCCATTTCTTCGCCTATATCAGGAATAACTCGCTTAGTAAATATTCCCTTGCTTATTAAACCTTCCAAAGGCACACGTACTTTTTCATCAAGAAAAGAATGAAAATTATCCACATGCTCTTTTAGTACCTTACACCCCGTATTTTGCTGTATCAACTTTCTGCTGTAATCAGATATGTGCCCACTACAACCACTTAAAAAATAGGCCAACGGAGCAACTTCTCGTTCGTCATCCGTACTGTGCGCCCTTTCGTATGTCATGTTTTCAACTTCTAAGCAAACATCATTTATCCTTTTTTGCAGCAAAGCATCGTCAAACAAACCTAAGCGGATAGCTGTGTATACACCAAGCATCTCATGGCTTATATGACGCTGGCCGCTTAGCTCATGTTCATGCATTATAGAGCATACAATGCTTTCGAGTTCATTTAATGTAAATAACAAATTAGAATTACCATCGTAAATTTCCACAATGTCACATACTTTTTTTATGACTAATTCTTCATTGCGTGTCCAAGATGTATATAAACTCTCTCTGGCGTCAAAGCGTTCCATTATTAACATACCGATAAACCTCCAAACAACTTAATTTGACAGTATCACGGGCAAATGAATTTTACAAAAACATTTGCCCGCAATATTTTGTAGTGATGCTTTAGTGCCTTATACTATCATGTGAACCCTGCCGAAGGCCCAGAATTACATGTAATCCGTCCACTCGGACAGTTACCTGGCTGCCCTACTGCGGGGCCAGTTCTACACGTAAAAGTCATTTCACTTCCATCTCTGCAATTATCGTCATTTTGACCAGAGTATGAAGAACATGTAGCAAACCCAACAATCAATTGCAGGTCGTCCGCTTGATAAGCAGTGACAACTGGTGTAATGTATTTTGCCATCGCTCCCCCTCCTTCCCATAGTTTTTATTTAGAATTGGTACCTTCTCCAAGCAAAATATTATTCACTTCAAGTGGGTCACCAATTTCTAACCAAACCTCAACTTCACGACTTGGGTGTTTTTCTTTAATATGACGCATCCTTTGCGCAATCCGCAATATTTCACTCAATTGTTTTTTATCTGGCTTATTTATTGCATGGGGTATAGCAACTTGGGGTTCTTTTTCATGTGGAAAATGTATGCTACTTGCATCCCTTTGCAAAACAAAATGGACATTATTTTTGTACAAATTTATTCCAAGCTCTATATCTTCACAACCCCAGCCAACAAAAAACTCATCAAACATACCAAACTTGAACAATATTTCTTTTCGTACCGACATATTGCAAGTCCAACAAATTACAAAAGGTGCAGGCCATTTGTTAATATCGTCTCCGAGTACATGATAGAAGTTATCGCGTATGTCAATAAATTTACGGTCAAGAAAATTTTGAATAGCTTCATCTGGTGCGTTATGTACAATAACTCCCGTCATTTCGTCATTTAGTGATATATCTGCCATAAATCCATATACATATCCTATGACCAGGCAAGGTTCAGCCTCTTTTTTATGGGTGTCTATATGTCTCTCGACTGCCTTAGTGTGAAGAATTATTCCATTATCAATAAAAATACAAATTTCACCATCAGCTAATTTTATCCCCATATTCCTAGCTTGGCCGGCTCGAAAGCCTTTGTCTTCTTGAAAGCAATATCTTATATCTAATTTATCAAGATAGTTGTCAACCAGGCCTTTTGTATCTTCTGCCGACCCATCGTCACATACAATAACCTCAAACTTATATTTGCAGTTTTGTTGTACCAAAGAATTTAGTGTAAGTTCTAGCTCGTTAAGCCTGTTGTAGGTAGGGATTATAACGGACGCGTTATATTTGTACATATGCCATACCCCTCCCAAGCTATGCTTCGCGTGTGTTCTGTGCTACAGAATACACGATAAAACTGTATCGCGCTAGGGACAGTTTTGTCCCATTTGGTTGGAATTTGTCAATAAAATAAAAGGGGCTGCCTTGCGAGCAGAGAAAGCTGAAGAAGCGAGACAGCTCCATTTTTATGATTTTGCACCAAAAAATGCAAAAGAAACTAAAATTAGAAAAGACAATTGTGAATAGCAAAGCCAATCTGTGGATAAAAAGCTCCAAGGAGTAAGTCGAAAAAAATATATTGTTGAAAAGTTACGCAGACTTTAGCGGGCAACCGTTGCATTCATATACCGTAATAGTAGATTTGAAGCCGCTTGCACTTTTTCGAGTATAGGTATATGAAAATGTGACTGCCATTGCAGATGAGGTAATTAGCATCCGTGCAGGGCAGTTGTTGAAGGGTGAAGAATATATGCAAGCAATAACGGAGTAGCCGCATAATATAATCGCTCTCGAAGTACTAACAGTTATCAAGTACAAAAACTCCGTCATTCCTGGCCTGACCAGGAATAACGGAGCTTTTGTACTTGCAATTACTTAACATGACCACTACTTTTCCAACAGATACATAATCAAATACATAATCAAATCGTCCCGGCTAAACTGCTTCAACGGGTTGTCGTACTGCTGGTGTGTTGGTATTGGCACCGGCACTGGCGGCGCAGGAGTCTCTGCCCTTGCAAACGGCACAACATCAATCGGGGCGGCTGTAAAGCCCCTCTTCATAACAGGAACGGCAACATCCTCTATAGGGCTGCTTGCAAAAAATTCGATAATTGGTATTTCTGGCAAAGTTTCTATTTCTACATCCACATCAATTTCATCTATCTGTGGCAACACAGGCGCAGGCGCAGGAATAGGTTCGGGGGGTGCTTCCGCAGGAATCACCGGAATAGGCTCGGGCGGGGTTGTTTCAACTTCATCATCCACGACCAACGCACGCACCCCTACACTATTGCAACGGGTACGCAAATTGCCCCATGTTATAGGTCCAACAACACCGTCAGGCACTAAATTATTAGCCTGCTGGTGGAAGATTACCGCCGCCAGGGTAAGTGGCCCAAAAACTCCGTCGGTGTTCAAGCCCGCGCTATTCACACGGTTTAAGCAAGTTTGCACCTGCCGCACACTTTCACCCCTATCCCCCTGCCGCAGCGTTACCCCTGGGAAGTCTGGCATATTGGTAGAAGGCGGGGGTGCAGCCCCTCCACCGCCAGCATTGCCGCAAGCGTTAACCAAAGCCGCCCAGGTAAGAGGCCCAACCAGACCGTCGGGGTTCAAATTTCTGGACCGTTGGAAGTTTATAACCGCCGTGTTAGTTAGCGGGCCAAAAATACCGTCGGTGTTCAAACCCGCATTGGTCACACGGTTTAGGCAGGTTTGTATCTGCCGTACATAATCGTTCCTATCCCCCTGCCTAATTGTCGTGCCTGGGAACGCGCCCATTGTGCCGCCATAGCAGGCGGGCATTAACGCGCCCCATGTAAGAGGCCCAACAACACCGTCTGGGTTCAAGCCCTTTAACCGTTGGAAGTTCATTACAGCATTTTCCGTAAGTGGGCCAAAGATGCCGTCCGTGGAAATACCCGCATTATTCACAGCGTTTAAGCACCGCTGTATTCGCGAAACATTTTCCCCCCGTGCGCCAACCCGTATAGACTGCCCCGGGAATGCTGGAATGCCGCCTGGCCCTGGTGGGGGTTCAGGCGGTATCGGTGGTACTACTCCACCGCCATCGGGCAGGCCGACTTCGTCTCGTATCCGCCAATATACCTCAAATAACCTGCGCCATGTGTTTGGGCCTATTACGCCGTCTTGGTTAAGGCCAAACAACCGTTGGAACTCTCGCACAGCCGCTGCAAAATTAGCTCCAAAGTTAGAGTCCTGCACAACTGTGGGCACACTGGGGTAAAATTGCGAAATAAAATTCATCATATACTGCGCCCGCTGCACTAATGTACCGCGCGACCCTTGTCGTATAATTTCCGTAGGCGGCGTGCGGCCAACACCCATTACAATACCCTCGCTAACTAGCTCTCCCAGCCGCGTAACTGCGGAAAACGCCCGTGAAATATTCCACCATGTGGCGCGGTCTACAAGGCCGTTTGGTGTAACCGCGCTAAGGCTTCGTATTCCCTGGAAGGCCCGCACCGCCGCTTCTGTTTGCGGCCCATACACGCCAGATGGCGTGACCGCCGGTATATTCGGGAAATTCACCCGTATCCTGTTCAGCCAATTTTGCAGGGTAAGTACTTCTGGCCCGCTCATGCCAGGCCGCAGAGTAAAGCCCGGGAACGATTCGGGCACACCGCCGATATTATCTGTTTCCACAATTTGCACATCGTTGGGATAAAAACGGCGCAATATTTGCAGCGCGTTAAGACCCTGCTGGGCAAGTGTAACCGTGCTCCACTGCCACAACCCTGGGCATTGGCTACGCCGCCCATCGCAATACTCGGTAAAAAACGGCTCTACATGGCCTTCTCGCCGCACAAATCTGTTAAAAATACGGTCAACCATCGCGTCGATACTGGCGAAAATCTGGCCGCCTTCTACAAACATTTGGTCGAACTGGGTCGAATTTGTGATGTCAAATCTGTGCCCGCGCACGCGATACCATTCCGTAAAAATCCGATTAAGTGCAAATGTAATAATGCAATAAATATTCGCCTCAAGCGAAGCCGCAGGCCAGGTGGAATAAATTTCATGGCTGGCACTATTTTTTACATACTCCTTAAATGGCACTCGCACATTTCGCGCATTGGGGTTATCAGGCCTGCCAAGGTGCACCACTATGTACTCTGGTATTATCACCTCGCTAAGCACCCGCAGTTCATCTTTCGGCCCTTCCTGCATCCGCTCTGTGCCCGCAACCAGGTTGTGGGGCGGGTTATCGTATTCGACAACACTGCCGTCTTCCAGCCTGGGCAGCAAATGTATGGGAAGAAGACTCGTTTCTGTATCCAAAATCTCGACACCGTGGGTGATAACTGTGGTATACCCTGCGGCTTCCACCTTTATGTCCACAATCGAATACGGAATACCCATATAGTCCGCATCCAGCGTAAGCTGCACCGCAGGTGCCTCTAGCGGAACACTCGTTGTAGCTCCACTCTCGTCTGTCTCCAGCACATACAAAATATTGTCACCATTAAAAATGGTAACTGTGGCCTGGGGGACAGGAATAACATCCCCGGTATTAACAACAACCTGCAAAAAACCAGTTCCCATAGAAACCTCCCAAAAATGAAATAAAAAAACGAACCATATGTAGCGTTCGTTTTATACTATGCACTATAGAGGTGATGTGTTACTCCTCGGTCTCTTCATTTTCTTCTGGCTGCTGGGGGCTGGCCATTGCGTCGATAATTTGTTGGTAAAGGCCGCTGGCGTTTGCCCGCCAGTTACTTTGCAATAATTTTGCCTGCTCCCGCGTATCAACAGAAATGGAAAGTTCCATAAGTGCGCGCCTGTCTTCGTACACGCCGCATTTAACTTGATAGTCTTCCATTTCAACATTGGGGAAGTAGGTAGCTGTAACCTCGTAATCTCGCTTTACCTTGCCGCGATTTTCTTCTACATATTGGTTAATTAAAACACGGGTGGGGCGCGTTATGTGGTTCTCAAAATAGTCAAGGCTTGTAAGGCCGTCGTTGGTAACAGTGTAGCGGGTGGTGTTTGCATCTTGGGCATTTTCGTGTATTGCCTCTAACAGGCCTTGCTCCAGCATATTAGACAAAGTTTCTTCCAGCTTAAAATAATCCATAAAGTCCTTATCAATAACAAAATCTGTAATTTGCCCCCGCGACAGCGACAATTCCATGCGGTTTATCAAGTACAGGATAAGCAATTTGTTTTCGACATCTTTATGTGCTTGCATTACGGCCACTTATGCTGCCTCCTTACACATTTTCCGGTGCGCTAATTACTATTTGGTTTTGCTCGTTCATTACCATTTGTACGCGGTTGCCGTCCAACTCCATTTTGTCCAGCATTTCACGTGGTATTTGCACACGGCCTGCACGGTCTAGCACCGCAAGCTCGATAGACTCGCCACGGGCAAAGCCTTCAATTGCCGCCATTTTATCGGAATAGCTCATCAAAAATTCGCTGGATGTTTTGCCGTCGCGTATAGCCACAACACGTTCCACTTTTTTGGAAATTTCTCGGTCATGGGTAACAATTACAATGGTCGTGCCAAGTTCCTTGTTAACAGCACGGAACATATCCATTATTATATTGGATGTGCTGGTATCTACGCTGCCTGTAGGTTCGTCCGCCAGCAACACCGATGGATAGTTTGCAAGGGCAAGAGAAATAGCAACACGCTGCTGCTCGCCGCCAGAAAGTTGGTTTAGTCTATGCTTTGCGCGCTTGCCAATGCCTGTAAGCTCCAACAACTCTAGGGCGCGCTGCCGCTTGTTCTTTATGGGAGTTACTGTGTTAAACTGCATGGGCATCATAACATTTTCCAAGGCGGTAAGGTATGGGATAAGGTTACGGGCATTATTTTGCCACACAAAACCAACGGTGGCCGTCTTGTAGTCCACCAAATCCCGCTCCCGCATCTTAAAAAGGTCTTTTCCATCCACAAGCAGCTTACCGGCAGAAGGTTTATCCAGCCCCCCAACCATGTTAAGCAAAGTAGACTTACCGCTGCCGCTGTTGCCGATTATAGCCATAATCTCGCCCCGCTCGATAAGCAAATCAAGCCCCTGTAAAGCCATAACCTCGATATCCTTGGTCTTGTAAATTTTCACCAAGTTTTCGGCAATAATTACATACTTATCCGTGTCCATATCTCACCTCAAGTTTGATTTATTATCTCGCCATCGGCAAGTTCGTATACTCTATCGGCAATGTCCATTAGGCCTGGGTCATGGGTGGTCATTACAATGGTAGCACCTTCGTGCTCGATTAACTCTTTGAAAATTTTTACCACTTGCAAGCCGGTATTTGTATCAAGCTCCGCAGTTGGTTCGTCGGCGAAAATGATTTTTGGCCTATGGGCAATAGCACGAGCAATAGCCACACGCTGCTGCTCACCACCAGAAAGTTCCGGCGGCAGGTGAGTCATACGCGCGGCAAGTCCAACACGCTCCAGGCAACTTTCTGCCCGTTTCCTGCGCTCCTTATATGGGAAATTATTTAGCCGCAGGATAAATTCAACATTTTCATAGGCCGTCATAATAGAAGTCAAGGCCACCGATTGGAATACAAAGCCCATTTCGCTTTTGCGTACATTATCACGCTTGCGCTCACTTAATTTGGTTAGGGATTTGCCGTCAAACATAATCTCGCCGCTGGTTGGGTAATCCAGTGCGCCAAGGATGTTCATAAGCGTAGTTTTTCCACTACCCGAACGCCCCTTTAATATGGTCAACCTGTTTTCCGCTACGGTAATGTCAATACCCTTTAACGCCCAAAAAGTATTGCCACCCGTAGAAAAACCACGTTTTATGTCCTTTGCGGAAAGTATAATGTTGCTCATCTTACTTCCTCCTTTTATTTGTCCACAGCAGAGTCGAGCGTATGCCGTCCTCTATGCTGTGTGTAGCCTGCCAACCTAACAAGCGTCGGGCTTTATCGCAGTTTGCGTGTGCGCCAATTACATCCCCTGCACGGCGCGGCATATGCTTTACTGTAAGGGGTACGCCATGCACGCCCATAAACGCTTCGGTAAATTCCTTTACAGTAACTCCGCTGCCGCTACCTACGTTAATAACGTGATAGGCCGCTGTGTTGTTGGCAAATAGCCCATCAAACTTTTCTGCGGCAAGCACATGGGCATTCGCCAAATCCGAAACATGGATGTAGTCCCGTATAGTCGTGCCGTCACGGGTGGGCCAGTCTGTGCCATATATATTAAAACATTTCTCTTGGCCTGTAGCAGCCGCCACCAATTTACCCAGTATATGTGAAGGCTCTGGCACATATGGCCCGCTACGCATTTGCGCCTCTACACCAATAAGGTTAAAGTAGCGTAGCGACACCCCACGAAAGCAACCTGCATTGCAAAAATCCTCCAACGCCATTTCTGTTGCATACTTGGTGCGGGCATATGGGCTTTGGGGCTGAACCGGGCTTGTTTCGCTTACAACAAATTCATCTGTTTCTTTATACACAGCGGCGGAACTAGAGTAGATTACATTACGAATTTTCATTTTTTGCAATGCGTGAAATAGCGCAATGGACTTGGTTACGTTTTCTGTGTAATACAAATACGGCTTAGCAACCGACTCTGGCACTACAATGCGCGCAGCAAAATGCATACAACAAGAAATGTCCGGGTGTTCTATGTTAATTTGTTCAAGCAATTTTTCATCGCCTATATCGCCTTTGTAAAAAATTTTACCAGCAACAAAATTCGGGCAACCGCTGGAGAAATCATCTAACAAAATTGGAGTATGCCCCGCGTCATAAAGCGCGGACGCAACTGTAGAGCCTATATATCCAGCACCGCCGGTGACTAAGATTTTCATTTATTCCTCCAGGAGTTTTGCATACAATGCCTCTAACTGCGCAAGCATTGTTTCTACCCTAAAATTTTTTTCGTATCCATCCAGCGCGTTTTCACAATACATTGCATACAAATCTTTATCGTCATGAATTTTTGCAATGGCCTCGGCAATGGCGCGGCCATTTTTCATTGGTACTAATAAGCCACGCTGGTGGTCGGTAATGATATACGGGTTGCCGCCTACATTTGTTGCAACGGCAGGTATGCCCAGGCTTAAACCTTCCAACAGTGCAAGGCTTGCGTTTTCTGTATAGGAAGCGTTTAGCTGTAGGTCGGTTATGTTCATTATTTCGTTAACTTGGCTTACAAAGCCTGCTAAAATTACATTTGTTAGTTTTTTTGAATTTACAGTTTGACGAAGTTCATCTTCCATTTCCCCGTCCCCTGCTATAAGGAAAACGATGTTAGGGTGGGTTTGCAAAAGTGTTTCCGCCGCTTCCAGGGTATGCCTGTGTCCCTTTAGTTCCACTAGCCTACCTACCTGGGACACAACAAACGCACCCTCTGGTATGTTATATTTTATGCGAATAGCCGTCTTTTCTTGCAGAGAAAATTCATGCACAGGTGGCACAGCATTGCGAATTGTAGCGATACGCCCAGGCTTTACGCCAGATGCGACAAGGCCACGATGCACCTCGTCGCTGGTGGCAACAACCCTGTGGCAGAAAAGATTGTTAGCAAAACCCCATTTTGTACTGCTCAAACAATAATGGCGCGAGTACAGCACCTTTGCGCCACTAAACCAGCCAGCAACCCGCCCAGAAAAAGACGCATGTGTATGCACAATGACGGGCCTTATTCTCATTAAAGCCTTTCGAATAGCAAAAATCCCTTTTATAGATAGAGACTTATCGGCGATATGCTCTACCTCATGCATAGTGGCCATATCGCCAATAAATGGGATAAGCCTGCTATCACGCGGCAGAATTACTTCTATTACATAGCGGCTACGGTCGTAATTTTGCAAAACAGACAGCAAATGATACCCTGCGCCACCAATATTTGTATCGGAAATAATGTGTACGATTTTGTGCATTATACGTCTTCTCTTATTTCTCTGATGGAATATACGCGCCCTTCGGGGATGCGCACCCTATTAGATGTTAGCGCGATTTCACTGCCCGGGGCAATATGGTCGTTTCCGTTTACAAAATAGCCAATGTTTTCTCTTACACTACCCACGCTTGATAGGGTAATTTGAATGGTGTAGCGGTCTTCCATTTCTGCCAAAATAACAGAACCGTCAGGCATATGAAAGTAGTCCATCGCGGGAGTAACGCGCACATTTGTTACCGTGCCCAATGCATGGCGGTCGTGGTAGCGGAACATTATATCCCCTTCGCTTACAGCATCTACCACAAATTGGCGCAGGCCCTCGCTTTGGATAACAACCTCCAAAGGAGTGTTTGCACCAATAATTTGCTGGATACGACCCGATGTGCGCGTAAACAAAAAGCCCACCGCTAAAATAAGGACAGCCGCAACCAAAATAATGTCAATCACACTAACTTTACCAAATATTTTTCCATTACTAAAATCCATACCTTTCATGCCTCCTTACGCCTTATTCCATAAAAGTCAGATTGGTGATAAAGGTACGACCTGCAAAGTGCTTGCTGCGCACATACAACTCTCTATTTACACCAATGCGAATTTGGTTAACCTCAGTCTCAAAATCGCTAACATTAACCCATGTTTCCACCACAACGTAGGTGAACTCGCGCCCTTCCACAGGGGAACGGCGGAAAACCATGGCGGAATTATCCTGGGCATCCTGCATAAATGGCAGGCCATAGGCACGTACTACTGTGCCAATTGGCACACCATGGCTGCTTTCAAACACTGTGCTGCCTGGCTCTATTTGCTGGTAAAACCCAGTGGGGCGTTCCCGCAGCTCTATTGTAAATTGGACATGAGTACCACTTTCTGCCACGGCTTGCTGGGGCATGGAAAACAGGTAAGCCCCGTAAACTATTGCCACCAATAGCACTAGCAAAAACCCGTCAAAAATATTTACTCTAAATTTTTTCATTACACCAGCTCCTTATATACTTTTACTGTTGAGGCGGCCATATTTTCGGCTGTAAAATATCTTGTATGCCGTGCCTTGGCTTCCTTTGCCAGGCGGCTGTACATGGCCTGGTCGTCTTTTAGCCTTGTAATGGCGTCGTCCAGCCATTCTACACTGCCTGGTTCAAATGTTAGACCAGTAACATTATCTTGAATAACAAAGGGGTCGAACTGCTTTGTTACAACTGTTGGTTTGCCTGCGCTCATGCCAGATAACACATGAGACGGGATACTTGATACGGCCCCGGGGCATATTTGCACATCTGTTACGGCAAGTATCTCGTCTAGCTGGCTGTGGGGCAGGATTTTTATATTGTTCAAACTCTCCCTTGCTATACGGCTACGGAGGTGTTTTTCATAATTTTCATCGGGTATGCCATCGCTTACTATAAGTGTTAGTACGTTGTATGGCAATTCTCGTGCGGTGCTAACTACCATGTCCAACTGATTATCTTCATGCAACTGTGTAATATATGTGGCAATAAAGGCATTTTCCGGGATTTGAAATTGTACCCGCAACCTGGCAATATCCGCCCCATAATGCTGCTTGGGAGGTGCTACACCGTTGTAAATCATTCGCATATATTTGCTGGACAAATTTATATCCTGCAACGACTTTTGAGTTGCTTGGTTTACCGCAATTATCTTACGTGCGTGGGATTTTTTTGCCGGTGAAAATATCTGCTTAAAGGGGAAAATCCTTCGCCATTTTGGTACATACACTGGGCTGTGCAAAGTATGCACGGTTTTGTAGCGGCCAAACCAGCCACTTAACTTGCCCAAAAAATGTGAATGTGTATGAATTATATCCGGCTTAATATCCCGCAATTTTGTGCGTATTGCCAGCAGGTCGGTACGAGAAAGTGTGCCCGAGTAGCCCATTTGGTGGGTGATTATATTATGAGCGGCCAAAAATGCGGGAAGAGGCGAGTCCTTTGGCACCATAACCTCAACTACAAAATCGCTGCTTTTGCCAAGGGCTGGTATCAAGTGCGCAAGATGATAATATATGCTGTCGCCAAATTCACATTCGGCAATAATCAGAACTTTTTTCATAATTGATTCCATGCCTCCTTCGTCGGCGGCTTAAATGTACCATGTCTAGTATCCACTGATAAACAGGCGGTCTTCGGGGGATTGAGGTATTTCCACTACATGCCTGTAAACACGTGTAAAGGCCAGCCCCAAACCAATAAACAGATAAAAGGTGAGAATTATGCTAAAGTTAAAAAAAGTGTAGTCGAAGAAACTTTGCACCAAAAAACCTATCATACCAGCCATTATCGCACTGGCCATTAGCTTTAGCCGAAACTCTTGTGTTTTACGCCAAAAATTAGCCAGTTCCCTAAAAAAGCAGGCCAAAATAGCTATGAAAATAATAAAACCGCCCACACCAACTTCCACAAAAATTTGTAGGAACAGGTTATGGGAATGCAATGTACCCGCCGCCGCAAGGGCGTAATAAGGGTACACCGTGTGATATGCCTCTAGCCCCTGCCCCACACCAGACAACCAAAAATCCCGCGCCATGCGTAACGAGCCCTGCCAGATGGACATACGAAACATAGTAGATGTATCAGCAAAATTTACAATGCTCAAAATCCTGTCCAGCACCGTTTGGGGTAGCATGGGTGGCAAAATAGCCGCCACAAAAACCATGAGAATAAGCAGCCGCTTTTCCACCAGCAATATAAAAACAATAACGGCCAAAGCCATGGCAACATACGCCCCGCGGGAATAGGTAAGTGCCAGGTTTATTAGCAATAACCCGGTTGCGCCAGTAGCACATATTTTAATGAACATATTCCTAAAAAACACAACGCACACCGCAGTAATGGGCAAAATAAGCAGTAAATACCCAGCGTAAATGTTGGGATTACCAAAGGAAGAACCGATGCGCCCCTGAATGTGTGCAAAAAGTTCCGGGTCCAGCCACAGTGCGCTTCGCCCGCCAAAAAAGAACTGGAACAGACCAACCAACCCGGTAAAGGACGCGCTAACCACAAAAATCAAAATTAAGAAATCAACCGTTTTTTTGGTATCTGCAATAGCCATGATTGCAAGCGTGGACAGGGCAAACACTGTGGTTAGCATAAAAATACGTATGCTAGAGGCAGGGGCCAAAGACATGACGGCCACCAACGCCGAAATAATGATGAAAATGAACAAAAAAACCACCGTGCTGTTTACAACAAACTGGCGGCTAAAATAAATAAATAGCAAAATAGGTACTAAAAGCGCACCAAGCATCATGGTTGGCAAAAACGGCACAGCAAATAAAATACCTGCAACACCCAGCGCAGGGAATGCAAAAAACGCCCACTGCCAAAACTCCTTTTGCCCTGCTTCCTTTGAAGGGGGTGGGATGGGGGTACCAATATGGTCGCATAAGTTGTTGATTAGCCATGAGTTAGCAAACAGTGTAGATATTCTTGTGTGCCAGTGTGTGGCTGGTTGTAACGGTTTTGGGAAACCGTTTAGTAATTTGCTTATAAATTTTGCAAAAATGCTGGAATTAACATGGGCGTTTAGTGGGTCTATTTCCCCTACAAAGGCTTGGGCAATAAAACCACGCCCACATAGGGCTCTTATATAGTTAAGAACGGCAGAAAACCCGCGGAAGAACAGGCTACTGTCCATCCAGCGGGTAAAAAATGCAAATGCCGTTGCTAATTTAATCGACAATTTCAAAACCGCCTTTTATCATTACCCAGGTATCTGTTTCCGCCGCAAAGCCGCGGCCATCGGTACGCGGTACCAGCAGCAAATTGTTGGTTGCTATGCGTTCACCATTCATAACATCGCGGCCTGTGGTTACGTTAACCATACCATCTGGGCCGGTGAGGGCTGTTGCAATGCCCGAGCGCAAAATAAATTCCGCCCCTGCATGGCCAAAAAGCATTTGCCCTTCCAATACCTGAACGGGGGTGAAGGGCACAACTTCCCCTACCCCATGTACAGGGAAGCCACTAGCCAAAGCCGTATCCAAAATTGGGCCGTATAGCGACGCAAAATGTTGGATTATTGCATCACGTAACTCTATATAGTAAGGCATACTAAAATCGGGTCTATTACCGCCAGGAATAGGGGGTGGCATTTCCACACCTGGGCCCTGTGGCATTTGGCGCTGGGTGAAATTGCCATCGCTTATTATGGCTCTAAGCTCTGCAATTTCGGCATTAAGTCGGTTAATGCGGTCATCAACATAGCTGCGTGTAACCAGCGGGTCGTTGGCGTCGCCAGGTTGTCCCATAGTAAATGTAGGGATAAAATGCAGGGCAGACAGCAAAGCGATTAGGATAGCGATAAAGACTATGGTGGTTATAACTTTTTTGGTCATAGCAATTCCTCCAATAGTGCTTCCATTTCGTGAATGGTTTTGGCTTGGTTTACACGGCGGCGAATGTCCGCAGAGCCGTGCATTCCCTTTGTGTACCAGGTTATATGTTTGCGCATTTCCAGCAGTTTAGTCCCATTGTGGGCAGCTACCGCGTGCAAATGCGCGATTGCGGTTTTAATTATTTCCTCTTGGCTTGGTGGGGGAGGGATTTGTCCTGTTTCAATATAGCCTAAAATCCGCCCAAATAGCCAGGGATTTCCCATTACGCCACGGGCAAGCATAAGGCCATCGCAGCCAGATGTTGATATGCGATGGGCAGCGTCCTCTGGGGCAAAAATGTCGCCGTTTCCGAAAACGGGAATCCTTACCGCTTGCTTTACGGCAGCAATGGCATCCCAATCAGCAAGGCCTGCGTAGTACTGGTCGCGGGTGCGGCCATGGACAGCTATTGCCGACGCGCCGCTATCTTCCGCCATTTTTGCCATTTCTACAGCATTGGCAGTGGAAGGGGTGAACCCCTTGCGGATTTTTACCGTCACAGGGCGAGGCGTGGCTTTTACGGCAGCTTCTATCAATTTGCTGGCTAGGGCCGGATTTTGCATTAGTGCCGCCCCTTCGCCATTTTTGACGATTTTTGGCATGGGGCAACCCATGTTAATATCCACAATATCATACGATATTTGTGGATTTTCGTCCAGTTTTTGTAACGCTTCATATAATATGTCAGGTTCGTGGCCAAAAAATTGAATAGCCCAGGGACGGATGTGGGGCGGGTTTTCCATTAGAGAGATGGTTTTTTTGTTGTCGTAAACAATGGATTTTGCTGAAACCATTTCCGATACTGTAAGCCCTGCGCCAAATTGCCAGACAATATTACGGAAAAATTGATCCGTTACCCCTGCCATGGGCGCCATAATAATATTGTTGCGGAGTTTTACATTTCCTATTAGCATAGCCTCTATTGTGACATTTCTTGCGGAAAATTGCAAGTGGTGTGGTAAAACAAATTCAAGTGGAATTTAAGCGTGCTTGCACGCGCATTTCGTGTGATATAATTTCAACTGGTTGGATCTGGTTACCAGTTGAATTTGTTTGCCGCAAACTTTACACACAAAAAACCCGTAAATTATGCTAACATGGAGACACTACGAATTAACGGAGGTAATATGAAATACGCAATTTTTTCCGACATTCACGGCAACCTACCTGCTTTTGAAGCGGCACTTGCAGACGCGAAAGAGCAAAAAGTGGACAAGTTCCTGTTTATTGGCGACTACGCCGCCAATTACCCATGGGGCAATGAGGTGCTGGACATAATTCGCAATTTGCCAAACGCCATGGTTATTAAAGGTAATGGTGAAGATTATTTTATTACCCCGCCAGATGCTAACGTAAAGCAATTCGCGCTGGCTTATTGGGCGTACAAGAATCTTTCACCAGAAAATCTTGAATATGTAAAGACCTTGCCCTCATACCTGGTGGAGGGTGACATTCACTTGCATCATGCGTCCAGTATATTTTTTCGCAAGCCGATGGTAGAGATTTTCCACTCCCATTTTATGAGGCAACTGTATAATGGAGAAATTATTCCACACGAAGAATATCTCACACGCGCCAAGGCGGCCATATTGGCCCACCCACAGGCCGTGGCAGAAATAGAAGCCTTGCCGCCCGGTGTTTACCTGTTTGGGCATAACCATTTGCAATTTTTTATGGAGTACAAGGGGCGCATTTTCATAAACCCAGGCTCATGCGGCGAGCCGCTGGAATGGGATACAACCGCGCCATACACTATGTTAACCTACGAAAACGGCAACTATACAGTTGAAGAACGCAGAGTGGAATACGATGTGGCGGCAACCGTGCAAAACCTGCGAGAGTCGGAATTTGCAACTTTTGCCCCAGCATGGAACGGAGTAATGGAAGAAATACTTGTCACCGGCAACGATTATTTTTATCCATTTTTGCTACATCTAGCAGAAACCAGCAAGGCCATGGGCGAAAGTGGTTTTCCTGTGTCTAATGAGGCTTTTGACGCGGCAGCCAGCACATGGGTTTTCATCCCCCTGGACGCTGATACAACCTAAGCCCAAACTCCGGCAAAACTGTGTAAATATGCTCAAAAATTTCTGATTGAATATTTTGTTTTGTTGTTATATGAAAATTCATGACACTACGAAGTGGTGTCATAACTAAAAGCATCCCCTGGCAAAACGCTGTTCATTTGCCAGGGGATAATTACATATTTTACGGCATTACATAAATATACACAGCCCGGTTTACCGAGTCCCAGCGCACAATCGCACCTAGTATTTCTGATACATATCTTGCAGGCACAAGTGTGCGGCTGTTAATGATAACAGGAACACCCATGTCATTTGGTAGCGGCCTGTCAATTACAAGTGAAAACTCCTGGCCGTTTTGGATGAGGTATACTGTGCGGGGTTCGCTGTCAAAGCGCACGTTGACGCCTAGTGCATCCGTTATGATGCGCAGGGGTACCATTGTGCGGTTGTCTGCCGGATTTATGAACGGTGCTACATCGCTTTGCATAGGGTTGCCCCTGTATGTGAAAGCTGTACTGCCTATGACCAAGCGCATGATTTGCTCTAGTGCAGGTGGCGATGGAATGCCTGGGGTGTATGGCGGTGGGTATTCGTCTTCGGGGTATGGGGTATCATCGTCTTGGCTGGGTAGCACGGTGGACGGAGGGCGAGGTGTTACTAGTGGGAGCAATGGGGTATTGGGGGTTGTGGAATAGGTTTGTGGTGGTTGTTGCCCTGTGCCCGATGGTTGTCCTGTACCTGGTGGTTGTTGACCTGTACCTGGTGGCTGTTGCCCCGTACCTGTCGGTTGCTGCCCTGTATCTGGCGGTTGTTGTCCTGTACCTGGCGGCTGTTGTCCTGTGCCAGGCGGTTGTTGGCCCGTACCTGGCGGTTGTTGCCCTGTACCTGGTGGTTGCTGGCCTATACCCGGCGGTTGTTGCCCTGTACCTGGCGGTTGTTGCCCTGTATCTGGCGGTTGTTGCCCTGTACCTGGTGGAATTACAGGAATTAGCGCAAGGGCATCAATTGCTGATAGCAAGTTCTCCTCAGCCGTTGCAATTTCTTGCAGTGTAGCATTATTATTGTCGTATACTTCT
>Ga0123355_10002341_pt1 | contig 26795 bp, 22 predicted proteins | sample TergutEmb28metaG_3_FD_89872 | JGI IMG/M metagenome (GOLD analysis project Ga0123355, IMG submission 89872) | Embiratermes neotenicus P1 segment gut microbial communities from Petit-Saut dam, French Guiana - Emb289 P1 | ecosystem: Host-associated > Arthropoda: Insects > Digestive system > Gut ... | reverse complement strand
CTTAGCGCACTAATATACTCTCCAATTTCTTCGGGGTTATCGTTGTTATGCTTAAATTCTATCCACTCTGTTTCTTTTGGTAGCTTCACAAGCTCTTTAACAAGCTTTTCGTAATCATCCATATCTACACAACCTCCCCGTTAAAACATTTTTGCATTAGTGATTTGTATAGCATCTCTTGCTGGGCAAGTGCTTGTTGCATTTGGGTTTTTGATTTTTCCACTTCGGTGACGAGAGTGGCGAAGAGGTTTTGAAGGTCTAAAGGGGGCATAATCGCAGTTATTTCTGAAAGATTTCCTTTGCTTAAAATCCCTTTCAGCATCATATTGACCGAATTGTGTATATCTACTTTCATCATCTTTAACAACCAATATAGAAAATAGTAATCATAATCTTTAGGGGTTAAAGCATTTATTTGCTGATTAAAAGCAACTCGCCTATCCGTTATTGCTACATTACCAATACTACTAAGACTTCCTGCGATACAAGTCATCAATATGCTACCAGATTCAACATAACGACATTTTTCAAAACCTTTTTCCGAAAGATATTCCGATGCTGTTGTAAGCATTGAATCAGTAGCTGCGATGTTGTCTGTCTTTATCCATTCAATATAATCTCCATAATACTCGGCATTTGCTCTTGGCGGGGTGTTACCTGTGGTAATATCGCAAGTTATACCAAATGGTTTTTTATCCCAACCCATTGGATTTGTAATCGGGTCGCCGAACATTGCGATAAACTGTGATTTAACAAGCAAGTCCAGCTTCTCAATTTGTGCATTGCGCTTTTCGACAAGGGTGCTGGCACGGTCGAGTATGTCGGCAATTTTTTGTTGTTCTTCCAGCGGTGGCAAAGGCATCTGTTCACTCTTATAGTCTTTATAATATATATGCGGTATCGTTGCTCCTGTATGGAATTTTGACAAATTCATTTTAGAAATAGCGTAGTATAAGTAGCTTGCGTGAACCCTATCGTTCGGCAAAATGTACTGCATAGTGCCTATGAGAGATGATTTTGCGGGCATTAAAGTGGTGCGCCCAACACCAGCACCATCTTTTACTACGCCTATATATGGATGTTCTTCCCTGTAAAAGTCAACATTTTTTATTAACCCGCTTGCACCATATATTGGATATTCGCCTTCATTGTCTGTTAGATCTTTTTGGACAATATTCGTCACTTTACCTGTAGACACATCCCCCAACCGTACCATCTCCCACTTACCCATCAATCAACGCCTCCAGCTCTCGCAACCCTTCAGCAATCTCCCGCTCCAACTCCCCAATCTCCGCCAAAATCACCTTCGGCATAGGGTAAATTTCCTCCACATAAGCACTTTGTTTATACTTATTAATCGAAAGGTCATACCCATTATTCACAATCTCATCTTTCGGCACAAGGAAGCTCTGCTCAGTACGTTCCCGCTCTTTTTCTTCGGCAAGGTTCTTAAACCGTGCCACAATATCTGGGACATCGCTACCATCCAAAGCATTGCGCTTATCATCCAAGCTGTAGCCATCATTTCGCATATCATAAAACCAAACATCATCTGTGCCGCCCGCCCCTGTTTTGGTAAAAATAATTACAGCAGTAGACACGCCCGCATATGGCTTAAACACGCCGGACGGCATAGAAATAATGGCCTCTAAGCGATGGTTCTCCACAATTTCTTCCCGAATAGCAACATGGGCTTTGCTAGAACCAAACAGCACCCCGTCCGGCACAATTGAAGCACAGCGTCCACCATTTTTAAGCATACGAAGAAACAGGGCAAGGAATAACAGCTCTGTCTTTTTTGTTTTGGCTACTTTCAAAAGGTCAGTGGCAACAATATCATAATCAAGGCTACCCTTAAACGGAGGGTTTGCCAAAATTTTTGTGTATTTGCCATTGTCAAGATTTTGGTCGGATAAGCTGTCCTTATACACAATATGCGGGTTGCCAATGTCATGGGTCATCATATTCATTGCGCCAATGCGCAACATGGTTCTATCCATGTCATAGCCTGTAAACATGTGGTTGTCGTAATGGGCTTTTTCGTCTTTGTTGAAAAAAATTTCTTCGAGGTAATTCTCTTTCAAGTATTCCCCGGCAGAAACTAGAAAGCCCGATGTGCCGCAAGCCGGATCACAAACGGTGTCACCCGGGCGCAAGTCAAGCAGTTCCACCATCATGCGAATAATATGGCGTGGTGTGCGAAACTGTCCATTTGTTCCTGCCGTGGTTAGTCGGGAGAGCATATATTCATATAAATCGCCCCGGGCATCTTTGCGGTCGGGCTGTTTTTCAACAAGTTCGTACAGCTCATCTATTGTTGTAACCACTTGTTCTAATAATCTTGGAGTCGGAAGTTTGAATATTGCATCTTTCATATATTTTGCATAGGAGCTGCCATTGTCAGCGTGTAAGGTTTTGATAAATGGGAATACTTCGCCCTGCACGAGTTGATACATTGTTTCGGCGGGTTTATCTCGCAGAGCAGACCATTTCATATGCTCTTTGTCTGCAAAAATACTTGTGTAGGTCAGCCCCAACATAAAGCTATCTTTTTTGCGGGTATTGTCCATATCATCAAGGTCACGGATGAACATGAGATATGTAATTTGCTCTATAACATCAAGCGGGTTGGTAAGGCCGCCTGTCCAAAACATTTCCCATAGCTTGTCTACTTTATTTTTCAGCTCGCCCGTTATCATGTGTAGCCTCCAATTTGTTGTTGATGTTTTTTGCCGCTTTGGTTCTACCATCTATAGGCTTTGGTGTATCTTTTGGCATTACCCATATACCACCCAGTTTAAATGCTGAAGGAATTTTCCCATCGTCGCATAGTGCTTGTACTCGCCGGATGGTTATACCCCATTTTTCCGATGCATCTTTTGAAGTCATTAAATCCATACTGTCTGCCTCACATTCTAAAACATACCAATATAATAATTATACAGCGTAATGACGAATGATACAAGGCCGAGTTTAATAAATCTTTAGGCTTATAAAAACCGGCAAGCGGGTATTTATTTGCGCAAGAAGTCTAATACCCGAAAGATGTAAATATGGATTCCCTTGAACTGAGCAATCAACAGAAACGCCCACATCATACACATGTGGGCGTTTACATGTTCCTTTTTGTTCTGTAAAACCGTATTCGTTTGCTTAATTGGTAGGATTGTTAACTGCCGGTGAATCGCTCACTTAAAGCGTTTCGTACGAAATATCAATGTCTCCTGTTCCCGAAATTTCAAATGGTCCGGGAGTTATTGTTTTGCGTTTCTTCCCGGCAAAATCGGTATCAAAGCAAAACGGCGAACCATCGGGGTGTTCAAAATACATCTCTGCATGATAGCTCATACCCAGTATCTTGGTGGTTACGATTTCACATAGCCCGGTATTGATCTTATCGGCGTCTTTGATTCGGATACAGATGCCGCCCTCAGCACGGTTGACGATTTCAACTTCAATTGCGGAATCGGGGTAAGCAGTCGGGTTTTTTTCTTTGACATACGGTTTTGCGCCGTTTAAATAAAGGTTGTTTGCACAATAAATAGGTCGTTTGCGTGGCCCAAAACCACGCTGTGGCGGGTCATCGGCTGATGGATACTCATCGTATTGCGCAGTTCCCACAGGGGTTTGCATAAAGGTAGCAGCACCGGGTACGCCGTCCATCAAAACAGCCCCGTTCCAGAAGTTTGAGTGTTCTGCTGGGTCTTCGTCCTGCAAATCCCGTAGAAAAATGTTGTTATAGAATCGGTTGTCCCCGCCTAAGATATTAGATACGCCATAAACCGCTGTATGGTGCGGAAAATGATAAGGGGTGTAGCGGTTATGTTCGGTACAAGCAGCAATTTTACCAAGAATCAGATTATGAACAAACGCACCGCCCGACGACATATCCTTAACTGCCCATTTTGATAGAAAAATGTTATGGTCAAGGGTATATGGGCCGTGGCAAACTTCAGACATAAAATCTTCGGCAGAGTTATCGTAAAATACATTGCGTGATATATGAGTCCCCTGTGCTTGCCAGTCAAGCCAAAGGCCGCGGTAGCTGTCGTGTATAACATTGCGCATAATTTTGGTGTCTATGGCTGCGTGAAATTTTATACCTCCCACTTCGGCTCCATGCCACTGGCGTTTGTAGTGTATACGATATATGTGATTATGCTCGATTGTACAGAACGCCACCCCAAGATGCCCGACTATACCCGCTTGCTCACAATCACGTATTATATTGTTGCGCACGATATGTCCGCCGATATTTTCTTTGGTCCAGCCTGCGTGATGTAAAGCCCGGAAAATGACTTCACGCTCACGCTCGGTACCACCTTTGAAGCCGGTGCGTGTCCACTCGTTATGTCCGGTGCTAATTTCTTTGCCAAGGCTTATGCCAACGTTTTTAGCATCACTTATTATGTTATCCTCTATTATCCAGCCACGGCTCCAATGAGGGCCAATTAACCCGGTTTGTAACGCCGTAGGGGGTGCCCACTGAGTGGCAGCTTGTTTAAGGATAAACCCTCTTACCGTAATATATCCCTTTCCCGGCTGCTCTGGCCAAAACACAAAAGGACGTACATTTATTTCTACATTGCCCGTCCGGGGATCTTCGCCATGGAAATTAGCCCAGATAGTTGTGTTTTCATTGTCAGTTTCGCAGTACCAAGTATAAACCGATCCGGGTTTATCGCACGAACTTTCGGTCTCGGTGGGATTTATTACTTCGGCAAGGGTTTGTGTCTCATACATAGATTTGCCGTTAAGGTAGACTTCGCCGGTATGGAAAATTTTCTCTCGCTCAAAAAACCAGTCACCTGCAATTTTGTCGGTATACGGGTTATAATCCCCAAAAAACAGGTTTGGGATCACGGTTTTCCATATGTTGCCGTCGCTGACCCAATCGGTTATTACTTCTGCTCCGGTTATGGTCACGCTTTCTCCTTTAGCAGCGCAGTAAATGATGCGATTGTGTTCATTCCCGCCATTTTTGGGGTTTACCCATTCACGGTAAATGCCCTCGTGAACCGTTACCATATCGCCTGGCAGTGCAACAGATGCCGCCTTAGAAATGGTGCGGAAAGGAGATTCAAATGTACCGGGCTGGGAATCGCTACCGGATAACATTACATGATATTCCATAGAATTTCCTCCTATATCATCACCAATTTTCTCTTCCTTGCACTTTCAATAGCCTTGTATACCATCCGAATACTATTAATATTATCCCGGCAGTCTGTTTGCGGCCTGGTTCCTTTGTTAAGGGCGTCAAACATTTCTGTAATACACATATGATGCCCACCAAATGGCTGTGTCGCAACTGGGATGTCTGTATAATTTGCGGTAATTTCGTTTTCGCTGGCAAGGCCTGTTTTTGGCGGGCCGGTGGAAGTTAAATCGTAATATAATTTTACGTTACCGTCCCAGAATACGGCCCCCTCTGCACAGGCCACACGCCATTCAGATTCCCATGATGTATTCATGCCGTTGGCGCACCAGCTGCCCCTGTAATCGAATACGGAGCCGTCCTCCATTTCAAATATGCAAACAGCGGCGGCATTGCCCTTGTACCAAGACCAGCTTGGGTTATATTCGTGGCAATATACAGAAACAGGGTTTTTGCCTGTGATAAACCTTGCGGCATCAAAAGTATGAATTGCCATGTCTGCTATAAGGGGGCTGTCCATTTCTTCCCTAAAGCCGCCGAAGTGTGGGTCTAACTGGAAGCTTGCGGACACTTGCCCAATTGTGCCAAGCTTACCTAATTGTAGAAAGTTGCGCATAGACATAATGCCCGGTACATATCGTCTGTTTTGCATTACAAAATACTCTCGCTTGGTTTCATCTGCAGCTAAAACCATTTTTTCGGCATTATCCAATGTGTCGGACATTGGCTTTTCGCCAAAAACATGGCAGCCTGCTTTTAGGGCAGTTGTAACTATGTGGTAATGAGACTCTGGGGCGGTTAAGTCAAATACAAGATTAGCATTTTCTTTTTCCAGGGCCGCTTCAAGGCTTGTGTAAGTGTTGGCGGATAAGTCAAGCTCATGTTTTTTCGCATTTGCCCTGTCGATATTTCTGTTTACAAGGGCAACAATTTCGCAATCTGTACGGTTTTTTGCAACTTCTATCCAAGAGTTTGATACCATGCCGCAACCGGCAACAATTATTTTATACATTTTATACCTCCAGATTTGGTACCCAATTACCGCCGCGGCAGTTTTTTAGGTAGTTTAGTGCGTGAACTTGCCCTACATATTCCAGTTCCCCTTTATATACCGGGTCGTGCCAGCCCTCGATGTCAATACTGCCTTTGTACCCTGCCATGCGCAGTATGGAAATTATATCTGTCCAGTTACTGTCGCCAAAGCCGGGGGTACGGTGCCATACGTATCTTTCGCCGCTTCGTATGCCTTTTTCCCGTATTACATCCCATGCAATTGTTGCATCTTTGCCATGGACATGAAAAATCTTGTGTACCCATTTACGCAGTTGGGGGATGGGGTCTACAAGCTGCACCATTTGGTGGCATGGCTCCCATTGTAAACCGATATTATCATGGGGCACAGCCTGGAACATCATCTCCCATGCCTTAGGGCTAAATGCGATATTCCAGTCCCCATGGTACCAATCGCCCCCCATATCGCAGTTTTCGAAGGCTATTTTTATGCCTTTATCCCGGGCCAGTTCTGTTAATGGTGTAAATACTTCTTTAAATTTGGGGATAGATTCTTCTACAGGTTTGTCAATTATCCTGCCAGTAAAGCCCGAAACAATATCTGTTTTAAAAAGGTGAGCTGCATTTATTAATGCCTCCCAGCTTCTTCTGCAATCCGTGCCTCTTTCGTTGTCCAACAGAGGGTTACCATAAACTCCAATGCTGGACACTGTGCAGCCTGTGCCATCCAGAATGGCATGGGTGTCTTTTGCTAATTGTTCCAGATCCCAATTGCCGATTGTCTCCCAAAACATGATAGAGAAAGTTTCGAAACCGTATGGGATGAGTTTTGGCAGTGTTTTTTTAATGTTCTCTGGGCTTACTAATGTACCAATTTTTATTTCGTGCATGGTAAACCTCCTTTTAAATGGGGCGCTGCCCCAAACCCCGCCGCTCCACCGGGCAAAGCCCAGTTACGCTTCCTCGGCTTCGCCTGCGGGAAGCGGCGCAGCTGCTTTTTTTCTATGATATGTGGTTATTCTACTTGGCAGGGCATAATGCACACAGCAAATGAGAATTGCAACTCGTCGAAGCGGTACTGCTTTGGCAGAATTGGCCCGCAGGAATTTGAACCAATACCGTTATTTTTATAGTCGATATTTACAATAGTTTCGTCACGCTTGCGAAGTTGGTAGGAGTGCTTTGCCTTGTCCAAATCTTCACTGGTGTAGTGGGATGCATTAAAGGAGAAGCTGTCCCCGTTATCCCCCGTAGAAGAAATATGCAACCCAAAGCCCCGTTCGTCTGTGAACAATGCGTTTGTTACGCCATAGCGAGCCCCATTTTCCTGTGGTACTTCGTAGTTTACAAACATTTCGTCCACTGTGGTTTTAAATTCGCCTTTCCATGCACTGCGGCGCATGTCCACATAGTTCTCATGCGGGCCATAGCCGGTGTAACGTACATGCTCTGTGCCCTTTGGCATAGTAAAGCGCAAACCAAAGCGCGGCAACATTAGTTGGGTCTCCCCATGCATGCTCTTATTTTCCGTAACGTCAACATTAGTGGTTAGTACAATGGCACCTATGTCGTTAATTTTCCATTTGGCTTCCCCCCGTAAAATGGGCACATTTGTGTAGCCGCCAATTGCATAGCGGGTTCTTATTGTGCATTGAATGCCATAGTCGAAGTTAAAAACTTCGTGAGAGGCTTCATAAATGTGGGTAGAAGCCCGGTGCATACCTGTGTGCCGCCACGGCCACTGTACACCACGGTCGTTGTCTGTAGGTGCGCGCCATACGTCAAATGTCAGCGGGGCGGTAATATAATTTGTACCGTTGCGGCTAATTTGTGTAAATGCCCCTTGCACCATATCAAAAATGTGATGGAAATCCTGCCCTTTAATGTGAACAAGAGCACCTTCTTCGCATACTTCCAGCTTACGAGGCATGGTGTGACATGTAATTCGGCTACTGGAAGAAGCATCGTCCATTCGCATATGCCCGTCGGATATAACTAACTGATTGAATGCAACTTCGTCTCCATGGTTAAAAATATCACATGTTTTTTTTATGCGGAAGCGGATATTTAGTGCGCAGAAAGGAGATTTTGCGTCGGCGGCAGAGAAGCCCAACTCCAATGCTTGCGAGCCATGTGGCGGTGCAGTTAAATCTGTTACAGTTCCACTAGCCATCGCATTTTTGCCGTCGGTTAATTCCCATTCTATATACAAATGATCTAAGCCCCGGAAGTCGTAATCGTTATGAATTTCTACAATGCCATTTTCCAAGTCTTTTGCAGTTGCCCGTACATAGGCATATACGGCCTTTGCTTCTTTAAAACCCGTATGAGGTTCCCGGTTACCGGTAACCAAACCGTCTAAACAGAAGTTGCCATCGTTTGGTATATCGCCAAAGTCGCCGCCATAAGCCGCAAATTGCACCACGTCCATACTTGCAATCTGCTCTTCTGTTATGCCTTTTAGTTCAAGAGCTTTTTTATAACCATGGGCGGGTACGGTGTACTCGTTGCCGTTTTTATCTGTAAAACGCTTGGCTTGCAAGCCGTGGTCCCAAAATTCCCAAATACAGCCGCCAATCATCTTTGGCGATTTGTTTATTATTTGCCAATAATCCCATAAGTCCCCTGGCCCGGTTCCCATTGCATGGGAATATTCGCACAAAAAGAATGGGCGCGTTTTCGTAGGGTCTTCTGCATACGCCTTAAACTCTTCCAGCCAGGGGTACATGCGGCTTATCATGCTATAGCAGTCCGGCTCTTGGGTTTGATGAGGGTGCGCACCTTCGTAATGGACAAGACGGCTTGCATCCCGTGCAGCGGCCCATTTTGCCATTTCTTCATGGTTTGGGCCGTGACCGGACTCGTTACCCAATGACCACATAATTACAGAGGCTTGGTTTTTGTCACGCTCTACAAGCCTTTTCATCCGGTCTACAAAGGAGTTCGTCCAACTTTCGGAACGGCTGAGTATATTCCAGTCCGGCCTCATACCGTGGCATTCGATGTCTGTTTCGTCGCATACGTAAAAGCCCATGGCGGAACACAACTGCAAAAACCGTGGCTCGTTTGGATAGTGGGCAGTACGGATGCAATTTACATTGTGCTGTTTCATTATTTTAAGGTCGCCTATCATCCAGGCTAATGGGACGGCTTGCCCATACAATGGGTGAAAGTCGTGACGGTTTACGCCTTTAAGCTTTACGGTTTGCCCGTTTATAAGCATTGCGCCATCTTCCCGTATGGTAATTTGCCTGATACCCGTGCTGAAAACAAGGGTTTCGTCAGACGCTTCAATTACAATGTTATACAAGTATGGTACTTCCGCATTCCATAACCTTGGTTTTTGCACGGTAAATTCTGCTGTACCATTACCGTTTTTGTCCAGTGCAACTGTGCCCGCATATACTTCCTTGCACCTGGCTTGACTTAGCATTTTATAGGAGACTTCAAGCCCCGGTGTGCCACAAAGTTCTATTTGCAGTTTTATGGTTTTGTATTCCGGGTCGGGGAATTGCTGACGGATAAACACATCACGTACAAATTTGTTATCCCGTGCAAGCAGGAACACGTCCCGGAAAATGCCGGAAAAACGATAGCAATCCTGGTCTTCTATATAAGTGGCATCGCAATATTTGAGTACAAGCACCGTAACACGGTTATTGCCCGGGCTTACATGGCTTGTAATGTTAAACTCTGCCGGTAGGCGGCTGCCTTTACTCATGCCAATGTATTCCCCATTAACCCAAAGGTAGAAGCAGCTGTTTACCCCTTCAAAGTTAAGGAAAAGCTCTTTGTCCGCAAAGTTTTGACTTACAAAAACATCCCTGGAATAAATGCCGCATGGGTTGGCAGTTGGGACAAATGGCGGGTCGCATGGGATTGGATAGTTTACGTTTGTGTAGTGGCAAATGTCATAGCCTTCTGTTTGCCAGCAAGATGGCACGGTTATACTATCGAAGCCGGAAAAATCGTAATCTTTTGCAAAAAAATTACCGGGCAAGGTGTGAGGACCGTTTTCATAATAGGCAAAATTCCAGCTGCCATTTAAGCTTTGGAAGCGGGAAGAGTTGCTGCGTGCGATATTGGCTTCTTTTAAATTTGCTGGCGGTGAGGCCTTATCGTATGGGATGTAATAGGCCCGCGCCGGTTCACGGTTTTGATGGGTAACTTCCGGATTTTGATAATGTTCGGGTTTAAACATGTGGTTTCCTCCTGTATTTTTATTGCACACTTACGGTAAATTTTAAATTATAAGCCCCTGCGGGTGCAATGTGCGCCGGGTCTAAGTGGCTGCTCCATGCCATGTTAGAGCCTATGCCGCTGTGGGCTGCATCTATGTGTAAAAATGTTTCTGCCCTGTTTGGCAGCTTGTGGTCGTACAATGCACTTTGGTAATCTTGCACGGTGTTGTGCAGTGCATGGAAATGGAATGGGCTGTGCCCGGTAAATGTTATTCGGCTGCCATGTTCGTTTTCTAAAGCAAGCCACCTGGTTTGCCCGTGCCCACCGCAAAGGGATGGTGGGCAAAATGGGAAGTGCTGGTCTGCCACGGTACTTTCATGTACGCCCATATATGCAGACATTTGCCTGTCGGAATAATTATCGTTGCCGCCAAGGCCGTAATAGGTTAGGTTTTCGAAGCCCGCCGGCAGTGTAAACTCAACCCCGGCACGAGCCACATATGACAAATTCCTGTTTAGGTTTATATAAAAATCTACCTCCAGCTCCCCATCCGGCAAAAGTGTATAGCTGTTTTTTGCGTAAGTGGTCATCTCTTTGCCGTCTTTATTGGTGGCTATTTTATAGGTTACAGTTGCGGTATTGCTGCTTATTAGTTCAACCTCGTCTACAAAAATTGCGGTACTCCCATCACGTACCAAGCCAAACACATTGTGCATACCGCCCCACCCGGCGAATGTGTCCATACCGGTATACGGGCGGTCCAGGCAGGGTGTGCCGCCAAGCTGCAAGTATTCACATTCTCCTTTACGCAAGCTAAGGCTGCCTGTTTCCCTACATAGGTAAACTTCTATACCATTTGCGGAAAGGGTGACAAGTTTGTCGTCTACATAGGAAGCGACGTCTCGAATTTCAATGAGGCTCTGCCCCAAACCCCGCCGCTCTGCAGAAATAAATCCTGTATCGCTTCCTTCGGAAAGCGGTATGGCCGCTTTGTTATTAACACAGATAACAGGCTTACGCACTGTATTAGCCCCACTTATTTCGTATTGGAAACATCCCACTTCATAACCTGCGGGCGCATAAGCAGATCGATCCTTTTCCGTCACACGGAATTCTATAAAATATTCGCAATCATCCTTAAAATTATAGTTCGGCTCAATTTTTACAGTAGTGCTTTGAAGCGGAGCAAGGTCGCTAATTGCTTCAAACTCGCTAAGTTTTTCACAGCGGACTTCGTATCCGTTTTCCAGTAAAACCATGGTTATTTCGTAACAGCTAAGGGGTTTTGTATAAGTGCGGTTTATAACTTCGTATTGCCATTTTGCAGAGTCGTATGGCAGCCAAGGCCGTATTTTGTTTATAGGGCGCACTACAATTGGCGTATAGGCTTGTTTTAGTTCGTATGCCACGGGCTTCCAGCGTAAATCTGAAAGTACTATGCCGTTATTGGTCATGTACCCGGGGAACCAGGGATCGGTTACAGATTCGCCCATATCGCCCCCATGGGCAAAGAATTTTTCGCCGTCTTTACATGGGGAATCTGCGTCACATTCGGCTTCGTGGCTAATTGTGCCTTCCAGGGTTTTGTCTTGCCAATCCCATACAAAACCGCCTTGGAAGCGAGGGTAATGCTCTGTAAGTTGGCGGAATTGGTACAGACCGCCGCCGGCATTGCGTATTTGATACAAATACTCTACAAGAATTATGGGGCGTGTATCTGCCGGGTTTGTAAGCATCTTATAAATATGGTCTATTGGGGCGTACATGTTGCCCCGCACATCGGACACTAGGGTACTTGGGTTGCCGTCTTCGTATTGGCAAAGGCGAGTTGGGTCGTATTCCCGTATAAAGCCTGCCATTGCCCCGTGGTTTGGCCCTACGCCGCTTTCGTTACCCAGCGACCATGAGTAAATGCACACATGGTTTTTGAAGGTTTGCACCATGCGCACTGCCCGTTCCAGATACAGCCCCGACCATGCTGGATCCTGGGAGAGCTGCCCGGATACCCCATGTGTTTCTATATTGGCTTCGCATACAACAAGAATACCAAGTTCGTCGCAAAGTTCGTACCAGGCATCGCAGCATGGATAGTGGCTGGTGCGCACGGCGTTTATGTTCATGCGTTTCATTTCTATTATTTCTTTGCGCATCCATTTACGGGAAACAGTGCGGCCTGTCTGGTAGTGGTGTTGATGGCGGTTTACGCCTTGTATAACTATGCGCTTGTCGTTTAAGTAAAGGATGCCGTTTAAAATTTCTACTTTTTTAAACCCCACAGAGCAGGCTTCTACATCTACAACCTCGCCATCCGGGGAGATAAGGGTAATTACCAGTTTGTATAAAACAGGAGTTTCCGTTGTCCATGGGGTTATGTCCGGTACTGTTAGGTGTAACCTTGCGGTGTTGGCAGTAGGCCAGTGCTTAGGGTCTTGCGGGGCGGTTCTGCTGGGTTTGGATTCTGTTTGTACAAGGCACTCCCCGGCGGTATTATATAGACCTATTTTTACTGTATAATCTGCAAACATTGGCACACGGGACACTTTTACATCTGCGGTTATTTCCCCTGTATCACTTGTGCCATACTGCCCCCGAAGATGAGGAATGGCTTTAACTTGATAATCTGAAATGTGGGCGGCGTGTTTGTAAATCAAATTTACATTCCCATAAATGCCGGAAAGGTGCCAATAATCCTGGTCCTCCAAGTATGTTGCTTTAGTAAAGCGGGCAACTTGTACCGCCAAATTATTGGTACCCTGTTTTACAAATGGACTTATATTAAACTCCGACGGTAATTTGCTGTCCTCGGAATAGCCAACATATTCGCCGTTTACCCATAGTTTATAGGCGGTTTCTACTCCGTCGAAGCATATAAAAATTTGGCGGGATACATCTTTAACTTCAAACTCGTGATAATAGCAGCCGCAGGGGTTGTCCTTTGGAATGTACGGCGGGTTTGGTATATTATCGCTGTCTTTGCCCGGCTTTATTACATGGCTGCCTTGGTAATGCCAAGGGTATGCAATGTTTGTGTAACGTGGTTCGTTGTGACCCTCAAGCTCCCAATGGGAAGGCACGGGGATATCCACAAAGCCATCCCTCGGGTTATCCGGCGTATAAAATGCCTCTGTTTGTGACGGGTTTGGGTATAGCTTAAACTGCCAAATACCGTTTAAAGGTTGAATATTGGGCGATGCGCCTCCGGCAAGTGCTTGGGCCTCATTTTCGTAGGCATGCCATGGGCTGTGTGCAGGTTCGCGGTTTAAGGCTGTTATGTCCAGGTTTTGAACGGGAAAATAATCATGCATAGTTTATAAGCCCTCCTTGGTTTTTATCATTATACCTTATGTGCTTTTTTCTCCAATATCAAACTCTGCAAAATACTTTATCTCCATTGGAATCCATTTTGTGGCAAACATTTCGGCAAGTTTGTCGCCGTTTCGTGCAACAATACGTGTCATTTGGGTTTTTGGGTCTATATTGGTGAATACCCTTGTATTCATATATTCGTCAAAGTTTGGATGGTGGCTATATGTGCCTTCTACAACACGCCATTTAGATGGCTGTATCTTGCGTACACCGTCATAATCCATAATGTTGCAGTTGAAAATGCGGTACTCAAAACCCTTGTCCATGTCCGGCAAATTAGGCAGCACTTCCTGTATAAAGCGTTCGTAATGTATATTGCCGCCGGGTTGGTTTAGTCGTTCCTGTGTGCGTAAACCAGGCGGAAGGAAAAAATCATCCATGTGTATAATTTCTGCGCCTATAACAGTTTTAAGCCCTGCTGCCAATGTAGATTTGCCCGAGGCGGCATGCCCGTCTATGGCAATTATACCGCTTTCCTTACCCGACAACTGCGACAAAACAGGCGCCAGCCGCATTAAAGGCCCGGATATCACACGATATGCTGGTTTCTCGTTATTGCGGTAATGCTGGCTGTGATGCACGGCCTGGGGTTTGCCGTCTTTGCAGTTGGCGAAGTATTCCTTAAAAACCGCCTGAAATTCTTCAAAAGAAAAGGCCAAAGTCTGCCTATTGTCACGGGCAAACTCTGACCAAGTGTTTATATACTCAAAAAAATGTTTTTCGCTGTCCGGCAGACGTACTGAAGCTGACCGGACAAACAGATTAAACAACCATTCCGGCGGTAAGGATAAATTTTTCCATGATGCAATATTTACACGGCATACTTCACTTGCAATAATTTCTTGCAAGGGCAGCATATTACAAGGTTCGCAGCTGTCATACTCGGACATAAAATATTTTTTGGCTTTTTCTATATCCGTTAAAAGATGTTCTGCCCCGTATGCAGCCTGAAAACACATTTTAATAACATCTTGCGGCATAATAGTTGGATGCACCACAAGTTGATGTTTAATGAACTCTGTCATGGATAAGCCCCTTAAAGGTTGTTTATCAAATCCTGCATGGTGTACAAGCCCGGGGGCTTGCCACATATAAATTCTGCGGCCTTTAATGTGCCCTCGGCAAAGACATTGCGGGATTGTGCAGTATGGGTAATTTCTATTCTTTCGTTTTGCCCAGCAAAAATAACACTGTGTTCGCCAATTATATTGCCCCCCCGTATGGCACTAATGCCTATTTCGTTACGGGAGCGTTCGGCTAATGTACCGGTGCGGTCTGTTACAGTTTCTAGTTTATGGTCAACGGCTTCCTTTATAGTATCCAATAGCATAACCGCTGTACCGCTTGGGGCATCCAACTTTTTATTGTGGTGCTTTTCTATAAGCTCGATATCGAAGTTGGAATTGTAAAGCAGTTTTGACACTTTTGCTAAGATATTTGCAAACACGTTAATGCCTAAAGACATATTGCCGGAATAAAAGACAGCTACTTTTTTTGCGGCATTTTCAATTGCGTTTTCCAATTCTGGGGTTAATCCCGTAGTGCATATAATCATGGGTATGCTATTTGCTACGCCAAAATCCAGCAATGATTTTGTGTCATCGATGGCTGTAGGGCGTAGATAGCTGATTATTGTATCTGCAGATACTTGGCAATCCTTTATGTTTTTATGCACTGGGTAAGAGGGAGCAGCAACGGGTTGAAATTCGTCTACACCCATAACAATTTCCATCTCAGGGGTTTGGGCAACCATATTTGTAATTACCGTGCCCATTCTACCGGAACATCCGCATAGGATTAACCTTATTTTGCTCATATCTGATTCCATTCCTTCCAGTCGGGCAAAGCCCTTCTTGCGGGGAAGGCACAAAAATTATGGTGAAAGAAGCTGCGAACCGCTTCTTTTACACTAATCCGTACCTTCTCATTTCTGTTTGTAATTCTTCCGCCAGTGTGGGGTCGATATCCACAAGAGGAAGGCGGCAATTGCCAACGTCAAAGCCCATCATACGAAGGGCGGCCTTTACGGGCATTGGGTTTACATCGGCAAACAGCAAGCGTGTCATTGGCAAAATGCCAAGCTGCGCTTTGCGGCTGCCTTCCAAATCTCCTGCAAAAAATTTAGTAATAATGCTTTTAATACCTGCAGGGGCAATGTTGCCCATAGTAGAAATTACACCTTTGCCCCCCAATGCAAGGGTAGGTAAAATTTCCGAGTCGTTACCTACGTAAATGTCTATATCGTTGGCACAAAGTTCTACGACTTGCGCAATTTGGTTAATATCGCTGCTGGTTTCTTTTACTGCTTGGATATTTGGAAGTTTTGCAATTTCCGCAAGGGTTTTAGGCAGCATATTTAAGGCTGTGCGGGGGGGCACATTGTATACTACAATGGGTAAATCCACATTTGCAGCAATTGCAGAATAATGTGTTACCAGCCCGCGCTGGGATGTTTTGTTATAGTATGGGGTTACATACATAAGTGCGTCTGCGCCGGCTTGCTGTAGTGCCTTGCCGGTGGATATGCAAGCAGCAGTATCGTTACCCCCGGCCCCTGCAATAACGGGAACTTTGCGGCCGTATTTTTTCCCGGCTTTTTTTGCAGCTGTAACTGCCGTGCGCACTACTTCGATATGCTCTTCGTTAGTTAATGTAGTAGATTCTCCGGTTGTACCGCATGAAACAATGGCGTCTGTGCCTTGTTCTACTTGAAAATCGACGAGTTTTTCGTAAACTAAACCATTAAAATTACCTTTACTGTCAAAGGGCGTGCAAAGCGCAACGCCGACACCTGTGTAAATGGTCATGGGAAACCCTCTATTCATAAAATATAGTAAGATAATAATATTGAATAAATTGGGTTGTGTCAAATATTGGTGCTGGAATCTGATATATTTTACATATAACTAATTTTTATCTTGTGGGGTAAACGGGCACCTGTTAAACTGAGGCGAACTTCCGTGGGGCTTTGCCCAACTAAATAGGAGGCATTTTAATGGTAGAACTTAAAAAAATAACGCTGTTATGCGATAACATGAGGGAATGCATCGACCTTGATGTTGCGCCGCACCAAGAAGACTTTGTGACCCCCGCTGCTATTCTATTAGCTTTGGAATATGATTTTAATGCCAGGGGTAATGCAATGGAGTGTTGCGCAATATATGCTGGCGGTAAAATGGTAGGTCTTATTTCCTATAATTATTACGTTGGGGATCCGGTTTTTACTGAAACTTGCTACCGCATTCGCCCTTTAATAGTTGACAAAAGCCACCTGGGCAAAGGATACGAAGAAGCGGCACTTCTAAAACTGTTGGAAGAAATACGAACAAAACCACATGGCGAGGCTTCTGCCATTTTTGCAACTTACGACCCTGAAGAGGTGGATATGGCAAAAATCTATGAGGCTATCGGATTTATTAAGACAAGCTTAACCTGGGAAGCTGAAGACCCAGACGACAATGATGTAATTGTGCGGATGAGTTTGTAAGTGAATAAAACACTGGAGGATTTTTTATGATAGAACTAAGAAAAATTTCAATATTAGACGATAACATGAAAGAATGCATAGAGCTCTCCGTTTTGCAGGAGCAGGAAAATTTTGTGGCAAGCAATGCCTATAGTCTTGCAGAGGCTTATGCTGTAAATAAAAAGTACGCCGAAACCGGCGAAGGTAGTATTGCAATGCCCTATGCTGTTTACGAGAATGGCAACATGGTGGGCTTTGTTATGTACGGGTACTTTCCGCCGGACGACGATGATGAAGAAGAGGCCTACAGTAGAGATGAACATATTTACTATGTATGGCGTTTATTAATTGATAAAAACCACCAAGGCAGAGGGATAGGCCGTGAAGTTGTAAAGCAAGTTATGGCTGAAATTAAAATGAAGCCCCATGGTGAAGCAAATTATTGTTATGTGTCTTACGAGCCAACAAACATTGCATCAAAAACTACATTTGCATCCTACGGCTTTGAAGAGGACGGGCGTGTACTTGACGGCGAAGTGGTTGCCCGGTACCAGCTGTAGGTAAATAAGTAGTGGTTTATAAACTCACCTTATCCATTGTATCAGTGCAAAGGCAAAAGATAGAATTGAAAGGGGGCATGTTGGAGAGTCCACCAACATGCCCCTTTTGCCTATCATGAACCCCTAATCATATAGGATGTGCGCTATTAAGGGTGGAAATAACGCTATTAGCTTATTCGTTACGCAAGTAATTAACTTCGTTTTCAAGCGAAAAATTCTTGTGTGTTGTAGCCGTAAGAATCCTAAAATCCCCCTTATCCGGGAAGAACACGACTTCGGGAGTAGATGCGGTATCTATATCGATGTAGACCAATGGCTCATCAGATGTATTCGTCAGTTGGTGTGCACCGTTTGAGTTAGATGGGAACACTATTAAGTCACCCTCTACTACGGTTTTATCACCTTCTTGAGTCTTTAGCGTACCTGTACCGCTAACTATATAATAAACTTCTTCCATGCCGGAATGGTGGTGATATGGATAATTCGTTTTGCCGGGCATGAGTGTGTAAAATGTGACGAATAACTTCCCTTGGGTTGCAAACGGTGATGAAACAGTTGAGTTTTTGAATTCAAATGACTTTTGATGTTCGTTGTCGGGGTCAAAGATTTTATTCATGTTTACATCTTTGTATTCCGCTGTTTTTACGTTCTTAATAATTAATTCCTGCATATTATACCTCCGGCAATATGAACTTTGCACATGTACCATACTCGCAGTGGTACATAAGTGCGCCATTGTCTAACGGTCATCGTAGTGACCTTTACACGACAAGATAAACAGTGCATGACCGTCGGAAAAATAGACCAGCCTGTCTCCCTTGTTTATTACACGGGAGAACATCACGGGACTCTTGTAATGCCTTAACTTTTCCGGCTTTCCCAGGCCTTTACTCAGACCATTTTCCAAAATGTCCTCAATAAGCTCGTCTATTTTTGCAACGGTCTTTGGGTTCGATTTTTCCCATGCTGTGTACTCTTTTTGGGCAGAGCCGGCGAAAATTACCTTCATAAGTTTGCCTTAATCGGCGTATCGCCAAATTTAGCATTTCCGTCCTTGCCCTTACCAAGATATTCAAAGCCGCCATTATTCACTAAGCTCTCCATTGCATCGTCCAGCTTGGTTAGATACTTATCGTTTGAGTGCTGCTTTGTCATTAGCTCAAAAGGGACACGCTGTTCCCGGACAAGAGCTTTCAAACTGGAAGTTATATAGGTTGTCATGTTTAAGCCGATTTCATCAAGCGTTTGTTCTGCTTGCTGTTTCAGCTCGTCATCAATGCGTATTGCCACAGCTTTTGACATAGAAAACCATCCTCTCTCGTTGTATATCTATATAATGCCATTGTATATCTAAAAAGATCATTGCGCAACATATTGTTGGTTGGTTTATTTATCTTATCCGACAGCGTTATTTACCCCCCAACCCCTACAATACATTAGTATTTATAGGGTTTCGGTAGAAAATACTTATTTGTAAGTTTTACTTTCTTTACGGGATAAAACTTTGCCAACAATCCTACCCTAACTTCACCTGTACATCTTTTTCAAACCCTGTTTGGGGGAACATTTCCCCAAAGCCCCTGTCACGTACGGTAACAACGGCTTCTGTGTCCGATACAAAGTTAAGGCCTACTTCAAGGCGTGTAGTGCCTTTGGGGCGGTGAGGCAACCCACGCAGCCGCATACTACCAATGTTTTGAAGCTCACCTGCACCAGTGCGCCGGCACAACCCTAAGTCCAGTTCGCCGTTTATCTCTTGGTTAACTAATATCAACTTTGATTGGTGGCTTTGCCACCAGAAGGCATTGCGCTCTACTAAGGGCAAAAAGTTTTTACCGTCAGATAGGCCAATGTCGTAGGCTAACTGGTGAGTATCTTCCAATTCCAATTTTGCCCCGACACCTGGTATGCCCAATGCGCATGCGGCAACAATTGCGGCACCTTCGCAGTTAATCATTTTCGGGTTTTTGTAAAAACTAACCTGGGCGTTTGTAAATACCGCATTAACGGCTTCCTTCGCCCACAGCATTTCAAACCCGCCGCCAACGCACAATACGGTGTCTATATCCTTCGGCGTTACAGGTGTACCGGAAATATTTTTGGCAAACACATCCTGGATAAAGTTATCAAAACCCTTGGAATACGGGCGTACTAGGCTTTGAATTTGCTCGTTTGTGATAGTTTGCTGGAAGGGGGGATAAGTAAAATTGAAATATACTTTTACAGGTTTTGTGCGGATATTTCGCTGGAACAAAATATCCCTGTGCTGGTAGGAAAATGCCGAAATATGTTCTAGTAATTGACGCATAAACCCTACGGTTAATGTCTTGTCTTTGGATACCTCTTTTCTTACAAACGCTTCAAAAAACCCGTCGATATCCTTATTAATTTTGGCAACGCCAATGTCATCCCTAAAAAGAGAAGATACACTCGTTGCCAGTATGCCCCCATCTACAGACTTTACATTATAAAGCCCGCCCCTAAGCTCACGGGCACCATAGTCAAAAAGCATGACCCGCTCTTCTTTTTGCAGGGGCAGCACATCCAGGCGGGATTTTAGTTCTAAAACAGGGGAACTGTGATAATGATGAGCCAGCACACATTCCCTGTCGGAAACAAGGGCAACAAGCTTGTCTTCATACCCGGCAAATTTAAAGGCGCGTTTTAGTTCGTCACAGGCTTGTTCGCAAAAATAGGCAGGAACAGTGGCTACAATGCCTGCAATTTCTGCCTTGGGGTTGATGTTACGCACATTGCCTAAAAGTTCTTTTATAAACAAAGAAAGTACATTTGCCACACTTAGCGAACGACGGTCAACATCAATGTATTCAAAATTCCCCAAGCGTTCAATAAGTGCCCTTAGGGTAATTTCCGTGCCCGCCCCCCGGTTTAATACGGCGTATTCGCCAAAAACCCATTCCTTAGTTTCTGCAATATACTGTATAACCGTCGGCATAGATGGCTTGCCGTACCCGCCGCTTAAATCAATAGCTTCCGGGGAATTTGTAGACAAATTGTAAAAAGCCATTCCCGAAGAATCGTTCCCAAGGTCAAGGCCTATAATGTAATAAATGTCGTTGCGCTTTTCCTCAAGGCTTAAGGCCTTGTATTCTTTCCAGTTCATTTTTTTATACGCCCCCTACCTTGCCGCAACAACATTTGCCCGTAATATAACTTTACCATTTTGTTTATAGCCTGTATTAATTATTTTTATAATTTCGCCTTTTGCAAAGCCCTCCAGGCTTTCTGCAACAAGTATCTCGTGCTCGAAAGCATTAAATGGCTCATGAGCCGCCGGACAAATTGCAATTATGCTGTTATTCTCCAAAAGAGTTTCCAGGTTGGAATAAGCGGCAGTAAGCTCTCTCTCTGCTGCTGCCATATCATCCCAGTGCGACTCTCGCAAACGGGACGCACTGTGGGTCAAGATTTCTTCAAAGGTACATATTTCGTAAAGTAACACTTCCTTTTTAAAACGGAAGGCAAGTTTGTCCGCTTTTTCCAAGTAGGAGATTATCCGTTTTTTTACACGGTCTTGGAAAGGAACAAAAATATCCCCATGTAAAATGGTGGCGAAAAATTCTGCAACACACTCCAATTCTGGCGGGGATTCCAGCCATGCCTTTTGCACAGCTTCCTGTGCTCCAAGTATTTCGTCGTGGGACGCAATGGGCTTTTCATCGTTAAAACTGCCAAGCAAATTTAGTCCATCTTCCTTAAAAGATTGAATACTCTCATGCAGGCTTTCAACTTTTATTTCAATAGTTTCGATTATGCCCTTTAAAATGTTAAGCTGAAGCTGGGCATCTTCACCCTCTTGAAGCTGGGCGTCCTCTATTGTAAACATAGGTAAAGACTTTTGCGCATTTGCAAAAACACTCAAGATTTCTTCTGCCAGTAATTTGTCGTTGTTAACTATGGCTTGCATTTGTTCTGTGGTATTTACAAATTCCATTTGTACTTGGTCAAACAAAGGGATGGTTTCTTCCGCAAGCAGTGCGAAAAAATTACTGTCAAGGTGAGGAGGCGGTATTTCTTCCGGCTGGTTAGAACATAACGCACTTTTTATAACATTGGCAAACTCTTCATACTCCGGGCCGGTATGGCGCACAGGCGGAGATTGCAATAGCTTTTGTACCTCGTCAATTACCGGGCCCAAGTATTGATATGCCTCCCGCAGCACGTTTAAAATTAGTTGTACATTCGAAAGTTCATCTACTTCTTGTGGCTCATCTATTTCCGCCGCCGCAGACTCTAAAGCCATAACTTGCACCTTGATAATGTTACCAAGTTCTTCCCATTCCCGTTTTATCAGCTCTGTATAAAGCCCTGCTACTTTGCGACCATGAAGGTCGTCCAGTTCGGCAAGGCAAAGGCGTAAGGCTTCCTCAAAATGAGTATATATTTTAGGCAAACATTCATTGGTAATGGTGTCATCTATAACAACAATGGAGGAGTTTAACACACTTGTATATAAACCCGTCCAGGTGTCGGGTCGTTCTTCTTGCATAGTTGTAATAAACCCTCTAGCCATATTATCAAGTTGCATACACATATTCGATATAGCAAGGTTAATAATTTCACATTTTTCCTGGGTTACGGGGTTTTGGCATTCACCTTTGTTCTCGATATCATCAAATTCCTTAAGCCGCGAACCAAGAACCTCGCAAATACCTGCCATTAATGTGTGTACAGCAGAGTCATTGTGTTCTATGGAGCTACCTAACTCCACAACTCGCTGATAAACTTCCATTAACTTTGCCAGGCTTTCGAATATAATCTCGTCACTTGTGCCAAGACGCGCAAAGCGAGCCGCACTGCGTTCCAGTTCGGTGCAGGCGGCTTGCTTTAATTTTGTAAATATTTCGTATGTGCGTAGCTCAACGGCATCCTTCGCCAACTCATACAAGCTTTGCCAACTATCCCAAAGAACCTGATACCGCACATTTTGTTGTGTTTGCATTTTAACATGCTCCTTGCATATCTTGTTGAGCTAACATTTTAACATGCTCCTTGCATATCTTAACTACTGTATAGCTCGTCCACAGAAAGTTCTGTTACCACACCATCACTGGACAAACTACGCGCTGCAACACGCAACATGTTATCCTGGCCTACATGGAAAGTAACCTTAACTTTCTCCTGCCCCCGGGGCCCTTGTGGTATACCCCGCAAAGATGTCCCTGCAAGGCGTTTCATGCCCTCGTGGTTTACTTGTTGGTTTTTATCCGATGATACCTTTGGCATTGTACTTTCGTACACGACAATTGCCATGCTGGTAACATTGTCGAAGTTGGTTATGAGCGGCTCTGAAGCGTCTATTGTCAAGCCATCTTTTGGGATATCTTGTCCGGCAGGTACAATTTCCATAAAACGGCGGCCCGCAATTTCCAAACCAAGTGGATGAATTGTACGCTCTTGTACAACAGGCCCACGAACAGTAGGCATCATTATCATATTACAATAATGGGCCGCACCTTGAGAAATACTTAATGCGGGGCTAATGCGTGACTTAAACGGCTCTTTTTTGAACCGCTCTGTAATTTTTTCGCCTACATATAATATAGAAGAACTGCCACCCACCAAAAAGATTTCGTCGATATCAGCTTCCGTCAAGCCCCCTGCTTCCAAACAGTGGTTAACGCAAGTTAGTGTTTCGTCAACAAGGTCGCATACCGTTTTATCACGGAATTTTTCAAAAGATTCCGGGCTGTCGCCAAGGGCATTTTGCCGCTTATGGGCTAAAAATTGCTCTCGCGTAATTTCCATGTTGATATTAATAATCCGCGGCTCTTGAATAAGGGGCGCAAGGGTTATTTTTGTAGATTTAGTTTGGGAAAGGCGTTCCTTCGCCTGTGTTGCTGCCTGTTGCAAACGAACAAGAGCAACTTTTTTCTGACGTTTAGACACACCGTCATCTGCGTTTTCATCAAACAGATCAATTTCTTCATTTGTCAGCTTTTTAAATTCCTCGTAAACCATATCCATTATTATTTTGTCTATATCGTTGCCACCCAGGTTATTATCGCCATAGGTGCTTATAATAGAAATTGTGGGCTCGCCGGCTTCTTCTGTTTTAATTTCCAACACACAGGCGTCAAAAGTACCGCCGCCAAAGTCGTACACCAGCACTTTTTTGTTAGAGTCTTCGTTTACCGCATATGAAATTGCAGATGCTGCGGGTTCTAAACGAAGGTATATGCTTTCCGGGTCAAACCCTGCAAGAATTGCCGCATCCTTTGTCATTTTCTTTTGCTTGTCTGTAGAGTTGGCGGGCACAGTAATAACACAGCCAGAAAACTCGCCGGAAATGCCAAGCTCTTCCTGTGCATATTCATCTGCCTTTTGTTTTAGACAGCCCAATATCTCCCCGGCAATTTGTTCCGGTGTAAATTGATATTCTTTTTCATCTACTACAACAGTTAACTTTTGGTCGCTGCCCAAATACCGTTTAATAGACAATATCGTAGACATGGGGTAAATTATAGCCGCTTCCCTGGCTTGTACACCAAAAATCCGTGATAATTTGCTTTCGTCTTCCGGATCAGATTCAAACTGAATTGCAGTAGGGAAAATGTTTGACCCGTCAATAGGAATGGTTTGCGCCTCTCCCTCTTGGAAATTATAGATGCTTACCACCGAGTTTGTAGTTCCAAAGTCAATTCCTAAAAATAACCCGCGTTCTGTGTCTAGTCCTAAAGTACCCATTTTGTGCCTCCTTGTTAAATTATATATATCAAAATATACGTTAGTCCATGGCCAGATGTATGCTTGTGGTTTATTTTCTGCAAATACTATGATACCTTTTTCTTTGGGAAAAATCAAAGGTAAATAATAATATGGCAACTTGACACTACAAAGCTTACCAAATAGACTGATAGCACATAAGTCTGTTTTAAATATAAATGATTATTAGGAGGTAAAGCATGATAAGAAATTTCTATAATGTACAGCCGGATTTAGTAGAAAACATCCACGACGGCGAAGGCGTAGTAAAGGTGGCAACAATATTTGATAAATTTACTACAAAAATGCAATTTCTTCATTATACGGTGCTGCCACCGGGCACATCCATTGGCGCACACCGGCACGGAAATGACGAGGAATTTTATGTAATACTTGAAGGTAAAGGCGAAATGGAACTGGATGGCGCAAAGCACCCTATTTCTGCCGGGGACGTAATTATGAATGCCCCCTATGGTTCCCACGGTTTGCGCAATATGTCAGATACCGACGATTTGAAAATTTTGGTTTTCGAAATTAAGCTGTAATTTGCATAGTTTTTGATTTGTGATATACTACTGTGGTTATTGGACAATACCGGCAAAGGGGAAGCAAATGAACTCCATCTTCAAGCGGCAGGAAGTTAAATTTGTGCTTACACAGGCACAATATCTGCCAATTTACGAAGTAATTACACAGCATATTCCGCCAGACACCTACGGCAAGTATCTGGTTCAAAGTATATACTTTGACACAGACAACTGGGATATTATACGGGCTTCTATAGAAAAACCCGTTTATAAAGAAAAGCTGCGCCTTCGTTGTTATGGGGTACCAAATGTCAGCTCTCCAATTTTTTTGGAATTAAAAAAGAAACTAAAAAACACAGTTCATAAACGGCGAATTGCCTTCCCAATAGAAGATCTGCAAAATAGCAGTGCGAAAGATATTGCTGCGGCAGAAAACTCTCAAATTGGACGGGAGTTAAGTTTTTATTTAAAAATTATGCCTGTGCACGAAAAAGTGCATATTTCATATAACAGAGAGGCCTTTTCAGACAATACCGGCCTGCGCATTACTTTTGACACAAATATCCGCTTCCGTACTAATTTACTGGATTACGAACATCCGGACGGCGGGCAAGAAATTTTGCCAGGCGACCTTATAGTAATGGAAGTTAAAACCCTTGGGGGCATGCCCTTGTGGCTGGCAAGAGAATTAAGCAAACATAATATCTTCCCTACTCCATTTTCTAAATACGGAGTTGGATATAAAAAATACATTTTGCAAAGAGACAATGTAAATTATCCGCAATACGGATATACATTTCAACCAACTTGTTTCGCCCACGAAGGAGGCATCAATTAACTTATGGACTTTCTTACCCAAAACGTTATAGGCGAAGACCCTACCATAGGTGCCTTTTTAGTTACTACCATGTGTTCCCTGTTGTTTGGTGCAATTGTAGCATTTGTATACACTATGCAAAACAAGCGCAGCAAAACCATGGCTATTGCATTGGTTGTGATGCCTGCAATTGTGCAAGCAATTATAATGCTGGTAAGCGGCAATATTGGTGCCGGCGTTGCTGTTGCCGGTGCTTTTAACCTGGTACGCTTCCGTTCTGCCCCGGGCAACGCCAAAGATATCGGTTACATCTTTTTTGCAATGGTAATTGGGTTTATTGCCGGCATGGGCTTTTTGCTTTTCGCAGCAATATTCATTGTTGTAGTAGGCGCAACCATGTTTATAACAGTATCCCTTGTTATGGATAATAACGAAACCCGCGTTTTGCGAATAACTCTGCCGGAAAATTTGGACTTCGACGGGCTGTTCGACGACGTATTTGCAAAATTTGCAAAAAACGTAAACCTTAGCAAAGTAAGAACAACTAATATGGGCAGCCTGTATGAATTGACATATTTCTTGCAAATAAATAACCAAAACGAAGTTAAAGCCTTTATAGATGAATTACGCTGCAGAAACGGAAACTTGAATGTTATGTTAAGCCACAAATCTGACGATACGGATGATTTGTAAAAACGGTGTTGCCACTTAGTGCAAGTGGCAACACCGTTTTTTAGAGTCTATGCAACAGACCTATACATAAAGAATGGCATTAACAATCGCAAGTTACCGGGCGCCTGTACCATGTAGATATTGCATCAATTGCAATACCGGCGCAATAACGTGTATAGGTGCGGCGTGGGTTTGGCCCTACATTTTCGTCTGGGCAGCCATTACGTGCCGTTGACCAATTGTGCAGTGCGTCGGTCAAGTCTATCACCTGTAGACCCTCGGCTCTGTAAATATGCTCTGGCAGCCAGAT
>Ga0123355_10002340_pt1 | contig 26796 bp, 15 predicted proteins | sample TergutEmb28metaG_3_FD_89872 | JGI IMG/M metagenome (GOLD analysis project Ga0123355, IMG submission 89872) | Embiratermes neotenicus P1 segment gut microbial communities from Petit-Saut dam, French Guiana - Emb289 P1 | ecosystem: Host-associated > Arthropoda: Insects > Digestive system > Gut ... | reverse complement strand
CTTCAAGCTGAAAATCTTAGCCCATTGCTCATAGCCGGGAGAATTTTGCGCCTTGATAGAGTTTTGCACATCAATGAGCAAGCTGAATTTCCGCTCTGGTCGTGCGTGGGTGGTCGGTATCGGGGCTGGTGCATCGGCGGCGGGAGTTTTCTTCTTGGGAGCAGAACGCAACCCTGCGATTCTTTCCCTGATGTCATCCTCGGTATAACCCTCAGATAAGCCACTAAGCCGCAGGAAACCTTTCTTCCCCGGCAAACGGACAGAGCGGCGAGAACACTTGAATTCGCATTTCTCAGCCTCTAATAGTTTGATAAAATCCTCAAAAGTGGCTGGGTTCTGTTGGAGTGCTTTTTCTATAAACTGTTCCAATATCTCACGAGAGGACGGCTCTTTCCTACCACCAAGCCAAGTGCCGTAATGCCCTCTAGCGGGTTTGGGATTCTCAATAATTGAGTAGCCGTTCTCCAAGCAGACAATATCATTAAGTCTGTGGAGTGCCCTGTTGGAACGGTAGAAATCCACAAATTTATGGGTACAGTCAATGTTCGTAGAATTAAAGATTATGTGATTATGGATGTGGGCTTTATCTATATGGGTGGCTACAATAAAAGCATGTTTTCCTTTGGTAAATCGCAGAGCTAGCTCATGCCCAAGTCTGTTGGCATCTTCGGGGGTAATTTCGCCCGGTTTGAATGATTGTCGTATATGGTACGCCAGCACATCGTTCGGTTGTACTCTGCCTGTGATTCTGAAATATTCCTTTTTAGACATTAGAAATTCCGTATCAACTGTGCGTGGGTCACACTCATATCCTGTCACCAATTCACCGTGGCGGGTCTTTAGGGGATTCTCGACATAATCGGTGCGAGCTGTAATTGTTTGAGCTATAGTTTTACCTTTGTTGACATGGATTTTGAGTAAGCGTGATGTTGCCATATGGTGAGCCTCCTATCCCTGTAAGATGGTATGAAAAATCATAAATCTATTCAAAACTTAACCGCTAGGCTATGGTAATTACCTCTGATCCCAATGTATAATGAAATAACACACGGATAAAAAATTTGGATGTGACGAGATGAAAAACGATAATAACTGCTTCAGTGCCGCACAAAAGAGTTTTGTTGCTGGCTTTGACGTTTCGGGGGATACTCTACCAAAAGTGCTGGTTGAGAAAATGCTTAAAACCAATATATATTTAGCAACGCAGAGTGCGCAGAAAAGAGAGCGTGAAGAAAATGTATGCCGCCTATTTGCAAGCGGTATGATCATCGAAGATATATCTCTCATCCTAAGAATCCGCATTGAAGAAGTTCGCATTATTGAAAGTAATAACGCTAAGACCAAAATCCCCGAATACACAAGGACATTCAAAGCCAGAGCAAAACGCCAAAGGGGGAAATAATATTTATTGAAAGCACAGGGGGTGTTTTGCATATGGCAAAGAAAAAGAAACAGGCGAGTTTGACGAGTAAGAACAAAAAAAATACGGCGGCCACGTCCATAAAATTCATGGAGTGACCGCCGTTTGATTTAGGCTATAGTTTCGCCAGCTTTTTCATAATGTCCTCTGCCGACACCCATAACTTTTCATAATTATCTTGCAAATCCTTTATATCTGCGGCATAGATACTGCGAGTTTCGTTGGCACGTTTCGCCACTTGGTTAAGATTATTGGTGGCGTTACGGAGCAGGCGGGAAAGCTCCCGCACATCTGAAAAATCTACGCGAACAACGTATCCGTCCAGAATCATTTTTCGGATGTAAGCGCCCCTGTTGGCAATGCCAGCCGCTTGCATCTTTTGCTCTATTAGAGCGTTTTCAGCGTCCGTAACCCTCGCTGTAACAAAGATAGTCCTATTGCTCTTTTCTATAGTCTAACCTCCCCCGTTAGATTACGGCATCCTTCTTCTTTGCCGTTACATCGCCGGTGCCAAACTCGGCTCGGCTCTTTGCTGCGCCATTGTCCAAAGCGGCAAGTAGCGAGGGTCTGGCTTTGGCACTTATGGCATCGGGCTTGTCTGTTGCAAATCTTGATTGTAGCGTGACAGATGATTTTGCGGCGACATCTATCATAGGGCGAACAGCTTCATGCTCTAATTCCAAACGTGCCGGAGAAGAATCACCCATATCAAGTGAAGCATCAAGCTCCGCTAACCGTGCGGACTTCTCAACCAACTCACCCTCAAATGCAAATGGCTTGGCGAGTTCCGCTTTGGCGTTTTCTACTTGCTCATGGAGGGTCTGCAACTGATTTTCTGATGACCGTAGCCTGTCGGGGATTTTATCAAATGCATTATTGATACGACTGATACAGCCGGAGGGGTCATTGCTTAGCGTGGCGATGTGGGTCATGTTGCCTTTCATAGAGCAAGTAAATTCGCTGGTGTGTTTGTTGAACGAGATATACATATCAAAACCACGGTAGCTGCCAACATGAGTAGCATCCGTGGTCTTCATTCCCTTACAAGCCTCAATGAGTGCCGCTCCTGCCTCGCCCCTGTCGGTGTAGGTCTTATCACCGACAACCATCGGAGATATACCCTCCTCCGCGCGGTGTGTATTGGTTTCAAGCCGTGCCATGTCAGCCTTGAACCCTTCGATATGCCCTTTTGAGGCCTCAATACGTATGGGGAAATTTTGAAGCAAATCGTCTTGTAGGCGGTAATGCTGGCTTTGATAATCGGCTTTGAGCAACTTCAGCTTGGACACCTCGATGTCAAGATTCATCTTTTCTTTGATGGCAGGATTACCAGCACAGAGGGCTTTTATTTCGGCATAGCTTAGAGCATCCTGATCCACATCATCACAGGAGCGGACAGGCGATTTAGATGTCATTATCTGACTGATAAACTCTTGCTTCTTTTCAACGGTCTGAAACAAGTAGGCATCAAATGTGGATTCGGTGACGTATCTGAAAACATCCACTTCTTCATTCTGATTGCCCTGCCGGACTATACGCCCAGCCCTCTGTGCCAGATCAGCCGGCCGCCACGGACAATCGAGATCATGCATGGCTACAAGGCGGTCTTGCACGTTTGTCCCGGCTCCCATTTTTAAGGTGGAGCCAAACATCACACGGACTTTCCCGCTACGCACCTTGGCAAAGAGGTCTTTCTTTTGTGCCTCAGTGTTGTAATCGTGGATAAAGGCAATCTCATCCTCCGGTACGCCTTTTGCAAGCAGCTTTGTCTTAATATCATCGTAAACATTGAATCTGCCGTCCTTGTTTGGGGTCGAGAAGTCGCAGAACACGAGTTGTGTCAGCTTGTCAGCAGAAGTTTCATCCCATATACGGTATACATTTTCCATACAGGCGTTGACTTTACTGCCAGAATCATCGGGTAGCATAGGGTTCATCAATCGCTGATCAAGCCCAATTTTACGCCCATCCGACGTGATTTTGAGCATGTTGTCCTCGGTCGGCTCTACTTTTTTATCATGGACAGCCTTTGCTCTAGCGGACAATTCCTGTACCATCTCACGTTGAATATCCGTAGGCGGCACTACAACTGTTTTGAAATTGGCTTTTGGTCTAGGCAAGTCCAAACTGTCGGCGGTTTTGATGTCCGCAACCTCACCAAAAAGGTTCATAAGTTCGGGCAAATTCTGAAACTTGGCAAAGCGTGTTCTTGCCCGGTACCCTGTGCCTTCCGGCGAAAGCTCAACTGAGGTCGTTGTTTCCCCAAAAGTGGATGCCCACGAATCAAAATGGGACATGCCGATTTTTTGTAACGCATCATATTGGAGGTAACGCTGGACGGTGTAGAGTTCTGCCATTGAGTTTGTGATGGGAGTCCCTGTAGCGAAAATAATTCCCTTACCGCCTGTTTTTTCGTCCATATATCGGCATTTGAGGAACATATCACTGGACTTCTGCGCTTCGGATTGAGATAACCCTGCCACATTCCTCATCTTGGTGTACATGAACAAATTTTTGAAAGCATGACTCTCATCCACAAACAGCCTGTCAACGCCTAATTGCTCGAATGTGACCACGTCATCCTTGCGTTTATTGTCGTTGAGTTTTTCTAAACGAACAGCTAAGGATTTTCGTGTTTTCTCCATCTGCTTAACGGTGAACCGCTCGGCGTTGCCGCGCTTTGCTGCCTCAATAGCATCGGTGATATCGTCAATTTGGTCAGTCAAAAGACGTTCTTGCCGCTCTTTGGACAGTGGTATCTTTTCCAACTGGGAATGCCCGATAATGACAGCATCGTAATCCCCGGTAGCAATCTTGGCACAGAATTTCTTTCGGTTTGCGGGTTCAAAATCCTTCTTCGTTGCTACAAGGATATTGGCAGAGGGGTAGAGCCTAAGAAATTCCCCGGCCATCTGCTCTGTCAGATGATTCGGCACAGCCATCAGGCTTTTATTGCATAATCCCAGCCGCTTACTTTCCATAGCGGCACCCACCATTTCAAAAGTCTTGCCAGCTCCTACCTCGTGAGCCAAAAGTGTGTTCCCGCCGTACAGTACACGAGCAATCGCGGCGGTCTGATGGGGATTTAGAGTGATTTCAGGTGACATGCCACTAAATTGAATATGGCTGCCATCATACTCCCTCGGACGAGTAGAGTTAAACCGCTCATTATAAGTCTGCACAAGATCGCGGCGGCGATCAGGGTCTTGGAATACCCAATCCTTAAATGCTTGCTTGATAGTATCTTGTTTTTGCGCGGCAAGGGTGGTTTCCTTACGATTGAGGACGCGAGTTTCCTTGCCATCCTCAACCTTGGTGTCGTAGATACGAACATCACGGAGATTAAGGGTATCTTCTAAGATTTTGTAGGCGTTGGCTCGTTTTGTGCCGAAAGTGGTATTCGCAGTAACATCGTCATAGCGAACCATTGATTTGCCTGTGACTTGCCATTCCCCTGTGGCTTCGGCGAAGTTTGGTCTTATCTCATCCCATAGGTAGCGAGGAGTCTGTAAAACTTCGTGCATAAATTTTTCGTAATAACGACTATCTACCCAAGTAGAGCCACATCGTACTGATATTTCATGTGCATCAAGGTCTTTTGGCTGGGCTTGTTCTAGGGCTTTGATATTGCCAGCTACATTAACGCCGTGGTACATATCCCCCGCAACCTCTTGAAAAGCCTTTGCCCTATGCAGTTTCTCACGCACATTGCCAGACAAGTATTCATCGGCGGGAACAAGGGGGAATTTATCATAGATTTTCATCTTTTCAGGGTCAAATTCGGGGAGGTTGCGGTTTGGATTTGCAATATCACAGAAAATAACACCATCTAAGTCTTGCATAATCTTTTCGGGCGTAAAGCCTGTAAGCTGTGCCATATAGTCAATGTCCACTTTGGCTTTTGTGCCGATAGAAACAGCCAAAGCCTCGCTGGAAGTATCAACGGAAGTAACTACTTTTTGCTGGGCGATTGTCCGTTTGGTGAACATATCGGACTTTCGATCCAACTTTTTATCCTCGTCAAGAATCTCTAAGGATGAAAGCAGATAGTAAGACGAATCAGCTTGAAAGGCTCTTGCGTTGGCGGTAGTGTTGATAAGTCCGTGTTTTGCCGTGAATCTATCGTATAGGGTGTTAAGTTCGGCTTGCTGCGCCGTAATCGTATAGTCGGGATAGTCGTGAAGCTGTAAATCCATAAGGGTACGAACACAGTCCCGCAGCTCTACCATGCCACGGACACGCTCCATTGTGGCGGCGGGCATATCCACCTTGAACATTTGGGAGTTTTCACGGAAGTACAAATCACCTTCGCCGATTTTCCGAGCGTGGTGTTCGCCTGTCACGTTGTCCACTTCGTCGGTGGTGGTTATAAGAGCGTAGCTGAAATTCTTTACAAGCGGATCGGCTGGAATGGAGTAGCGCACAGCCGCCTCATCAGCCAAATCGTCCAGCGAGACTTCTGTAATCTGCCCCTCAATATGAAAAAGGGCATCCCTTAGTTGTTCGCTAAGGTCTGCCCCTTCTATCGGGATGCACGTTGCGGCGTTTTCCGCTCCGTACATCCTCATGCCGCCTTCTGTTGTCATTTTTCCCAGCATCATGTGTGGGTTGTCTACGAAGTAGCTGTTGATGGGTATATCATCATCGGTCTGCCCCAAATGTACCCAATCAGGCTCAATATCTCTAAGTGCTTCACGTCGCTGGAGGAAGATGATGTCGCTGGTTACTTCTGTTCCGGCGTTTTTGAGAAAGGCGTTGTTTGGTAGCCTTACCGCACCCAACAGTTCCGCCCGTTGGGCGATATACTTACGAACTTGAGGATTCGCCTTGTCCAGCGTACCCTTTGAGGTTACAAAGGCAACGATACCACCGGGTCTTACTTGGTCTAATGTCTTGGCAAAAAAATAATCGTGGATATTGAAATTGTGCTTGTCATACCGTCCATCTGCTACCTTGTAGCCGCCAAAAGGCACGTTGCCGATTGCAGCATCAAAGAAAGCATCAGGCGTATCTGTTTCTTCAAAACCCATAACTTTAATGCTGGCATCTTGATAGAGTTGTCGAGCAATTCGACCAGTCACCGAATCAAGCTCAACACCATATAACTTTGTATTTTGCATGGAATCGGGCAATAGACCAAAAAAGTTCCCCACGCCCATGGACGGCTCCAGCAGATTCCCCTCTTTGAACCCAAGCCTATCCAGCGTTTCGTACATAGCTTTAATGACCGCGGGGTTAGTATAGTGGGCGTTGAGTGTAGACGCTCTGGCACTGTCATATTCATCGGGAGTAAGTAATCCTTTTAACTCCACATACTCTTTTGCCCAATTTGGCTTGCTATCATCAAAGGCTTCCTGTAGGCCGCCCCAGCCAACATATCGCGAAAGGATTTCCTGTTCTTCGGGAGAGGCAAGACGGTTTTCAGCTTCAATGGCTTGCAATGTGCGTATCGCCGCCACGTTCATAGCGTACTTGGTTTTTGCGCCGCCCTCTCCAAGAGCATCATCAGTAATGCGAAAGTTAGTACGGGTATGCGCGGTTGCCAATTCAGGTTCAACATCAGGTTCTTCTGTCAAAAATTCGTTATCTTGGGTTGTGGATTCAATGGCATCATCTATAATTTGCTCGTCAGCGTCTAAAAATCTATCATCATCCATAAGCTGGGCGATGCGCCGTTGTACTTTCGCCCACGGCAGTTCAACAGATTCTGCACCGTCTTTTGCGACAGTTAAAACGCCAAAACTACCACCATATTCTTCTTTAAGAAAATTGGCAGTATCACGGGCGCGAGCGTGTTCATGCATATACTCAGCTACACGAATTTTGCTGTCAGTATCGCCATTCCATGCAATTATTGCGTGGTCTATATCGTCCTGGGTAACTGTTACTAATTGCGGTGGAGCAGAGAATGTAGGGACTTGAGCTTCTTGATGCCCTTGAGCTTCGATAATATCAAGCTGTTGCTGCTCTGTAGGAAATAGGGTAAGTTGCTCGACAGGCTGTGAGGTAGTAAAAACGCCGCCCGATTCATCATCGGACGGCGTTTCTGCCTGTGGCTCGTTGTTATCAGGTTGTTCTAGCTGTAAATCAGTTCCTTGATTATGACTTCCTCTGCTCCGGTTTTCAGGTTGTTCATGTGTGCCGTCCAAGCTATCGGGTCGCTGGATTTGTCCGGCGGCGAGGCCTGTGCTGTGAGTTCCTCCATCATCCGCTCCAACCGTTGGTTCGCTTGATTCTCGATGTCCAGACAGTGGGAGAACAGTGTCCCCTTCATGCTGAATATCGAGTATAGAATCCCCCTGTGTTGGTTCAAATAACCCTTCCGCATCATCCCGAATCTGCCCAGCGATTGGTTCTGTTGCGGCATTGTGATGTTGGGTATCAGATACTCGCCGTAAGATGTGTAGGTTATTTCGGCTGTGCTGGCCGCCATGTTCATGTCCGCCCTCCAATTCCACGGCTTTCTGCCGCTCATACTTTTTTATTGAAACTTCGATTTCACGCAAGACTTCTTCGGAAACTGTGCTGACTGCTTTACCCAAAGCACAAACACTTTCAGGGGTGTTGAAGTCAAAAACAGTTTGAAAATCCTCGTCACGGATATATGCTGCTGGGTCTAAACCGCACCGTGACATAAGAGCATAGGCTGTGCTAACCGTGAGGGCATCTTTAAAGGCACCACCGATGTTAAATTCATCATAGTTCTCTAAAAAGCTACCTTCTACGGCATAGGCTATATCGTGACTATTATCTTCATAGTAGCGCGCAGAAATGTTTTGCGCAATGCTAAAAAGATAATCACCGAGAGAATTTCCGGGCAACAAAGCACCGCTATTTGCATCCCAACCCATATAAGTTTGGTCATCAATCTCATATGAGTTTTTAAGTGCCTCAATTACAGGCGTTTCATGCTCCTGTTTCATTTCCCATAAAAAAGGACGGCGGGGATTATATCTGCCGTCTTGGGTATCGCCAACATCAAACACATACTTGAGTTTTGGCTTTCCGCCTGAATTATCAAGCAGAGCAATACCTTTTGAGCCACGTTTTACATAGCGGTTCATAGGCTTATTCCAAACTTGCAAAGGTGCTACAGCCACAGCATTGGGGCGTTGGGCATGTACCATCAACTGTTCCTCAAATGGATATTTATAGAGTCGCCCAGCCGTATTAAGAAAGCTCGTCCAATCACCCATGCTTTGAGTGATTTGCTTTGTCTGCCTGTCGGCGATATGGGCGAACATTTGATATTTATTCGCCAAAGGCATCCCCCTCTGTGAATATATCATCATCTGCGATATAAAAGCCGAGTTCATCAAATTCTTCATCGGTGAGAGTGTCCAGCTTTTCCAAGATACTGCCAAAAACCTCTATCATATCCGGTTCATACACGTCATGGAGGACTGCGACAAGGTCATTGCGCAAGGCTTCGCGGTTGGTGGTATCAAAGATACTCATAAGATTGAGTTCTTCTGCGCTAAATTTATCAAGTGCTATTATCATTGGATTAAACCTCCACTCCAGTATTTTTCTTGCGGGAAGACTTGTCGATAGCATCCAACTCCGGCTGTGCCTTACCGTCAAACTCAGATTTGCTTTTCTTTTCCCCTGCACTAAGAGCTGACATAATAGAGGGCTTTTCTTTTTCAATTTTTCGGAAGTTGTCCACCAATCCCTCAACCAAAATCATGTGTGACTGCAAGTGAATATCAGGTTCTGGCGTATCAAAACCCTTTGCCCAGTCCTTGCTGGCACTGGTCAATCTACCGTCAAAATTATGGTGATTCACGTTGCTTGCCAAAACCCAAGACACACGGTCTGCGCCGTATTCCTCAACAACATCTCTGATGGCACTTTTGAGGTCGTACCGATGCTCTTCGTAATTGCTGGCGATAACGGCATTATCAATGGCTTTGCCGCACTCAACGTTGAGGTCACGGCTATCATGCAATGCCTGTAATTCACCATGCTCTAAGGCATAGTCGAATGTTTGCTTATAGATAGGCTGTTCACGTTTAGGGATGTCAGGTAATTCGGGGGCTGGTGGGTCATTGTCACTTTGCTCAACGGCCGGGGTATTGTGCTTATTATCCATATCCCTGTATTCAGCGGACTTCTGCCAATCCTCACGCTCAATGCCGAAAATACCGTCATGGTTTTTGATTTCGTCTACGTCAAAAGCCATAGCTTCGGTGTTATCAGGGTATAAAAGATAGATGGTGTGGTCTTGCTCAAATAACTCCACGGCTCGGTCTATTTTGATAGGCAACAATTCCTCGGCGGTATAGCCATAAGCATCCCTGTCTGCTACGCCAATGGTGGCGTCCGGCATGTGTTCAGAGGGTTCCGCTTGTGGTAAAAGTTCAGTATCCTTCTGGTAATTCTGTTGCTCAATAGTGAGGGGTTGTTCCTTTTCTGGCAAAATAGGCTTTATCTCTTCAACAACAAAATCCACTCCGGCGATAGTTTCAGTAGTGGATTCGGTGGTATAGGCTGGCTCTGCGGATTTTTCTGTCTCTTGGGTCGGCACTGGTGCATCGGCTGATTGTTCTGCCGTCGTTAAATCAATGCCTCGCTCCTTGCAAATAATCTTGAAGCGGTCATCAATGGCATTTATAAGACTATTCGCCTCTTTGCGGATGGTGTCTAGCGAATCCTTAACCTCGTTCAAATCATGGCTGCCCCATGCGGCAAGGTAGCCGAACGAGTTATCGCCTGTTTCTATGCCGTATTTTTGGCAAACAACATAAGAAACGCTCTCTGCTTCGATTTCCTTAACTTCTTTCGGAGTGGTCGTTTCGTTCTCGGCAGCTTTGTCACTACCATGTAACCGGGCATGAGTAATTTCGTGGATGATTGCTGATACGGTCTGGATTTCGCTCATACCCTCACGAATGCCAATTTTCACACCGTATCGGCAGTATCCATCTTGGTTTTCATTCATTGGCTCAAACTCTATAGGTAGGGGTGATATGGCTTTGAGGCTGTCTAAAAACGCTTCATAATGCTCTACATTGCCTGTTAAATCCTCAGCAAGTTGTGGCAAAGGATCGCCGTATGTCTGCGACACATCAAAAACAGGCACTAACTTAAACGCAACACTGCGAGAGCTGAGTGCCGTCATTTCTTCCATAATGACTTTGCCGTCTTTGCCGAGCATGGGTGCGCCAGTTTCGGGGTCGAGTTTCTCCATCAGCTTCTTTTCGGGTTTGATTTCAATTGGAGCGAAAATCCGCAGACCCTTTTCGCCTTTTTTAACCTGCCGATTAAATTTCTCGGCCCACAGTTTATAGCTGGCAACTCTCGTTGCACCCGGCAACTGCTGATGGATAAGCATTACGTTACGGCTTGAGTAGTTATGAAAATGGGACATGGATTTTAGATAATCCCTGTATTTATCACTTGAAAACAAATCTTTTATCCCGGCTTCAAGTTTGTCAGTCAATTCTTTTGTGCGTGCTTCGTTGTCCTGTTGCCAAGCGTTTTTTTTGGTCTGCACATACAGGCCTCCCTTGTATTATGAAAATAGAAAAGCCGCCTATATTTGAAATACAGACGGCTTTTTTGTACCAGAATTATTTAGTCTGGCAGCTTGACTTCGCTCCCCTCTGTTCAAACTCCATCTTGAAACTGGGGTAGCCTTCGCCCTTATCGTCCACTACTATGGTGGCGTTGTAGGTCTTGCCTGACTTCTCGGAGTAAAGCCCGGACATAAAAATTCGCCCTTCGGTAAGAAAGGCGATTACGATATCCTTTGTGAGCGTTACTTTTTTTGATGTGAAATACTTACTGTTTTTAAAGATAGCGAATTTGCAAACTTTGTTATCGCAGAAAAAACCTTTGTGAAATTCAGCAACAACGCCGCCGCACCGTGGACATTTGCCGATAATCTGACCGGCCTCACCAGTAGTCGGATTGTTTGAAGGGAACAGAGCTTTGAATTCATTCGGCATAGTGTTGTGGTTTTGTACCGTATCAGCCACAAAGCTATTGATGTCAGACATGAAGTCATCTGCCGTCAACTCCCCACGCTCAATACGTTTGAGGTCGTTTTCCCATTCAGCGGTCAGCATAGGAGATTTGACAGAATCGGGCAAAACCTTAATCAGATTCACACCCTTGTCAGTGGGAAGTAGCAACTTATCTTTTCTAACCAGCAGGCCGGACTTCACAAGATTTTCAATGATTGCGGCTCTAGTGGCGGGAGTACCAAGTCCTTTGCGCTCCACATCTTCGGGCATATCATCCGCTCCCGCTGTCTCCATAGAGGACAGCAGCAGATCTTCCGTGAAATGCTTTGGTGGCTTGGTGAAGCCCTCACGAACAGAGGTGCTGATGGTAAATTGTTGCCCCTCGGAAAGTTCGGGTAACGGTTTGTCCTCGCCTTTTTTAGTCTTGCCAATACTGGTAAGAAAGGCTGATTCCACTGTTTTCCATCCATTTTGAGTGATAGTCTTGCCCTTTGTGATGAATGCTTCGCCGCCACAATCCAATGTTATCACTGTTTCAGCGAATAGGTGCTTATCCGATACCGCAGAAATAAGGCGTGTACATACCATCATAAGGATGTTGCGCTCAGTGGTGGGCAAAGCTGAAATATCAGCCTTGTGCATAGTTGGTGTGGGGATTATGGCATGATGGTCGGTGACTTTGGCGTTGTTCACCACTTGAGAAGCGGTGATACTATTGGCACTTACTTCAAACGGTAAAGCAGCTGCTACACTCTGCACAAGTACGGGGATGCCGTCAGCCATATCCTCGGTGATAAAACGACTATCGGTTCTTGGATAGGTGACGATTTTCTGCTCGTAGAGATTCTGTACAGCACTCAATGTTTGAGTGGCGGTGTAGCCGAAAAGCCTGTTAGCCTCTCTTTGCAATGTTGTGAGGTCGTAAAGTTTAGGGGCAGATTCAGACTTGTTTTTTCGTTCTACAGACTTTACAGCAGTGGTTTTGCCATTACAATCGGCAGCGATGGCCTCGACGGTTGCCTTGTCCTTAATTTTTTCACGCTCAGCTTTGATGCCGCCGCCTGTAGCTTCAACAACATAGAACGGCTCTTTGACAAAATCGCTGATTTTCTGCTCCCGTTCCACAATCATGGCGAGTGTCGGGGTCTGTACACGCCCAACACTAAGCTGAGCGTTGTACAGAACTGAAAACAAGCGGGAATAATTCATGCCAACAAGCCAATCTGCTTGCTGGCGGCACTTTGCGGAATGAAAAAGACCGTCATAATCCACTCCGTCTTTGAGATTGCGGAAGCCATCAGCGATTGCGGATTCTTCCATGCTGCTAGTCCAAAGACGTTTGATAGGTTTTTTACATTTGGCATGTTCGTAGACAAGGCGGAAAATAAGCTCGCCCTCGCGCCCTGCATCACAGGCGTTTGTAATAGTGGTAATATCCTTGCGCTTCATCAAATCTACAAGGATTTTTAGTTGCTTCTTGGTGCTGGAGGCAGCGGTGTATTTCCACTCTTGCGGGGAAATAGGCAAATCCTCATACCGCCATTTAGCGTACTTCTCATCATAGACTTGCGGCTCTGCAAGTCCTAAGAGATGCCCGACACACCATGAGATTACATATCCATTGCCCTCATAGCTTCCATCATGGCGGGTCTTTGCCCCCAGCACATCAGCCAAAGCCTTAGCAACTGATGGTTTCTCGGCGAGGACAAGGTTAAGCATGAGATTTCGTCCCGCTATTATTATTACGTTTTGGTTTGCGTTGCTTGAATAATCCTACACCACAAAGAACAGCGACAAACAACAAGACTCCACCCAGTACATAGTTCATGATTGGCAACAATTCCCCTGTTTGCGGCAAGGTGATATTGCCGTGATTTGCAGAAGAAATATTTTTATCATGCTGGTTAGTTACTTCAACAACTACCGTCTGGCCATCCTCAACAGTGAAGAAAATCCTCGCCGCTTCGGGTAGATAGCCAAAGGTTGCTCTAAGCTGGCGTAAATAATATTCACCCGATGGAAGGGAGTGTGTCACTCGTCCATCTGTATCTGTAGTGAGTTCGGTGATTCTCACGCCATCAGAAACACGATACACCGCAAACACGGCACCCGGCAACAGATTTCCCGATTGCCCTGCTCTTGCGACAATCTGCAAAGTTCCTTCTGTGGACTGGTCTTCGGTAGAGGAAGTTGCGTTGTTATTTCCGGCTGGTGGTGTAGGTGGAGTTGGACTTGGTGCTGGTGTTTGGTTTGGAGGAGGGGTTGGTGTAGGTGGCGTAAGATTTGGGCTTGGTGTGGGCGGTTGCGTCGGTGGTGTAGGTTGTGGGCGTGGGGTCGTCGGTGGAGTTGTTTCCGGCTCCGGCGTTGTTGGAAGCTGCCTCAACCTAACTGTAACCTCTGTAAGAATGTTTTCCCCGATGCTGAATCTGATTCTATCCATATTGAGGATATACCCGTTTGGCACGCCAGTTTGACGTAAGAAATAATCCCCGACAGGAAGCTCTACAAATGCCTCACCGAATCTATCAGTGACAAGGGTTGCGACAACCACATTGGTTTGAGCATGATATACGTTAAACCTGACGCCAGCCAATCTTTCGCCGCTATTTTCAGACACTACGGTGACAAGCAATCTTCCGGGTTGTGCCGTTGGCGGTGGGGTTTCCGTTGGAATCAGTCTGTTGATAACGACAACTTCCGTAATTTCATTTGCACGAATGCTAAAGTTATGCCTATCCAAATTAAGCTGGTAGCCGCCCGGTGCTACGCTTTGACGCAAGAAATAATCCCCTGCATCCAACATGGCAAAAGCCTCACCGATTTGATTGGCCTGTATTTCTGCAACTTGTTCACCGCTCATAGCGTGATATATCCCGAACACACCACCCGGAAGCCGATCTCTGCTGCCCTCGGCGATGTTGGTGATATTCAAACGTCCCGGCTGTTCTACTGGTGGGGTTTGAATCTGTACCCATTGGGCATACACAGTCATGTTGACGTTTACAACTGTTGTTCCTGTGAATGAATCCCCTGTGCTGTCCTGTGCGGTATTCCAACCATCGAAGTTGTAGCCATCTTTAACAGGCTCATCCGTCGGCATATCGTTACCAAGAGAATCCCCGACAGCCACTTGGCGGGTTTGGTTTACAGGGAGAACAATGCCGCTGTTGCCGTTGAATGTTACGGTTACGATAGTAGGCTCTGGCTCTTGAATGGATTCCCATGTCGCGAACACGGTAATATCCGCGTTTACAACTGTTGTTTCTGTAAATGAATCCCCTGTGCCGTCCTGTGTGGTATTCCATCCGTTGAAGTTGTAACCATCTCGAACAGGAACGTCCGTTGGCATATCGTTATCAAGAGAATCTCCCACAACGACTTGACGAGTTTGGTTCTCAGTGAGAACAACGCCACCGTTTCCGTCAAATGTTACGGTTACGATGGTTGGCTCTTGGACGTCTTCCCATATTGCGAACACGGTAATATCCGCATTTACTACCGCTGCATCTGTGAACAAAAACCCTGTGCCATTCTGTGCGGTATTCCAACCCTTGAAGCTGTAACCATCACGAACGGGGTTATCGGTTGGCATATTTTCACCAAGTGAATTGCCGATAACTAATTGGCGGGTTTGATTTTCGGGGAGAACAATACCACCATTGCCGTCGAATATCACGGCTACAATAGTTGGCAGTTCAACTGGTTCCCACACTGCAAACAAAATTGTGTCGTAGGTGATGATAAGCATATCGCCCACTGCAAAGGTAGTACCGTTGCCGTCTGGGTGAGTATTCCATCCAGCAAACTCATAACCGCTTCTATACAAATCATTGCTATCCATCACGATAGCAATCTCACCGAATGAGTAGACATTGTGGTCTATAGGCACATTTCCGCTGTCATGCCCATTTCCATCATAGATAACGGTAAAGAAAACAGGCAATTCAATTGGCAGCCATTGTGCAAATACCGTCATATTTGCCATGACTGGGGTTGTGCAGTCAAAGGCGTAGCCAGTTCCGTCACGTTGGGTATTCCAATGCCAAAACACATAGTTATCACGAACAGGGTCAGTTGGCATATCCCAACCAAAAGATGTGCCAAAAGCTAAACGGTGGCTATCCCACCAAGGACTGCCGCCGTTGCCATCAAATGTTACATATACTGCGTTTTGATAGACAATATCAAAGTTGTTGTATCCTTGCACAAATGGACTTGTCCAGCTTGTGCCTCGGATATTCTGCTCGTAGATGGCGTCGTCTGCCGGACGGCGATAAGGATAACCCGTAGCAGCACTGTTATCCCAAAATACAGCATTTGCGCCAACAGTCAAGTTGGGAAGAGTAGCCATGATGCCGCCTCCGTTTTGGTGGGCGGTGTTTCCGATTACAAAGCCGCTCTCAATATTAACAAAACTCCATGAGGATGCTGCTACTCCCCCGCCATACCTTGCGGTGTTATTGGAAATGCTACCGCCGTTCATTTGAAGTGTTGAGTCAAAAACAAGATGAACACCGCCGCCGCTGTCTCTGGCTGTGTTGCCATCAATTGTTGCGTTTCCGTCCATAGTCATAACGGAATCCATATAGCTCATCCACACGCCACCACCACTGTTGGCTTCATTGTTGAGGATAGAAGCATTTCCCGACATATTGAAAATTGAGTTGTATCCGCTGTGAATACCGCCGCCAACAGCCGTCCACCCTGTTACGCTGTGAGCGATATTTCCAATGAGTGCGGCATTGTCCGCCATAGTTACGATGCCACCATGTTGATATATACCGCCGCCATAGACTGCGGACGTTCTGGTGAATGCAGTGTTATATCGGATTTGGGCGTTGCCGGACATTGTGATGCTTCCATGCCCGAAGTTTACGCCGCCGCCATAAGCAGGCCCAGTGTCGCTCTTTGCAATATTTCCTTCAACCACGGCGTTATCAGTCATTATAAGTGTGCCGTGTCCCATGTTTATCCCGCCACCATAAACCGCAGCACTACCACTACTGATTACGGAATTGTTTGAAACCGCAGCATTGTCTACCATAGTAAAAATGCCACTATTTTGGACACCACCGCCAGCTATAAACCAGTGATCGCTGTAATTGACATTGCCCATGATAGCGGAGTTGCCGGACATATTGAATGTTCCATTATTGAACACACCGCCGCCATTGCCGCCGTTACCAACAAGTGACACACCGCCTTGCAGATTAAGTGTACCCTGTACGGCGAAGTGTCTTGCATCTACAGGAGCTATCAGCTGGCGGATGCCGCCGTTTGTATATAGCGTGATAATTCTGTCCCATTGGATGTCGATTGTTTCTTCAAAATGAAAGTCCGAGAAAATCTCAATTCGCCTTTCCACGCCGTGTACTGCACTATTGACAGCGGCCTGTAGTTCTGCGAAAGTCGATACTTGCTCCAATATTTCAGTTGCTGCCCATGTGGGCGGGATTGTTGGGATGTCGTCCATTGGATCGAAAACATGCCAGACGTTTTCATCCAAATAACTGCCGTTGGCGTAGCCAAAAGCGGCAAGTGTGCTGCCAGCGGTCACGAGCAACACCATTATCACTGTCATACCAAATCTCAATACGTTATTCATAAGAAATTCCTCCTTCAATTTTTGTCGCCCTCACAAGCAAACGATGTGTTGCTTCTCTGATGGGCGTACAAGTGTATAGGGTTATAATTGATTCATTTTGGGGCTGGATAAAAGCAATCTGGTCACAGGGAGTGATAACCAGCACTTCAAAAACTTCAAATGCCATAACTTCACCGCTCATGGTTTGAAACTCCACCATATCGCCGATTTCAACCTCTCCCAAACGGTTGAACATTGAACCGAAGGTGAAATTGCGGTGTCCGGCGATAACGGCATTTCCGAGTTCGCCCACCTCCGCCGTCTGCGGCACACGCCCCGGTGCTATCCGCAGTTCAGGCTCATTCACGCCCTCCATAATTGGTAGGCGTAGGTCAATCTTGCCAATCGTAAGGATGCCAATTGGGATAATGCCGCTTGGAAAATCCGATTGATTGAGCGGTGTTGGTGGTGGTGAAACTGGCGATGGCTCATCCGGTACAGAATCATCGCCTTGTCGCTCCGTAGCAGCGTTGTTTGCTGTTGGCTCGTGAACAAATGCTTCACTATCGGCAATCACAGCCATGATGCTGTCCAAAAGCTCCTCTTGCTGTGCGAGGTCGGCTTGCCGATTAAGTGACGGCGATACAAGAAACCAAATCCCCGAAAAAAGGGCGGCAACCGTCACAACCCCTAACAACACAATTTTTATTTTCATAGCTCATCATCCTCCGTTTCTGGCTCATCCTCAAACTCCATTTCATCGCCTATATCCTCTTCATCTTCGTCCTCATCGTCATAATCACTTGAGGCTTGCTGTTTCGGACGAATAATCTTGAGGTAATATCCCGCCGCGCCAGCGATTGCAAGGGTGACAATCATAAAAATCATTGTTCCGTTACCGCCTCCACTTTCTGCTGCGGGAGGGGCAACCTCGACGGGCTCTGAATGGTCAGGTGCCTCGTCAGTCACTTGCGGCGCGGTAGATACAGGGATGCCATTGTTGCCGCTTCCGCTTATTTGATTGCCCGCTTGTTCAGCAAGGGCGATCAAGTCTTGCTCTGTAACGGCACTGAGAAAATAGACGTTATCTGTAGCTCTTTGGCGGTCAATGATAAGAAAGAACACGTTGCCCGCAGGGGTGGTAAATGTGAAAAATTCTTTTTCATCATCACTTACCGTGTTATCCACTACAGATGCTTGTCCAGCAGGGGTAAAAGAATTGGGGCCGGACGGTGTGACGGGGATACCCTGCGGCGGATCAAGCGGTGGAGTTGGTTGCTGAGTTTCTAAACCAACGTAATGAGGATTAGCGACGGTTACGACATTGGACGTATTACCTGCAAAGTCCACGGCATAGACAGCGATGGTTTCGCTATCTCTCAAAGTAAGCAAGTCAACATTCAACACGCCGTCCACACGGAAGTTAAATCGCTGCTCGTTGATAAAAATAGCCTCTACGCCGAGAAAGCCTCCCGATGCCTCAATCCGTAAGACTTCGCCATCGGCCACGGCGGTGACGGTTGGCCTATTGCCACTTGGTGAGGCATATGCCACTGTCGGAAAAAGAAAGACACTCATGCAGAGCATGAGTGCCAGTGAAGCGAAGCATATAGCTTTCATTAAACAGAATCCTCCTCGTCACTTTGAGTATTTTGAGCAGACGCGATTGCTGTCTCGGTGTCCAAGTCCGGTACAGCCATACCCCGCTGCTTCTCTCTGAACATCTGTACAAAAGCAGCAAGCTCGTTAGGGGCAATATCAACTTCACGCACTGCCGCCAAAATATCGGCGTTTTCAAGGTCAGTCAGTTGTTTTTCAAGTTCCCGCAAGCGGGTTTGACCCTTGTTTATCTTGACCTTAGTTTTTTCAATTTCGTCTTTGATTTTTGCAATTTTTGGGTTCATAGACGCTCCCTTCCTGTGAATTTATCTGAAATCTAAAAAGAAAATGGGGTTGAGCCTGCGCCCATCCCTTGACACTTCAACATGGAGATGCGGCCCGGTAGATGCTCCTGTTGTTCCTACAGTGGCTACAACATCGCCTATTGATACTTCTTGCCCCACGGTCACAAACACCTCATGACAGTGGGCATATCTTACTTGGTTGCCGTCCGCACATTCGATAACGACAAAGTTACCGTAACCAGTCGGCTGATAGCCTACAGCTACAACAGTGCCGTCAAGCCCTGAGAGTAGCGGCGTTCCTTGGGGCAGACCAATATCCAGCCCCCAATGAAATTGCTTGCCACCGCTTATAGGATTGATGCGATAACCGTAAAGGCTCGTCACAAAAGGCCGCCAATCGAAGTCAAAGGGATTGCCGACAAACTGCCTTGCCCCCTTGGACTGCATAAGCACATGAAAATACTGGGTCTGATCCTCGTCCATCATTTCCATCAGCACATCGGTAAACGGGAGAGAGGTTAAGTTGACAGTTAAGATGTGCCACTCATACTCAACAATAACTGGGTAAGTGTAGGTATAAGTGTGTACATTGCCATCCTCATCCGTCCAGCTACCTATGCCTATCCCCGTTTCTATCCGTGTACGCATCTCCATTTCTGAAATGAGTTCAAGGGTATACTGAGCATCGAAGATCGCTTGGATGGTCGCCTGAACCTCTGCAAAGGTGAAGTCTTGATACACCGCCGTCAGAAACGCCATCAACGCAAAAGGATCATGTCCTATACTGCCGATATTAAAGACGTATTCGTCATATCCGGGGTGATTGGTTTCTATATCGAAGATATACATACGCAAATCCGTTTCAAGCTCGGTGTAGAGAACGCTAGCATCGTCTATATCCTCATACTCTGCGGCATATGATACCGCCACGACAAACGAGGAACCGCCGGTGAACATCGCCATACACATGGTAAACATTGAGAGGATGAGGAATATAATCAGCAAGAGAATCCCCGATGTTACGAGAAACGTGGGGTTTTTACGGATAATGGCGGTAACAACTTTACCCACTCTAGCGGTAATGCCCACAGTCTTTTTAGTTGTCGTAGCGGCGTTTTTAGCGTTTCGCAAATCTTTGGCATAGTTTCGTTTGATAGCTCTTTTCTGCATGAAGCGTGAGAGCAGATTGCTTTTTAGCTTTGGGTTATCCCGTAGAGCATTGCGATAATCCAGCTTCATATTGTTCTTTATAGCTTTTTGCTCCAGCTTGGCAACACTGCGGTATGGGCGGTTTTTATGGAAGCGATATGCTGATTTAGCTCTTCGCTTTATACCACGATAACCGCTCTCTGCAAGCAGTTCTGAGTTGTGAGCAGCCTTAACGCCCACGTTCTCATGCTCCACTTGATGAATTTTGGCGTGAACTTTGGTTGTGGCCATAGATGTTGCAGCGTCCACCGCTTTTAATGGCAAAGGTTTTAGTTTAGGTTTGTTCCATTTCGTCTCGCCAATAGGGATTATCTCTTGCTCATGGGATAACTTAGAAACGGTCTTCCCCTTGTCCTCGTCAAAGACAATTTGCTTTTTCTTAACCTTCTTGGTGGGTAGCTTGTTTTTGGCTTTTTCCAGCTTTTCATCGTACTCATCAGCTTTTTTCTCCAACTTGGCAACTTTACTCTCGTCTTTGGTGAATAGTAATTTGCCATTGGAGTTATCAACATCAGACACAGATGAATCCACACCTTCCGAATCGTCGGCAGTGTCAGCATCGGGGTTTGGTTGCTGGGAATCCGGTTTGGTGTCGGAAGGGTCAATATCAGTGTTATCGTCTAGGGGCAACAGAAATTCGGAGCCTACGCCATCAACAGTAGCTTCGCTATCCAAATCACCAACATCAGAGATAATCTGTTCTGCATCACCAGTAATTTGGCTCTGAACCCCGTTATCTCCGCTGTCATCGCTCTCGGTTTCGCCATGCTCAAACTTCAGCCGTGAATCCTCAGTTTGTAGCGTCGATTTCCGCTTGGGTTTTGGCTCTATTGTCATTTTGTCGGAAACCGTAGCCTCAAGTTCCATGAAGAACCGTGTTGCGGTGACACCGATATTGCTGTCAGGAGTTTCATCGGGCATTGAGTTTTGGATTGCATTAGCTGTTCTGTGTTGCAATCCTACGATATCCATATTGGCATTAGCAAAATCGGAGCCTACAGAAGCAAATGCCGCCCCAGCTGAATCATTAGGAGCGGCACTTGTGTTGATTTTAGTTTCAGGCGGTGAATCTCTTTGTCTTAGCCTCTGCTGCTTGCGTTTCTTTTTTGCAGAACTACTGGTAGCATCAGGCTTTTGGTGGTCATCATCTTCAAAACGGATTCTTCGGCTCATTTATGCCACCTCATCCAATTTCGTGGTCATAATCTTGTACAGTTCCGTATCCGTCGGGAACTTGTCAGAGAATGGGATGATGGTGTTCCCATGGAATAGTAGCCCCTCGCCGGCCGCCGATTGAGTAACGTAGGAAAGTTGATATGGGGATATGCCTAACTGTTTGGCGAGAATCTGCCTATCGCCCCCAGCTTGGTTGAGCATCAGGATAAAATCACTATTCTCGAAGATGTTTTCGATTTCCCTTGAAGATAGCAAATCTTTGACATTTTGTGTGATGCCAGTAGGGATACCGCCCCATTTACGAAAACGCTTCCATATCTCAACGGAATAAGCTGCGGTTTGCTCCTCCTTCAACAGAAGGTGAAACTCGTCACAGTAAAACCAAGTCGTTTTCTTTGCGGCTCTGTTGATGGTTACACGATTCCATACACAATCCATAAGGATGAGCATACCCAACTTTTTTAGCTGTTTTCCGAGTTCCTTAATGTCGAAACAAACGAGTCTGTTTTCTAAATTCACGTTGGTGCGGTGGTTGAACACATTGAGTGAGCCTGTTACATAAATCTCCAAAGCCGTACTAACGTGCTGCGCTTCCGGCTCTGGCTGCTTGCGTAGAAGATTGTATAAATCCTCTAGGATAGGCATGTTTTCAGGGCGCGGGTCAGTAAGATAATCTCTGTAGACTAAACGTACACAACGGTCAATGATGGTCTTTTCCGTTGGGGATAACCCCTCCTTGCCACCAACAACCAACTCGCACAGTGACAGGATGAAATCACTTTTGAGGGTCAATGGATTTTCTTCATCGCCATAGTCGATGTTGATGTCCATAGGGTTGATGAAGTGAGGGCTGGTTGGGGAGAGCTTAATTGCCTGACCACCAAGCCGTGATACCAACGGAAAATATTCTCCCTCTGGATCAGCGATAATTATATCGTCATTAGTAATCAGGAAGGCATTGACCATCTCACGCTTGGCACTAAAGGACTTGCCAGCCCCCGGCGTACCGAGTATCAGTCCATTGGGGTTTTTGAGGGTCTTGCGGTTTGCCATGATAAGGTTGTTGGACAGGGCGTTCAAACCATAATAAAGAGCCTCGCCATCTTGGAACAGTTCTTGTGTCGTGAAAGGCACAAAAATAGCGGTGCTTGATGTGGTCAAACCCCGCTGTATCTCTACTTGGTTTATGCCGAGCGGCAGGGAGGACATAAGTGCCTGTTCCTGTTGAAAATCAAGTCGCTTCAACGCACAATTGTACTTTTGGGCGATACCCGAAGCAGCAAACACAAGGTTTTCCAGCTTCCGCTTAGTCGGGGCGATGTTCAGTACAATCACTGTAACTAAAAACATCCTCTCATTGCGTGACTGCAATTCTTTGAGGATGTTCTTGGCTTCATCACCGTAAGTGGCTATATCAGTTGGAATTACGTCCATGTCGTACCCGGCGCGTACAGCTTTTTTCTGTTCGGCTATCTTCATTGCATCAAGATCAGTGATTTTCCGCTTGATGGTTTTGATAGCTTCCATCTGGTCTATTGACTTGATGTGCATATTCACTGTCACGGCATTATCCATGTTGAGGTAATCAGCTAAGAGCCTGTCGGTGAGTTCGGGTGCGATAATCTGAATGAAGCTGGCGGCACCGATGGTTGTACCCATGCGGAAGGTCTTGCCGTCACGGAAGTCAAAAGAGGTCGGTGCGATAGAATCTTTTGTACTCATGCCTGTTTTGGCTAAATCAGCCCATTGAAGCTGTAGCTTTTCAGAGCCGTCCGGATGCAGTTGTCCGTGGAGTACGGCAAGGCGTTCTAGGCCATTGAGGGGAAAGGCTTTTACACCTAAGACTTTGAAATTGTTGATTATATCAGTTTCTACGCGTTCCAGCCTCGGCTTTGCTTCTTTTAGGTTGGCAACCTCTACGCCGAATGTAATATACTTCATCTTAACCAAGCCATTATTGCCTTTAGCAAGCTGATTTTTCAGCATTTCAGCATATTCCACACGGATGGAATTGAATGCATCATCTTGGTCGGGGATGCTGATTGACTTTTCAAAGTCACGCATATTGCCGTACTTGTTTATAAATGAGAGCTGGACGCTGATTGTGCTGTCAAAGTAGTTGAGGAAGTCGCAGTAACCCTCAAAAATCTGTGTCTTGTCCTCATTTTGGGCAAGTTGATAATTTATATCGCCGAATGTGATGGTTTTGGTGTACAGCTTATCGTTCACGCGGCAGATGCCGTCCTTGTACATCTCACGATAAGGAATGGACTGCTGTGCTGTCTGCGGAGCGGTCTTTATGCCGAACAGCTTTTGCATCAAAATATTTTTGATGCCGCCTTGTTTGGGAGCCGATGAGGCAGAACCTTTAAGACGATTTTTCGGCGTTTTCCTTATATCCTTTTTGTTTGCCTGTTGTTGCCGTACGTTTTGCCCCAGCCGTCTTTTCTGCTGGGTTTGTTTTTTGGTCTTGTACAAATAATGCCTCCTTCGCGATGATGGAATAGAAATTTTCCGTCCTATATGGGCGTGTCTGTGGAAAAAACCACTTGCTACGGATAATGTTGAATAAGATTCGCTCGGCTGACTGTCCGTCTTTCTCATACATCGCCATGAAGAAAGCAGGGAGCATAAGTGCCATCATGAGCAAAACGGCGGTGGAGTTGCCGAGAACTTCTCTTGTGGCGAAGAACACGGGAACGCCGATTGCTGCCGCTGTGCCAAAGCACACGAGCTGCCTCTTGGTAAGCCCAAGCATAAATTTGGTCTTTACTTTGGAGAGGTCTTTGGGAATTTGAACATAAGCCACTAATCGTCACCTCCGCTCATGTGGCTCAAAATATGGGCTATGACATCTACAGTCCAACCGTTTCCGATAGCCCTATAACGCTGGGTATTGCTGATGTTCAGGGTTTTGCCGTTATCGTCAATGCCCAAAAGCGGTGTAATTGTCAGGCAAGGTTTGGCAGCGTTCGGCTTCGACAACAGATAACTTCCGAACAATATAGTCACCATCCGGCAGATTGATTTTGTACAGCCCTGTTTTCGCACCACGCCCGCCGCCGTTGGCGCACATGGAAACTGTTTTGCCGTGAACGCTGTAAATCCTGTTGCCCTGTCCTCCTGTGGCATAGGTACCAACCCGAATGGGTGAACAAATAACAGAATCGGTCTGAACTGTGGTAATGGCGTTGAGTTTGCCATCATCACGAACTTCCAGCCGCTTAAAACTACCGCTTGCATCTTCACGAGTGCGCAGCGCGGCACCAACAAAAAGGGTGCTGCTTTCGAGAATATCTTTGAGCAGAATCCCTTTATCTCGTGGTTGAATAATCCCTTCAATATTCGTCCAGTACAGCCGTTTACGCTGTTGCGCCGATACTAGCGCGGAGTTTATGAGGATAGGCTCACAGCCCAATTCATCAGAAATGTAGTTCTTGATGTTTTTGGGCATGGAGGCGACATTCTCATAAAGGAAATACCGTGGCTGTATCTGCCATACCGCCTCCACGAACCGCATAAACAGCCTCCAGCCCATGCCGTCTTTATCAACTTCACGATTGTGTTTGGCAATACTCCAAAAGGTACAGGGCGAGCCGCCTATTACAATGTCATAACCTGAAAACTGTTTAAAGTTAGCACCCAGCACATCGCCGTGATGTACAATGTCGGGATAACTGTAGCGGCTGATTGACCTTGCATACTTGTCAATTTCAAATGCCTCATAAGAAGAAACGGCATATCCCGCACGTTCAAGAGCAACGCGCCCACAGGATATACCGTCAAAAAGAGAAACTACTTTGAGAGGACGAATCAGAAACAGCCCTCCCCGTCATCCTCAAAGACGAAAAAGCCATACTTGCCAAAGTCAAACATCTTGAAAGGTTTTTTACAATCAGCTTCAGGGCTAAATACATCAGGTAGGTCTGTCAGCTTCATGAGTCGCAGATATTTCTCTGCGACATCAAGGGTTTCTAAACGCAACGCAATTTTAATGGAGATATCGTCACCATGTTTGCGCCTTAGTTCCTCCGCAAAGTCAATGGTCAGATAGTTTTCCTCATGGTTCCCAGCGTTAAAGAGTTCCTTGAGTGCCTCGTCAATCTCAACAGGATAGCCCGTTTGCCGCTCTTGCAGATAATCTGCAACTATTTCAAGCGGATTGTAGAATCCCAGCAGAAACGTAACCTCATCATCGTAAAGATAATCGCCATCGCTGGTCAATTGCTCATAAGCGTCTTTGACGGCGGCTATCCGGTACGCCCTTTCAAAGATATCTTCTGCATCGCTCATAAGCGTTTCTGCCTTAAAGTCGGCGTAGTTTTGCTCAATACGCCTTTTCAAAAGTGCAAGTGGAGTCAGGTTTTTATCCAATAAAATCGTCCCTTCATAATATAATGGTTGAATCAACTTCATTGCCGAAGACATCCCAGCCCGCGACTTGCTCACGAGCAAAGAGTTCTATCTTCGGCACATCGCCCATTAGTTCCACAATTCTATTGCGGACTTCATCGGGCTTTTTGCTATGACGTTCTATCGGGGCATCAACAATCTGCCGAACGCCTTTTGAAATACGTTTGGGCTTGCCCTTTGTGGCAAGCAAACAGACTTCTGCGTTTGCTCTCGTCCAATGCCCCAATCCCACAAACCAGCCGGGAGACACTTTGTTTCGTTTAGCCCAGCAAAACGCAACAGTCTTGTATTCAAAGCCCCATGCCTTGATAACCTCAAAGGCTTGGGGAAGGTTGGGAAACGTAGCCCAAAGAAAAAGCACCGCATCCGTGTGGGTTATGTCTGCCACAGGAAGGGTGCATATTTCTGATAGGTTCATGGTGGGATAATGGCTTGCGGCAGTCCTGCCGGCCTCTTTTTTGTTCCATGCCCTATACGACCACGGAGGGTCAGCATAAATGACTTGATACTTCTTATCGCTCAACTAAGCCCCCCTGCGTTAAAATATTTAGCATTAACGTCTTGTTTGACATCTTTTCTGAAATTATAGGCAATCATATCAATTAGACATTATTGTTAAATAGATATTGGAGATTATATGATGTTTAAACGTATACCTAAACACATCGGCATTATTCCCGACGGAAATAGAAGATGGGCACAGCGTCAAGGAATGGAAAAGAAGGATGGGTACCAAAAAGGCATATCTCCCGGATTGAGGCTTTTTGAGTTGCTTGTTGAACACGGGGTTTGTGAGGCTACCTTTTATGGTTTTACCAAAGACAACAATAAGAGGCCATTAGAGCAACGTCAAGCCTTTAGTCAGGCTTGTGTGGAAGCCGTTGAATTGCTCAAAGACCAAAACGCAAATTTACTCGTTATCGGTAACGATAGCTCGCCAGCCTTTCCAGAAGAGTTGAGGCCATACGCAAACAAACGAGTAATATTCAAAGAAGGTGGGATGAATGTCAATTTTCTAGTCAACTACGACTGGGAGTGGGACTTAAAAACCGCACTAAGTACAGGCGGAAAGATTTCTTCTTGTGATATCCCAAGAGTTGATTTGCTCATTCGCTGGGG
>Ga0123355_10002339_pt1 | contig 26796 bp, 26 predicted proteins | sample TergutEmb28metaG_3_FD_89872 | JGI IMG/M metagenome (GOLD analysis project Ga0123355, IMG submission 89872) | Embiratermes neotenicus P1 segment gut microbial communities from Petit-Saut dam, French Guiana - Emb289 P1 | ecosystem: Host-associated > Arthropoda: Insects > Digestive system > Gut ... | reverse complement strand
TTTCGTTCAGCTATCCTCAAACCATTATTAGAGTCAGGAAAACTAAAAATGACAATTCCCAACAAGCCTAGCAGCCGAAATCAAAAGTATGTGCAATCTTGAATCCACCAATTTATATACTCATGGTCGCATGATTTTCAAATTTTATCCATATCAATAACGATGTGCGTGGCGACGTTATGTTAACTTGTGTTTTTAAGTTTTAACCAATCCCAGCTGTTAAGTAGAAATAAGCAGACGAGCTGTAGTCCATTTTCTAGCAACCACAACACTTCTTAGCCTCCAAACTATTGACTGGGGGTCAAGAGGTCGCAAGTTCAAGTCTTGTCACTCCGACCATCTTCCGAAAAGCCGTTGCAATTGCAACGGCTTTTTCATTCAATAATCATCTGTACACGTTTTTTCAAAAAGAACAAGATTTAACTCTGTTGAAACGGTTGCACAAACAACGTGTAGCCGTTTTCAATTTATCTGGCTTCATTAGAAATCTTCAAGTAGCTTTAATGTGAAGACTTTTTTGAAGAGATTTTTTGAATTTAGTCTTGTGTTTCTCATAATTACGCTATACAATAAAGTGAATCCACAAATAGCACAAAAAGATAAAAGGCGGTATCATTATAGATATGTCAACAGCTCAATTTTTAACTTTGGCCATTATGGAAATCAACAAGTTTTTAAAACCAAGTGTAACTGATAAACTTGGTAATTGTATGGTTGGTTATCTGACTAAAATGAAAGAATTAATCAAATCTCATGAATCCCTTCTCAACCGAAGATACGGATTGTCAATCGCTTTCATATGTGAAACCATCGCCAATGACGGTTGGAACAACATAAAAGAGGAAGCTAAAATTGAATTGTGTGATTTTGCATCAAGCATTTATAACGAAATGAGAGATAGGGTTTTGAAAGCACAAAGAGATAAGAGTGATGATATTATAGAAACAATAAATATCCATCGTGGACTGCTTTCTTTGAATAGCCCATTTGATACTAATCGTGAGGATAAATAATTTAAATATAAAAGTTAAAAGGAGAAAATTTAATGGGAAGTTTTATAGCAGTCATCGCAATTGTAGCAGTATTCATTCTAGTTCTATTAATTGGTGGTTATCGAAAAGCAAGTCCTGACAGAGGTGTTGTTATTTCCGGACTTGGCAAAAAGCCCCGTATGCTCGTTGGTAAAGCCGGTTTTATGGTGCCGTTTTTTGAAAAAACAGATTATTTGTACCTAAAGCAAGTAACAGTACCAATTACAACAAATCAACCTATTCCAACAAACGATTTAATTAATGTTGACGTTGAAGCTGTATTTAAAATTCAAGTGTGTATTGAGAATGAAGATCTAAAAGATAAATCAATGCGAAATTTTTTGAATAAGAACCCTGATGCCATTATTCATGATACAACAGATGCTTTGCTGGGTAATCTTCGTGAAATCGTTGGTACAATGAAACTAGAAGAATTGATTAAAGAAAAAGATAAATTTTCTTTGGCAATTACAACAGCTGCCCAAGGAGATATGAGTGAATTAGGTCTCAAAATTTTGACCTGTAACATTCAAAATATTGCCGATAGACAAGGCATGATTGACGATTTAGGCGCATATCATGCTGAATCAATCAAAAGAGAAGCCGCTATTCAGCGTGCCAACGCCCAAAGAGACGTTGCCATCGCCCAGGCGAGCGCAGATAAAGAGTCAAATGACGCGAAAGTCAATGCTGGTAAAGAAATTGAACTGAAGAACAATGAATTAGCTGTTCAACAAGCAGAGTTGAAAAAAGTTGCAGATACTAAGAAGGCCGAAGCGGATGCTGCGTTTAGAATTCAAGAAGAAGAGCAACGTAAAACCATTGAAGAGCGTAGCGTAGATGCTGACATTGCCCGCCGTGAACGTGAAGCGGAGTTGGCCATGAAAGAAGTTGAAGTTACAAAGCGACGCCTTGAGGCTGAGGTTCGCGAAACAGCCGAAGCCGATAGATTTAAGAGACAGCAAGAAGCGGACGCTGAATTGTATGAGCGTCAACAAAATGCAGAAGCGCAAAAAGTTGCTGCCGAAGCTGCTCGTTATGCACAGGAACAAGCTGCTGAAGCTGTTCGAGCCGCCGGACTTGCCGAAGCGGAAGCGATTAGAGCCAAGGGTCTTGCTGATGCTGAGGCTATAGATAAAAAAGCGGAAGCTATGGTGAAATTTGGCCAAGCTGCGATGGCTGAAATGATTATCAAAGTTCTTCCTGAGGTTGCCCGTGAAGTTGCTGCACCAATGTCAGCAATCAAAGATGTAAAAATTGTCGGTGGAGATGCAAGCGGCATATCCGGAATGAGTAATAATGTCGCCACGGTTATGGCACAAACATTTGAAACTGTCGAAGCTGCTACCGGTCTTGATCTCAGAGATATCATTAAAGCAAATAGCATTGAAGCGAAAACAACAAGAAATGTCAATCTAACCGGAATGTCTGACAGAGTCGCTGACACTGAAATTATAACAAAGACCAAACGCAGAAAAAAACCTACAGATACTGAAACCATCGTTGAAGAGGTTTTAGGAGAATAAGCAGACTGTTCACCAATCACACCTACGCCCGGCCGGAGCATTTTCCGGTCGGGCTTTTTGTGTTTCAATAGCAATATTGTAAATCTAATCATTGCTGAAAAGTCAAAATCATTGTATAATCACTAATGGCACTAGCGTAAATACTGTAACAGAGGGATGGTCATAAATATGGATTATTTTGGAATCATAATAAGTTTTGTTGCCGCACTTGGCTTATTCTTGTTTGGTCTCAAGATTTTATCATCTTCATTAGAAGAGGCTGCGGGTCCTTCAATAAAGCGCCTACTTGTTAAATTCACAAAAACAAGATTTCGTGGGGTTTTATTCGGAGCCGGTACAACTGCACTAATGCAATCATCAACCGCAGTAACCGTTATGTCGGTGGGATTTGTAAATGCAGGACTAATAACACTTACCGGTGTTGTTGGTATTATTATGGGTGCAAACATAGGAACTACAATAGTTTCTTGGTTTATGGCATCGGCTGAATGGAATCTTGGCTTTCTCAGACCTGATGTTTTTGGAGCAGTTGCAATATTAATAGGTGCAAGTCTTTTACTGTTTGCAAAAAATGAAAAAACAAAATCAATCGCAAAGGTGGTTGCCGGATTTGGAGTTTTGTTCGTAGGTTTATCCAGTATGCCGGCCGCCATGAGACCTCTGGCAGAATTAGATATCATAAGAGAACTATTCATTATGCTGTCACATAATCCTTTACTTTCTCTACTGATTGGTATTCTGGTGACCGCTCTTATACAAAGCTCTAATGCCTCCATCGGTATACTTCAATCTATGGCAATGGCAGGTGTTATTCCTTGGTCGGCAGCAGTATTTATTGTTCTTGGACAAAATGTTGGTACTTGTTTCACCACAATGCTGACAAGCATTGGAGCAAACAGAAACGCAAGAGCAGCGGCGTTTGTTCACTTTATTTATAATATGATGGGTGCAGTGATATTTGGTGCAGGTGCATTTGTGTATTTCCAGTTTATTAACACAGCATTAAGCAATGAATTAATTGCCGCAACAGATATAAGCATACTTCACACGGGATATAATGTGCTACTTTTGTTAGTTTTGTTTCCACTTGGTAACGTTATTCTTAATCTTGCAATCAAGATGGCCGGCAAAGATAAGCCAATCGATGTTAATGAGTTTGAAATCATTGGACTAGACGAAAGCATACTGGAAACGCCGGAGTATGCTCTAGATAACGTAGACCAGTCAATTATTATGTTAACAGATAAGCTTAGAGAAAATATGTTAACCGGAGCTAATATATTTATAGATAAGGATGTTGACGAAAAATCAGACAATTTTAACATCGCTGCAAATGAAATTGATACAATCAATAAGACAATACGAAACTTTTTGACAAAATTATATGATGAGCATTTGACTGAAGAGCAAAATGTTATTGTTGCATCATTGGTTCAAAGTTTAACTAGTCTAAAAAGAATAAGCCAACATACACGAGGGATCGTAAAGCAAGCAGTGCACTTAGAAGATGAAGAAAATCATCAGTTTTCTGCTGAAGAAATGGAAATGCTCCGAGACATTATAGATAAAACATTCTCTTGCTACAATAAGGCAGTTAAAGCCCTCACTTCTGGTAAGATAAAAAAAGCAAGAAAGATCCTAATAAATGCCGACGAAATTATTACCATGAGAAATGAATACAAGCTAAAGCAAAAGCAGCGAGTTTTGCAGGAAAAGTATAATTTTGAAGCAGATGTAATCTTTATGGAAGTTTTCCGACATTTTGCTGAAATAGCAAAACAAGCAAAAAGCATTGCGGAGGTCATTTTGGATGATGATCATTAGTCCGAACTGCTACTGTAAGTTAAGGAAGTTAGATGGATAAAAAATATTTCGAGTACGGCGAAACCGAACTCAACCACATCCGCAAGAACGATAAAAAACTCGGTGCGGTAATTGACAGCATCGGCATTATAAAAAGACAAGTCAATCTCGATTTGTTTTCAGCACTTGTAGAAAGCATTGTTAGCCAACAAATATCTACAAAAGCAGCTAACACAGTCTGTCAAAGACTTAATGAGCTTTGCGGTATGAATGTAGATTGTCTATCGACATTGACCGTAACAGAAATTCAATCATGCGGAATGTCAATGCGAAAGGCTGAATACGTAAAAGGCATTGCCGATGCTGTCGTCAGTAAGGCGCTTGACCTTGAAGCATTGCCGACAATGACCGATGATGAAGTTATAAAAACCCTCATAGCAGTTAGAGGCGTTGGTGTATGGACAGCAGAAATGCTTTTAATATTTTCATTAATGCGACCGGACGTGGTAAGCTACGGTGACTTGGCAATACGCAAGGGTATGATGCGGCTATACAAACGAAAAGAGCTTCCAAAAGAAAGCTTCGATCGGTATGCAAAACGGTACTCACCATACGGTTCAGTCGCCTCGATTTACCTTTGGCATATATCAGACCCAACAATACCCACGCCTTGAATTACCGCAAAAAATGGTTTATTATGGGTTGTGTTAAAATTAGTTTAAATTATCAAGGAGGAACAAAGTGAAAGGATATAGATTTATAGTTAGTGGAGACCCTGTGACGGCTCGAGAAACCGTCTATTCTGTTCTCGCAAATCAGGGCTATACAATAACGCGAAACGATGAATGGTCAGGATTTGCGGAAAGAGGTTCCGCAAGTGCATCCATTCTTTTAGGTGCTCTTGCCGGAAAGAGCGGGCGACACGTTAAAGTAAACATCTTTTGTCAATCCACTCATGACGGAACTTGCATTACTCTTTCACAAGGAACCAGCGGTATGTCCGGGGGCGTCATTGGCATGAGTCAGGCTCAGAAAGTATATTCTGACATATATAATACCGTTGGTGCTGCTTTTCAAAATGCCGGAGTTCTCATATCCGGTAGCAACATCTAGTGTCGTACTACACATATATTTTTTTAAACGAGGGACGCTTTAAATGGAACTAAACAGAGCCAGAGAGATTTTAGAAACATACAACAAAGAGCCATTTCACATCCGTCATGCAGAGGTTGTGAGTGGCATACTTGAATATTTTGCTAAAGAGTATGACCCCGGACGGGAAGAATACTGGGCAGTGGTCGGTCTCTTGCACGATGTAGATTTTGGGTTGTATCCTGAAGCCCATTGCGTCAAGGGTGAAGAAATATTACGTAACGAAGGCGTCGATGAGGATATCATCCGATCCGCCATGTCCCACGGTTGGGGACTCACCGAAACCAGCCATCAGCCGGAATCCACAATGGAAAAAATATTGTTTGCGTGTGATGAGCTGTCCGGACTCATTGGTGCTGTGGCTCTCATGCGTCCATCTAAGTCCGTGCAAGATTTAGAGTTGAAGAGCGTCAAAAAGAAATTTAAAGACAAAAAATTCGCCGCGGGATGTTCCCGCGACGTAATTCATCAAGGAGCTGAAATGTTGGAGTGGGAGCTGGATGAGCTTATTACACGCACCATTTTGGCCATGCGCTCAATAGACGGGTGTTAAGCTAATCACATCATTCAGCTTTTTTGCTTAATTCCTTCGCTTGCTTAACATTCATTATATTTCTATCTTTAAGTTTACTGCGTAGTAGAGTCCGTTCTGATGATTCTACTGCGCTTTTATCGTACCCGCCACTTAACGCCTTTGGCGTTTGAAGTGGGGGTCTTGACGAAGTCAAGATGAGGGTTAGGACCCCCGCTTCTCTAAGCGGAATGCCTTTCAATAGGAGTACAATCTCCTTCTGAGTACTTGATATTTTCGACTTGTAGAAGTCGAAAATTGAATTGAATATTAAAGCTTTTCGCAATATCACTTAACTCACCCATCATTTTGTTATCGATTTCTATGTCAAACACTTCAGAAATCACTTGAGTCCAACCGTGAATGAAGTAAATCCAACCATCTTCAACATGCATATCTTTCTCTGCCTTTTGTGCATTTGCCTGATCCATAAAGATCAAGTCTCCACGATAGTTGATTTCCCACACCAAACTATTTTTTGGATATTGTACGGCGTCTGTCGTTGGTGATCCCGGTATGTCTTTTCCAAGACCGGTTGCATTAACAACTAATGAATATTCCGGCAGTGCCGCAATTATCTTGTCATTATCTTCCGGAGTTGGCCCATGCAAATAGCGGAAACTGATCTTATCGTTAATGCCACTTAAACTTGCCTCTGCAGATGCGAGTCGTGGTTGACTGCGGTTTGCAATCGTTATTTGCTTAGGCACATTGGCACCAAATTTCTCTTGTGCAAAATATAACGACATAGCAAGCGAACTACCACCTGCACCGATTAGTAGCACTTCTCCTCCATGCGTTTGCCAGAAGTTCTCCGGTACGAACGCTTCTAATGCAAGCCCGCTTGATATCGGATCTTTGGCATGTGCACGAAACTGCCCATCTCTTTTTGAAAAGCAAGAGACTTCACTAAGTTTCTCAGCAAATGGATCAATATAGTCAAACAAATCATGACATGCGGGATACATGTCCAATTTATGTGCCGTAATAAGTGCACCCATGGATAGGGGATCATCCTTCAAAAATTGAACCACTTCACGATGCTGCTCTACAGGAGCATGTAGTGGCAAATCAATACCTTTGATCTGCACATCACCAAGATTCAATGCCTTTGCCCATTCAGGAAACACTTTCATAATTGATGATTCTGTCGTCGTTACGCCAATAAAATACAGCGTTGGCTTGGTTGCCTGTTGTGGTAATACCATAATAAATTCCTCCAGTTTATTCGCACTCATCATAATGACTTTATGTCTTAATGTCCTTACATTTAACATGATACAACATCTAATCCATTTTGTAAAGCATATTTCACAAAATTTTCTATATTTTTTTACATCTAATATTCGCAAGCTGTATTGACAATTCATATAAGTATTGTCTATACTACAAACATATTGGAACCGAGGCTGGTTTCCACATATTTTGAGATTGAAAAATGTCTCAAAGACAACAAATGAGGTGACTTTATGTCTAAAATGTTTTCACTGGAAGGACGAACCGCAATTATTACTGGTGGCACCCGTGGCATTGGTCGCGGCGTAGCCGATGAAGTCGCAGCAGCTGGTGCAAATATCGTCATTATCGGTACGAAACAAGAGTCTGCACAAAATGCGGCAGATGAGATCAAAGCAAAATATGGTGTAGAAACTATCGGATACGGATGTGATGTGTCAAACCCGGATCAAGTACGAGAGACTTTTCAGCGTTGTGCTGATGAGTTTATGTTGCCGGATTTGTTGCTTAACAATGCCGGAATTGTTGTCCACAAAGAAGCTCTTGATGTATCTGACGAAGATTGGCAACGAGTTATAGATGTTAATTTATCCAGTGCATTTTACTGTTCACGAACATTAGCAAAGCTGTTAGTGGCTGCCGATAAGGGTGGGTCCATCGTAAATCTGGCTTCAAACGCTTGTGATCTGGTACCAATGCCGCAACCCCAAGCCTCATATAATGCTGCTAAAGCCGGTATGGTTATGCTGACACGCTCTCTGGCAATGGAATGGATCAAGTATGGTATTCGCGTAAACACTGTGAGTCCCGGATATGTCATGACCGATCTGGTTTCAGATGTTCGGGAGGACTGGTATAATCACTGGATGACACAATCCATACCTGCCGGTCGCATGGGAACACCTTCCGAGATTGCCTCCGCAGTTATTTACCTCTTCTCAGACGCTTCCGCCTTCTCCATTGGCAGCAACGTCATCATTGACGGAGGCGCACACTGCATATAGAGCTATTAGTTAAGTGATGGGTATAATCAAACTCAACAAAACCGCACATCAGCAACGTTAATCATTTGCTAGTGCGGTTTTACCAGGTACATTTATCAAGCCTCGGACCTTTTCGGACTATTTTTAATCCCAATATACGATTTAATTTGCGGTATGTGCTGAATAATATGTATAATCGCAAGCACAAGTCCTATTCTAGATGTAATCGCATGAATTCTGCTAAATATGCGCATACCATCAACGGCAAACGAAAAATATCCCACAGCTAGAAATCCCGTAACAACTGCGATGCTCCAAACAATCAAAAGCAGTGCATCGATTGCATACTTCCCTCTCAACGCCTTGTTTAATTTCCCATTTATGAGCGACTTCGTAGTCGCTTTAATCCATTTCCAATGTATACAAGCGTGCATTGCAAAAAACAATGCACAAACAGTTCCAACAATCGCATGAAAATTAAAGTTGCTGTCTTCCCATCTGATAAACGACAACACCAAAAATACTGTCATAGATATATCAACTGTGATTTTTGTAGTTTTACTCTTCATAATATTTTTCACAAACAACCCTCTTTCGATTCAATATTTTTCATTCTAAATCAAGCTTTCAACTTTATTCGAGCATAGCTCCAAGCAATTCCATATGCAACAAGATCTCCGAATATCTGTAACGCTCGATGTATAACTATCGCCGACAACAATATGTCTTCATAAACTATCCCGCTCAAGAACATCATTAGCACAATTTCACGAATGCCCAAACCACTGGGCGCACCTGGTGTCAAATATCCAACCAACCACGACACTATGAAGAGCCCGACTATCGTAAATCCCAAACTCAACGTGATTGGTTGTCCTAAAATAGCCATTGTTGCAAGAAATGACATTCCCCAGAAGTTCACTATTACAAGCATGGTCATCAAACGTTTAATAACCATCATCGCTCGTAAGCCCTTTGTTATTTCCTTAATCTTGTGGCGAAATCTGTATGCAACCAGCACCACAACCGGAGCCAGTAAGCCAAGCATCAACCACAAAAAGTGCAGGTCTCGCTGACCAACATAAAGCACCAAATAATCAAAGGTATAAATTGATGCCAAAATTAACGCTGCCACTGCCCACAAAACCCCTTCAATAGCTGTAGACAATGCCACCTTCCCATGGCTAAGCTCGTCAACTTCAACCGCTAACTGACTACGCCCGACAATATACATGAAACCACCTGGAATATACTTATACATGTTTGCACTGTTATATATTTTCATCGCCAAAGGTCTGTTAATGGCAAGCTGTGACAAGTCTCTAACTAAAAAACGAAAATTTTCAGCAATGAGAAGAACATTAAAGCTCTCCCCAAAAACTACAAGCAACAACAACATGATAGTTCCTGCACTTGCCAGAATATAGAAATTCAGATAATCCCACATGTCTGCAAGCCGTATGCCTATGAAGAAAAGCGATGCTATCATCAAAATTGTGCCGGCTATCGAAGTCGCCTTTTTTATGTCAATTTTTCTCAACCGCTCCATAATCATCCTTTTACTCTCTCATCACAAATGCCCACATGGGCGAAGTCTCAACAGTAGTAGTATACCACAGTTTTCATCAAATACCTTCAAAATATCTCAAGACATTTTGTGCGCATTGTGATAGAATGTTACTTATAAGGGGGTGTTTCTAGTGAAGCAACGATATATCCCGCTCAATAAACGCTCCAAGCGGGAACAAAAAGAATACTTCGCGGCACGACGCGGAAGTTGGGGCGATGTAAACCCTGTGACAAAGAAGCCACCAAACCCAAAAGCATATAACCGCAAAAAATCCGGCCATCGGTACGAACACGAACCGCTGACCGGATTTTGTTATGTAGTAGCTATAGCGATTTTTTAGTAGCTTAGTAGCTCTGTGTTCTCCATAGTCGCTTCAATATGCCTCTGCACTTTATTCAGTTTGCCAATTTTGGCAGCCTCTAGCGCACTTTGTTCAGTTTCAATTATTAATTCGTTCAATTTATCAGCATCTTGCAAAAGAACTGGATCGTCAAGCATTGCCGCTAACTCCTGATATAGAAGAAGATACAGCTCTTTGCTATGAAAATGCTTTATGTGGTTTGATACCAAAAAACGCAATGCCACAATATAAAGCAGAATGTATGCAATAAATGCAGCAGGTACAGTGGCCCACAGTCCGGATATAAATAGCGGTATAATCAGCAACGCACCAAAAGCTTCTACAGCCCCATGTTTTAAGCAAGCCCGCCTATGCTCATTAAATTTCACATAATATGCTTGCAATTGTTTTTTCTTTTGTTCTGAAAGGATGAACGCATCATCAGAAAGTTTTCTCTCAAGCTTTACCCTTAAATTATCTTGAGCATACTTTACCGAATCTATTTCGTGCGTTGTCATTATGAAATGTTTTTCAGCATTTTTAAAATATTGCTCATATTTTTCCGCTTTGTCTTCCTCGTTCTCATACTCTCCCATAGAGTGACGAATAGACATCAAACTTCCTATAAGTACCGGCATTAGTTTCTTTCCGCGAATATCTATCATTTGCCTTGTCACAAGATACATCTCGCCATACGCCACCATCCCTGTGCCAAGCAAGAACACTAGGCCGGCAGCCAATGTGCCGAATGTCAGAAACGCATGTACTGTTAATATCACCGTAGGAATCATCCATAAAAACCACAAGCCTTCAAATAAATAAAACAACAAACTTCTTTTATGGATAGTCCAAAAATCTTTAGTATATTTTTGTATTTGCTCATTTTTATCTGCACTTAAAAGCGTGCTTTCTTCAGAAACTTCTTTGTACGGCTGTACACTCAGTATGCTATCTACAAATGAGATCAACCGCATTTTCGCAGCCGGTGTAAGATAGTTCATATTTAAAGCGCGCTTAGCGTGTTTTATGATTTTGCTTATTTTTTTATGCCTAAAAAATCTTTCCAAAACTATTTGGTTTTTATGTGCCAGTTCATTGACTTCACTTAAAACAGCTAACATGCCTGGGTAGCCAACAGCATTCCTCAGTTGTTGTATTTTTAATCTGATTTCCCAACAAGGAAGAATCATCTTTCTATCTTTATACGTTGTATGCACAGGCTCTCTTGCAAGCCACAAACCATGCTCAGCCTCTATTTGAAATTGAGGTATCTTGACGCTCGGATTGTTCCAAGGTGACAGCGATAGCTCCTCGAGCTGTCTCATGTAGTATGGCCAAACATGTTGCTTAGTCATGAGTTCGTCGTCATTCCCTAAAAACTTAACTTCTATACTCTGTACGCGTTCTTTTAGCTCATCTAAATCAGATGAGCTTTGTAACGCACTTTCAATTGCATCCGACAATTGCTTTAGCAGAATATCGGCTTTGTTGCAGTTTCTTCTTAGTCTGCTAAAAACTACAGGTAAAATAGCCGATACGAAGAAAATAACGAAGGATAATACCATTGCAACCGGTGAAAATAAATATTCGTAATACGCTATCATCAATAATGGCACCGGCGCAAAAAACATAACTGCAGAAAACACAGATAGAATTTGAAGCACAAAATATCTCGTAGACCGTGACTTATAACGATGTGCCTCATCTCTATACCATGATGTTTGTTGTTTCTTATGTTCTATATATACGGTTTTTGTGATACTCACTACAGGCCTAACTCTTCCTTCAAAAGATCCAACTCATTATCAATCGAAGTACAACCACCTGAGCTATACAAATCCATCAAGTCATCGACTTCATCTCTAGGTGTTTCATTTAAAGACGCTAACGCAGCAGCTTGATCTCTTCGTGTGGCGGTCTTCTGCTCCAACCGATCAAATGCGGCCAACGCACCTTCACCGCTCTTACTATTTTTCCCAAAACCATGCACAGTTTCAGTCGCTTTTGCTATGCTTGCATTTGCTTTAATTGTTGTGCGACGTTGGTTAAGTATTTGTATATCTTTAACTAGCTTATCATGAATTGTGCGCATCTCAACAGCATTCTTTGTAGCAACTTGAGCCTGCTCTTGAAGTGCCACAAGCTCAGACTCCAACTCCGCTCGTCTTGCCAAAAGTGTTCTGGCATGTTCTTCATTTCCGGATTGTAGAGCCTTTTTTGCTATCTCCGTATGTTTGTCTACATCATCTTGCTTTTCTCTTAAAGCTTTGTTAGCTCTGGTCTCCTCTGCAATCACACCGGCAGTTGCTTGCTTTACCTCGTGCAACTCCTTAGTTAGATCTCTCATATACTGATCTACCATCTTTGCAGGATCTTCCCACTCATCGAATAATGCATTTACGTTTGCCGAAAACAGTTTCCTTGCTCGTTTAAATAAACTCATGTACTCTCTCCTTATCAATAACTTAATAATTCTGTGTTTTCTATTGTCGTTTCAATATATTGTTGAACCTTATTTAATTTGCCAATTTTGGCAGCCTCTAGCGCACTTTGCTCAGTTTCAACAAATAGCTTGTTCAATTTTTCAGCATCTTGCAAGAGAATCGGATCATCCAACATTGTAGCCAGCTCTTGATATAAAAGAAGATACAACTCCTTGCTGTGAAAATGCTTTATGTGATTTGAAACTAAAAAAGCTAATGTCACACCATACAGCACGCAATATGCAATAAATGCCACAGGCATTAAAGCCCACAACCCCGACATGAATAAAGGAATAACCAACAGTGCTCCAAATGCTTCAATGGCTCCATGCTTCAAACAAGTCCGTCTATGTTCATGAAACTTCAAATAATATGCATGCAGTTGCTTCTGCTTTTGTTCTGCAAAAACAAAAACTTCATCCGAGAGCTTTCTTTCAAGCTTTGTCCTCAAATTATCTTGAACATACTTTACAGAATCAATCTCATGTGTTGTCATTATGAAATGCTTCTCCGCATTCTTAAAATACTGCTCGTATTTTTCTGCTTTATCTTCCTCGTTCTCATACTCTCCCATAGAGTGACGTATAGATATTAAACTCCCAATAAGTACAGGCATGAGTTTCTTTCCACGGATATCTATCATTTGTCTTGTTACAAGATACATTTCACCAAAAGTCACTATGCCGGTACCAATAAAAAACACTATACCGGCAACCAGTCCGCCGAATGTCGAAAACGCATACCACGATAATATCGCCGTAGGAATCATCCATAAAAGCCATAGGCCTTCAATTAAATAATATCTTAAACTTCTTTTGTGAACAACCCAAAAATCATCAGTATATTTTTGTATCTGTTCATTTTTATCTGCAAGTAAAAGCGTAGTTTCTTCTGTAACCTCTTTGTACGGCTGTATACTCAATATACTATCTACAAATGATATTAAACGCATTTTCGCAGCCGGTGTCATATAGTTTACGTTTGTAGAACGCTTAAAAGGTTTAATAATTTTACTTATTTTTTTATGTCTGAAAAATCGTTCCCGAACTATTTGATTTTTATTCGCCAGTTCAGTGGCTTCGTTAAGAATTGTGAACTTACTGAAATAACCAAAAGCACGTCTTAATCTTTGTAATTTTAATCTGATTTCCCAACAAGGCAGAATCATCTTCCTGTCTTTATATGTAGTGTGTACAGGGGCTTTAGTAAGCCATAGTTTATGCTCCGGTACAGTTGGAAATGGAACGGTTTTTGAATCGAAAGCGGCATCTTTTTCCTGAAGGTATCTCATATAGTACGGCCAGACATGTTGCTTAGTCATGAGTTCGTCGTCATTTCCTAAAAATTTAACTTCAATACTTTGGACGCGTTCTTTCATAACATCCAAATCAGACACTTGTTGCAATTCGCCTTCTATTGCGTCGGATAACTGTGTTAATAATGTATTCGCTTTATTTGAATTTCTTCTCAGTCTGCTGAAAATCATAGATAAAACTACAGATACAAGGAAAATAGCAGATAATAACATTAATGTGTTTAGTGAAAACTCAATCCGATAATATATTTCAAGAAATATAATGGATACAGGTATAGAAATTATCCCTAGCGCGAATAGCACAAATACTGTTTGAAGAACTAAATATCTCCTGGACAACGACTTGTAGCGTTGCGCCTCATCCCTATACCAAGAAATTTGTTGTCGCTTGTGTTCCTTGTATGCAGCTGTTGAGTCCATTTCCATTTACAAAAAGCACTCCTTCCAATATACATTGAATAGCATTCCACATGACATAGTGCATATATTAACTCATTACTCCGCACTATGTCAAGAAAGCGTTAGCTTGGGAAAGGCGGCGTAATCTGTATGTATTCCGATTTTCTGCCACTCGATGAGAATAATTTCATTATTCCCGTACGGTGTGTATAGCGAGATTTACACCCGATGCAAGAGTAATGCCGCCGAAGGAAACAAAAACCTTTACTTTTTCCCTCCTGACAAGGTATACTGTTTTTCTGCATAAAACTGAAAGGAAAAAACATATTTTGAATACCCTACGCAATATAGCAATAATCGCCCATGTTGACCATGGCAAAACCACCCTGGTGGATGCCATGCTCCATCAAGGTGGCGTTTTTCGAGAAAACCAATCTGTCAACGAACGAGTCATGGACTCCGGTGACTTAGAGAGAGAGCGTGGCATCACCATTTTGGCAAAAAATGCTGCAATTCAATATGGCGACTGCAAGATTAACATTGTCGACACCCCCGGTCACGCTGACTTCGGCGGCGAGGTTGAACGTGTGCTTAAAATGGTTGACGGCGTGCTTCTGGTTGTAGACGCGGCTGAAGGGCCAATGCCACAAACACGCTTTGTACTTTCACGTGCACTAGAACTCGGACATCGTGTAATCGTTGTGGTCAATAAGGTTGACCGACCCGACCAACGCATCTATGCCGTCATTGACGAAGTGTTGGAACTGCTTATGGATTTGAACGCAACAGATGAGCAGTTGGATTCCCCTATGCTCTTTTGTAGTGCTCGACAAGGAACATGTTCATTTAGTCCGGACGTGGTCGGCACAGATCTTGCGCCACTATTCGAAACAATCGTGTCATATATTCCTGCACCTGAGCGAGACATAGAAGCACCGCTCCAAATGTTGGTCAGCTCCGTTGACTACAATGAGTACGTCGGTCGAATAGCCATTGGGAAAATCGCCACAGGAACATTAAAGCAAGGTCAAGAGATAACTGTTTGTGACTATCACAGCGAGCGTCCTGTGCGCAAGGCAAAGGCTGTAAATATTTACGAACATGAGGGAATGGCACGTAAAGAGGTACAAGAAGCCTATGCCGGTGATGTTATTGCACTTTCCGGAATTGAAGATGCTTCTATCGGCGATACTGTGTGTGCTACAGGTGATGTATCACCACTCCCCTTTGTTAAAATTTCAGAGCCAACTATGGAGATGACTTTCTCCGTTAATGATAGCCCCTTTGCCGGTAGAGAGGGCAAGTATGTCACCACACGTAATATTCGAGATAGACTGTTCCGCGAGACGCTCAAAGATGTGAGCCTTCGTGTCAGCCCGGTAGAAAATAGCGACAGCTTCCTTGTCGCAGGCAGAGGTGAAATGCATTTTTCTATTCTCATTGAAACGATGCGACGTGAGGGGTACGAACTTCAGGTTTCACCTCCGAGAGTGTTGTACAAAGAAATAGACGGCAAACGATGTGAGCCACTTGAACAAGTTGCCTTAGACGTTCCCGAAAGTGCACTAGGCTCCGTCATGGAAAAATTGGGCTCACGTAAGGGCGAGCTTGTGGAAATGGTTCCAGTCGGCAGCCGAATGAAGTTGACATTTCTTATCCCGAGTCGTGGCCTCTTCGGTTATCGTAGCGAGTTTCTGTCCGATACACGAGGCGAGGGCATTATGAGTAGTGTTTTCGCCGAATATGCACCATTCAAAGGAGATGTTTCCCGCCGTACAACAGGTACGCTCGTTGTCTTTGAGCCGGGTGAAGCTACATCTTATGGATTGTACAGTGCTCAAGAGCGCGGAGTTCTCTTCGTCGGACCAAATACACCAGTCTACGCCGGCATGATTGTTGGTCAGGCAGGTAAAGCTGAAGACGTGACAGTCAATATCTGCAAGAAAAAGCAACTCACGAACTTTCGAGCTGCTGGCAGTGACGACGCTCTGCGTCTCACACCACCTAAAATTCTGAGTTTGGAGCAATGCATTGAGTTCCTGGGAGATGACGAACTACTGGAAGTCACCCCGGAAAACTTGCGTCTAAGAAAACGCATCTTAGACCACGGACTCCGTATGCGCGCCGCAAAAAAGGGCGAATAGCTCTACATCCTGCCAAATTATGCACCATAGTTGCGTTCTGATTCGCCGTTTAGCGCGCTATATTCGCCATTTAACTACATATCTATTGACATTGTTCTGAATTTGTGTAGAATAGCTAGTGGAAATATCAACTTATAATTATCAAGGAGTGTATAAAATGAGAAAATTAGTTATTCTTTGCGTAGTGATTGCCATGGTGGGCGGCGCATTTTTGTTGACAGGTTGTGATTCACACGATGATGATCTTGTCGGCGTGTGGACGTTAGAAGGAATTCCCGGTCTTGAGAGCACATTCAACGCTGACGGCACCGGCCATCACGTAGAAGATTGGGGTTTTGGACTTACATTTGAGTGGTCAACGTCCGGTACTCGACTAAACTGGAACTATCCCGGTCATGCCAGAATGATTACGCCTTACAGCATATCCGGTGATGTGTTGACTCTTACTCTAGATGATGGAGAAGGCGGAGAAATGCTTTTTCGCTTGTACAGAGCGTCATAGCTTGAGCTAACAACACAAGTCGCAAATTTATTTAGTAAAAACAGAGTGTCATCTATAAACGGTGACACTCTGTTTTCCCTATGTCAATTATTTTGTCCCAGCAATCCCTCTACCCTAGGATACTAAATCCAACCTTTTGATTCGTAGCACATTCAATAGTACCGAGATGGAACTAAATGCCATTGCTAATGCTGCAATTACCGGATTGAGAAGCGGTCCTCCAAAGAGATATAAAAGTCCTGCTGCAATAGGAATACCGGCAATGTTGTATGCAAATGCCCAGAACAGGTTCTGCTTAATGTTACGCATCGTTCTTTTGCTTAAATAAATAGCTTGAGCAACACCTTGTAAGTCGCCCCTCATGAGCACCACTTCTGCTGACTCAATAGCAACATCAGTGCCTCCTCCGATGGCTATGCCAATATCCGATTGCACAAGCGCGGGTGCATCATTTATACCATCGCCCACCATCGCAACTCTGTCACCCTGTTCCTGAAGCTTTTTCACACTCTCAGCCTTATCCCGTGGCAGAACTTCTGCGAGTACATTTTCAATACCTGCTTGCTTTGCTACAGCTTGAGCCGTGCGTTCATTGTCCCCGGTTATCATTACGACATCGATGCCCATACTATGTAAGCGTTCAACAGCCGACCTGCTAGTCGATTTTATAACATCTGCGACAGCTATTATCCCCTCAAGCCGCCCATCTATCGCAATATACATTGGAGTCTTTCCGTCATTTGCCAAGCTGTCCGAATCTGCAGCATATTCTAAAAGCGAGACACCTTCCTCGTCCATCAACTTTTTATTGCCAATCAAAACATTTTTACTCTCGATAACCACTGCGATTCCTTGTCCGGTGATGGATGTGAAATCCGATGGTTCCGCCAGTGTTCCAAACTTCTCAACACCACGATTTACAATGGCTTCACCAAGAGGGTGCTCTGAATACTTTTCAGCAGATGCCGCCAGTCGCAAGACTTCATCTGCGTTATATTTGCCTGTCGCCACAATGTCTGTGACATGGGGCTTGCCCTCAGTAACAGTTCCCGTTTTGTCCAGAACCACGGTCTTGATTTTGTTCGCTGTTTCGAGCGTTTCTCCACCCTTAATTAATATGCCATTTTCCGCACCCTTGCCTGTTCCCACCATTACTGCTGTCGGTGTTGCCAGCCCCAATGCACACGGACAGGCTATGAGCAGCACGGAGACAACCACAACCATAACAAAGGACGCGTCATATCCCGCAATAAGCCACGCTATTCCTGCCGCTATTGCTATAGCGAGCACAGCATAGGCAAAGTAGCCTGATATGCGGTCGGCAATCCTGGCTATCGGTGCCTTTGAGTTTTGAGCGTCCTCGACGAGTTTAACAATCTGTGCAAAAATCGTATCCTTGCCCACCTTTGTTGCCTCATATTTTATAGACCCGTTTTTATTGATGCTTGCACCAACAACACTATCTCCCACCGTCTTGTTGACAGGCATACTTTCCCCTGTCAGCATTGATTCATCCACCGTCGTTGACCCATGCACAACCACACCGTCTACCGGCATTTTTTCACCGGGTTTTACCAAAATAGTATCGCCCACGACCACATCATCAATAGAAATTTGCATCTCGTTTCCGTCACGGATTATTGTCGCCGTCTTAGGAGCAAGGCTCATAAGCTTCTTTATGGCTTCAGATGTTCCACCCTTCGTCTTGGCTTCGAGATATTTTCCTAATACAATCAAAGTCAATATAATTGCTACAGTTTCAAAATAATATTGATTGTAGTCCATAAACATCATATCGCCCATAGTTTCAACCATTCCCGCACCCAGGGAGAACAGGTTGTCAATTGTTAGATACAGACTAAAGACGAACGCAACCATTGTACCTTTTGCAATCAGCGAATCCATGTTGGCAGCACCCGAGAAAAATGCAGAAAACCCTCTGCGAAAAATATTTCTATTAAGCCACATTACAGGCAGTGTCAATATCAGTTGAATTATCCCGTTAATGCTGGGAAAGTTCAGTGGATCTAAGTTATGCGGTATCACTTGCATATTCAAGCTGTAGAAAGTCATCGGCAGCATTGAAAACAAGAACAATGGTATGGTGGCAATCAGCGACCATTTGAATGTGAACCAAAGTTGACTAATTTCGTCAACTTTATGCAGAACAGTTGCTTCCACCTCTTTTTCTTTTTCATCGTTTTGAGAAACCCTTTGCGGAATATGTGCTGTAAAACCCGCTTTCTGCACCGCTGTTACGATTTCATCAACACTAGTTTCAGAATCGTTAAACTCAACCGCAAGCTTTTCTGTTGCAAAGTTAACTTGTGCCTGCACAACACCCTCCAGCTTACCAACTATTCGCTCAATATTATTTGCACAAGCGACACAACTCATGCCGCCTATGTTAATTGCTACAGAACCCATGATTACCCTCCATAATTTGGATTTATTACAAAGATTATCACAAGTTTAGCAAAAAAAGCAACCACCGTATAGCATTTCTCTTGCTAAAACATTATATCTTTGCTATCTTATTTTAGTGTGGCACACTCATAGCAACCAGAGTTTCATTAAACTCTACATTAAGCTATATCCGGAGGACATGAATTGGGACTTATTGAACTTTTCCTTCTTGCAATCGCGCTTGCAATGGATACTTTCGCTGTGGGCATCTGCATTGGCTTAACCTTCAAAAAAGTTACAGTAAAGAAAGCTCTTACTGTAGGTCTTTATTTCGGCATTTTCCAGGCCGCAATGCCTGTAATTGGTTTTTTTGCTGCTACGCTCTTTGCAGATAGAATCGACGCATTTAGCTCATGGATTGCATTTGTATTGTTATGCTTCATTGGCGGAAAAATGATTTTTGATAGCTTTATTAAAGACGATCGTCCGGATGATACTGAAAGTGAACAGTCTCTCACGCCCGCTAAAATGTTGCCTCTCGCAGTCGCCACAAGCATTGATGCACTCGCAGTCGGCGTGTCTTTTGCGGTTCTTAAAGTCAACATCCTTCCGGCAATTTTAATAATTGGAGTTACTACATTTGTTCTTTCAATAGTCGGCTTGAAGATTGGACATCTTTTTGGATTGAAGTTCAGATCAAAAGCACAAATTCTTGGCGGTGTTATATTAATTCTTATCGGTGTTCGAATACTCTTATACTAAACACTTTGAAGTCTTTTAGCCACTTTCGTGGCAATGTAATTGTAATGTAATTGTTTTGCACAATACAATGTAAATAGCCACTCTATCTAGCATAGTAGATCGAGTGGCTTAGTAGTATATGTATCAATTAAATTTACAAGTTGTTCGCACCTGTACCTTCTGTTGAATTCGAAGGAATCCTACCAAAACCGGTTCCTCCATTTTGCCCATAGCCATGTATGTATGGGCTATTTAAGTCATAGTGACGCATACGCACAGCATTATCTGTATTGCCCTCTACTGTGTAAACTTTCTGCGTTTTGGGATTATATCCAACAACAATCCCGATATGTCGAATTGTACCATTCTCCGATTGAAAGTAGATTGCATCGCCTTCTCTTGGCAAGTACCCTGATTGGCGTGATGCATATAGGCCTTTCTCTTGATAAGCAGTCACTCCGCGTGACGTCGACGCATGCTTCGGTACAGTGTCGTCGAGTATGCCTGCTTGATCTGCTGCCCACGATACAAACATCGCACACCACGGTTGTCCATCCATCCCGTACCATGCTCCAAATTTAGTGACATTTCCATTTCCAAATGACCCATTAGCATTTCGTTCACGATATCCAACCTGCTCTAATGCTGTGTCAACCATACGCCTTAAATGCACAGGAGTTTCACCCTCCATATCAGTAAGTCTGATCATATTATTGAGGTTCCCCGCCGCCGCATCGTTGCTAAATCGTGAGAGCATCCCCGAAAGCATTTGCATTACCGGTGCCATGTCGCCGCTTCCGCTATCACTTGATTGCATCATCAAGATCATCATAAACATCAATAGTTGAACACCCGACATTTCACCTGACCCGGCGGCTGCAATGAGGGTGCTTTCCATTTCCGGTGAAATTGCTGATGTGAGACCGCCGTTGAGTGCACCCATCCCATCAATGCCGCCAATCATTGTATTTGCACCGCCAAGCATCGGATTCATGCCGCCAATTCCACCCAACATACCTGTTGAGCCAGACGCTCTGGTCATAACAGATTGAAGTGCTTGCTCACGGAGTTTGTTGCTTAACACATCAGAAAAATTGCCGGTTCTTTGATTAGCCCCGATTTCTGTGTCGTTTGCTTCATTATTATTGCTCACGGTGTTCACCGACTCATAAGCCGATGAATTCAATATAGGGGTTTTATTAATAATGCTCATACGCTCTCCTCGTATTCAGAGTCCTGGGGTTCGAATCCCTCTACCCTAGGCACATTATTTATATTATCGTAGAAAACCTTTACTTTCTTTAGCAGTATATTCTATCCAAAAAGTTGTGTTTTTACGCCCATCTTGCCCCTCCGTCATTGTAAAACACTTTCACAATAAATGCAATTTTATCATACCCGCCACTTAACGCCATTGGCGTTTGAAGTGGGGGTTTTGGATTGAGGTCCCCGTCTTTAAGTCGGAATGACCTTTCAGTGAGTACAATCTCCTTCTGAAAACTTGATATTTTCGACTTTAGAAGTCGAAAACTAATTTTATGTTGACAAGTTGGTCTAAGGATGTTAGACTTAATTTGGGTCTAATGCATTTAGACTGATTCGCATAGTCATTTCAAGATTGGAATAATATGAATGAAACCTGTATTTAAACTGACAAAAGCCGAAGAAAAGCTCGCAGAGTTGCTGTGGAGCAATGCACCTATTGCATCTATGGAAATGATAAAGCTCGCAGAAAGCGAATTTGGGTGGAAAAAGTCAACCACATTTACAAACTTAAAATTTCTGATTGAAAAAGGACTTGCAAAAAACGAGAATTCACGTGTCACAATGCTATTTACAAAAAATGAATTTCTCGCACAGCAGAGCTGTCAATATGTTGACGAAACATACAGCGGATCGCTTCCGATGTTTGTTGCATCTTTTGCAAGCACTCGAAAACTTCCTCCTGACGACATTTTGGCACTAAAACGCATGATAAGCGAATACGAGGAGAAAAGCGATGGATAATCTATTCATAACCGTCTTAAACATGAGTCTTACCGGAACTTTTGTCATATTGGCAATTTGTCTGGCAAGATTGCCTCTGAAAAAAGCTCCAAAAGTCATTTCATACTACTTATGGACTGTGGCAGGATTTAGACTTTTAGTTCCATTCTCATTTGAGAGTATGTTGAGCCTGGTTCCGTTCAACACATCCCCAATCTCACCTAACATCACAACTCAACAGTTGCCGGTCTTTGAAAGCTACATACCTGCTATAGATGTCGCTGTCAACGCTTCAATCCCCGCTACTGTGTCTACAGCAAGCGTTAATCCAATGCAAATACTCACAAGCATTGGCGGCTATGTATGGCTTATTGGTGCTGCGGCAATGATTATATATGGCATTGTTTCATATTTTCTGCTAAAGCAAAAAATGAAGTCAGCCATTCACATTGAGGGCAATGTTTATGAAGCAAACTTCATAAAGTCGCCTTTCGTCCTCGGAGTAGTTAATCCAAAAATTTACATACCGAACATCTCGAATGAGCAAGAACGTGATTATGTAATTCTGCATGAACAAACGCATATTCGAAGATACGATCATATAATTAAATTTGGTGCATACTTCATACTCTGTATTCATTGGTTCAACCCACTTGCATGGATTGCATTTTTGCTAATGAGTGTTGACATGGAGATGTCATGTGACGAGAGTGTGCTGAAAGAAGTTGGAGTAGATGCGAAGAAAGTTTACTCGTATTCTCTTTTATCATTCAGTGCAAATAGACCTGCTTTCGGCGGAAGTCCTTTGTCATTCAGCGAAGGCGGCTTAAAAGCCAGAGTCAAAAATGTACTGAAACAAAAGAAAACACATCGGCTAACCTTGATTGCGGCGATTGTACTCACAGTGGCACTAGGTGCGGGGCTTCTGTTAAATAGAGCCGACAACGACTCTGAAAATTATGAATATGAAGCAGATCCAGCGCACGAAACAACTATAAGGGCAAGAGCTTATTCACTTGCTTTGCCGTTTGGTGATACAGATGGTGTGTTTCGAATCAGAACCGGTAGCTTTGAAGAAGGCGATAACTACAATACTTACGTAGCGATATATGCGGTATATCCTCCTGAAAATATTGGACCGACGGCAAATGATCGTATGGAATCTGAACTGGGAGATCTATTTGTATATGATCCGGAGTTAGCTGTTTGGGTGGCGGAATTTATTGATTCCCTAGAAGGTATCTACGGAGGAGTACTTCGCTTTGACAGCGTCGAAGAAACAAACGCAAGTGGTGTACTGCCTTTCGATGTTATAATGCCATCCGGAATCCCTGATATCTTTGTGCTTGATGAAGTTTTTGTTTGGGCTTCAATAGAACCTCCATCACGAGGTGCATCCCTTCTTTTCTCGTCAGAAGTAGAGCTTCCCGGATGTAGCAATACATTCGGTCTTATGGTGACTCAATCAGATTATGGAACAGCAACCGCAGATGCTTTTCAACAAGTGTATTACACTACGCCATATGAAAGATCAATCTTCCTTGATGGAACACATTTAAGCGAACGACTTATGATTGGAAATGATAGAGCAGTTTTATCTTCATTCGCAGCAATTGAAACACTGCAAGATCTTAGACCTTCCGAAGTTTATGGTGTAATCCTTTCATGGCACAGTGAAGAAACCAGGCTTTTTCATGCCATAAATACACTTGTCATAGGAAACGCAGATATATTAGATTTTGAAACACTTATACATATCGCCGAATCGATGTCGCGATAGTAACTTGAGAGTTTTTTGTAATTGTTACGTAATGGCTTAAATAATATTGGCGGTAAGTTGGCTTAATAATATTTGACATTACATATGTAAATCTGTATAATTACGTTACAACTAAATGGGGTGCTGTCGTCAGACGGCTGAGAGAGTGTGAAATGCCACACTAAACCCTTATAACCGGAAGCGGATAATGCCGACGTCGGGAGTAAGAATGCGAAAAGTGCACCTCATTTCAATTAAGAAAGAGGTGTATTTTTATGAACAACGCAAAATCAAGAGAAAATCTCCGCGCATTAGTTGAGTCTGCTCTTCTCATTGCAATTGGCTTTGTACTAAGCTATATTACTTTGATTAGAATGCCACAAGGCGGCTCCGTTACCCCCCTATCTATGTTGCCAATACTACTGATTGGTATACGGCATGGTATAAAATGGGGACTTGCAGGTGGATTTGTTTATGCATGCCTACAAATGCTACAACAATTCTGGCCTCCGCCAACAGGAACAGTTGAGGGATACATAGCTGTTGTAATGCTGGATTATATTTTAGCATTCTCGGTCTTAGGTCTTTCAGGTATCTTCAAAGGCAAAAAATATGGACTAGCAATAGCCGCTCCGATTTGCCTCGCGTTACGCTTTATCTGCCACTTCATCTCAGGAATTGTTGTATGGGGAGTCTTTGCTGAAGGCATGCCTGTATGGTTATTCTCCCTCGTATATAACGGTTCGTACATGGGTGTTGAAATTGTAATCACAACTGTCGTTGCTATATTTTTGTGCATGACAGCACCATCAATACTCTTCAATGTACAAAAGCAGCAACAAGGGGCTCAATAGACATATGTAAACGCAGTAAAGACGCAACTTTGTATGATCATAGTTGCGTCTTTTAGTTTCGTTTTTATCTTACCTAATACCCGTATTTCCCAAATTTTATATTATAGTGCTCAATCGCTTGTTCGACGAACTTTACTGCTTCGTCTTTGCCCACAACTTCCGAAACCGCGGTTTCTTTGTGCTCAAGCATTTTGTAAACCGAGAAAAAGTGAGTCATTTCTTCAAACAAATGCGGAGGAAGCTCGTTAATATCATGGTACACATTGTAAAGAGGATCGTTAAATGGAATAGCAATTATTTTCTCATCCCTTGAATCTCCATCTGTCATGAGGATTGCACCAATGGGATAGCATCTAACAAGTGACATGGGTTGAATTCTTTCGGTACAAAGGACTAGGATATCCAAAGGGTCGCCGTCGTCGGCAAATGTACGAGGTATGAATCCATAGTTTGCCGGATAAATCGTGCTTGTGTAGAGAACGCGATCCAAAATCAACGCACCGGTCTCTTTATCCAGTTCGTATTTCGTCTTTGAACCTTCAGAAATTTCAATTACACCGAGGAAATCATTAGGCTTTATTCTATCAGGGCTAACGTTATGCCAAATATTCATTGCTTTAAATCCATCCTATCAAATTTACAAGCTTGTCCTCATCAAGATACACAAAGTTCACGAAAATGTCAATGACTTCCTTTTGATATACAATGTTGTTGACATCACCATTTTTGAACTTGCTGAGCCAAAACATGATTTGCTCTTTGGTGAGCGGAGTTTTCTCAACCTTCTCTTTAGCAATAGAAATCTCTAAGTCTTGCTACTATCTTGTTCTCAATACCAGATATATCTCGATTAACGATGATATGACATTCCGTTTTTCCTCGCTCATTCGTCCTTTTCGTTTTGCCATAATTTTAACCTCCTATGACTTTTCTCAGTTTATCATAGGAGGTCAATTCTTTCATTCTAATTTACAGACTTCTTTTGATTATGCTTTGTGTTAAATGCCACCATCTGGAATCGGTACATTAGAGACCACCCTTATTCTGTTTAACAAACCAGTAGCTACATCAACACCTACTTGAATGTCAAGTGATATATTTAAATCTCTGTTAATATATGAAAATTCCCAACGAAATCTAGCAGGGTCTTCACTGGTTGTGTAGCCCTCTGTCCCGGCAAACACCTCAAGAACATCCTCTTTTGTCGATACACCAGGAACAAGTCCGCCCATGAATTCGAAGGTTAAGGGTGACCCTGCAGTACCCGTTGCTCCAGTGATAGTGGCGTCTACTGCGGGGATATCGTTATCAGTAAAGTTGTGAATAGAAAGTGACATAACACCCTCATCCCCCGTACCAATGCGAATGGTCCCAAAAAAACGACCTCCCGCATAGAATGTTTCCTCTGGAGAAATATTTTCGTCCATCCACACAAGATTTTTCATGTCCAAAAGTTCAGAAACGGTAATTGTACCAAAATCAATTCGAGTACCGTCGATAATGACAAAATAGTTAGATAAGTCCATTACATCAACCTGATGCACCGCAGTGGACGTCATGACATTATCCCGCTCATTCGCATCGGCGTCATAAGTCGTATCTCCATTATCTTGAGCAGCTGTTTCTCTGTCAACATCCGACATGTCTGCTGTTTCACCATTGTCACCACAAGCTACAAGTAACACAATCAGCCCAAGAGCAAGCACCATAATTAACAATCTTCTTTTCATTTTAAAAAATCCTCCAAGTTTTGTTGTCTATATTGTTACCAAAAACACAAAAACGGCTGCTCTCTGTGGCACAGAGAACGACCGTTAATTAGTTAGTTTATGAAGTTCCGTCACTAGGCTCGAAAAATAAGCGAAATTAATCCGCTTGCTTGCTTGCTTGCTTGCTTGCTTGCTTGCTTGCTTGCTTGCTTGCTTGCTTGCTTGCTTGCTTGCTTGCTTGCTTGCTTGCTTGCTTGCTTGCTTGCTTGCTTGCTTGCTTGCTTGC
>Ga0123355_10002338_pt1 | contig 26798 bp, 15 predicted proteins | sample TergutEmb28metaG_3_FD_89872 | JGI IMG/M metagenome (GOLD analysis project Ga0123355, IMG submission 89872) | Embiratermes neotenicus P1 segment gut microbial communities from Petit-Saut dam, French Guiana - Emb289 P1 | ecosystem: Host-associated > Arthropoda: Insects > Digestive system > Gut ... | reverse complement strand
GAGTGGACCCCGTTCCAGACCCACTACTACTCAGAAAATCTGGTAGCGCCGGGGATCGAACCCGGGACCTCTGTATCTGTAGCCAGAAACTCTGACCACTAGACCACAGAGGCGGTCATAAATTATGTATTACGTATTCGTATTCAATGTGTGAAACTGCTTGGTTTCATATAGCCTCCAATGCATTATGAAAAATAAATTCCAGAAATGCGCCCAGTACGAGCCCTTTTATTCATTTTAAAGGTCCCGCAAATTCTGGCCGATCGGGGGCCTCAGGCCCACCTAGGACGACTATGTTCGTAAGCACGTCACTTAAGTTAAATGGTACTGCGGGAGTGACGAAGCTGGAAATTCAAATGCCTACCATCTCCAGCTGCTTCTTCGACCAACCACAACGCCTTTTCAGTTGGTCTTTATTGTACAAATGTTACAAATAAAAAGCAGTTGTAACACAAAGCAAACGCTTCAAATCACTAAGATTAAGATTAAGCTTCAAATCACTGTTAGGCTCAAGTCAGTATGATCACACAGATAAACGGTCTGATGGAAGACAACAAACTACCGACTGCCGTGCGAGAAGGGCATAAAAGCCTACACATTTATTAATGACAATTGCACATGATAATAAGTTATTCTTTGATGGCTGGAAGGATAAGAAAGTCTGGGTAACTTATACCAAATGTATTCTCAAAAGAATTTAGGTAGTTAAATAACAACCGGGCGAGCGGGGATGGCGTTATTAGTCTTGAAGCTTTCGCGGCGACAGAATTCAATGACATTTTCTCTGGCAGACAACCGCGTCACGATGTGAAGGTTTTCCGACGTTTCGGAACTAACTCCGTCCCCATCTTCAGTGTGTGTATACACAGAGCAGGGTAGGACACCTAGCCATCAGTTTTAGTTCTACCAAACCACCAGCACTCCTTGAAGATGGGGACGGAGTTAGCTCCCGAAACGTCGGAAAACCATATCTTGACACGGCTGTCCGCTCGAGAAAATTTAATGGTATGGCGTCGTTTGTTTAGTTACTAGACTACGTTCTGGACGACGGCCCGATCTTGTTTCGATCGCCAGCAAGACCAAGAAATGTTTCTCTTCTCCAAAGCGTCCAAACTGACTCTGAGGCCTAGAAAGCCTCCTGTTCAACTGGTAACGGAAACGTCTACCCGGAGGTCAAGCGGCCGAAGCGTGCAGCTCACCACTCACTTCCACCTACTGCCGAGGTTAATAATGCATGGAGACATATCTCCACTCTCCCGTGTGCCTTCAAGCCTTGCACAGGGACAACTTTACAGTTTTACCTTTTCCTTTAACTTTCCCACAGCCGCGTGGCATTTTGCCGGATAACTGATGAAGGCATCAAGTACATGGTCACTGCCTTCATACACTTGTTCCAAATTCAACTATGAAATACGGATCTCTGTAAACGCCCCCACCTAGAGCTGCTAAAACGTTTTAAATGACGCATATTTTTAAAAGGTTTTGCAAATAATTTAAAACGAACTCGTAAATTACAAAAGAAACATTCAAATTCTACATACATAGCTTTTCAACAACAAAAAAATTCCTACTGTTTAATGGACTGAATTTTAAGCACCAGACCTAAAGCAACTGTGTACTCTGCACTAAATATCATATTCAAAGAAGACTCCTTCAAAATTTAAACGTCTTGACAATTTTGGTTTTTTTTTAGTTCCGGATATTTGCTAACATTTTGTAAAAACATGCAAATTCAATATAAAGGCGCCATAACAGAGATAAATTAGCCAAGTGCCAGGGGATTGCAAAGAGGTCTAGATGGGCCCGTAGGGCTCCTGGAGGTTCAGGTTCCCAGAATTTCTAGACAATCGGTACATAAAGGTGGTAAGGTTGTCAGCCCTACGGACCGGCCGCCTATACCCCTGGAAGACATCCCTGGTATTCATTTCTGTTAGAAGCTGAAAAATCCCAACGACCCAATCGGGAATCGAACCCGCGACCTACCGGCTTGTAGCGCAGTACCTCAACCAACTGCGCCACCGCCTGCACGTACTTAATTATAATTCAGTGACATGCAAGTCATTATACTTCCATTTGCTTCCTGTGTCCATAAAACACATATATAAAAGCACATCAACATATTTCATAGCAAAAAAACGTTCATTAATTCTAGAAAACTTCTGCACATCCAAGAGTTCATATTATGTTACTCAAACGTCATAAGTGGGATACACCTATATCCAGATTACACATCAGGAGCAAGTAAAAACATGACAATGTTTTGCAGTGTCTTATTTTTAACTACATGAATTACGGTCACCCTAGGAAGAAAAACAAACCATGATTTCCATTTGGTTTACCTGCATTGGGAATGTGATCTACCAAGGTACTGATTTCAGTTTTCATCTTTGTGACAGAAACTCTGTGTTGGCAATGGTCACCTCAGTTACTGTCACTTTGGTGGCAATCTAAATTCGTACTGTTTCCTACACTTCAATTGCAAAAACATACGAACACAAACAGGAAGGTATAACGTATTTAGATTTCATTAAAATTTTCACTCACAAATATTGTTTCTTCTGTAGAAATGACAATATTTAGAAGTGTCCATGCATAATGACTGGTCACTGGTATTGTATTAAGCATGATACACGTGCATGCCCATTCTTTGTCAGTTCCCTACAGAAACAACCTTCTGAATATTCTTTGTAGTCACTTTGTCTTGGCATACACATCTGTTAAAAGGCAAGGTGATATTAAAATGCACACACACATGCCTCAACCCCCTAATTTGAAGTACAGTAAGTTGATACCTACACCAGAAAGCACTTCTTTAATAAATAGCTGAAATATATTCAGAGACAATTACAGAAACTTTTCATATCATCCAATATTATAATTTTAACTTTACTGAGAATTTTTCACATACCCACATTAACCTCATGAATGAATGCACCTCAATAATTATGCCATACCATTCGGAGTGAAAAAAAGTTCATTTTGGATACAAAAGTTTTGAAGTTCCCAAAATGCTCATGTATCTATATGACACACGATTGTCAGTATACCCACACAGTGCACCACACTTAAACTCCATTCACCAATGCATGCAGAGTGAATGTTTCCTGAATGAGAACCAATTAATTTTAAAATATCAAAGATGACATATGTAATACCTGTCATTATGCAGCAACTGCCTCTATTTACTAACCAGTAATTCTAACATGCACACTACTTACACAGTACTTTGACTTTTTCACTTATTACTAAAATTCAACAGTAAGCACAACATTCAATAATATCTAAAACCTTCAATCAATTACCAGCCTCCTTACCAATTATGAAGCATTCCATGTGTTTTTACATAACAAGCATAGTTGCTACATTACCTGTTACCAATTTCCAAAAATCTAAGGAATCTGTATAACTGGAGCCCACATTTTCATTTATGTTAGTAATTTCTTTGCACATAAAAGCTCAGCATAAGTATTAGATTACAATATGTATTGTCTATCCACTTAATTAAATGAGAAAACAAAATTTTGTGTGGGATTCGAGATTCCCACAGCAGAGCTGATCTGATGAAGACTCAAGTATTCTGTGACCTGAAGCCGTATCTATTGGTATAGAACTACCAACGTTTCGGAGAGCTTCTTGCCTCCATCTTCAAAGTAGCCCAAGAACAGTTGTTATAAACAAAATATACAGAATAATAAAAAAACCATTTCTCTTCAACACAACTATAATCCGCTTAACAATTGAAACAATTTCCTAAAAGAATGAAACTACACTTTTATCTACAATGATATCTCGTTTTAAAACGTTTAACACTATGTCTGGTGCACTCATGTACTACAGCCCTAAGAAATTCATGTTCATGGCTGTACCTAGCCTGACGGGGGCGTGGACTATCGATAGGCTTTTCCGTTAATGGAGAGTTCATTATATGTTACACGCGCTTAAGGAACGCCTGCTTCCACACATAACCCACTGATGAGCCAGATAAACGAAACGATTACTTATGCATGAATGGAAACAAGAGTCCCTAACCTCTTAACAGGAGAAAAACACTGATTAGCACAAGAGTCCCTAACCTCTTAACAGGAGAAAAACACTGATTAGCAATAAGAAAGACTGGACATGGATAGCTGGAATTTTTTGGTTCGTGCACACACACACACAGAGGATACCCCAGACATTATCTCAACTTACTTGCCGATGATTTCACAGAGTTCATAAACGTCATCAAATAACACTTCGTCGTCAGCCATGTTTCGCTGCAGTCCGCCGGTCAGCTTGTTGCGCGGGGGTCTCTCGCGAGTTAGTATTTCACTTGTCACTCACTCACTTGCTGTGGCCGCATATACGACTGTCGTACATAACCATTAATGCCACATGTTAGCATGGCCACGCACGCACTCATCCATTCACATTGCAGGCTGTTTTTCAGAATTGTGGGGCGTGTCTCTTTTCTCTTTACTAAACCCTGAGCCACTTCACTCTACCAGCCAACCAGCCGGGTCGGACTGAAATATGGCCGAGCCGCGCTGCAACAACACTTTCACTCGCGAACGCTTTGGAACCCTCGAACTAGTTACCGTATACGCAAGTCGAGCTCGCCCGGTGACCACGTCACGTTCGTTACACAGCGGTTAATGATATGAAATTCAAAGTACACGAACCTCACAAAAATTTCCGCACGATATCAAGTAACCGTCGCACAATTTTCTTCGCACGCACTCATTCACAATCGCGTACAACTGTTCCGACCACACCACCTCGTGGTTTGATTATTTTGCGCGACCAGCTGCTAGAACCCACTCCCCACAGGCCACGAATGTATTAACGCGCCTGCGTACCACAATGATGCGAGATCGAATGACAGCTTAGATATTTTGCCGGCAGATGGCTCGTCAAATATTGCTGGGGGCGAGCAACTAGAACACAGAAGTTACGGTTTTGACACAGTCCAAAATATTTCATGATCTAACCCAACGGTACAGCACAAAAAAGACGTTCCTGTCCATACCATCCGGGTATGAAGTTGGAGTTAAGTTATAGATTCACGCATTTATAACCTTCAGTATTGAGTGGATGTCTTCAAGACCCGGCCAATTTACCCTCATGGAAATAATGCCGGTACCCATTCAATAGCAGACAGGGTAGTACCCAGACCCAGTCTAGAAGTTTTGGTGAATAGTAAAGTATTTGCCCTTGCCAGGATTCGAACACCGGATTGTCCAGCTCATAGCCTAATCCATATGCGAACTTCCCTATAAGTGCGATCACACACAACACATAATTTTCCTCATTTATTATATACATTCAAAATTTTGTTCATTCAGCAACAGTAAACGCTTCCACTCTGTTATATCCTATCTCAAAGCGTTACAGTCACATTTCAATTTACAAAATTATCAAACTTTATTGCCATGTAACATATTTTACAAAATCTAGTTCTACTTTGTATAATATAATACATGACATGTGCCACATTAAAATGCAATATCAAATGAACATGAAACAACTTTCTTGTACACGCCCGTATTTAAAATCAGTAAGGTCCAATTTCACTTGGGAGTGAACTTTAAAAAAACTTCGGGACGAGTCCAACACTGGACAACATGACCCTCAGATTTTGGACTCAGGACCTGAAGCTCTTTTCTGTCTTCTCCACATACGTTTATTTGAGTACACAGTATCAACACTTAAAAAATGAGAAAACCATATACTGGAGACCAGGTAAGTTACATCACTGTTTTTTGACAGGTAAGTAAAAGTAATTTGCTGATACAAGTGTCAGTATGATTCTTACCTGTTCATATGAGGAGGCCCCGATTGCCAGAAAGCTAAAGTACTGACTGCATATAGCATGAACCTCTACATCTTGTCAGTTTATACAGGCTTCTGCATGGATAATATAGGAGGGATTGTAAACAGCTCAACAAAAATTTGTACACAGGTCCAATAAACCTGCTACATGTCATATGGTAAAGAAGTGTTCAAAGACTTCAGCAACTACTTCAAATCAGTTGGCATAGTTCTTAAAATGGGAAAAGAAAAAAGAAAAACACACACACCCATTAAAATAAAATAAAGCAGGTATGGAAGTCCCAATATAGAAAACATTACCAACTGGATAGAATTGGCATTCCCATGCATATAGTAGAAAAAAGGTGGCATGTAACTGCAAGCCAAACAAAGATTATGATTTTAGACCATTGTGATTAATGAATAATGCCTCTTAAAGGCAATGCACATTATTCATTTTTATTTCATAAAATACAAATGGAATGACATATATATATATATTTATATATATATTTATATAACATACATTATTCATAGTATCAAACAGTGGACAAATTGAGAATAAACTGAAAGAACAGCATTATTGTGACCAACAGCATTCAGAAACTGCAAACTTGATGCTACAAAGTAAATTTGCATAACACTCCTTTACCTGTTATGGAAGAATCTGCAATATGCAATAAATGATCTCGTGTATACCATACAAAATGGAATGAAACAAGTCTTAAGGCTTGATTTAACATTCAGGATATTTTAAATTACTTAAAATGTAATAAATAATGTAACTGAGACATAATATACTTATATTATGGCCATTTTCCGCTTTTGAAATTGTTAACTATCCCTGTAAGCACCCATGTAACACACACAGCAATCCTTAGAAACAACAGTGCCAGTGCCCTAAATAAACTCCTGGCACTTTTGCAGAGCAGCAATTAATTTAAACTGGATTAATACAATTCACTCCACACTTCAATCCTGAAATCTCCATGTTTTTCCATAACAAGCAGTACTGTGCAATAAGGGATTGCAATATGCTTTTGTTTTACAGTCACCATCAGATTCATTCTTACATGTCATTAACTGTTAAACTGTAAATAAATAAATAAAGCAAATGGGAAAAGAAAACTAGGAGAATATAACAGTTGGGCAGGGGACACTTAAGTTACTGAAGAATAAGTGTTTCATATTAAACACAGCCAAGATGTAAGAACAATTTTCAAGGACTTTTTTTTTGCAGTGCCAAATAATTAAAAGTCTGTCCATAAAAAGACAATTTCATTCTCAGAAATTTGAACCAACAACTTTCCCCTTCACATATAAGTCTGCTGGAAATTCATAAGAAGCATTCTTAATAATAAATCAAAGAGATCCATCACCCTATGTAACTTTTTATGTACCAAGAAAGCAATAATTCATCCACAACTGAACACTCAGAGACTGCCTGGAAGTTATGTACATAACACTGTGATGTATTATTTGTGGGATACCAGTACTGTACATAGAAATTTCCTTTAAAATATTATAGTCGCACATGAACAAGAAACAGAGTGTACACAAAGAACCAGTTCTGCAGTAATGACATTAACATGGCCCATCAGTCTTACAAATGCAAAATGGATATATACATTGGAAACTGTGATGGAATTCAGAACAGTATTACATTAATAAATACTGTACTTGAAATATTTCATTTCAGAATTTGAAAAGTAATGAATATTAATTTTATAAGAATTGACTGTACACTGAGATTTCATGTTACAGAGCTAACCAAATGGCACATAGCCACAACTGCTCGAGACAAATTGAACATTCCTTCATCTGCAATATGACATCATCAATAATATTGTTAAACATACTACTTATAAGTAGGAAATAAACATGTAATGTGATCAAAAGGACATTTTTAAACAAGTTACTCGGCAGTAAGCAACATATGAGCCAAATGTTAAATTGGAATCCTATGGTTACAAAATGGACGTCAAGCAACATTTGTTACTTTCCCAATGGTTTTGCACTGTAACTGCAACCACCAAAATCCAACAGGTAAAAAATTCTAATCTACACGCACATAGGTACCACATGGGTTTGTTATTCTGATGATGTTCCAGTGGCATTTAACATTCTCTAACTCGCCACAACAAACACAGCATCAGAATTAACCCAAAATGTAAATAGTATTGTAATGATATTCTGTAAATATAACACTTAAGATAAATATATAAAAACTGCCATATTCATTATGAAAATCATATAACTTGAGTATTAATTTCCATGCACATGCAATGGTCCATATTTGGTTTTGGTTTTATCAACAACCTCAGTCCACAAATACCACTTTGACGGTAATCTTGCAAAAATTCAAGAATGTTACATAAGTCCTGACATACTCTCCACCAAGAAGAAAACAATTAAGTCAGAACACTACACAAAGGACGTATATGATGCATACATCTTTTATGGAAAAAAGCTCTACACACAATGAAGTAATCATAAAAGAAGTTTTCACAATGCACTTGTTTGACAATGTTCATCCTACTTGGGCCTTCAATGACAAGAGATTCTGAAATCCTGAAAACATTACACTTGTCTTAGGTTTTACAATGACATAAAAAAAAAAAAGAAAAAACAGACATGTTAAATGCTGACATTAGGCAAGTATGGGATCTTGAAAATTTGAGCTCGAGTTGAACTGTGAAACCTTGAACCAAACAGTCCAACTCCGTAATGTTTTTCGATGTGTAATTTAAAATTCCTTTAACACCATTTGTCTTCAATTTCCGAAGTATTCTTCTGACTTCACAGTTACATTTGTAGGTTTTGTGACACATAGGCCCACAATTTCTGAGGAACGTGATAGCTTGACAAGCTCACAAAATTCCATTGGTGAGATACTGGAAGCCATCATATAGTTTTGTGCTCAGGGAATGAATGCTTGACTCCACTAAGTTGTCCACTAGTAGTTGAAGTTGTTCTTCTGTAAGGTTCAAGTGAAAGCGATTCTTCAGACCTTGGACAGTGGCTGCACCTGACTTAAAGCATGGCAGCTGTGATCCTAGAATAAAATAAAAACACATACACATACACACCATAACTTTTCCTTCTCAGACCACTCCTAATAATTCTTTCCCACAATGGACTCATGCAACATATGTAGTCATATCTTCCCAGTATTCATATACACTGGCAATAGTCTTACTTCTTTGTGTATATCCCACCTGGCACTAACTGTAAGCAAGCCCTGCTTTTTTCAGTCTTTTCTGTTTGTTTTGTTAAAACAGTGTTTCAGAAGCTATCTGTGCCATTTCCATCATGAGAAAAAAGTACAAATATGAAACCTACCCTGTTGGGTCCATCACACTCAGCTAATCATACTGTCCCTGAAGTATATATTATCTCATTCTAATGAACCCAACAGGATTACTGCAGTTCTGGACATTGTGCACCATCCAGAACTGCAGTATTCAAACTGCCTAAAGTGCAAATGCAGTATTTTTTAATTTTTTCTTTAACAAGTAAGAATAGCCAACCTCTGGAACATTTCAACAAAAAATAAAGATGTTAAAATTCCAGCAGAAGTATTCATTTAATAGCATGTCTAAGTCATTAATTTTTAAATTTATTTTAAAAAACCATTAGTATAACAGCAACCAACCACCAAAAGATCAAAGAACTCTTGAAACATATAATTCAGACAATGGACAGTCCGCCAGGACTGTGTCGTAACACGGAAAGGAACAGTTATTCATATAAGCTGTGTTATTACCTGAACGCATAATCTCTACAAGATTGAGAATTCGATCCATATGTTTTCGTGCTGCTATAAGACCTTGCAGGATTAATATCTTGAAATATTCAAACATATCAGAGCCGAGGCCTCCCATTACTTCAACGAATTCTGGAGTCAGCTTAAAGGGCGATGTCTCAAATCCCAAATTCCGAGGCGATGTGGACAGAATGAATCCAAAATCTATGTGGATCAGATGACCCTCACTGTTGAGAAGAATATTACCATTGTGCCTGACAACAAGAAAATTAAAATGTCACACCACATGTACAAATGTTTTCAGAAATTCTGAGCTTTTGAAAATATACAGCATAAATCCCACACAATTAACATCCAAAACATATCAACGCTTGTTTTGAACAAAAGTAAAAAGGAATAAAAGTAACAAAACAAGAATTTAACTGCCAACAAATAATGTGCAACAGCAGAATGACCCCAGCTCACAGCCCACTATTTCTTACACACTGCTTCTGGGGCTCAAACCATTCAGAGCGTAACTCTTTACACATCACCAATGAAAAGAATCATCATGTAAGGTATTCGTACGTGTCTTTATTTATAAAGTCTCACAACTTAATCTTTCTTTTCAGGCTATATCACTTTAGAATAAATAACCATGTACTAACCCTTTCCCTGGTAGCAGGTTCTTTTAAATACCAATACCACCACCACCACCACCACCACCACCACCACCACCCTGGCAGGCCTTTGAAACACACTGAGTATTGGAAATTTCTCTGTGTTGTATTTGTCCAAACATGGAATTTCGCAAAGTGGAACACTGCAACTCAAACATGTTATAGCACGTTCGAAACGTGATGGCACACGCGCAGAAACCAGATTTGGTCTTTCAGTGAAACGGACGAGTCCATTTAAATCGGTGGGGGTGTCAGTTCAGTCGACTGCTGGCAGCCAAGGAGTGCGGATCAGCAGACAGCAATTGTATAGACCGTGTTCCGACGTACAGTGCAAGACTACTGGCTACCCACTCCATTCACATCTTTCCCCTTCACTTCCCCTCCCGTGCATCACCATGTGCCATCAGGTTCTGAACGCGCTATAACAATGGTTTCTTTTCTTTGTTTATTTGTTGAGCAAACTTATATTTTCTCAATGTTGCATCCTCTTTTATTCATCTAGCAGAACAAGAATACTTTTATGAATCTTGGATTCTGCTCTGTACATGGTCAGATGGATTCATCACTGGCTGTCATTTGCTGGCAGTGGTGTCAGTACTGTTGATGTTAAGGCTAGTGATTCATTGTCCCTGCTATCATTCATATCTGCTCTCCATGCTAGATCTGTTACTTTATGAATAATGTTAATTATTAAGTCTTTGAAGACATAGCCCATACAATTGTGATTTCAGTGTATGGTATATTATTTGAGCAAAATGAAACTGCTTAGTGCAGTAGTCTGTAGCAGAAATAATATGAATCCATGGTCCATTTTCATGGGGTTTTCTGCAACATGGGTAACTGGGCACCACTTGGTCTTCCCTATCCACCTATCACATAAAATTTATTACAATCAGTTATTTCTGGCTTCATTTTTCACCCTTTCAGTTCTTCTTTTCTGTCACCACAATCTCTGCTGTGTGTAGGGTTGAAAATAAATTTTACTTGCCACTTATCTCACCGTACCTGTAGTAGAATTTGGACTTTATGTAAGCAAACACTCCTATTTTTCAGATATTTTATTTTTTCCATCATTTCCTTCATTTCAGGTCATAATGAAGCCCCACCACTCATGAGGTAAACACCACATGTGCATCAATCTCCTAGCCCCTGCAACCCTTAGATTCCTTCTTGTGGAGGTACGTGTATGTTAAGAACTACATTTTCAGAATATCTGTGGATGACAATGGAATCATTCATGCAAGGACAACTGAAACTATCCAGAGTGTCATCAAAAGAATGTTCATCCATACAGGGGCAGAACTGCACTATCAGCTGGATGCAATCACAACTACTAGGGATTCCCATATTGAGGTGGACTAAAGCACGCATACACTTGTTGAGATATGGAACACTTTGAAAGTTACTGCATATTTCTATATGTTTTGGTTAACATGTAATAATTTTTTAAAAATACAAATATGTCTTTTGTAGACATCATGTATAAGAGGTTTACAGTCATGTAGGTTGTTCCTGCATGCACAGATAAGAATTTGCATACCTAATGCCAAGTCAGTAAGTTGCAGGGGCAGTCAAAACACAGCCAAAAGTAAATGCAATTCTTGAAAGGTCTACACTGAGAACATATTATATCATTTATTCTACAAACCCACAACAATGATCTGACTAACACGTGTGACATTCAAGGTTAGACCCTCTTAGAAATACGGTATATATTTCATAATCACGTGTCCAGTCATTGCAGGGTGGTAGCTTGCCGAGTGAGCCCATGCAGCAAAGCATTAAAACAGATCAGTAACAGGTAACAGGTGGCACCACCTCAGCATTAAATCAAGCCAGTGCCAGGGAATGAGTTACATTCAGGAGGGATGTCAGTTCAGTTCAACTTATGCTGTTCTCTTTTGACAGCAATGCCTCCCAGAAGGGAAGTTAAATTTTTATAAACAGAATAAAATAAATGCAAATGCCTGCAGCAATTACTTGGAATTACTGCTGTAAGGAAATATCTCCCTAGTCTAGGTCAAAGGACCTTCCACGCAATCCTAAGACTCTGCCTACCCTTCATAATGTGGTAAAACCAGCCTTGTAATTATTTAAATTGCAATCATTTTAAAAAATACAATATGCAACAATATATGACTTACAGAGTTCTTGTAACAGGTGCTTACCTGTCTTTCACTTGAACAAGGTAGCAGACAAGGCAATATGCAGCACAACTTTCTACAAAGTTACGCTGTGCTGTGAGGAAAGCTTCTGAGTTGTGGGACCCATATTCCCGTTTAAAATATTGCAGCAATGAAAGCTGACAGTGCTTCTTTATCTGATGTAATGATACACTATTCAGGATTGGCTCAATAAGTCCAGTGTCATTTGACAGGCACAAGATCCTTAAACAAATTAAATACAACACATAATAATTACAAATGACATATGGAAGAATCACAGTCAGATCTGAAAAACAGATATTAAAGAAAAATAAATGCATTTTAATCACTAACTCATGCTACAAAGGAGTTAGTTTAAGACAATGACATTAGTTTAACCCTTTGACCCTGGAGCTGGACATTTACAGCTTAGCACACCATTTATGTACAATGTGAATATTTTATGAACCAAGAAGTGTAACATTAGGAAATACATGACAATTTGTGGAGGAATAAACAAAGATGGTGAAAGTCTAAAAAATATAATTAAATAATATATCTGTTGACTAAATATATAAAAAATGCACTCTGGGGAGTAGCAGTATGCCTGTCCTATATATAGGATGCATGGTGCCTAAAGGTTAATCTGAAAATTACAGCACATAAGATTGAAACAGAGATGTTAGTTCTGAGGCTTGCTTAATACTGCCGTATGAAATATGTGGCTTTTGCAGTGTCAAGGGAGATAACAGACTACATCAATATGTCACAGGAATATTATGCATGCCGATCCCAGTGGCTGAGCGGTCTAAGGCGTGGGTCTGCGGCCGCTTGCTTGCTGGGATTGTAGGTTCGAATCCTGCCGGAGGCACGGCAGTTTGTCTCTTGTGAGTGTTGTGTGTTGTCAGGTAGAGGTCTCTGTGTCGGGCTGATCACTCATCCAGAGGAGTCCTATGACTGTGGTATGTCTGAGTGTGATCACAAATCCTTGTTAATGAGTAGGCCTTGGCCCACGGGGGGCTGTTGCGCCATGGTAAAAAAAAATTATTCATAACATAAATAATTCTGCCAAATTCTGAACAACAATTGCTAATGAAATACTGTGACAATACTTACTTATATGGGCGAACCCAGAGATGAATCCTTTCTGTTTCCCAGATGCGTTGCAGCATGGTGAGTAACTGAGATGCAAGAAGTTCCTGTCGCAGATCATCACCACATTTAACAATTACTGACAGAAGACGCCATGAAACCATATGACCGTATGGTGAAGATTCCCTTACTCGCCGTTCCTTTTCCTCCCATGGCTCTTTCAGTGCAGCAGCTGAGGGATCTTCGGGATCATGTGTAAAAGCTGCCCGTCGTGAATCATGTAACGACTCTGATAACCGCCGTCGAATATCACCCGCAGCAATGAACACTGGAGGTTCACGAGAATCACTCGACTCCTGACTTAATTGGGAGATTGTATCCCGATCGATTGGCTTGCGGAGCTGCATGTACTGGAAACAGTAAGCCACACAAGCTGGTACATAAATTAAAATGTAATAAAAGCTCGCTAGAAATGAGAAAGAAACTCAGAGTTCAGTGAACATGATTAATGACTATAGATGTTACCTTTTTACATCAAAATTTGCATTATGTACTATCTGTTTCAGCTCTGCAGCCATACTTCAAGCACACATACAACACCCACACTGTCTGCAGCTCACTAAATATTTTATTAGAACCCAGAAATTGCACAATCAAGAAAAAAACTGTTTCACATTATAAAAGTGAAAGGGTAGGATAAGTGCAAGCAATACGATGTAACTCACGAGGCTAATAAAAAATTAAATCACAGCATGACATTTCATGACTACGAGACACAAATTCTCTTAATTCTTCTTCTCCCCTTCTTTTCCCTCTCTTCTTCTTCTGTGGCTGCACAATCCAACGACAATAAAAGCGCCCCTACTTGCTCTCTTCCATTCATCTCTATCCTGTCTCCAGTTAACAACTTCCATCTTTCTTAAGTCTTCTCTACACCATCTATTAAAATATACAACAATAAACTGCCACAGTTGCCAGTTCTTAGTTGCTTTTTATGTGTGCAGGATGTATACAAACATCCGTCTTGATTACGTATGATCTAGACAGATCTCTAGATTGAGAGTGAAGTTTGTATACATCCTTCACATAGATAAAAACAACTAAGAACTGGCAAATGTGGCAGTTTATTGTTACATATTGTGACTGTGACCACTTATTGTTACACATTTTAATAATTAATATCATAATACTGCAATTTATCAATTTTATGAATTTTGGCATTTTAAGATTTTAACCATTCTTGTGAGGAGATGTGAACATTTATCGGCATGCTGGCCTACATTACCTTTGTTACATGACTCCCTTAGGATGACACCTCACTGCCAAAACATGTAGTAGTTGATTTATGTCATAAAGGGTGCATCACAGAATGCAATCGTTGGACGGTATATTGATTATATTGATTAACATTACATCCTTCCTCTTCACATTCTCTGACATCACTTCTAGCAGTTCACACCAAGGTACAACAGATGGCAGGAATTTTATATCATCACACACACAAATACTTTTTACTTTAATTTTTACAAGAATTAAAGTGCAGCTGGCAGGAGCGAGGCTGCGAATAAAAGGGATAGAGAGGGTTTAAAGTAAACAGTGCTACCTGTTGTGATATTTCATCATCTTCCTGAGACCAACAGTCTCCAGTCTCTTCATCAGGATTGCCATATACACTGAAGGCACAAAGAGAAGCACTCTCTGCCTGTGCAGCAACCTCAGCTGCCAAGTTTTCCTCTGATTTGGTGTGGCGAAGAGTGTTCATGATCTTAGGCGGTACTGGCGAGGTGTGAAGATCTTCCACCTCCAAAACCTCTACGTAGATTATGTAAGGAGCCTTTGAAAAGCCAAAATATTACACTCTGATATTATAATCCTTTACCTCAACTTTCTAACACCAGTAACATGTTGCACTAACAACAGCATACTACATATATCACTTAATAAAAAAATGGTCAGACTTCCTACCAGTCTCCCTCATATAATGTATGTAAAAGTGTAACTGTTCTGTCAAGTTGTCTGTTTCCTGTTGTATACCAAAGAAATAACAGAGAACACCCAGTGGTAATGTGAAATTTGTTCCGTACTCTTTCCGCTATGTAAAGGCTGCTATACGCTGTTCAAGAGAGGTACAAGTACTAAAGTACTGCATCATGTAGCAACAGAGAATAAAAATGTGTGTTCAAAATGCGTTCTGAAAATTAAATATTTGGTTTAGAACTCAGAGACAGCAATTACTGATTCATCAACTTCACAACCAAAATAAGACCTATGAAATAAAGCACCAAATATAAAACATGTTTCATTTTTCTCCACAAATTCAGTTAAGAACATTTTTTAAGTCAATAAATACATACTAAGCTACAGATTTGTACAGAAATACATATAGACCTTCATATAGTGTTCATTATCACTGTCTAATTTTAACTAAAACTGGGATTTGTCAAATTTAAGGCAAAACTGATCAACATCAAATTTAACAATAACTGCTCAGTGTTCTCTCAAGCTGTCACATGCTGAGAGACAGAAGAAGACATGATGAAACTAAGAGTCTTTTTGAGACTTTTTGTTGTGATTGTGCAAGAAGAATATAAACAATTTCCTATACAAATAGAAAGGTGGCTGAGCTGTACGGATGCCATAAATATATTATGTTACCTGTCACAGTGACTGAAAACAAGATTTGCATGAAAGAACAGACACATCTTGTTGTGGCTTACCCAGTGCACAGCACACAATCATGAAGACCTTCAACTCCCACATGCTCTAAGTTTTGTATTTACCTCTGAAATACCATACATTACATGCACAGATCATTCATTCTGTGTTGCCCATTATTATTTATAGGAAATAAAAATCAATGTCCCCATCACTGATATTGTGAAGCACATCACTGGTGCAAAGGGAAGTGTTGCAGACTTTATAAAACTCCATATCAAACACCTGTAAATGTTTTACAAATGGTGGCTTTGGTAGTGACATACCTGTCAAAGAGAGGACACAGACTGCAGTGACAATGAATGGGGACAGACGAAAAGGTAGAGGGAATGTCCATGCAAATTTCACTGACTACATCAGTGTAGAAAATCTTTAAATAGTAACAGGTACCCAAGTTACAAAGCAGATGATGATGACGACGTATAAGCTATGAACAAAATGCAAGGGTCTAATACCAAATACACAAAGACTGTCAAACAGAAGGTGACTCACATTTTCTTAAACTATGACATAACATGCCTCATGACCAGTGGAATTAAGATGAAGCAGATGTGCATTAATATTTAAGACAAATACGGTATATATTTAAATTTGTAACTTCAAAGCACAAACAACAACTACATTTCTTCTACTTACAGAGCTATAATTCAATGTTTATTGCAACTCCAAGACATTGTTGCCACTACTAATATCAGCTTCAATGCTCTGCAGTTAAATCCATGATGCAGACTGCGTGATGACAACTTGCTTAATTCAAAGTTTGTATTTTCATGCCATAAAAGTTAAATTGGTACACTTTTACTGCATGTATCTTCTAATACTGACAATTACCTTATCTTTTGAATTGAGTACTGCAGATGCTTGTGGAGGTATTCTCACAATATGATGTGGGATTTCACTGTGTATAGGCAACCACACTCTGGCAGGAAGATTAAGGTTCAATGCGTGAAGTTCCGCAAGAAGATGAGTTGTTTTTGCTTCCTTCGTGGGAATCGAACTCAGTAGCTTACCGATAGATATAAGGGCCTTGATGAATTCTAATTCCGGAGCTAAACGTGGAGCCTAAATTAAGAAGAGCAGTAAGGTCAAAGACTTTCAGTATGACGAGTATCAAATGCTTATACTAGGTCTCAAGTAACAGCCTTTATAACTGCATTTTGAAGTGGGTAATTTGACTTTATAATTAAGTAAATGTTCAAATGTAAATCATATCTTTCCCCAAGTTCTACAGAGGAGTCATGACAATGGTGAAGAGATTAAAGAAAATATCTATGGAATAAAAAAATAAAAAATGAGCAATATAACATAAAGTTGTCCTACGCTTCACTAAACGCTACACCATGAACGCACATATAGAAATGGAGTCATAGCTCCAAGTCTAACCTTGGCACTAGACGCAGAAATGCAGACAGCTTCATGACACAGCTACTTTAATGTCCGGAAAACAGACACTGATAGTCATTCTATTGACAAAGATGGGACCAACACACTGTACCGAAACATCACTCACAAACCAAATGACACTGTGACAACCAGGAAGACACAGATCTCATCCCAAACCACTACTCTGTGATTTTCACGTTCTTTAAATTACTTTCTCACCACACCCATATCATCCACATAGTTTATGGGCATAGAGATTTTTATGCCAACACCAATGGAAATACCAACCAAATTAAAGGCAGTCCTCGGTTTTTAGGCATTTGAATTCTGTACAACCCGCAGTTTCATACATTATAAATTCTCACCACTAATCCAACTTTTGTATACTGAATTTAGACTTTTGTACACAGCTCACAAACTAACATTGTGAGCTATTGCACCGTGGCTCTGTAAAACTGAGTGCCTAACTGTATTTTGTGTCTACTACATACCCAAAAGGTATGTGAGATAACCACAATACAAAGCAAGAAACAACTTCAGAAAACGTATTTGTATTGTTTCTATAATTTAACCCAACCGACAACTCTGATGCTGGTGGGAATGACTGAGTTTTCATAGCTGATTTTGGTGAGGCCACACATTCTTTGCTGCTGGCTATCCTGGCCATTTATTCTTGCAATACAATCTGGTGGAAGAAAGATGACCTACATCATGATGGTGGTGATACATAATTCTCGTGTAGAATGACAACGGCCACTGCACTCTGCAGCAGGTGCATGTAAACGGTTTTAAACCATGTTGTCAAGGTTATTAGGGGCTTTTGAAGAATGAGTTTGTTGGCCATCCCTTATACAACCACCAGAAATGTGAAAAATATTTGCTCACATGATGGTGGGAACATTAACAATTGCCTTTGGTTGAATTCATACATGAATGTACTGTAATTGTTGGTAAAACTGCTTTGTTTATTGCCCATAAATAGAAATTTTTATGTACTTTTAAGCAATGGGAACAGAAACCCCCTTCATAACATGAGTCATCTTCTTAACTTTTGAACATTTCAACTTTCGGACACAGTTTTAAGAATGAATTTTGCATGAAAGTCAGGGTCTGCCAGTAATGCAATTAACCTTCAGCATCCCAAAAACAGAGAATTTAAATCTCCAGGTCTGACAGGTTGGTGACCTTATTTTAATCTGTAACAGTAACAGTGTACTATTCATGAACAGGAGATTTTAAATCCCCCAGTACTAGAGAGCTGGAGATCATATCTCAACTAAGGTAATGGTATTAGTACTGAAGAAAATGCACTGCCAGGCCAGCTGAACTGCACACACACATGACCCACACAGGGTGAGCCAAAAAAGTAATACCAATAAAAGACTGACTAAATATGTACATTGTACCATATATGTGGAATATCTGTTACAAGAACTACAACTGCTATGAAGACTCACATTGCAAGTGCAATCTGTTCGCTTCCCTCGAAGGTCATTCACTACACCCTGACATGTATCAAAACATGTGCAACCATTATCAAATGCTCTTCCAGACCCCAAGTCTCCCAGGCATATCTTGCTGCTGTTCCCTATAAACAGCAAATGCATACACTGTTAACCTTTAACACAAAGGATTTATGATTGTCTCGTGGGTTACTTTCATCTTCAGGATCAAGAAGTCTCACAATTCTTAAGATTGGTAATTTGCATTTGCTCAGTACAAGATTTGTTCCCACTTTCCTTTCCACAGCTCTGAGTGGTCATCCTGGCCACCTTCCTACCTTGTCAACACACTTCCTCCTCCCAGTCACTTCAGTATTCACCATAACCTAATTCAGTAACCCATGAGATCAAGGCAGCATGCTCCTTCAAAACAATGGAAACAACTTATTACCTACACAGCATTAAGAACCTAGAAGTTTGTCACTTAAGCAACACACATGCTGAAATCCTGAAAACATAATACAGCATTTAAATCTCACATCAGTAACATACAACACACATACACACACTTACTAATCAACCAACAAATTCCTCAGAGTACAGTTCTGCTTCAAGAACTAGCAGCTTCTCGGCAAGTCAAGAAATTCCGTAATTTTATGAAACCCAACAGTTCATTACAATCTTTACTAAAGCCTGACTGTCCTAACCTAGATCAATCCAGTCCACACCCTCCCAGCCTCCCAGTCTATTTCTTCACTTTGTACTGAATGTTTCTACAATGTTCTAAAAAAAGGTAAAGTGATCCCGTTACAAGCCCGGTGTGGCCCAGAGGGTGGGTAGAGGTATAGCTCTACTCGTCCATGACTGCGGCACTAGAAGGGGGTGAGTGGTCAGCAGCACGCCCCAGCCGCACTTTACCTCCGAGATAGACTCGGTACCCATTGTACAGGAGACTAGATGGGCCCCAGGGCTGGTCTTGATGAGCGAAAAATCCCGTCCCCACCAGGATTCGATCCCAGACCGCCCAGCCCGTAGTCAGTCACTATACTGACTGAGCTACCCGGCCCACATCTACAATGTTCTATAACTGCAAAATTACATAACAAAAGCATGTAAACATGTACACATACACAACTCAACAGCAGGTTACCTGAAGGCAACATTCTCCTATGCCCAGGGTACAGCCCTGTTGCATCAGACCGAGAACGCTGGTGAGTTTTCTTGTTTGGTGAGGTAACAGGAGTAGCTGGTGGAAGAGGAGGAGGAGGTGGAGGTGGAGGAGGTGGTGGAGGACTAACAGGAATAGTTGGTGAAGCCAGTTCTCTCATCTTTGAATAATCAGGTGCAGGGCCACCAGTGCTAACTCTTGAACGACGAGCCAAGACAGCATCCATCTCCTTGGGCCGCAGTTCATCCGATAAGATAAGGTTTTTCAGTTTGGTCCCATGGGATTTCTTCTTGGAAGGAAGATGAGCATCTGAACTATATGCATCAAGAAGCCATGCACACTTCAGTGAGAAGTCTGCTGACTTCCTGCATCTGAGGGCCAAAAAAAGAAATGATGTAACTGTTTGTAGATATAACTCTGTTGTAACTCAACAAAGAGAAGAAACATTAACCTCTGCTATCATGGGCATAAAAACTGCTCACTTCATAAATGTTACTCTGCTGGAAACACTATTCCAAACCGCCCACATATAGCAAAAAAACTGACACTGACAAAAGTCTATGCTTTTCAGCTTACCACTGCCACGTAAGTGTCACTATTTCATTGAATGGTGTCTACACCTAGCTTTTGTTTATAACCTTCACATATAAAAGAACAGAATAAAATAATGTAATAACTAACTGTCATATTATAAAAAACAAAACTGAAGGTGTTAGAGTTGACCATTAGCTTTACATTTCTGTCTACAATTCTTTATGACCTACTACAAATACATGAAGAATGAACATCATCTTAGTCTTGGCCTTCAATCTTATAACTGACTTCAGACTGATTCTGATCAACAGACTTATCACATTTGTAAGCAAATTTTATCTAAAACATTCAACATACTACACAAATTCATCTATTCATATAAATAAAAAAAGGCAGCTCTGCCCCCAAAAATGAAATGTGACAAGGATAGGGTACACTTAATAACAAATGCCATTGCAAAATTTCAAAACTTTATCTTCTGCTGATATATACCTAGGAAAGAGCAAAAATGTGTCCATACTCTCAAGATCTTACATCTTACCACTTTGTGGCTACCTATGTTTCAAATGTGCCTATTACAAAAACTTGATCTTTTGTTTAAACAACACAACCTTAACTGTCTGGGTATAATTATGGGGTGTGGCATCCCTGTTGAGTATTAAATCACAATGTACATAGTGAGTGTGAAGCAGTCTAAAAAAAACTATACTCATGGTATTATTACTAGCCATAACCAAAAATCTGTAAGATTAATGAATGTTATGGTGTTCGAGATCTCGACATCAAGCTGATTAAATATGCATCTTGTATTAGTTTATCTAATCATCTACTTGATGATGGCCACCATGATGGCCGAAACATGTAGTTGCTGATAGCTACCTACCACCCCTAGCTATACATAACAAATACAGATGTGTTTAGACTGCTTCACACTCACTTTGTACATTGTCTGGGCATAAAATGTCTGTCATTAAGCAGCAGTAGAAGCAAATAAACATTACTCAATAGAAAGTATTGCATTAACCCAGTTTCCAGTCACTGGTTGATCTCTCACCTGTGGACAATATATGGATGAATAACTTCAGCTACATCATGCATCTGAATATACATGCTGACAAGCTGTGGTAGATAGAAATCTACTTCATGGTCAGCAAAACTGAACATTTTATTCCCTAGGGTGGAGAAAAAAAGTGGTATTAACAGATTACAATACAGTTTACAGGATCATTCACTGAAACTCATATCTTAATATGTCAAAATGCAATAAATAATTACACACACATACACAATCTTACCTATATAACTCTGAACACCAGGTTCCTTTGAATTGAATAAATAGGTAATAGCCATTGACATATCAAACATTTTGCTTTCAAAAAGTCTCAAAAGAAACCCTTTTGCTCCCTTAATCTGTGTTGTATCTCTTCCAGATTTTTTTGCATCAGAGCTCCCACCACAGCAGAGGGTTAGAGAGGAAGGAGATAATAATATAGGAAATGACTGACTTTCTGTTGCTGGTATGGAAGCACTTGAATTTTCACCACTCATTTCACTGCACTTAAAAGCACAATTTTCGTCATTTGTCTCTCTAACATCAACTGCAAGTTGTGTAACTTCAACTGTTGGTGTTACAGGGATAAAATCTACATCCACAGTATGAGGATTCACTTCATGATGTTCAGTGCAGATCTCAACAGAGTCAGGACAGTCAACACACAAGTTGTTTCTATGATCTAAATGAGAGAGTTGCTCGTGACTTGATTTATGCGTTTGTAAGTCCAAGCTCTCATGACTGTGATCTATACCAGTTAACTGCTCCACACTTGACTCACGGGTAGCAGTATTTGCATCACTACCAGACCCACTATCAGAACCACACAAAATTCCAGAGTCATCTGAACCCAAGCTGGTGATCTCCTCACGGTCTCGTCCCTTCCCTACAGGTGGGCCACCTGTCTTATTCTTGGTACATTCTCCTCCAGCAGCTGCTTTGGCTGACCCTGGTATTCGTTCTGCGGGTTCACATTCTGGACTTGGTGTAATGTCCACTTCAGGGATTCGTTGCAAAGCTGAGTCTAGGCTTCGGTTACGGTGGTGCATTGTTAATGTTGTTACAGTTGTGACTTGTGACACTGGAGGCAGCAGAATGCCCATTGATCTGCGTACAAGGATATCAAAAATTACAATTTCAAATTTTTTCCTTAATGTAAGCACTTTCATATTTTCTACTCACAGTGACCAAGAAATACTGTCAAATATTTGCTGCATTAAACAAAATTAATTAATGGTAGTGCAGAAAAGGCAACCTGATACTGCAGATTTAAAAGGATTAGGAGAAAGTAAATTGATATAAGATAAAAACATAATGAGTATCTGTACAAATAGGAAAAAATATGCATATCCAGGAAATGAATGAGGAAAAAATAACAGAATATTGCAACAGATATTTTGAAAATATTATGTGACATGTACAATCTGCTAGCAATGAAGAATTTAAAACAACTGATACCATAAACTTGTTTCACTGTAGAAATGATGGGGCCACAGATTTACAGGAAATGCATACATGAATACAGAAAACTGCAACTTCAGCAAGATAATCAAATACTCATAGCATTCAAATTGTAAGTTGCAAGATGTGTGGTTTTCACAGTTTTACATATTCAGAATGTGTTCTTCTGTATCTTCTATAAATAAACATAACATTTAGGAAAAATGAAATAACATGTCTGAGAATCACAATATAAGATTGCATTACAGATATGAATTCCTACAAGATTTTGAGTCTTGTAAACATCTTCCATGGGCCTGCCATATAGACACATCAAATTTTAATGTAATTCATAAACTACAATGAGTAAAAAATGAAAGTTCATAAGGTTAGGCATGTTTCATTTTCTGTAACTGTAAGAACATCTGAGCAAAATTCTAATCATGGCACTGTCAGAGATGGGAACTAGTGCTGTAGCAGTGCAAATATTATGCAGCAATATGTAAGGACTAATGACACACCAGCACATCCATTAAACAATTAATTATCTCAGTTTCCAGTAGACATAAATCAATAAGGTAACTGTAAAGTATAAAAACAGATGCAAAAATATGAGGAAAAATCCACATTTGGTTCTGACCTAAAATCAAGACTCAGATTACGCTGATGGTTGCTGAGTCGTGTGCGGACATGTAAAGCTGGGTTGGTACGTCCATGCACAGTAGGTACATTGTTTTGACAAGCTGCTAGCTTCTGTCGTTTGATGAATGCTGTATCTGGTCGCTTATCTGCGAGAAGGTTGTTTCCTCCCGCATTTCTCCCTAGTGGTGGTACAGAAGCAACTTCGCTCATAATGCTAGTACTAGGCGTCAAGCCCGGTCATCTACCACTCATGGTTTTCTGACCAGTTGTGTTTACTACAATGCTCACCCTGTGTGGAAAACAAAAAGAAAATTAATGTGAAAATGTGGTAACATAATGTAGCACAAATCTTCTTCAGAACTTAACAGTCACTCAGCTATGCAACAAATCCCTGTATTTCAAGGCGCACTATGATTTATTATTGTACAAGCAAAAGCCTACCACTAGTCCCTGTACTGAGCCAGATGCATCTGGTCACACAACATATCGTGTCTCTTTAAAATCTGTTGTAGTATCATTATCCTATTTACCCCAAAGTTTCCAAAACGGGCTGCTCTCTTTGCACTTCCTGACCAACGCTTTGTATATATTTCTCATCTCTCCCATGCTTTAACCATCCCATCCTTTTAGCACCCCAACAATACAGGAAGCTAATGAGGCAATTTTACCCAACCTCCTGTTACTTCCACCATCTTACGCCCAAATAATCTGCTTTGAGCCCTCTGTCCTAAACACCCTCACTCTACATTAATCCACAATGTTGGAAGCAAAACTTTGTACATATTTTAATTTAATACACATAATTACTGTTTTGTATATCAGAAGATTTTCCTTTTGTTTACTTCCAGACCATCCTCTACACTCCCACCTAACAGAAGTTCTGCTTTTCTTCTTCATGGTTTTAAAATCTTGACCAATGAAATTACAATATTTAGCACAGAAAAGGACCTGGCATGCCCATTCAGGCTCTAGTTATCTTGTGCCTTTTTATTATGTATTTTATACAGCTATGTGCCAAAGCAAATGTAATAAAGCATTACTTGTTTTCAGTTCATTCTGTACAGAAAGTGCTTCTGAGGCCGTTCAGTAACAGCTCATCGGCTTCTGAAGCAACATATCGCTTAGCTTATATCAGCTTCAGAAGCCACGTATCACAATTCATATCTGCTTAGGAGGCCACAAATCACCAGCTCATATCAGCTTCAGAAGCCACAAATCACCAGCTCATAGCTTCAAAACCCACACATCACCAGCTCGTATCAGCTTCAGAAGTGTCACATCGCCAGCTCATATCAGCTTCAAAGGCTTAGACCTGCTTCTGAACACATGCATCAGCACCTCTGACCAGATTCAGAAGCCCCAAGACTAGCATATATCAGTCTCAGAGGCCACGTATCACCAGCTTGTATCAGCTTCAGAGTTTATGTATCTATCAATGTACAACTATACACATTCAATATATGGCTCAAATCTGATCTGCACATGAAGGCATTTTAAGGTGCAGAATAACTAGTTAAAAAAGGTCTAAACTCAAAAAATAAAGTCCAAAGTTGTTCCTTCCCATTGCCATTGCCTTATGACCAGCATACTTCTAATGCAACTAATAAAAAACACGATTTTAATATGTTTTGTTGAAATCTTAATATGCTAACAAAGGTTGGTCTGAACATGTCTGAAAAATGTTATTATAATAATGTACAATAATTCTCTCCTAAGTCACAAGGTTTTACGTTAATAACTAGTGGATGTCTCAATCGATTATGCTCCCCCACTCCACAACCCACTAAATGCAGAACAGCTGATAGGTTGCTGACCTATGGAGTTGTTAAGTTAAGCAAATAATACTGAGACAATGGGTGTTATGTTTACAGCCAATTAGAAAATTAAGTGTTCAACACTTGACAGTTATGCAGAATCCTGTCAAGTATTATTATTTTATAAAATAACAGCTAATAAAGGAACAGAACACTAACTATAATAAAATCTTCTAGGGCAACCGATTGTATCAATTTGGACCACAGGTCAATTTTCAGAGATGTTCTCTGACTGCATCACCATTAAATAATCATTCCCTCAGGGAAGCAAAGAAGGTCCCGAAAACATTGTACTTCTGTTCCAAACTGACACAGCTAGCCCACTATTATGTAAGAGTAAATGAACAAGGCCCGTGAGGAGTTGCTAGTCTTCTATCGGGTGCCTCCCCGGATGGCGGATAGGGGAATGCTCACCAGATATGGCGGGTACCGGGGAAATAAAATACCCGGGGCAGACCAAAACTAGCACTGCCGCCTTGCAGTTCGATACTGGCATATCAAGGGCTAGAGAAAGAAAACCTTGATCAAAAATCACCTGGTCCTCCAGGTTGGGGATTGATGCAGCGGGCCAGCCCCCTGCTCATCGACAAAAAAGAAAATTGCTAAAAAGCCCATTGGAAATACTCTGGATAGATGCAACCTACGATGACATAAGCTACGTAAGAGGACTATACGATTAGGCACACTGAATGTACAAGGAATAAGAAATAAGACAGGAGAAATTATAAAGGGTTTGGAAGAATTAAAACAAGACATTACAATATTAACAGAAACAAAGAAAAAAGGAAATGGAGTAGAAATACTAGAACCTTACTTACACTTTTAGAGTGGAATTCCAAAAGAGAAAAGAGCAAAGAAAGGAGTATCTATTTTAGTTAAAAAGAGATACAAGAGATATATTACGACTTGGGAGGCAGTAAATGAAAATATGATAAAGTTACACATGAATTTATTTGGGAAGAAATTACGCATTTTAGGAATTTATGCAATAAGTGATGATGAAAATGCTGTAGCAAAAGAAGATTTTTTGGGGAAATTAAATGAAGTAATAGTTTAAATAGGAAACTCTCGGGAAATTTTAATTGCAGGAGATTTTAATAGTAGAACAGGGAAAAAAATTAATGATTTGGTAGTGGGTCCATTTGGAGAAGAAGTAAT
>Ga0123355_10002337_pt1 | contig 26800 bp, 20 predicted proteins | sample TergutEmb28metaG_3_FD_89872 | JGI IMG/M metagenome (GOLD analysis project Ga0123355, IMG submission 89872) | Embiratermes neotenicus P1 segment gut microbial communities from Petit-Saut dam, French Guiana - Emb289 P1 | ecosystem: Host-associated > Arthropoda: Insects > Digestive system > Gut ... | reverse complement strand
GGTCCGCCACCGATAATTGCAACGCTTTTTCCGGTAGATTTATCTGGCTTGTTGACATATGTTGCGCCAAGATTTTGATCTGCGGCAAATCGCTTAAGTGCGGCTATAGCTATAGGCTCTTCAACCATTTCTCTGCGACAAGCATCTTCACATGGATGAGGACAAACCCGTCCTATTGATGATGGCAATGGTATTTTTTCCATTATGAGCTTATGCGCTTCTTCATTTTTGCCATCTGCTATGAGATTGACATATCCCTGACAGTCAGTATTTGCAGGGCATGCAAGGGTACAAGGAGCAAGACAATCCCCTGTGTGATCACTCAGAAGTAAATCCAACGCAGATTGACGGCATTTGAGTACACGTGGAGTATTTGTATGCACAACCATACCATCAGCAGCAAGGGTTGAGCATGCTCTGAACAATTTGTTTGAACCTTCAATTTCGACTACACATATTCCGCAAGCACCGTATATTTCAAGGCGCTCATCGTGGCATAGTGTAGGTATATCAATATTGGCTAATTGCGCAACTTCGACGATTGTTTGTCCTTTTTGTCCGATAACTTCGAGACCGTTTATGTTTAATTTAATTTCACTCATATTCCTCACCTCCCTAATCTACAATGACTGCGTTGAACTTACAGACATCAACGCATTTGTGGCATTTAATACATTTTTCGATGTCGATAGTATGTGGCTTTTTAACATCGCCTGCTATGGCATCATTTGGACATGCTCTTTTGCATAATGTACATCCGATACATTTTTCAGCATCAACGCTGTATGTGATGAGAGCTTTACACTGATGTGCAGTACATTTTTTGTTGTAAATATGATCTTCATACTCATGGCGGAAATATCGAATAGTGGTTTGAACAGGATTTGGTGCGGTTTGTCCAAGCTGGCATAGAGAGCCTTCCTTCACTTGCTCGGCAAGCTCGCTTAGAAGCTCGATATCGCCATCGCGACCATCGCCTGCACAGATGCGTTCTAGAATTTCCAATAATCGCAGATTACCAACCCTGCAATGAGTGCACTTTCCGCAACTTTCTTTACGTGTGAAGTCCAAGAAAAATCTTGCGATATCAACCATACAGGTGGTTTCGTCCATGACGACCATTCCGCCCGAACCCATGATGGCACCAGTTTCGGCCAGAGTTTTGTAATCTATCATCGTATCTGCAATCTCTGCAGGTATACAACCGCCTGATGGACCGCCCATTTGTACGGCTTTGAATGGCACGTCATTCTTAATACCGCCACCAACACCAAAGACTACATTGTGAATGGATTCGCCCATAGGTATTTCTACAAGACCGCCTTTATTGATTTTGCCTGTTAGTGCAAAAACCTTTGTGCCTTTCGAATTTTCAGTACCCATGTTACTAAAAGCTTCGCCACCATTGCGAATAATCCATGGCACGTTGGCATAGGTTTCAACATTATTTATATTACTTGGTTTTTGCCAAAAACCTTTTTGTGCCGGGAATGGTGGCTTGAGTCGAGGCATACCGCGTTCACCCTCAAGTGACGCGATGAGAGCAGTTTCTTCACCACAAACAAAAGCACCTGCGCCGGCTTTTATGCGTATGTCAAAACTATAATCGCTACCAAAAATATTTTTGCCTAGCATACCATTTTCGCGAGCTTGTTCAAGTGCTTTTTCTAATCTTATTATTGCCAGTGGATATTCTGCGCGGACGTAGACAATGCCTTCATCAGAGCCGATAGCATATGCGCCGATAAGCATGCCTTCAATCACAGCATGAGGGTCACCCTCGATTATTGCACGATCCATAAATGCGCCGGGATCGCCTTCGTCGGCATTACAAATCATATATTTTTTATCGCCTTCAGATGCGCGAGCGGCATTCCATTTGAACCATGTGGGGAAGCCTGCACCACCACGTCCACCGATGCCCGAGATTTTCATTTCTTCAATGACCTCTTCAGGTGTAAGGGACTTAATACATTTTTCTGCTGCCTTGTATCCATCACGAGCAACATATTCATCAATATGCTCAGGGTTGATGATGCCGCAGTTAGCAAGTGCGATTCTGGGTTGAGTAGCCAGAACGTCTAAGTCTTCTTGTAAAATTTCATATTTGCTTGCGTGGTTTTCAAGACCTTGAATCGATTTCACTATTTCATTAACAGCATTTGTGCCCACATTTACATATGTAGTACATTTACCATTATCATCAATGACGTTTGCAATCGGCTCGATATAGCACATGCCTATACAGCCTGTTGTTACTATGTCACAATTGATGTTATTAGCCTTAATATTTTCTTCAAATTGTGCGGAAATTTCTCCTGCGCCTGCGGCTATACCGCAACTACCCTTACCAACAGTTATTTTCATTCGGCGTTCTCCTCTATTTCTTTAAGGATTTCAACACATTTATCTTTTGTCAAATGACCGTATGTCGTACTGCCAATCATCATTGCCGGAGCAAGACTGCAACATCCGATACATGCGACGTTGTTGTATGTGAATAAGCCGTCAGGAGTTATTTCACCTTCTTCGACTTTCAAGTGGTCGCGGATTGCATGCTCGATATCAGCCGAGCCATTTACATGGCATGCTGTGCCTTGACAGAGTAAAATAAGGTTTTTTCCGACGGGATTCATCCTGAACTGGGTATAGAATGTTACGACTCCAATGACCTTTGCAAGAGGTATTTCTGCTTTACATGAAATATATTCAATTAGGTCGATTGGCAAGTAGCCATACAGGTCTTGCGCTTTTTGAAGGATTGGAATGAGTGCGCCGTCATCACCCGCATACTTTTCGAGAAAAGGATCGAAAAGTGTAATGTCAATTGATGGGTCGGCAAATTTACGAGGAGTGCATTTGGATTGTGATTTGCATTGACAATTCATAGTTAACTCTCGCTTTCAATTTACTTCTAGGAGCGCTGGATAAAAATCCAACGCTCCTAGTATATCAAAAAATATGTGCGTATATCAAGGCTTCTGGACAAATTTCGATGTCGATGTTAAAATAATTTAATAGAAATGATGTCTTTGTTTAGTCATGAAAGGGAGAGAAATGGCGTTTTTAAAAGGGAAATTTATTTATTTATTACCATTTGCAGTTGTTGTAGTGATCATACTTGTCGTCGTTTTTGTTCCTTTTCAAGATGACAGAAGTGAATTTTTTGATGATAGATATAGTATGACAAATGGCGACGAGCTGATTGAAATTGATAGTGGCTTGGGTGATGAATATTATGAGATTAATGATGAACAATTGGAGTTTGTGGAATATATAACTATTGGTGAACGGGAAATTAGCACCTCAACGTTTGTGCTTACATTAATGGATGATGAGGTAACAGAAGAAAACCTTCATGCGTTGAGGCATATGGTAAATTTACAAAGATTAACGCTTTTCAACAATTTTGACAGTTGGGAAGTAGATTTATCTCCGGTGGTTAATATTCAAACATTGAGAGGCTTTGAGCTGCGCGGATTTGAGGCAACAGATATTTCAGTACTTTCGGAATTGACTGACCTGGAAGATTTGCTGCTGGATGACACGACGATTGAAGATCTTTCAATACTTCACGAATTTCCATCTTTAACTAGCTTGAGCATAAGGCAAATTCCAATTGATGACATCACTCCGCTTAGTAAATTATTGAATTTAACGACCTTGAATTTATCGAGCAATCAAATAAGTGATATTACTCCACTTAGTACACTTACAGGGTTGGAGCAATTAAGTATGAGTTGGAATCAAGTAAAGGATATTACTCCATTGAGGGAACTCACAAGCTTAAGGAGGTTGACCTTGCGAGATGGTCAAGTGAACGACATATCGGCGCTGGGAGATCTTGTGAGTTTAGAATATTTGGATCTGCGAGATAACCATATAAGCGATATTACGGCTCTTGGCACACTTACGGGCTTAAGGGGTTTGATTTTGGGTGATAATCATATAACAGATATTACCACGGTTAGCGAGCTTGTAGGTTTAAGAAACCTCGATTTGCAAAATAACAATATATCATATATTGTTCCAATGAGCGGACTAAGTAATTTAAGGAATTTGGACTTATCGAACAACCAAATAAGTGATATTACTCTGCTTAGTGAACTTGTGGATCTAGACCTAAGAAGCTTGTTGCTATCAAACAATCACATCAGTGACATTACTCCGCTTTCGGAACTTACAAGTTTGACTGGATTGTGGCTATCCGACAACCACATAAGTGACATAGCCTCGTTAAACGAGCTTGTAAATTTAGAATTTATTTATTTTGCAAACAATCAAATTAGCGATATTTCAATACTTGCTGAATTCTCTGAGTTGACTTGGGTAGATACAAGGGGCAATCTAGTAACTGACTGGTCGCCTGTCAATCACGTTGAAAATGTCCACGGGCGACCATGATGATAGAATGCAAAAAGAGCTACAAAGGAATCATGCTCTAAGCATACAATGTAATCCAAAAGGTGCTACCCTTACCTGGATTGGTTGTGACACCATATGATCCTTTGTGCATCTCTATGATTTTTTTTACGATTGAAAGCCCAAGTCCTGTGCCGGTAACAGCTCTTCTATGGGCTGTTTTGCTTTTGTAATATCTATCCCATATGAAAGGTAAATCATCGTCTGATATACCGTTGCCGTAATCTGTAACAGAAATTGTCACTGCATTTTCAAGGGTAGTCAATTCTACAATTACTTTTTGATCCGCACCCGCGTGATTTATTGCATTTACTAACAAGTTGTAAAATGCACTGTTTATTTTTGCTTCATCTGCCTCGACAAATATATCTTCCCCGTGAGTAAATTCGACGGTATAGCCCTGACTTGATAGCAATTCGCGCATTAACTCAACAGTTTCGTCGATGTTTTTTGTGAGATTAAAGCGAGTTTTATTAAGCTGCTCCATGCCTGCTTCTAACTTCGATATTTCAAGTACATCATTAACCAAGCCTGATAAACGCTTGGTTTCTTCCATTATTGTCTCGGCTTGTTCCGGTGTGATGTCTTCAGGGAAATCACGCATCATTTCTGCATATGAGTATATAAGTGAAAGGGGAGTGCGCAGGTCATGTGACACATTGGCCAGAAGCTCACGGCGCAGTGTTTCTGCTCGTCCTAGCTCGATGGCGGTAGTATTTAGTGTTTCAGACAGTCCTGCGATTTCGTAAAATCCTTTGCCATTAAACCTAGTATCATATTGACCTTTTGCCAAGTTCATTGCAGAATCGTTAATATCCTCGATTGGCTTTGAAACCCGTCGAGCAATAATAATGGCGAGTATTGCAGATAGAATAATCATAACGCCTGAGATTACGAATAATTGATATCGTAAAGCAGTGGTCGTTGCGTGGACGGGGGAGATGACAGCATTGACGATTATAGCTCTCTCGTCAATTATGCGGACATAGAGTAATGATTCAGTTTGAGATTGGCTACTCTGATTCCGACCTCGGGAGTTTCTACCACCGGACTGATGCTGTGAATCTCCTCTGCGTTCCCTAGATTGCGCTTGTGTGGTGGTGAATCTGTAGTATTCGCCCGCATTTCTAGTTGCAGATGTGATTAATCGAATGTTGGCTGAAGAGTTTTGGGTACTTTGCCGACTGCCTTGTCGGTCACCATTCAATAAGCTGTTTCCTTGCATATCTACAATATCAGCGACGAAGTCACCATCGACAGAAAGTTCATCGACAATTTCGTTTATATCTTCGTCATCGATATGATAAACGATAGTTGAGACATCGTTTCGGACTTCTGATATACGAAAATATCGATAAAAATCATTAAGGAAGACAATTTGCGACAGCCATAGAAACACTAGCAACAATATGCAAAAGCCAAGTAAAAAACCAAATATTCTCCATTTTAGCTTTATTTTTGCAAACATTATAATTGTTCCTCTCGTTTCATCATTTGTGGGCTTGATCAGCAATTTACCACAATGATAGTTTGTTCCTCGTGAGATTGCAGAGTGGAGTATTCTTAATCCTCAAGTCTATACCCCAAACCGCGTATGGTTTTTATTATATCGCCATATCTTCCAAGTGCTTTTCTTAAAAGTTTAATATGTGTATCTAAAGTTCTATCATCTCCGTAGTAATCAAAGCCCCAGACCTCTGTTAATATTTGTTCCCTTGAAAGAGCTATGTTTTTATTACGAATTAGAAAGAATAGAATGTCGTATAATTTTGGCGACAAATCGATATCTTTGCCATCGATTGAAACCTTATGTGCCGTGATGTCTGCAATAAAATCATCTTTTTTAAAAACAACATGAGCAACTGCTCCTGCAGATTTACCGGTTCGTCTCAGGATTGCAGATATTCGCAACATCATTTCTTTTGACGAAAAAGGCTTGACAACATAATCGTCAACGCCTAGCTCAAACGCAAGAATTTTATCGTACTCTTCACCTTTTGCAGAGAGCATTATGACCGGGACATTAGAGAATTTGCGGATTTCTCGCACCGCAGAAAAACCATCCATTTCCGGCATCATTATATCCATTATGATAACATCTATGGATTGGTTTTTGCATATGTCAACAGCCTGTGTGCCGTTGCTTGCTTCAAATACACTATAGCCTTCGAATTCAGCGTATTTTAAGAGAACAGCGCGCAGTCCTGCTTCATCATCACATATGAGTATATTTGGCATTTGCACTCTCCTTCCCAATGCATTTCAGCTTTTACAAAATATTATACACATTGTACCACAATATCATTGCGACGGCACACGAAAAATACCGTCGCAATGATATATTACTGCTGCTATTGTCGCTTATTCATTTGTATCGTCATCATCGTAGTCGCTATCTGATGCGTCATTGTCATAGTCTTCGACTTCAGGCTCGTCATCTGAGTTGTCGCCATTTACTCTATTGCTACGCTCCACTCTGTCGTTATCAGAATCTTCACGTGTGCGGTTTCCGCGTTCACAATCCTCATCGCCACACCATCCGCGTGTACGATTGCTACGACTACTGCGTCCACCACGGAAGTCGCCTGCTTCGATTGCGGCCAGTCTTTCTTCATATTCTTCTTGTGTGATTTCATCGTCTGCGAGTTTTTGCGCTAAACGTTCACGAGCGTTTTCAGCACGTTCTGCGATTTGCTCCTCTGTAAGCTCCACGCGCGAACGACCTGCACGATTTCCACGTTCGCAGTCTTCTTCACCGCAACCTCTGCTTGTGCGCTCTGAGCGTTCGCTTCGTTCTTCACTGCGCTGTGTGTATGAGGTAGCCATTGCGCGACCGCCTCTACTACCACCTCTGCCGGATGAACCGAGGTTTGTAAGTACAAGTGCTGTTGATAGTCCTGCGATTACCAGGACAGCCACAGAAGTGGTGATAACCATTTTTAAATTTCTCTTTATAAAGCCTGGGATTTTAGACATAGTATTAAATAGCTCCTTAAAATAATATTAGTATAGTTTGGTTAACCGAATAAGCTATATACTACACCCTTTTTCTGAATTCTGTGTGAACATTATCTGAAAGTCGGATGAAAAAGAGGTTTTGCCTCATTTTGGGGCAAAACCTCTTTTGGGAACTGTAATGTTGAAGATGCGGATGTTTTAGTGAAAGTGTTCAAAATGAACACTTTCGCTTTGGAAGGTTTAAGTGACGGAAAAAGATGGCGTTAGAGTATGCAATTATCGGCGAGACCACTAGCCAGTGGTGGGTGGAGTGAGGATTCTATTTGCACTCCGCCATTGACTTGGGGGAACATTCATAGATGCGCGAAAAGCACGTGAGAAACTATAAATATCAGAATATCCGACCATGTTGCTGATTTTACTAATAGGATGGTTAGTGGTTTGCAGCAATTCGCAAGCCTTGTTAATGCGATATCGCACTAGAAACTCTTTTAAGCTCAGCCCTTTGGCAACCTTAAAAATTTTGCCCATATAACTGCGGTCTAAGCGACAGTGGATGGCAATATCTTGAACTGTCATATCTCGATTACTATAATTACCTTCGATAAAATAAATCGCTTCCTGCACGTAGAAATCTCGCAGACTTACACTCGAAACCTCTTTTCTGAGATCGGATGAAGCAATTAATGCGCTAAGTAATAAATAAAGGTAACCGATTAATTCAAGAGGCTGATTTTCAGAATATTCCAGTATGTTCAAAAAAGCATTTTTCATTTTTTCTTGCTCTATTTTGTCATTTGACGTATAGATAGGATTGGTCGCAGAGAAGCCGGCAGACAGCATAAGCTCACTTGCCTTAAAGCCATCAAATTCAACCCAGGAGTAGTGCCAGGGATCATTTTGGTCCGCACAATACAAATATTCCTGCCCCGGCCATATGAGAAATCCCTGACCTGCCAAGAGATGAAACTCCGCATTATCTGTATACACTATGCCCTTACCTTTCCATATGTAGTGGAAAAGATAGTGATTTCGTATAGCGGGACCAAATGAATGCAAAGGTCTGCACTCCTCTGTGCCTAATTGGTAAACAGTTAGGTCAATAGAGTGCAAATTTGAAACAATATACGATTTCATTATACGCATCTTCTCATCTTTCATGATGCGACGCCCTTCAAAATATAAATGAGTTTGAGTCTGTCATAAAAGGGAAACTCGATTATCCACACTTTAACATACTGCTGCATAAACTGCAATAATAGAATAATGTCTAAATTTGACACATATAAGTCTATAAAAATGACATGTATAGAAATAAAAATATTTTCGAAAATGCAAAACAAAAAATGGAAAACATGTTATTTAACAAAATGCTATATTATTTGCGAATATTAATGTAAAACCATAATTTGATATATTTATCACACATGAAGGCATTTATTTTCATTCTTAAAACGACTATATTATATTCACAGGCATTTGTGGTGCGGATTATTATTTAATGTACAAATTGCACAACGAATTAGGCATTATACACAGATGTATGAATTTTAAGGAGGAAAACAACAATGGAAAAAACGCGACTACCAAAACAGGTTCTCTCGATGGTGTTGATTTTGCTTATGTTCTTGGCAATTCCATTAGAGGTGAATGCTCAGGCAAATTTATTGCAGCAGGACTATCCGGAATCTCCTGAATATCAGGAGATTCGTGATGATGCAGTTTTACAGACTGAAGTACCGGAGGTATCAGAAACTACATTAAGCGGTAATTCAGAAAATATCGGTACTGACCACAGACCAATTAACCTTACTGAGTTGGGTACCCTAGATTGGCTGCACATAGCGGATCCACACCATAACACAAACCCATCTGCACGCCCGTACAGAAGGATGGAAGGTGCACTGCATATCGACAATTATGCGTATACCAGTACTCTTCGTCCGGCAAACTGGTATTCCGGAGCAACTGTAGGGTTTCCTGCCACATATACTAATGCCGAAGGAGGTCATAATGCAACTGACCTTAGATTTGGGCGTGTGTCAAATGGAGTAGGCTCAACATTTAGTTTTGAAGTACCTTCAGTAGATGGTGAAGAAAGAGAAGTGACTATCTATCTAAGTGCCTGGGCTGCAATACTGGATATTACAGCAGAATTAAACGAGGAAGAAGAAACTGTAAGGTTTAGTGGAGCCCAAGGACCGTCATTGAGTGGAATTATAAGCTTTACATTCAGTGGTGAGGGAACATTATATATCACAGGAACTCTTGTAGAAGCAGTTGGCGCCACAAACCAATGGGAAAACTTCCGCATGACTGCAATCACACTTAGCAGAGCGCCTTATGTGCCACAAGGTCCTGAGACGGAATTAGAAGGCGGCGGTGATTATTTAGACGGATCAATAAGCATTGTATCCGACACCATGAACATAAATCTCACAGCCCTGGGAACTCATGACTGGAGGCATATGTCAGGGGATACATTTGCACAAGATGCGGTAATGGCAGATGGAAATGCAATTTCAGGGTATCTTGAGGTTGGAGAGCCGACTCGTGTAGCAAATACTGCCTTTATTGCCTCTGCAACCAATGCAGAAGACGTGGGCAGTTTTAACAACGTAAACTCCGGGCGTAGACATGGTTATGGATCCATATTTGGCTTTTCAGCGGCGGCAGCTCAAGATGTTGAGCGCGAAGTAGCCATATATGTAAGTGCACAGTATGCTTTACTTGAAGTCACTGCGGAATTTGATGGAGGCGAAGTAAAGGCTATCAGGCTAAATGCCGGTTCTGCACCGGTTAGTGCAATCATGCGCTTTAAGTATACCGGAAACACGAATGGGGACTTAATAGTCACCGGTGGTATCATTGAAGGTCATGATCATGCGGGAGAGCCAAGTTTTACTATTTCGGCCATCACAGTTTCTTCTGACGAAACTCCATTCGGTGTCGATTTAGCACTTGGTTCAGCAATTACTGCATCCTCAAGCAGGGAAGGCAATATTCCCGCTCATGCAGTTGACGGCAACTTTAATACTCGTTGGGAAAGCGGTCAAGGTGCGGGCTTCGTCAACTCGTGGCTTAGAGTGGATTTAGGGCGTGTACATGAAGTAAATAATGTGCGCATAATGTGGGAGGCTATGTTTTCAATAAACTTCACTCTCACCGGATCTTTAGATGGAGTTAATTTTGACATCCCATTGTATACACGCACAGGAAAACAAAATTCCGAACCTGACAATATATTCTTTGCCCCGCAGAGAGTGCAGTACGTCGAACTGCGTATGACTGCTTTCAGACCCCCTTCTCAAGCTTACAGCATATTTGATTTTCAAGTATTCAGGAATTTCGAGTTGCCGGAAAGTCAGCGTGTTACAGGCATTGAGTTAGATCATGGTATAATAGTGCCGACGCTTAATTTAGCTAATACTATTTTACGTGAATATGGCTCAACAGTCGATGTCACGGTTGAGACTTTGGGAATAACTACAACACTTTCCGGAGGAGCCGATACATTCCTTTATGTTAATGGGGATGTTTATGAGAGTGGAGAGACAGCCAATGTTCCACTAAATATCGGAGAAAACATCATCAATATTGTTTCTGCCGATCCGAACAATCCTGCTAATTATATTGAATACATATTTACCGTATTCAGATTAAATTATGGTTTTCATGGGGCAGAATATCGCAATATGGCTCTTGGACTTCCGGCAACAAGCTTGCAATGGTACAACTCCACAGGTGCACCATTTCCTAATAGACAAGGATGGAGCCCACTTGTAAACATGGTTAGCGGAAACAGATTCAACTTCGCACAGCCTAATACCGGTATAAACACTCCATGGTCTATTGTAATAGATCTTGAAGAGTTAGCTGTAATTGACCAGATTCAATTCATTTCCAATAGATTCCATTTCTTAGACGAGTACAGGATTTATACATCCGCAACAGTTAACGCTTTGCCGGTAAACCTAAATGCAGGTATAAATATGGCTGACTGGGCTCTTGTTACTACAGAGAATCAAGGTGGCGGAAGAGATATGATTTATCGTTTTGCACCTAGAACAGCGAGATTCGTCATGATAAGGGGCACTGCAGCCAGAAACTTTTCAATTGTTACAGAAGTTGAAGTGTATGGTGTTGTAATTAGCTTAGAAGCTCTAATACTTGCCGTTGAAGGCATGGTCTTAGAGCGCGGCGATGAATTGTTACCAATTAGTTTGCCTAACGGCTTTGAGTGGGAAGTCATTTCTTCAAGCAATCCGGGTGTAATTGACCTTGACGGCAATGTTATGCCTCAAGCAAATATACAAGGCAACTCCAGTGTTGTAATTCGGATTACAGATACATCAACAGGCATCCATGCTGATACAAGTGCAATTTCTCTTAACGTACCACCACTATTGGTTCTTGAAAGCATTGAAGAGCTTCAAACTGTCGATGTAGCCATTGGTATGTCACTTGCTCTGGCACGTGCAGCTCTTGATGAGACAGTAGGGGGTATAATGAGTGACACTTCAGTTGAAGCCATGAGTATTGTTTGGGGCGAGAACTCCGTTCCGCCATTTGATGGTTCGGTTGAAGGGGACTACACTTTTACCGGAACGGTTACACTGCCAAGAGGCATTTTGAATGAGAATAATATTGCTCTAACTGTGACACAAGTTGTTAGGGTCATACCGAGAATTCCTCTTACAGATTTAGAAGTGCGGGCAACATATCCACATCATAGCAATGTTCAAACAACAATAATAGTTCCAAACTCAGGGTATTCACATAGGCGATTTATGGCCTTTGATCAGAACAATATCAGATATAATGATGTTAATTGGTCATACTATCCTGAAAAAGACTTTGTAACAATAGACGAAACCGGTCTAATGACTGTGCGTCCAAACAATGATTATCCGCCGGGAACGCGTCTTCCTATAACTGTGCATGCAGTTTCAATAGAAAATTCCGAATTTTATGACAGCTTTACAGGGATGAGCATAGAGTATATTGTAAATCGTGAACAGCCTCGAAGAGATATTTCCGAGGGTCCCATGGGGGCTGCAAATTCGGATGATTGGGAACTGTTTTGGAGTGACGAGTTCGGTGAAAGTATCGACCGTAATGCCTGGACAGACAACTACCTGCGTACATGGACAATGGATGAACGCTCTCAGGCTAGATTGCGTTTTGAAGACAGTGCTCTGGTTTTGCGGCAGGATTATTACAACGTACAACCTTGGGCAAGCTGGCATCGTGACGGTCCGACGGCTGTTAATGGCATTATGACCCATGAGCGCACCGGAACGCATAGATTTTATCAAAATCGCTATGAAGAGGCACGTATTTTACCGACATTTGATGGATTTGCTACCACCAAATATGGTTTCTTTGAAGTTCGCGCCAAAATGCCAAACAGACCGGATGGAGGTCATAGCGCATGGTGGATGATAGGTACTCAGGATGACATGCACAATTATGAAGTTGGCAGATTCCGTCCGGGCAATATCAACGAAGACTGGCTTTCCAACCAGGTTTTAGAAATAGATATCTGGGAGCCGCTCTACACGCAAAGTTGGAACAATACCTGGCAGTCTGTTTATCACAGACTTGGTACAGATCAGCACTTTACTCAAACACAAGGCTCAGGAACCGTAAATATTCCATGGACGGATGGAAACATAACGAATGAGTTTCATGTCTGGGGCTTTGAGTGGACTCCTGACGAAATAATATGGTATTTCAACGGAAGAGTTATACGTAGAGGGAGTGCTCGAATAGATCATCGCATGGCAACAATTTTTGCAGTATATACTGCATCTACGGGCTACAGAATGTGGAGTGGAATAAACAGGGGATACTACCCACAAGACTTAACAATAGACTACTACCGCATATTTAAGCGAAATGACACGAGGGACATACCAAACGACATCCATTTTGATAAGACTACGTTACCACCAATGCTTGCAAGACCGGCATACGGAGAGACGACATCTTTCTACATTGATGCAATGGTTATCGATCAGTTCCATACACCTTTGGATGATGTAGAGCTTCATTGGTATATTGCAGGGCATACACCACCAAATGCAGTAAACGATCCAAATAGAGCCTTTAGAAACCAGATTCCTGTACAAGGTGTAACAATTGATCCGGATACCGGAAGAATAACCGTAGATCATACAGTTCCCCTAGGCTCGTTCCGTGTTGCCGCAAAGCTTGCTTCCAGTCCATTTGGAGCACAAAACAGGGTGCGTCAATCTTATCGTGTGCTTGTTGTAGAGCCTCAAGCGTCAGAAGCTACCCAAATATTCTTCTCCGGAAATGCACTTCGTACGACCATTGAGATACCGGCGACAGGAGAGAGGACTTTCCAACAAGAAGCAAGGGTATATGATCAGTTCCTCAATCCTATGGATGACTTGTCGATACAATACGGTATATTTATTGAGTCCGATGGTAGAACAAGAATCAATCCACGAGGTGTTTATCTGGCGCAAGACGGAACGCTTACAATTACATCTGAAGCTGAGCCGGGAGATTTCTTTGTACTTGCCAGAAGTTCGGATGTAACACCGGGTTACCGGATTGAATATGCTCTGGAAGACCCACCTGCTCCGCCGAATAGAGTAATGCCACCGCCTATGGGACGTCCGGCACCTATGCCCGGAGAATTAAACAATTATGATTTCCAATTATGGAATGTAATTGAAGATCACTTCTTTGTAAGACTTATTCCCGGTGATACAGAAACGCCACCACCTCCTCCACCGGAAGTGTTCAATGGCACAAGTCCAAATCAGCTCAATGCGCTACTGGCACAAGGGGATGTCAGGCTAACAACCCCGGGATCAGGCGGATACGGTATTGCAGGCAATACTACGCTGGTGATTCCGGAAGGCAGAACATTGTACGTTGAAACAATATTGAATGTACGCCGTGGCGGTACACTACGCATTGAAGGGAGCGTGGTTGTCTTAGAGGGTGGTCGAATCAACAATGACGGCAGTAGTAACGGTGGTGGTACAATAGAGATCGCAAATGGCGGAAGATTTATCAATTACGGATATGTAGAAAACGTATCGGGTTCATCTATCTTCAATCATGGAACGATTACTAACAATGGAACGACTGGTAACCTTGGGCGATTTGAAGTGCGTGGAAATACAAGATTTACCGGTACAGGCACAGTGGACGGAAGCCGCCAACTAAATATCCACCGCGATGCAATACGAAACTAATCACTAATAGAAAACGTTGATATAATTGAAAGAAAAAGCAATTTGGAAGTGCAAAACGCCACTTCCAAATTGCTTTCTTCACTTTGATTGCGACTACCCTGTGACTGGTAATGCTCAATCAAAGAGTGCTGCTATATATAGACAAATGTGAGAATCAATGTTAAAATCTATGACAGTAATGAGAACCGGATGATTTTTAGATTTTGGTTTAAGAGATTTATAAAAAGGGAGGCAAAAGTATGGATTATGCTCAAATGAAACAGGAGAAAGAAGCGAGATACAAAGAGCACTGCGAAAAGTATGCACAGCAAATACAGCTACAAGGCTACATTAATAGTCTGCAGAAAGACAACAATGATATCGAAGAGTCAACGATAACGACCAGAAGAGGTCAAAGACAAGCGAAGAAAGTAATGAAAATCAACAGTAAAGATATAAAGATGTACACGAAGCAGTTAAATAAGTTGCCACCTGTTCCTGAGTTCAAATAAGGAAAGGAACGGTTGTTTTACTTTATGAAAAAGCGCAGTTTCGCGATTGATTTAAACTCCCCGATAATACTTTGGTTAACTCTAATTGCATTAATCGTACTGATTATCAGTCTTGTGACTCCATTAGACACTACAATGTTATTCGGTGCTCGCAGGACATCCTTTCTTGACCCAATGCAATATGTGCGTCTATTTACATATGTGTTTGCACATGCCAATGTGACTCATTTTGTAGGAAACTTTATGATGATACTTGCGATTGGTCCAATGGTCGAAGAAAAGTACGGAAGCGGTCATCTATTGCTAATTACAGTACTAACAACATTGATTACCGGACTTATTAACATTATATTCTTTCCTGGAATTGTAGTAGTAGGTGCCAGTGGAATTGTGTTTATGCTAATACTGATGGCTTCGTTTACGAATATTAGACAGGGGAAATTGCCTGTAACAGTATTACTCGTCGCAATTTTGTATATAGGTAATGAGATAATGCTTGGGTTGTTCACAGTGGATAATGTTTCACGAATTTCACACATTATCGGTGGTCTTTGTGGCGCAGTTTTTGGATTTGTATTTCATTCAAGAAAAAATTGAGCTAACGGTTATACATAATTTGAAACTTCCTGCTTTTAAACAGGGATTAATATTACAGTTGGTTACAGTTCACGGTTGACTAAAAAACGTATTAAACTTCGTCATTCCGTGCTTGACACGGAATCCCATTGATGAATGGTACGTATTATTCAGGGGATTGCGGCTCGGAGGCCGCAATGACGAACGAGCCATGAACAGTAACTACAGTTGAATGAACTCCCTAACTATTTGCGCAATTTCTTGACGTAACTATGTAGTTGAGTTACAATTGACTTTAAGAATATGAGAGCATGAATATTGAAAAGAAAGGATACATCATGGATAATAATGAGCAAAACGTTGTTCCAAAATTTCCGGAACAAGATAATGTCCCTCAATCGCCTCCATCCTCAGGTTTTCCGCCACAGGACGGATTTCAACCATCGCCTCCACCCACAGCGGCTTTTTCATCACAGGATGGATTCAAACCATCACCACCCCCGCCGGGCTTTCCGCCTCAGGATGGATTCAAACCATCACCTCCACCCCCGGGCTTCCCGCCTCAGGATGGATTTCAACCATCACCCCCACCCCCGCCGGGCTTTCCACCACAGGGTGGATTTCAACCATCACCTCCGCCCCCGCCGGGCTTTCCGCCCCAGGATGGATTTAAGCCACAGCCTCCGCCCCCACCGGGTTTTCCACCGCAGGATGGATTCAAACCGCAACAACCACCCCCGCCGCAGAATGGATTCAAACCGCAGCCCCCACCTCCGCCGGGCTTTCCACCGCATGGAGGATTCCCCCCCCCACCAATGCCTATTCCGTCAGATCAAAAGCCTCCGGGACATGGGTTGTCTGTAGCCTCTTTGGCTTGCGGAATTGTCGGGCTGGTTTTATCGATAGTTTTTGTTTGGTTTATTGGGATACCGGCTGCAATTATAGGCTTAATTCTTGGTATTGTGGGCAAAAAGAAAGCAAGCGATGTTGGCGCATCATCCGGTATTGCAACAGCCGGTATCATATGTTCAGCAATCGGTATTGTCGCGGGCATCCTCACAGCAATAGCGTGCTTTGCTTGTCTAGCGTACGAGGGCTGGGATTATTACTTTGACTTATAATATACTCCATAACGCCTAAAAATCACACTTACTGATTTCAGTGATTCCGGATTATTATGATACCTACTCATCAACTGGATTCGCATGTACTTTGCAGTGCTTAACTTTTGGAAACTGCGTCTCAATTGCGTCGTGTACGATATGAGATATATTGTGAGCAGCGGAAAAGGAAAGTGACGAATTTATAGCTATTTCCACATCAACATAAATTCTGTTGCCGAAAACTCTTGTTTTTAGTGAATCAATTCCATCAACTGATTCTTGAACTAAAATAACATTACGCATTTCTTCGACTGTTTCGTCATCACATGCCCTATCTGTCATTTTGCCAATGGCATCAAGGGCTATGGTGATAGCGGTCTTTAGAATGAATATACAAATGACGACAGCCGCAACTGAGTCAAGGATAGGAAAACCCATTCTTGCACCTAAAATACCGATGAAGCTACCAATTGATGAGAGTCCATCTGCGCGGCTATGCCATGCGTCTGCCATTAATGCGCTGGAGTCAATCTTTTTTGCTCTTGCACGAACATACCAAAATAGCGATTCTTTTATAACAATTGAAGCGACAGCCGCAATTAATGCAAGTATGCCCGGTATAGCAAGATCATCAAAGTCGCCGGATAGGATTGTTTGAATACCTGACCAACCGATACCAACACCCACTACTGATATGAGCGCTGCTAATGCGAGTGTTGCGACACTTTCAAACCGCTCGTGTCCGTAGGGGTGTTCTTTGTCGGGCTTTTTGTTTGCAAGTTTAATGCCAATCAAAGCGATTACTGTGCCGACAAGGTCAGTGATGGAGTGAACACCGTCAGAGATCATAGCTGCAGATTGCGCAAAGATTCCTGCAAATAATTTGAATGCAGCGAGTCCTATGTTGATAAGAATACTGTTGCGGCCTACCCGCATTGCAATTTGTTCGTTAGTTTTACTCATATACTACCTCTTTTCAAATATAGTGCACAGTTACAATCTTATCCATTAGGCATTCAAAAAAGCGCACCTATGGAACATACTTCTGTCCCACAGATACGCTTGAAATTATCTGCTGCTACTTTCGTAGCCCAGCCCCACAAACCCCGAAAGGTTTATCGCCTGCTCAGTTTGTATTCATTTTGTTGCTGTGTAATTATATTGGTAAGTTAACACAGCATTTTATGTGTGTCAAGTAGAAAATTTTGCGCGCCACGGTGGAACTTATCTCTAGGAATTAGCGTGTGTTTTACCTTATGTTTTATTTTTGCTAAAAACTAAACAAAATAGTTGACATTTAAGCATTACTGCATTATTATTAATTCATCTTTTAAGTAATGTTTAAAAGATGCTGAAAATGAACTAATTTGACATATCAGTCAATTTAGAATATGGCGGAGAAATCCGTACAATAAAAATACAAGGAGAATTAGAATTATGTCATTAATAGTCGTAAATCAAGAGGCACTTAGTGGTGTTTCGCAACGCTTCGTAGCTCTACAAGGCGAACTTGTAAACATCAAGAATCAAATGCGCCAATGCACCGATAGCGCTGTTGAAGCAGGGTTTACAGGTCAAACCTCAGATCGGATGCAAGAATTTGTTTATGGTCCGGCATCGAATAACTTAGATCAATGCGCAGATATGTGCGAGCAAATGTCATATGCAATCAATCATACATGCGAGCAATTTGCAGCAGCTGACCAACAACTCAGTGGGACGTTTGGTGGCTAACAGTAAATTTAAATATGCATATAAATCCGTATTCTACAAAGTCCACTTTGTGGATACGGATTTTTGCATAGTGCTATAGATTTGCTTCTGTCAACTGAGTGAAATAAGGTTTTTTGCTGATCAATAAATCATTAAAGGATGCGCGAATAATGCGAATGAAAACAATATTAGCTTATGTATTGGTAATACTGCTCCTAGTCATATTCAGCAGTACGACATTGGCTACCGATTTACCAATCGACATAGATGCAATCGGTCGCCAAAATGAAGAACGTCAAGATGCACTTACAGTTCTTTGGGGTGTTGATTTATTTAGTGAAACATCTGATGCTCGAGTCAAAGCTAGAGTTGCGCGCCAAGAACGCGAATTTGAGGCAGCAAAGGAGCTGTTATTTCAGGATGTACAGATTTTGACAACTACAGATCCACACGAGGCACTATATGCTGCTGCAACTGAAAATAATATGCTGTTTGCAACGCCCATACGAGTGCGAACAATTACAGTAGTCGAAGAAGATCAAGGTATCTCATTGTGGATAACAGTCCCTGTTATTATAATCTGTGCTGGATTAGGGTTGTTGATAGCATTACGCGCAAAAGCAAAGCGAAAGGAACGATCATAATTATGTTCATCACGATAACGGTTGAAGTCAGTAAGCAAAAAGCGGACATACGGATAGATTTGAACAAAAAATAAGCATGGGGCTGACAGTACTGAGAGAGTCAGGCAAAATGCTGCCGGGGAGTATGCCTGCATATTTTCGCAGCAAGCAAAGTGAAAAGCTTGTAAGCGCATACAAAACATTTCAGGAAGAAGCCATATACGATGGTGATGTCTTGACAGCAATTAATTAGTAATACCCAGTAAAAATGAAATATACGGAGTAATGATAATGGACGAGCAATTATGTTGTGTGATTAAAAACAGTGATTTAAATATACCGAAAGAAAAGCGTGCTTTTTTAACGTACCCAGCGACAGGACTTTGTCCTTGTACGCTAGAAGAAACAGAAGATGGCGTAGCCCTGCACTTGAGTCGGTCGGCTTGATATCAGCAAAAGATGTTAAGTCCAGACCCGATGCGGATAAGTTTCGTTTTCTGATTAATATTGCAGAGCTTGAAAACCTGCACAAAGATTATACATTTTCTCTTGCACTAAGTAATTTAGTAATTGACAGAAGTTTACGCCCATATGTTCTGGAACGTGATCTTAATTGCGGTGGAGCTTCTTTTGTTGATAAATATATGGCCACTATCGGCGAGGTCATAACACCGAAATACAAATATGATGATTACATAAACGGTGGTGCTGATTTATATAAGAAACATAAACTACTTGAAGAACTGGTAGACTTAGAAACGGTTGCAGAAATCAAGAAACGCCTTGAGAATGAATACGATGAAACAGTTGCTGAAATAGCCGCCACAAAGAAACTCGTTTCAAAGAGAGGTGTTATTGTTTCGTACGTTCTAATCCCGGTGCTTGCGGCAGCTCTGCTTGGTGCATCTTTCTTTGCGGTGCGCTCAGTCATTTTTGACATTCCGCATCAAGAGCAAATTATAATAGCGTCTCAAGCATATATAGCAGGCGAGTATATAGCCGCGCAAGAAGCACTGCGTGGTGTGTCACTGGAAGATATGAGTTTTGAAACACGTCACTTTCTCGCTCGCGCCTACGTAATCACAGAAGCAATGACAGACGAACAAAAAGATCGCACGCTAATGGGTCTGACTCGCATGGCGGATGGCATTTTGTTTGATTTCTGGATTCGCCTTGGACGTCTTGAGTTTGATGAAGCAGTAGACATAGCACATAATACTATGTCACCTGATCTTTTGATGTTTGCATATATGAAAAAGCATGCATTTCTAGAGGGGGGAGCGGCAATCCCTGGCGAGGGAGAGGCACGTGCCGCGGAACTAGAGCGTCTAGCACGAGAAATCGGGCGTTTACGTGCAGAGCTTGAAGTAGAAGATGAAGTGGAGGAAGACGAATGAGAAGCTTAGTCATCTTCACAGATGAGAGTTGCTTTGAGTTTTCCGAAAAAGCATTGCCACTGGAAATACCGCTGGAATCAGACAAACTGAAAGCACTCGATCAAGAGAAACCTGTTATTGCGCAATTATCACTAACGCCTAGTGTTCCATATGAATTTAGCAAAGGTATAACAGTACTGTTGTCAAGTGCAAGTTCAAGCTACTATTCTACAACGAACGTGCATCCGATTCGTATTGGCAATATGGACGGAGACCATATAAAGCTGTCTGAGAGCACAGCGAGTTTAGTGATAGCAAATGATATGCTCAGTGTCACAGATTCTGAGACAGTATACCTCAATGGTAAAAAAGTTGAATCCGGTGAATATACGTTTGAAGTCGGCGACTTCGTCTGGGTCGCAGGCAACCGTATTATAGCTCATGGCGGATATTTAGAAATTCAAGGCATAAACTACTCGTCAAATCTTAACGTAGCAACCCAAAACCCTACAAGCTATGAGGAGTTTCCGATATTTAAACGCCCACCACGAGAGATTCATCGTGAGCCAACTGAAACAATAAATCTGACTGCGCCGTCAGACAAGGAAGAAGCTAAAAAAGGCGAATTGATCAAAATGATTATCCCACCACTAATGTCTGCGGCTATGATGGTTGGTATTGGTATCCTTATGGGTCGTGGTATGATGATGATCATGAGTGTGGGTATGACTGCAGTAATGCTGGCCAGAGCGGTTTTTACATTTTTCTCTAAGCGTAAAGAGCGTGTAGAGAATGAGAAGAAGCGTGTAAAAAATTATGAATCGTACTTGCTCAGTAAGCGCAAGGAATTGCAAAAACTTCAAGATGATCAGATAGAGTCACTGACCTATCATAATCTTTCACCTAAAGAAATATCGCATGAAATCATGTCAAACTCAAGCCGTGTTTATGAGCGTGCAGCAAGTGATAGTGACTTTTTAACTCTTTCATTGGGGCTTTCCAATATCGTAATCAGTTATTCGGTCAAAACACCAGAAGATGAGATGAAGAAGAAAAGCGACCCTCTAAATGATGAGATGGAAGCAATCGCAAGTAAGCACAAAGTAATAGAGAGTATGCCGACTGTAATCGACTTAAAGAACGCGCATTTAGGTCTGGTAGGTGAGAAACCATATATCCATCGTCAGCTTAAATCTATAATGACTCAGCTATGCTTTTACCAGAGCTATCACGATATAGAAATAATCGTACTAGTCGAAGAAGAACATCGTGCTTCATTTGAGTGGATACGCTGGTATCCGCACTGCCGCATCAAAGCGATTAATATTACGAGTCTAATTTCTGCAGAAAATCATCGCGACCAGGTGTTAGGAAATATCTCGCAAATTATGAAGCAACGTCAGCAGAAATCTGAGGAATCAAAGAAAGATAGTCGCTATCTTCCACACTATGTATTTATCGCAGATAATCCAAAGCTCATAGTCAATCACTCTATCATGGAGTTTCTACAAGCACCAGATACCGGACTTGGTTTCTCACTTATCTATACCACGCATTTGCAAGCCAATCTGCCTGATAACATCAGGACTGTATTAAGGCTTGACGGTGGCTATAACGGTACCCTCATAATGAACGAAGGCAATCTTGTCTATAAATCAGTTGTAATCCCATCAGTTGAGGGGATTGATCTTGAATCAATGGCACGTAAACTTGCGCCCTTACGTCATGTGCAGGGTGTATCAACACAGATACCTGAGACTGTAGGTTTCTTTGAGCTATATGGTGTAGAGCGTCCTGAGCAAATTCCCGTACTTCAACTTTGGAGCCAGAATGCTTGTCATAAATCTCTCGCAGTACCACTAGGCTTACGTGGTAAAGATGATGTAGTAGCACTCAACTTACACGAAAATGCTCACGGCCCCCATGGGCTTGTGGCAGGAACTACGGGTTCGGGTAAGTCGGAAATCGTGCAATCGTATATATTATCACTGGCTGTAAATTTCCATCCTCATGAAGTCGGCTTTTTGCTTATTGACTACAAGGGTGGCGGTATGGCGAATCTATTTGAAGATTTGCCACATCTACTTGGCACAATAACGAATCTTGATGGCTCAGAATCTATGAGAGCACTTGCATCTATAAAGAGTGAGCTCAAACGACGACAAGCGATTTTTGGTGATGCCGGAGTTAATAATATTAATCAGTATACAAAGTTGTTTAAAGCAGGTGAAGTGACGCTACCGATGCCGCATCTGTTTATTATCTCTGATGAATTTGCAGAGCTAAAAAAAGAACAGCCTGAATTTATGGCAGAGCTTGTATCTACTGCACGTATCGGTCGTAGTTTGGGTGTGCATCTCATTCTTGCAACACAAAAGCCATCGGGTGTCGTGGATGATCAGATATGGAGTAACTCGAAGTTCAAGCTTGCACTTAAGGTTGCCAATGAGAGCGACAGTAATGAAGTGCTAAAAACACCTGATGCGGCACGTATCACGCAACCTGGTAGAGCATATCTGCAGGTCGGTAACAATGAAATATATGAGTTGTTCCAATCAGCATGGAGTGGAGCACCGTATATTGAAGATGTAGTTGAGCGTGGTTTTGACAGTCGTGTTTATGAGATTAACCAACTCGGTCAGGGTGTATTACTCAACGAAGATTTGAGCGAAGTTGACAAATCAAAAGAGGCAAAGTATACAGAGCTTGATATAACGGTGAAACACGTACAAACAATACATGCAACTCTTGGTTCAGAAATTGTAGAGCGTCCATGGCTGCCACCTCTGGGAGATAAGCTTGTGACAGCGGCGATTGAAACCAGTCATGACGTTGGAGCAATTGAAACACAGAATCTTCGTGTGCCTCTTGGCATGGTGGATATTCCTGAAGAACAAAAGCAAGTAGAGTTTGATCATGATTTCTTTGAAACTGGCAACTTTGCAGTATTTGGTTCTTCCGGTTTCGGCAAATCAACGACATTACAGACCATGGTGTTGACACTTGCATCGAACAACTCACCTAAACTATGTAAGTTTTTCATACTCGACTATGGCAACTCAGCATTAGCACAAATGCAGGGGTTGCCACACACGGCTGATTATCTGTCGATTGATGATGATGAAAAGCTGGATAAGCTTCTAAAGTTGTTCGGTGATGAACTTAAAGAGCGTAAGCGATTATTTGCAAAGAAAGCTGCCCTAAACTTTCGTATGTACAATGAAGTAGCAGAAGAGAAGCTACCTGCAATCTTCATTATTGTAGATAACTTTGATGTAGTGAAAGAAGTGCGAGACGATTTAACGGAGTTTTTTGTCAAGACTACACGTGATGGTACCGGACTTGGTGTATATACGATTGCATCGGCAACCGGTGTAAATGCAATGAGATATTCGCTGATTACAAACTTTAAAAACAAAATAGCGCAGTTCATGGTAGAGAAAACAGATATATCACAGCTTGTAGGTAGATCAGAATATGCACTTCCAGAAGTTCGTGGGCGAGCACTAGTTAAGTTAGAAGATGTCCATGTGGCACAATGTTATCTTCCGATAGAGCACGAAAATGATGTCCAGTATGCAAATGGTATTAGTGAGCTTATTGCGGAAATATCCAAAAATAATACAGCATCAAAGGCTATGGGTGTACGTATCTTAGGTGAGACTGTGTCGTATGAAGAGCTCATTGAATATTTCGATACATCGAAACGCACGGCATGGATTGGATTCGATACAGAAACTACAGAGCCCTTAGGCTTAGATTTATCTATAGCATATCAAGTCATCGCAGGTGGTGCAGCAACAGGTAAAACAAACATTTTACGTATATTGTTGCGTCAATTTATGGGTAACCGTATTTTTGTATCCGATAGTCAGGCGGGTGACCTTTCAGCCTTTAGAGAAAATGAAAATATTGTCTACATGGGCACAGCAAGCGAGGCTGATGGCTTTATGCAAGCGTTATCTACTGAAGTTGCGCGACTCGAAGAAAAGCGGATGGCATCAGGACAAACATCGCGTGAATTTAGTGCATCAGAACCTCCGATCCTAGTTTTAATTGATGATGGAGATGCCTTTATCTCATATACATCGGCAATAGTAGCAGTACTTGAACCACTTATGCGCAAAGCTGGTGAACTTGGTATTTGTTTTATAGTCACGACAATGGGCAACAAATTCAAAGGTTACGACACTATTACCGCATTGTTCAAAACTCCGCAAGCAGGTATTGTTGTTGGAAATCCTGAAGAAGCGTCAACACAATTTCCGTCGGTGCGTGTTGCGCGTGGATATAAGCCATCTCATGAAATTGGTTTTTGGTATAGGCGTGGCGATGTGAAGAAAGTCAAGCTTCCATTTGTGGGGTAAACTTTCTTAGTGAACAAATAAATTATTGCATCATCATACCGTGCTTAGTGTAGACAGAGTGTAGAATTCACCTATGGAAGCTTCATATTTCTTGTTCACGGTATTGAAATGTTGCTAATAGTCCGGTACGCATTCTTCAATGTTTAATAAATAAGTATTTTGAAAGGAAATTGTGAATTATGGAAAAAATCGAATTTCATCCGTTGGGGTCAGTTGTCATTGTTCGAGGTGGTGTAAAGAAGACGATGATAATTGGACGAGGTCTTGCCGCTGAAGTTGGTGATTCACCGAAGATATTTGACTATGCTGGCTGCCTTTATCCGGAAGGTTTGCTTGGCGATCAAATCATGTATTTTAACCATGCAGATATTGCGAAACTTGTTTTTACAGGATTTAGTGATGAAGATAATGAACTGATGATTAATAACATAAATGACTGGATGGAGAAAGCACCATATAAGCGAGGGAATCCATTGGAATTGAATGAGCAAAATATGGCTGCGGAAAAGCGTAAAGAAGAAAGCAATGAAGAAGGTAAAGATAAAGAAGAAAATGAAGGAGGTGTTGAGGAGTGAGTGGTACATCTCAACAGCCACCAGTTAATGTAGGCAACTTGCGCAATCAAGCAAACAGGGAATCGCGTCAGCGCGATGATCTGATTGCAGAACGTACAATTTTACAAGGGGAAATTGAGCGTTTACAAGCAGCAGAGCGAGCAATGCGTGGCTATAAGCAGACGGTGGACGATCTTCGCAGAGAGGTTCGTAGCCATGATTCGGGTGCAGTTTGGCTTGGACAATTGCGTACTCGACATTGTGACCATATTGACAGCTCATTTCGAACTCGCTATGACAATTATCATACTGAAACGGACAACTTGCATGATTCTATTATATTTAAGATTGCCGAATTGCAAAATGAAGTTCGCGGACAAACGACCATAATTGATCGGTTATTTAATAGTATCAATACGCTATGGTCTCGGATACGTGCAGCGACGAATTAGGAGGAAGATTTAATGTCAGGTGGTAGAGGAGATATATCTCTTAGATTTACAGACTATCAGAGCGCACTTGCAGCGGTCCAAGTGGGTATTCAAAACTTAACGCCTTCGACAAGTGAGGTGTTGGAGATATCTGAGCAAGCGCCAACTATGCGACAGTATCGTATGCGCTTAGAAGAGTTCTCGCGTGTACTTATCCAATTGGAAAGTTTGTTGGAAAAAGATTATCAGAATTTGCAAACTATTGAGCGAGAGCTAGTTTCCGCGGATCTAACGCTTTCTGAGCGAGTTATGGGTGCATTGGCAGGAGCAATTGCATCAGCAAACGTAGCGGCTGGAGGCAATCCACCTCGTGGAGGGCGTTAGATGAAGTTTTTAATTGATTATAACGAGCTTGATATGTTAGGTCTCTCTCTTCGTGGTAAGGTTGGAGCCTGGGGTGAACAGCTTGTTGAGATAAACGAAGCATTTGGACAAATCTTGCAGATGGACGACTTCAGAGGTCAGTCGGCAGACAATGTAAAGCATTATTTGAGCGAAGTGTATGGAACGATTTTTCTTACGCTTGTGGAAATCTTTGATGAGATTACCAGTCGGTACACGCTGTTCAGCGTAGGTTATCATAGAGATATAGATACAGATTTACGTGCGTGTTTAAGTGAAGACGATTGTGATGATAATCTAACATTTTTCTCGGGTTCTGATGAGGCCTTTGAGGATATTCATTCGGTGATAAGTGCATTGGCACGTGATATCAGCGATATAATGCCAGCAGAAGCTGCATATCCGAGCGAGGTGCGAAGCAGTTATCAGACGATCGGACAAGATTTGTATAAGCTACGTAGCGATGTAAATGCGCATGAGCAATATCATTTGGCGAATGACTTCACGAATTTTGACGAGATGATGACTGGTCTTTGTGCATTTATC
>Ga0123355_10002336_pt1 | contig 26803 bp, 17 predicted proteins | sample TergutEmb28metaG_3_FD_89872 | JGI IMG/M metagenome (GOLD analysis project Ga0123355, IMG submission 89872) | Embiratermes neotenicus P1 segment gut microbial communities from Petit-Saut dam, French Guiana - Emb289 P1 | ecosystem: Host-associated > Arthropoda: Insects > Digestive system > Gut ... | reverse complement strand
CGGAGAGTATATACCATGTTTAAAATATTCATTGCCTATATTTGTTGAATAAATATATAAAATGCAACGTTTAGACGTTAGCGGTGCGGTGCGACCACTATAGTCGTCGTTAGGCGTCAAAGGGTTAAATGAGAAACAAATTAAAATAGCAGCACTTACAGAATCAAAAAAGAAATTTAAGGGTACAATGGAAACACATAAGTATGTAGTAATATACAGAGGTACACAAGCACAAGTGCGTGTAATGTTTTGGATTCACATATGAAACAAAATACAATTATGAACTACACATACTGGAGCAAAAGAATAACTGAGGTAAAAGTAAATAATGGAAGAGGGAAATTATCATTTTTTGGACTCTATGCCCCAGAAAAAGGAAGAGTTGAAGAAAACAAAAACTTTTATGACCCATTACAGGAAATATTAAATGAAACTAACAAAAAAGATTTCATCTTACCCTTCACAGACCTGAATGCTAGAATAAGAAATGCTGAAATCCTTAACAGTGTAGGAGGCTTTGGAGAACCAGTAACAAATGCCAATGGATTGAAACTAAGAGATTTTGACATGCATAACAACATGCAAATAATGAACTCATTCTATACACAAAAATATATATACACACATACATACACATGGTCACCTCGCAATTCCAAAACAGTTATAGACTATTTCACTGCAAACAGGAAACTATCAAAACTATTCCTAGAAGTGAGTTTACAACGGAAGTGATATTGGTTCAGATCACTTTTTGACTTTGGCTAAATTAAGATTTCCACCAAAATGTTTACATTTACCCATGAACTCTGCACACAAAAAAAATATACTCCACTATAAAATCAGATTACTCAATGATGAAAGTTTAAAATGGCTATACAAACAAAGAATTCAACAGAAACTACAAGAAATTCTAGACAGTAACAATATTATGGGAAAATACAAAGCATGTACAGAAAAGAAAAAATTAAAATTATGGGATGATGAAATAAAATTAACTGTACAAAAGAAAAATTTAGAATTCAAGAAGAATCTTCAAAGGCCATTGACAATGAAACTGAAAATCAGTACAGATGAGCCTTTGCCAAAAGGGAATATCAGGAAAAGATATTGAAAATCTTTGTATGAATTTATATCACACACAGAATCTACCACACACAAAATAAAACCAAACACATGAACAAAGATGTCTCTTGATCAGGAGGAAAATTCATGATACAGTAATCCCTGTACATATGTCAACTTGACTTACATTACTACGCACTCAAGTTGCCTGCCCCCAGAACCCATTTATTACGCCAAGCACATGAATTCACATGTATGACGCTAAAGACGTCTTTGAGTTGCTGAACTCCTTGATCAGGAGGAGCTCACGCTCAACCATCTTGCCAAAATTTGGAAGCAAAGAATCCTCTAACCTGAACCTAAGGAGAATACCATGACAGTCCTGAAGTTGACTAAGGGGCTTGGACTCAGTGAAGCTAGCATCAAGGTGTTCGATGACACTGATTTGAATAGCAAGCAGCAACAACTAGACAGGGAATTATTATGATACGTGTTTGCTATGAGATTCTGAAGGAAAAGAAGAGGTATTTTTACTGCTATACCACAGTGCTCAAGTTCTTTGAGTCACTGTCAGGGACTCGTGATTTGTCACCTCTGTTTTTGGAGATGATGATCCAGATGCCCTGCCTAAAGTTCCAGAGGACGTCGCTTTAAATTGTCATTTGTTTGTCATGTTTCATACTTTTGCAAACCAAATTTTTGTAAGTATAAATACATCACTTATCGCAGTCAAAAAAGATTTCCTTGAACCACACTTCCCATTATCATATTGTGTTTATGGGAATATTTGCCTAGATTCACGCTGTCTCAGGTAACACCACCAGCCTTGGAACCAGTACTCTGAGGAATAACTATAATTAAGTCTAAATTGCAAGTTAATCCTGCACCTACAGCATGCAGATTAACATCACAAGATCTTCACCTTAGCACTAGAAGCAGGTATGTGGTCACTTTTACACCCTTGCTTTGTTTGCTCCTTTGTTTATACTAGATTGAAAGCTGTATGAGTTCCCAGAATTGTTCTAGACATGGTGATAAACAGAAAAGTCTGAGGTCCACAGCAAACAGCCAGTCACTTTTTTGATCAAGTCATAACTAACCCTTTACATGTCATCTACACAGACAAGGAATTAACAAAGTTATATTTACCGCTTTTGTTGGTGTTACCATAACAGGAGACGTCCCATCGCTGGTGACTAGGAAACTATTAGAAAATGGTAACTCAGTTGGAAATGGCCTTATTTCTAATGAAGGGCCACCAGACATTATGTTACCATTATGCTGTCGAAGTAATCGCTTTTCATAATCTTGGTTGAACATACTGTTTCACAGCTGTTCCAATACCTTTAAAAGAAAGATCACTCGATGAGTCACATTAGCATTCCCTCATGTCACCCTATTAAGTACAAACATATACACACTTAGTAAAGTTTCTGAGAGACTGAAGTTACATTAAAACAGGTAAAGAAGGTGAGATTCATACAACAGAAGATAACACTATTGAAAATAATGTACCATAAGTAAGGGTTGCAAATATTTTCCAAAAATCTAGAAGCCACCTCAAAATTCTGCACATCAGAAGGGTAATGTGAAGTTCCACACCAAGTACCACAAATCTTAGATGCCACTGTAACCAGGAAACTTGGTGCCTAGGATTTGTGCAACCCTGTCATAATAATTTTGAAATACTGTTTAAGGGCAAATATATTATAATTATCTCTAGTTTCAACATTCGGCCTGATACCCATTCTAATTACATCTAGCAGGCTTGATGGGTCTTACAAATAAATGACCAACACGAAACAATGGCTTCCTGCCTCAGATGGTTCCAACAGATGCAGCATTTTGAAATCCCATATTACCTTTCATTTCTGATTGCACACACATACACTCTAGGCCTGAATCAAGCTAGGAAAATTGTGAAGTATCAATTTAAGATTCTTCAACAGGGGCTTCCTTACACATGCTACTTATGGAACCTTCTGATCTGAACCTTTGATATTAGTTTATCAAACATGTGGAACCATATTTATGGCAGTATTTATACAAATCATTTAAATTCCCTTGAATAAAATATCATGTTGGGAGAAAACACATGTCTTTGTAAGTATATTTTACGTACGTATAACCGGACATTTTGAGGAGAAGCCTAATAACTAATGTACGATCAATAAACGTAACACAATACACACCTACAAGACAAAGAGAAACTTTATACCTCTGTACTTAAAAAATTATACTTAGCATGTACACGAAATATTAACCATAAGCATAACATTCAAATATGTAACACCTGGCTTCTAGTTTCTCAGAAGCATAATATACTTAGTCCTCTTGCAGATCCAGGTTCTAGTCATGCAAATATTTTTGAAGCCTGAATGCCTAAAATGTTTGGAGATGAAGGCCACCCAAAAGACTCACTAGGAGAAGAAAAGTATGACAATGATAGCTCAATTCAATTCCATTTAACCTTCAGTGGTCCAACATTAAGTTATGCTTGATGGAGCATTCCACTGTACTGGGTCAAACTTCCAGTTCAGTTTGACAGGTTACAATGATATGTTTGACTTCAGTTTTTGATAAGGTCTTGCCACCTAGTGTCTGCTCTTTGAATTGCTTGGAGCTTAAGGAGTATTTTTTCTGTCATAAGAGGGTAGCATGCTGATCACAAAATATAACAAGGAAAAAAGTTTGTGTCTGTGGCCTTCACTCACAGTACCATGGGGAATCCCTGTACATGTTTAGACACACTCTGCCTCCAGCTATGACTGCATCATACAGACAGCCCTGACAAACCAGACCTTCCTTGTACATTACAGATTTTCCCAAACTTTTCAGTAATATCAGAGAGACACTGACGGACATCAGTGGTTACATTTTTACTGACCAATTTTATTACAGTCCTACATTTGCCACTGAACTAAGTAAGGTCAGGTGTCACCCCACCAGAACTTGGAAAGATGTTCCAGCTATCATAAAAAAAAAATCACCCATGAAAAGGTGAAAATTCAGCTTACAGAAATAATAAAGCATTCTACTGCTGCCACGGTAATTAAGCTCAACACATGGAAGATACCCTTGTCAGAGCCTGTTAAGAGGAGACTAAAAAGGAAAAAAGAGAGGCCAACTGTAACTGTAAATTGCATGAAATACAAGGGTGGAAAAGATACTACAAATCAGTACACAGCTACATACTGTTTTCTTCAGAGGAAACCAAAATGGTGACAAAAATTATTCTTTTGGGTATGGAAATTGTAGAAATATATGGCAACAACCTCTACGTAGAAAGCTGCAAGAAAAAAACTCCAAATCAATGAGCCATACCAAGTTCAGGCAACAGCTGGCCATGGCCCTCGTAGAGGATTTCTGTAAAGGTGGTGGTGAATCCATCAGAGTACAACATTCTACATCTGACAAGGAGCACAGAGTCAATGGCAAACTGCACATAATTATTCCACATCCAGACAGAAAGCACAAAGACTATGTACTGTGCTTCAAAATAAATGTGCCAGGTGGAAGAAGGGAAACAACTTACATTTGTGAAACATATGACCACAATCCAGGACATCATGTGGGAACACGACATAGTGAAAAAATGTAAACTGAAAAATGCTTGTCAGACACTCAAGATATAACATACTCAAATTTATGTTCAAACTTCAAAATTCTCTCCTTAAGTCAGCTTAAATTTGAACAGTGGGGGGCACAAGGTGGTGCGGTTGGTTGAGACACTACACTACAAGTGGAAAGTCGCAGGTTCGATTCCCGATGGTGTCACTGGAATTTTTCACTGACATAATCCTTCCCGCCACACTATGGCCCTGGGTTGGACTCAGCCTCTGACAGATGTGAGTACCAGGAATTTTTCATCGGGAGTAAAGGCGGCCAGTGTGTGCGACTGACAACCTTTCCACCTTCATGTGCTGATTGTCTTGAAATCTCCTCAACCTCCTGGAACCCTCAGGGCCTGTCCAGGCCCATAATGGGATTGCTTTACCTTTACCTTTGCCAATAACAGTGATTTTCCAGGAAATTCCTTTGGACCAGCTTGTCCAAATTCGTAAAAAAATAAATATTCAGACCCCAAAAGGTTAAATAAATGAAACAAATATACAAACCTTCAACTTCATTCCTTATAAAACCACATTTGTGCTCATACTAGGATAGAATGATAAAGGTAGGTTTCACAGTTTTCACTGATTTTTGCTCTCAGGGACTGTTCATCGTAAGTTGATTCAACTGTCCACATCATGGAGAGTATCTCTGTTGCCGTATTACTCACTAAAAAGTGAATATTGTTGCTCCAGAGCAACTGATGCTGCTGCCCAATCTGCAGTGTTCTACCCAGTGACAAAAATGTTCTCTGTATTCTTAAAATTTCTGCTCAATATATTTTACTAGGTTCCTAGTCCCAGTATACGTTCTCCACTCTCCTACATACCAAGATCCTGACAACTTAATCAGAAACAAAAATTTACCACTTAGCTGTTGCAGGAGATAGGCATTCACCTTACTTTATGTTGGGGTTTGACAAAATTCCTTTCCTAGCCTTTCCTTGGTACTCTTAACATATACACTTCAAGTCCTTGACTTCTTGCTGGATCTTCCTAACCAGCCATGATTTTGGAAGAATTCTGACTTTATACTCTTCTTTACTGGCATGTTAAATTCTCCCACCATATTCACATAGAAAATTATCACTGTTACTATGGCTCATCAAAAGTGTTTGTTTACTATTCCATCTATTTTCTTAAAAAGTCTCTCTTGATACTTTACTTGTCAAGCAGCCTACAGACTTCTGTTTGTCAGAAAAAAAAAATTCAGGCGGAAAGTAAATAAATCTGGCAATGTTTCTTGTCAAATTAAAGCCAAAGGTAAAACACCGAAGACTGTCCAAAAACCATAAATATAGCACCACACATAAGATCCACTTATGGGCTCCAAATTGAGGAAAGCAAATCTAGTACATGAGAGGCACTTCCTCGTTACATGGAATTATGTACTTTTGTACCAGGTCCTTACTTTACCTATCATTTGTCACTTCCTAGTTCTACTGTGCCATGCACGTTGGCAGATGGTTGAGTGGGTCACATGAATACAGTAAACCAGCTGAGAGGAAGGGGAAACTGGTAGTTTTCAGGTAAAATAATGATGGTACATACGCACCAATGCCTCAAAACACCAAAATATTTGTCAGAAAAGCCATTTGTTCAAACATGAACTACAGCATGAACACTAGAAAACGGAGATAAATGACAAGGACTGTTACAAATTAGACCAACAAAATGCACACACACACTTTAACGTTTCAATGTTGTTAAGTAGAAAACAGCAGTTAACCCCAAAATTACATCTCAATATAGGTAAACAGTACTAATCGTCAATGTATTAACACAGAAATAGCAGCTACTTGTCTCCGCATAAATCAAGAACAACAAATTTCTCTATGTTAAAAAACCAAAATTAAACGAACAATTTTATACACTTCACCTGGAACATGCTGCAATATGGCATAACAATTGGCAACTAATTCAGCCATCTACCAATGGAAAGTTATAACAAACGGGAGCACCGTACAATAACCTCAATAAAAATTGAAAATCTTCAATCTAAGCAACAAAGGAATACTTCAAGCCACAAGACGAACCAATAGTACCATAAACTACAATTTTATACTAGAGTAAAAACCTGAACTGAAGTTAATTTTACAAAAGAAGAAATGAATCTCTAAGGACTTGGTTTCCAACAGAGTATTGAAAAGCCCATATCATCATACTTTACAAATCTTGTAATAGAAACTAAAAATGTTACAAAACTAATACATACCGGAATGCATAATGCATATCAGATCATGGCAATAAAAAACTAAAACACATTTTAAATTCATATAATTCTAGTAATCTTTCTGAGATCAAAAACATAACACTCTATACATGTTATGTGATTATATGTGACTCCACAAAGATGGATGCTGAACTCATCACCTCCAACATGAACAAAATAAGCAAAAACATTAAATTTAGTCCAAAATATGAAGATAATGGACAAATTAACTTCTTAGATTTACTACTCATATGAAATGAATCCAACTGATACTGATACATGCCATAAACCCACCAGCACCAATACAACTATCAATTTCTTCTCAAACCATCCCACATAACATAAAATGGCTGCACATAGGTATTATATCACATGCAAGCACTCGCTCCCACTCTCACCAGAACAGAAACAAAAGACTGGACCACAATAAAACACATGGCAAAAGCCAATAATTTTCTACATAAACTAATCCAAAACCCAAACTCACAATTACAACAAAGGTTAAACAACCCTGACCAAGATAGTAACACAACCCAAAACTCAGAAACTTCGACAACATTTACATACTAAAATCCATTAGTGCACAAGATTAACAATGTATTTAAACACACAACAGTATGAATTGCCTTCTGAAGTAATAATATGCACTATGATGTTACAAAATCAAAAATAAACAATAATATAGATTAATATAACTTTCTTATGTTGGACAAACAAGCCATAGTTTAAAAAAAGGTACCAAGAACACGTGAGATATATACAACAGAACAATCTGCAATCAGTAAATAACATATATGAATATGGAAATCAATATTACTGTGTCCTTCCTCAAGCAAGTTAACAAAGGCCCATTACTTTGAACAGTTGTACACCTAATCGCATTACCATCATAACAAACATGTTCCAGAACAAAGACACAGAATGTAACCCTATGTATCAGCTGATATTTGGCATTCATATTACATAAGCCAAAACACAATCGAGATAAATTTCATTTTTGTCAATGACAATTAAAACACTTTATTATCCAACAGATGCACAAATATGTAATTCATAGATACAATTAGAATTATTATAAGATATTTAAAATATTGAAAATTGCTCCTACATGTTTTGGATCACAAGGGATCCATCATCAGGGAGCCCTATACAATTTAGACATGTACGTCTGTCTTAAAGTGGGTGCATTCTGTTGGTCTAATTTTGTAACATATCACAATGCACAAAGTGAAAAATGTAAAAAAAAGTGCAAACGACTTAACCATTTGTGAAGAAGGGTATCAGTGAAATAAAACATAACAGCCTAAACTGCTGACATGGAACGCACAGCTTAACCTCCATAACTTTATGTCACACGCAACACATCCATACCAACCAACACACAAAATTATAATTCTATATATTTTAACTTTTAGTTTTAAGGTAAGACTATAAAGGATTCTCCAAAGAACTTTAAAAAGTAACCTGCATATATACACAATGCATGCTTCCGTGGTAGCTTACCTGCATGTTTCACACTTTTCTAGAGCAGTGATTGTGTTTTATGGGGCTGTAAATTGGTATGAGCATTATAACTGTGTTAACGTGTTCAATGGTATTCTACGAATATTCTACTGGAGTGGTCCTGATTATAAATAATGGCATGAACAAATGAACTGATGACAAACATGTCGAAAACGCATCTGTCAATATGAAATAATCTTACAGCAATATCTAACATATGCACAATCATACAAATACCAATTAATCGTTGACAAATCTATAAATATTCTGTTGTAAATTAATTTCTGGAGAGGCAAAACTACAATGCAACAATACTGCACTTAAAAACGTAACACAATTCAATATGGAGGTTAACTACACACATTACGTATCTGCTTTACACATAACAGGAATACGTGCCTACGAATCAATATAACCAATGTAAATTTAAAGGAAATACGGTACAGATGCACTTTGAACTAATATAACAGTAAGTTACTTCAGGTAGGAAAGAACTTGAATTACGTACCTTTTTAAAGACTAACAGAACAGCGTATTTCTACCAAAGTAATTAAGACAGTCAGTTTACATTTAGGTGTCTTTCTAATATTCACGTCACATAAGGGAAATCAATGTCCTATAACACTACATCAAAACTACACCTAACCATCTTGACCTGATCAGCAACTACTCCACTACACAAGTCACGAAACACCATTGATTAAACAATTACTACTAGGACAACTTCACGCCAAAGATCACAATGTAGTTCCTTGAATGCTCTCACTATACACAACTACATCTAGCGTCGCACTCACGAACTATATTAAATAAATAATTCAACTCACGAACTGTATTAAATAAATAATTCAACGTCTTACGTACCGCCCCATATCGTCTTAAAATATAACCTCTCGAATCCCGGTAATACTATTTTGGCGTCACCGTGCCACTTCCGTCTACTAACTAAAGGTATGGATTCAACCAATTACAGATCACAAGAAAGCCGAGATTTAACAATATTAGGTGTTTCGGGAGCGGTAAAATTATTTGGCAATTTTCGATTCAATTCGCACGCGGCCCTTTTGAGGGACGATGCCTGCCGGCTAGCCACGTCAGAATTGCAGTCGTCGCCTTGGTTATTTCCACTTTGCACTTTGAAAACTATGCTAAATATTTTATTCGTATGAGAAGCAACGAACACTACATTAATACGTCCGTTACTTACGATTTTAAATGTATTCATACAATTTACGTTAGTACGGAATGCAATTTCGGTTGGACGCGACCAAGTCCAAAATTATTTACAAACCCTAAACAGGTTCAGATTTAAGAGCAGCTCTTATTATCGAAGACAAGGACAAACCTGAAACTATTATATAGTCGGCACAATATTTATCTGGTGGCTGTTCTTTTTTGGACCGCAGTAGTACTATAATCCATGCTATAAAGTCGGGTCTGCCATACAATCAACGTGGTGTGTAGTCCATCACTAGCTGGACATCACAATCCGGGATTTCACTCTCTGGAAAATGGAATGCATGGCGGCAGCCACGGGTTACGCCACGAACCACGGGTAACACTTATTTGTCACTCCTCCAACATATCGGTAACATGCTAACCCGTACTTCTGCAGCATAAGCCTTAGCTTTTTTTTAAGCAATGACACTTGCATGAGCGTGAAGCGGCACGCAGAAGTCAGAACACTAGTTTTGACAGGGTGTGGGTTTTACAACATAATGCGCATGAGTGTCGCGCAAGGACACTGCGTGTCCCGCTGTATCCGCAGCTGTAGCAGCAGCCGAGCCGATGCTTGTGCGCAACACGCGGTAGTGTGAATTCACAGTTGGGAAAGAGGTTGTGTTTTGTATCTGTATTAGTTCTATCTTTTGTTTATACCATGAGCTATAAAGAGGAATGCGATGAAAAATGAATAGATTGGCAAATGTGACTATCAAAATTGTGAGAAATTCCCAGAATTTCATCTCACTTCCCATCAAATATCTTGCTATCAGAACTGATTCGTGACAGCAGTGCACGGATTAGAATAGAATATGGAGTAGTATCCATCTTTTATTTTCTTGAATATGTCAGTTGCATCCTCACACCTACAGTGAACCAGTAAATCATAATTTTCATCTTCTTCAGGTGTAATGGCAGCTACAGGCTCCTCCGTTTTCACTTTGTAACAATCACGCAATAAATTCCTACATCACGTATGTCAAGCCATTGTCCACAGATTACTACTTATGCCATTGTGTGTGTTACGTAGGCGTCATTTCACATAACCTATCACGTTCACGTGAGCGTCATTGCGTGGTATGGCTGCTTAAGCCACAGGTTGCTACTTATGGTTTGGGCTTTTCGAAATACCGGTATGAGATCTGCGTGAGTCGTGTTGTTAACTCAGTAGTAATCTGTGGCACTGATGGTGTCATGTAGGGGTGCTGGAGTAGGTATTGTTTAATAATGTGATTGTTGCTGGTACATAATTTTTTGGCAGCTATGAGTAGCCAGCGAGGAAATGTTAAACGTACGCGACCTCAAAAATATAAGAACAAAACTGCTTTCAAAAATGACTTGCATGACTCTAGTTCTAAAACGAAGCACCTGAATAAGATTGAAATTTTGAACGTATGTGCAAAATGTAAGTCGATATTAGAGTGGAAGATCAAATACAAGAAATATAAATTGCCGAAAGCCCCGAAGAAGTGTACCAAATGTGAACAGAAGACTGTAAAAAACGCGTATCACACCATGTGCATTCCCTGTGCTGAAATGCAAAAAGTTTGTCCAAAATGTGGAAAAGCAAACGAAATAGTGACGAACAATGTTCCTGGCCAACTGAAACTAGATACCGAATTACAGAATTTTATTGAAGATTTGACAGAAAGAAAGAGACGGACGTTTCTTCGTTATCTGTCCGAAAAAGAAAAGCCCGATGGTAAGACTTTGTGTGTTAAATACATATGACAATTGTGATTTATGTCAGTGTGATACTCTCTGCTGTTGGCATTGGCGAACTTTAATGTTGCTGAGCGTATGTAGTAATTTAAATTGTGTGGTTTCCATCCCGTTGTGTACACTTATCAAATTTTATTATCTAAGCCGTCTTTGCACAACTTACAGTAACAGTTGCAAACTGCTGCAACTAGTCAATTATGCAACATGTTTCGGCTTACACACTAGTATGACTTAATCAAGGTGTTGTTTTGTGGCTCTACCTATGGGATCCCAAGGTTCACATAAATCTACATTACAAGAGACTGTAATCATTATCCATTAAAATTGACTCACTGAAAACTGTTAAAAACTGTTAAAATGTGACTGTATTTGTCTTAGGCTGTGACTGCTTCACTGTGTTGTTGACTGTGGGTCCATTGGGTATCTGTTCGTGAACATTAGACAGGCATTCTTCTATTTAGTTATTAACAGGTTTGGTTGCACTCGTGTTCCTATAACTGTAATTTATTATCCGGTTATTCATCCCCTTTATTTTACCTATATGCAAACTTTGCTGACCCGCACTGTTAACCTGCACTGGCTTTGTCTGGCGTGTATGCTGTTCTGTGAGTTGGGAATCTATTCCGTAACGTATGGCACCAAAACTCACAGTTGTCTCTGCAGTGGATTCTTGGATGTCTAGGTGCTGACATTGTATGCTGCATGGGGTGTTGGCTGGTGTCTTGCTGTGGGTGTTGTTGCCATTAGCTGCCTATGGAATGGTTGCTGTTCTATGGTAGTACCATCTGGTTGGAATATGTCGTTGTTGCTTTATACTTTTGAAACCTGCTTTCAGTGCGGGTCAGCGAAGTTTGCGTATAGGTAAAATAAAGGGGATGAATAACCGGATAATAAGTTACAGTTATAGGAACACGAGTGCAACCAAACCTGTTAATAACTAAATAGAAGACTGCCCGTCTAATGTACACGAATAGATACCCAATGGACCCACAGTCAACAACATAGTGAAGCAGTCATGGCCTAAAACAAGTACAGTCACATTTTAACAGTTTTTAACAGTTTTCAGTGAGTCAATTTTAATGGATGATGATTATAGTCTCTTGTAATGTAGATTTATATGAACCTTGGGATCCCATAGGTAGAACCACAAAACTACACCTTGATTAAGTAGTACTTGTGTGTAAGCCTGATGATGGCCGAAACATGTTGCATAGTTGACTAGTTGCAGCAGTTTGCAACTGTTACTGTGAGTTGTGTAAAGATGGCTTAGATAATAAAATTTGGTATGTAGTAATGCTATGAAGTTGTTACACTGAATTTGAATCACAGTTTTCATCTAATGAAGCCACGATAAAACAGTCAGTCTTCCACACCACTGTTATGTCATGCAGTGAACATTTTAAGCTGAATCTTAACCACCATCACCTAAATTGTGGAAACATTTTCTACAAGTTAGGATGATTTGTTAGAAGATTGCAGAATAATGTGAAATAACATGAATGTGAAGTGTGAAAACTATGGTAGATGATTAAAAAAACACAAATTTCCTGACAGGTATAGGATTTTGAATCTGTTTACATTTTGCAGCAAACCTACCTCTGCAGGCTAATACAAGGATGAAAAACATGTAATAAATGTAAATATAATACCGTAACTAGGTATTTTTCCAGCTTTTAAAAATGAAAGAAAGATAGTGACCTTGCTCTTATCACTCCTTATAATGCTGGGCTTGAATTAATATATAATGCAGATTTTATTTTTTTAGTCATACGAACTGTTACAAATACTTTAACTTATGTTAAGGAAGAGAATAAAGTGCAGTCATATGCAACACTAAATACTCCCACTGAATGGAACACAAATTTCAAAACTGCGTGACACGTAGGACACTTGTAGTAGCTTATGAATAGCTTTTTCTTTTGCAGGTACAGTACAGTCCCGAGTATCTGACTTAATGGGACTGACGTGGTTGGATTAGAGAAAATATAGGATAATTCAGAAATGGGTGGGGGAACACAAGTTGCAAATGAAGTGGAAATATGGTTTATTAATAATTATTCTACAGTACAATGAACAATATAATAGAGTAAAAAACTATTATTTGAAGAAATAAATTTCAGTAAAGTAAAATGAACAGTGCCTTCTAAATTGATTAAATGCAACATGTAGTATACAGTATGGCAAAATGAAGAAGTTGTTTTAAAAAAAAATATGAATGCTTGATATTGGTTTCCCAGCTTTATGTCTCTTCCCTGTGGTGAGGTTATGCCAGTGTCTTAATAACATGACATCAGTACTAGTTGTCTCCGTTGTTGTTTAATATAAGCCAGTGCCACCAAGACAGCCATGACACCTTCCCTATAACCTAATTTTCTGCATTTTGTGTAGTCTGTTGATTTGTGAGTGGCCTAGCATACCATTTGCTGGTGTCTGTGTGTTTACTTGGTAGCAACTTAAGTGTCCACGTTCAGCCAGAGAAACTCAGGCATCATGAAATACAGTTGGCATTTAAATCTATCTTCTAAAGGTTAAAGCTTCAAGGTTTTGTTGAACAGAAAGAACCACTTCCTTTCTCCTTTCACTTGTCATGTTCCTCAAACAATACAATTATATTAATGAAAAAATGAAATTGGAAAAGTGTATACACAGTCTCAGTACTGTATGTACTGTACAGTACAAACATAAATCACTAACACAGATGAACAAAGTAACATCCACAGTGGTATGAGACACACTGACAAACAAGTCGGTAGGAGTGGAAGTGGATTGTGCAAGTATGCAAACACATGCTGTACAAAATCATAAACAGTAAGTCATATGACTAAGATACAGTGGAATGTAGGACAACTGAAGGTTGGATAATTGGGTCTCTCCTGCGCTTTATCAGATAGATGTTTGATTCTTTACTAAGCGCAAAGTCTGGAGTACTGTTTCCATACTCTGTGTGGGACAGTGAAACTTTTTATTTCCAATTCATATTGTGATCTGGGTTGTTATGCCATCTAGTCTGGTAGGTATATACAAGCATTTCAGAACAACATATTATCTCCATCCTTGGGGTACATGTTCCCTTGACATTGCTATAACCTGGAGGACTACATTATGGATCCTCACCACCATGAAAACCTCAAAACTGACACTGAAAATAATGTTTATGACTTGGTTGCTAGTTGTCACTAAGTCAGACATAGAATGCCCAGGGATGGAATGAGGAGCACAAGCATATCGCCTGTTGAGTATGTAATGGAAGAATACGTGTGGAATATAATTGGTCTTTTCAGTCAGAAAAGAGATGTGAATAGCTTTTGTAATGTAACAGTATGTTGTGTTAAACAGTATTGGTTCAGTGATGTAAAGAATAGCTATAGTATAAAAGTTTTTACAGTTTTGGAGTGGTGTAGCTGAGGTCTTCATTCTTCTGGGGTGTGGTGCTGCATCGCTGGATGCATATCAGTATGCAATATTGCATAATGTAATGTGTGTGTTGTATATGTGTGTGTGTGTATATATATATATATACACACAGGGTGTCCCAGGAGGAATGTGCCAGACTTCGGGAGAGTGTTCCTTATGTTAAAGTATACCGATATAACACAAAACACCAATATCCAAAGTTGAACGGTTACAGAGATAATGGCCAGAGAAAATTGCGGTCTTCTTGCGGTTCCACATACTGCACCTTTTCAGCTTACGCGTTACATGTACACTGTGCATGTCCTTGAGACTGGAATGCAGTCAACATTGTGCCTGCGTGCCCATGTAAAGTGCTTGGAACCCTAAGGACGACTACGGCGCTAATGCGAGTGTTTATGTAGTTCAATGTAATGGCTTTATGTCACTCATACGTTAATTACATGTTAAGTACAGATATTAGCATTACAGAAACAACACACTGCTGCCAGTTTTAATATGTATTTGGTAATCAATAAGTGAGTAACGGCTGTCAAAGTTTCAAACTTCTCTGGCCATTATCTCCGTAACCGTTCAACTTTGGATATAGGTGTTTTGGGTTATATCGGTATGCTTTAACATAAGGAACACTCTCCCGAAGTCTGGCACATTACTCCTGGGACACCCTGTATATATGAGCCACCTATTCCCAAATTTATCTTTATTTCCTGCCACTCCTGCATTAAACACGTCCCTTGTTGCTACAGCATAGCACATCATCAGGCTGCCCATAAATGAGGCAAATCCAGATAAAGTGAATACCAGATAAAATTGAACAATCAGTCACAAGACAGACGACGTTAGGTGGTTTTCCAGTTTGGAGTTATGGCTTGGGAAATAGTACTCCCTCATCATAAAGGATAAGGAGGTTTTGAAAGTTGACAAAGGACCTCAGATATAGAAAAATTAACAAAGAGGGTAAAAACTGGTTAAATTCTGGGAATGTTTACAATCATTCAAATAACAAGTGCCTTCCCTTCCCCTGCCAAACAATGTGCAATGCTACAACTTCTTTGTTGTTCTGCCTAAGTACAATATTCTATCTATAAGCTTACACAATGACAACAAAATGAACATGTTTAAAAAAATGTTTCTGAGAAATTTTGGACCTAAAGGAACAGAGCAATAGTGCTGGAGAGAACTAAAAATATATGTGGAACTCTATACTGTGTAATGACCACTATACATGACTATGGCATTCAAATCAAGCAGGATGTGATAGGCAGGGCTTGCAGTGTATGGCAAAGACTCTGGCCACCACCAACAGCAGATACCATCACCAATTAACCTACCATCAATTCTAAAATTCAAAATCAATCAGAAATAAAAACTTCATTCACATTAGCATTTTAATGAAAGTCATCTTGCTCAAATACATGGGCACTATGTGTTAACAGGTATGTGTGTGCATACATCATATCCTTTGACAAGTGCATGTACAGATATGTACACACTTCATATTCATGGTCTGCTCCTTCCAGCATCTGAAAAGAAGAATCCTAGCATTAGCATAAAAAAATACACAATTCTTAACAGAAATATGACAAGGTATAATTAAATTCCTAGAACCAGAATTGCATTACACTAAGGATAAAACAAATCAACAAAAAAAGGAAGTAATCTGGCAAAATGTGTTTTAAGAAGACAAAAAAATGAAAACTGTAAGAATATGTCAACAAAGCAACATAAAATATTTTAAATATGTTCATTATTAAGTCCATATTCTGAAAAAGAGCCCAGGAGTAACACCATCTGTAGGAAATTCTGTTGACGCTGAAGTGTCTGCACCAACACAAGTAGACACAGTCACATGACAGTCATATCTACTAAATAATCCATGAATTCAGTGACATAAGAAAATTAACTACTGCATGCAATATGTTTCTGTATTGAATTGAGAGTAGTTTAAAAAGTCCATTAATTATGATACAACTACATCTGATAAAGCACAGCATACATGGAGGGTATGACTTAACACAGTCACCTCCCTTGATTTCGTGGCACACATTTGTACCTCCTGCTGAAGATGCTAAATTGCTTTAAATCCCACCTGCATTTATCACAAAAAGTAAAACAACAGTCTCTCTGGATCTAAGTAGGAGACACTGACCGTCCGAAAATTACCGCCATGAAGTTGGCAGTTGTAGAATCATGTTAGTGAAATATTTTATAATTATTTGAAGAAACTTTATCTCTTACAAAACAGAAACATTATACATGTCATCCTAATCAGAGCAACAGAGGTTCCTTGTAACAGGTACCAAGGTATAAGAATGTACCAGTTTTATACAGTGATACAACATTGTAAACAACAATAAATTCAGCTTTATATTGAAAATGCCTTTGTTTTATTGGCCTGCTAAAAATCAAGTGAATTATTCCATAGCAACTGTGGTTTGGCCAGTTCCAAATTTCAAATACCCACAACTTTTTATTCACACCAAGTTTTGTCCACTACATGCAATAGTTAATTTTGTTACACATGGAAAAGATCAGGAGCTTCTGCGCCAAAGAATCAAGAAGATTTCTAGCTTCCACACGACAAGTTTAATGCACCAGTTTTTTTGTATTTTATATTAATTTATTTTTAAACATGTATGTACTAGTTTTTTTATGTTTTGTGAAAGAAGAGTCTGCTCAAGTTTTAAAGAGAAGTAAGAGCAGCTAATCTTCACCTACCCCACATTCCTCCCAACTGTTCCAAGTGTAATGTATTTTCAAGGTTGCAATTCTCCTTTCAGCAAGGGATTGCTGTAGTGTCTTGGACAGGAACATGAACAAAGTAAACTTGGTAATTATCTTGTGGTTTCTTGTAAGATGGTAACACTAACTCAGACAATGTACAATGTTGAATGTTTGGACAAAAGGCCAATAACGAACTGGATAGAAATTTCAAAGAAAGTGGGAGTGGCATTAGCAACACTATCCTAGAATCTACCTAGAAAAAATTTGAGGAAAATACAGAAATAATATTTCTAAGAGGTATCTCCTAGGGAAAAACTGGAGTAGCATAGTAGGAACACTGACTAGGCCAGGAGCTGGACAGTTTGGTGTTTGAATCCCAGTATAGGCAAGAAATGTTTCCCTTTTCCAAAATGGCCAGACTGGCTCTGGGTCCATCCGGCCTCCTATTCAATGGCTACCTGGGCTCTTTTCAGTTAATCACTCATCTCCATCTAGTAATGAGGTTAGAATGAGTGAGGGAGCTACACCTTAACTCCTGTGTATACCCTAATGGCATAGACAGGGAAAACTTTACCATCTCGTGGGCAGTTAACACTACAATAATTCATTCATTAGCCAGATGTTAAGTACGACTTATCTTACACTTACTTTTCTCAAAACTAAGATATAGAAACACCTCTCACAAACGTATTAGCTTTGCTTTGGATGCAATGCTCTTTCTTCCTGATGTCTTGGAAAGTATTCTCTTCATGGGTGCTCTCTGAGCCTGTCTCACAGATGGAACTGTGAAGTGCTGAATTACTGGCAGGTCATTCTTAGCAGGTCTTCGACAAAAAAACTCTGAAAGCAAAATCACACTTGTAAATAAGCCATTTTGCTAAATAAAACTGAAAACAGATTATGATCCACAAACACAAACATGTAATTGTTTCTTTATAGATAGATAACAAAATAAATTAACTTGACACATTCATTTGTGACCATATTTTGAATTCCAGTTTGGGTTTCTCAAACACCCTAACCATATTCAGTTAAATGTAATAATACACACAAAAATTGTCAAACTTGCTTAATGCATTGTTCACATTATACTCTTTCTTTTACTTATTTATTATGTACATATAAAGATGTCGATATACTGTCCCAAGCCTAAGAAAATTTGTCAGGTATATTCAGTTGAACAATGAAAAGTTCCTTTGCCATACTTTTGCAATGTGCGTGTCATGAAAAAGATTTCACCAAGAGTTCAGAATAAAAGTCCTGCATCTACAGTGTGCAACTGTGAATGTGTGTGTGTGTGTTCTGTAGTTGTTGTTGTCATCATCATCATCATCATAATACATGTATTTGATGCACTGCAACATATACTGTCTTGCAGGTTTTTACAGTACAAGAAGTAACAAGGGGTAGAGCATAATGTAATGAGACATACTTGATGTGATGCTTTATTTGCTCAGAATTAGGGTGGAACCATCAAATTATATTTTTATTTCATGCAGTGTAATCCCAATTTCATGTATAATTTAAGAATTTCCTCACACCCATACTCAACATTGTTTCCCCTTCCAGTTTTGCATAAATTTATTCTAACCCCATGGGGCAAGTACTGTTTGAGTAAGTCACTTGTCTATTCAAGATATTATCTGCCCTTTACAGGCCTCAAGTGGTCATTATGTTGTCCACATGAGCCAGCTACTGGACTGTGCCTATGTATTTAACCTTCAAATGATGGGGTTGGTATTTTAAATTTTAGTGCATGGTTTATGAAAAATGTATTATTTAAACAAACAAAAAAACATAAAATTATGATGTAAATGGCATATTGCAGAAAATAAAACAGACATCACACTGCATGTATTAAAAAGACAGTAAATTTCCTTGTTGCCTATATATATATATATATATATATATACAATGAATTCCTAGGGGTGGTTTTTACATAAGTTTGCATAGGTGAACATTAGTTATTTAAAGGCTAGAAAATGTTACTACTGCATAATTATCTGCACCTATGGTTAAATATCAAAATATAAAATATATTTTAAATATATAGTCCTAATCATTTTAAACTTACTTGATACAGCTGAGACAGTAACTCTGTGACACCCATTTAAGGTTGCTAACGCCCGAGAGTTTTTCTGAGAGGTTCTCTCAATGGTAATAACAAATGGATCCAAACATTCCTTTCTTTCTTGCCATATCTGCTGCCTGATTCTAGTTTGAAGAGCCTTATCTGCATGGCACAACTTCAGCCACTTTTTGCTGACCATGGCTGCAGACAGCAGAGACCTGGAATCTAACATCCTGCAAACAAAATTTTGAACACTACTTAAATGTGGCAGACAATTAGCAAATGAAGCCTGTTGAATAACCTGGTAATGACTGTACAATAGACCTACACACACTCTAGTCACCACAGGACACTTCATGTGCTTTATGTTACAGTGTTTCAAATAAGTTATGTAATGTCAAAAGTGGGATTAAATAAAGAAAATTCTCTTCAGAAAGATACTTTCTTTTCAATTATCAGGGTTATCCTATTTTTAATGAAACCATACACATTATTTATACTAAAATTATGGTGACACTACTGATGGACAAATACATGATTTGTGCATATGTGTATCAAAACAGATGGTACATTTCAGACACTTTCCTTCACAGTATGTGGAATTTCTTTCTCATACAGTTTTGTGTGTTGGTATGAGTCTGGCAAAAACTGCCCTTATGGATGAGATATTAAAACCAATAAAAAATTTAAGAAATCCTCATTTATTTAAAAATGTAGGAGAAATTCAGTAACACATACCTTCTGTACAGTGAAAGATACCATAATTAAATCACATCAGGGACTAGAACCAAACACTGTTAGCAGCTGTAGTGAACAATTCCCTTGCCACCCCATGACAAAGTTAATGTGGTACCAAAGTCAATAGCTCAAGCATACAGTCCTACAAAGGTCTGACAATGGTATGGCACATACAGCACCTCTCATTTTGGACTTTTTCTTTTGTCAAACATTAAAAAAAACTGAATACAATGTGTCAGAGACAGCCAAAGCATGGAGAAACACCTGCTAAATTGGTGCCAACAGAGAGAGCTATTCTATAAGTGAAAATGTATCTATTAAACTATCAGCACACTTGGGCCTAAAATAGATATTATCAACAAGAGATAATAGTGTACAAGTGATATTTAAATCCTTCACTGCTACAAATTTAATTTTCAACACCTAATACCTTATCAATTGTTTCAAATAACTTCACATTCATCTTGCATTTTGTCAGTTTCCACCCTATCAGCCGAAGAACAAGTCAGTCTTTTCAAAAGTTCTGTTTCCTGATGGAGCATCTTTCACAATTCATGGACCAGTGTATTCAAAGAACACACATTACTGATCTGTTGAAAATCCTCAGGGGAGAGTGAATGTCTGGTGCAGCATTACTGGTGTTCTTATCACAGGATCACACTTTACTTGACAATCATTATCAGGGTCAGATGTGCAGTCCTCTTATTTCAGACTGTGCTTTAGGATCTGGAGATTTACTGTTTTAAACTTCAAGAGTTAGAGAGGTTCCAGAGTATGGTCATCTCAAGCATTATTTTGGATAAAAAGTTGATTTCTACTTGCACATCACTCCAATTTTTAAATTGTTCAAATGTACTACATGAACAGTATGAGGACTTACTGTATAATATAGTTACTAGTATACTTATCTATTTCATATTGTTCTTAAAATATTAACACATGCACAGGCCCATCCACTCTTCTAAGAAGAGTTTGTGCACTGATCTGAGACTGCAACAGAAGCAATTAGCCCTCTTATCTTAGATTTCAAAGCCATTGGCCTCATGATTTTTACTTGTTTCATTAGTTCACACACAACTCAATATGATGCGAGGTGTACGCACAGAAAAGAAAGCAGTTTATGATGCTTCTTGATGACAGTGAGTAATCGATGCTTGTCAAAATGTAAGTGCAGGAACAATATTCCTCATGAACATGAACTGACTCTGTCAACATTAAAACACAGTTATTTTCAGTATGATCTTCTACGTTGGTTTTGGTTTACTATCTATCACAAAGTATAATTTTAACGTTCAATGGAGGCTCAAATTTTAAAACAAATTTTGTATCTACTCAACAGACTGAAAGCCTACTCAAAATTTGTTTTACAAAAATCGTTATCCTAAGCAAACTTCTCAGCATGTAAGATATATGAATATTTTTTATGGGTACCTATGTTGAGATTAAGGACTCTGTTCTCCTGCAATGTGAAAACGGTGTCACTGGACAAATGTTTCTGGTGTTAGATGTCAGGAATCATTCATCCAGCACTGCAGTGTCACATCACAGAAGACAGAAAATCTCAATTATACTGCTGGGAAAACTTCAAAAACTGAAATTAATGCTTTCTCACCGACTTCAGAAACAGGGAATAAGTAGTAAATTCTATTTCATCTACATTACTTTTAGGTAGGCTTGGATGTGCTTCTCCCTCATACACCTACACCTGTGAATATTTCTGTCTTATAAAGCACCAGAATATCTTACTCCAGCTTACTCAAGGCAGCAAGAAAGTTTGACAAGACACGCCTTTAACGGTTTATGTGATCAAACGAAGCAATCAAGAAGGCATTTTTTATACATGAGCGATTTTACAATTGGAGTCTCACAAGTAGACATGGACAGGTAGTCCTGCTGTTATGAAAACACTTGAATACCACCGAGACTATCAATTGATAATTAACCCAATCACCATACATCAAACAAGCTGCAAACACATTTTGCTTACCATTTCGAGATTTTAATCGCACTAGCAGCTCTGGACTAAGAAGTTCCATTTACATCATTTCATACAAAGGCATGCATTATTTACAGTTGTCTATTTCATCACACTGCTTGGTGTTCTGAAACAGAAGTTGCAGTTTGTAAAGATCTATTCTACACGGCATAGCAACTACGAAATTAACGATTATAAATTCGTTCAATCTATGGATATAACTCTTACCTAGTTGGTATGAGAGGCCACCGATACGCAGGAAATTATTCTTTATTGCTCCCACTAAATGAAACACATTCAACATTCCGTAAAAATCGAAGTTAAGTGAAGGCTGTAAACACCTGTAGGCTCTCACAAATTAAAACACAAGCAAGTCCACGTATAATCCTTCAGTTTAACGTTCAAAATGAATACATACGTCACTCTAACCGAAGTTGCCCTTCCAACATGAGCAAATATGACGAAATGCAATCAGGTGAACGTAGAATACCACACAAAATCGGCAAGAAGGTGCTTGTAACTTACAGTAAGTTATTTTGTCGGAAAAATATCGGCCCGTTAATTTCCATGTACGGAAAAAACGTACGCAATTAAATAAACCTAATTTCTCGAAAGCTCTTCAAGTTCTGCTGAACTCCCACGCCCCTCTTAAACCACCCGTAAATAGAACAAATACAACATTCAGTTCCGTTGATTCTTGCAGCGACTGGATTATGATTGTCTTTACGAACCACATTCACTTGCTAATACACAATGTCACATACAGCAATGCAAATACAGAAAAACGGGAATGTACGTAAAATACAACATAAAACGCCTTTTCCTTGCAGCCTACTTAGCTTTCGCAATTCATCTAATCAGCAACATAGAAAGAGTAAAGTTTCGCAGACTGGATTTTTCCGTCATTGTGAACAGCGGGAATAAGGTATATACTTAGTTGGGTCCATTAAAGCGATCTGTTCTCAGCCATGGACGACCTATAGATTTGAATGTATGTTTCCTAATATCCGTTGCATTGCTACTTTCTAAGGTCTCGTTACAAACTGAACAATTATATCCACTACCCAGAACAAAATATCTTACCTCAGAATCATAACGCCCATCTCTTCCGGAAGTTTTCCAACGATGTCGAAGAGACTTCCTTCTAACGCCGAGTTTAACCCAAATGCCAACACAAAGGAATAGAATGGCTCCATCTTCCCACAATTACCACGAAACGTAATACAACGGACACAAAACCTTCACAATAACAACCCAGTCACAATAAACTCGATGACTCTCAGAAACAAATTGGCACCCAAATTTTCAAAACCTGTCTTTTTATAGTGCCAGTCTAGGAAACCGAGGAACCAATCATGACCAATGTCTTACCGACGGTGACTAACAAGTCCACCAATGGGAAGCGATGTTTCAAAAAGACTGACAGGCAATCAAGCGCTATCTGTGAGCGCTCCTAGTCATCATACGTGAGATGTAACGTGAGTCCTAATCATGGATAAAAAATTTAGTCATAATATCTCAAAGAAATGTATTCACATTTAATTACTGGTATCTACCCTCGTATTCTTGCGGAACAAACATTTAATTCTAACTGGTGCGGCATGTATTTAATATATGGCGTTAGTTGTGGTTAAGAATTGTAGTAATAATCACGCAATTACAACTTACAACAGTAATTATTGCAAGGTGTTAACTCCAGGCGGTAATAAAACAGTATGGAAGTTTGTAAAATGCTAAATGGGCAAGTATTCCACAGACAAATACGTCAATTAAAATACACCGCAATACAATTAATCCTAAATTTATAGTAAAATTCTTACTGCTTACTAACAGTATGCAAAATGAATGGTATAACTAGAAATGCAACAACAGCATATATCATGAAGCACCTAACTAAAGCTATCCCCAGTAGCTTCCCAAATGCATATATGATGCCTACAATAGCAAATTAGGGCAAAAATATAATACATGCTGTCAAAACATTTATGTGATTATGATGCCATATGTACTGCACTATTCAGCAGCCACACCTGGCATTAGTGCCGCAGTAAGTTAAATTCGTAATAATTCAGTGGCAGTGAAACTTTTCCCAGTACAACTGAAATATTAACACATGAAACCTCTGCACAAAAAGGGTAAAAATTATGCATAACCACTTCCAGGCCAGTTTCATTAACAACTGTATTCTTTAGTATGTCATATACAGGTACTAGAGTAACTTTGTAACCTTAAATAGCATCTGCAAGAATGAAAAATTCAGAATGTTTCTCATTGGAAAAATTCTTATCATTACAAAAGGAATCTTATGTGGTCTTAATAATAAAGTGCATATTCCTGGAATGTAATGCAGTTTATGTAAAACATGAATACATCTATCAAAACTAAATATTTTATGGCATTTAAGTTATGACTGGGCAATGGTCGAAACCATATCTACCCCACATTTCAAACGAATGTAGTGCATCACATCACAGAACACTTGAATCTTCAGAAACACCACTGTGAGAACCTCAAATCTCGCATTGCATGAATGATGGTTTCAGTAATTGAACAAACGGTTTAAAGCCAGTAAAATTTATACTACATTTTGTTTAAACTAATTTGAACAACAGCACTTTTGTTGATGTATTTAATTGTAAAACAGGCTGCACATATATTTAAAAAAAAAAAAAAAGCAGCATTCAAAAATGAGGTACTTCTACTGTTCAAATCTCTGCTGTTACATAAGGATTTCAGAGTGCTGTTTTTTAACAGAAGCTGAAAGTGCATGATGGTTTCATAATTTGTTTTACTAGTACTCCAGCCCCAAAGTATAGTGATTACTGCAGTAATATTAATCGTAAGATGTACTACATCATGGTCCGACTGGCCATTTGCTATGGGCGATACAGAAGATGAGCTTTGTCTTGTATTATCTACAGAAATGTTATCAACTGCAACACGAAGTCATTTTAAATCTAATGCAACATGTACAGTATGTGACAAATTACAGGTTATTAGCAGTGAATTCTTATAACGTATGTAATAGAGCTCACGTCAAAATAGGAATGGGTTGGCCTCACACCATCCAGAATTTAACACAGGTTACACACAATAAGAAATGTACACAGCTACTGTACTTACGGCATGTGGATACTACAGTATGAATTTTACTCGGCTTGACCTTCAGTGCTTCCAGTCTGCGTGTTACACATCTTGTGCCAGGATTTGATGGAAGCAGAAATGTCAACAATATATGAATATAGGAACTGGGAATGGATATCTAAAAGATAACAAATGAATAACAATAAAATATAATGTAGCATACATAATCTGAGTTACAGAAACCACACATTTGGAACTTCTACCCACATAAATAGGTCTTTTTTTTTCTTAACATTAATGTATATGGGACTGAACAACATACCTGACTAAATGAATTTCACAGTTTTCTCCTCTATGCAGAAAGTGTTGCTATCAACCACAGTTTCAATTTAAAACGTTGTAAACACATACTACATAAAGTAATGGCTGAGCAATGATAATGTTGCTACCAACCATTTTCCATCAGCAGTGTGTAAATGAAGGTCAGTATTTTAACAAATCTTTATTTCTTACAGCATTACTAACACACTTTCAAATATGCTTCAGTCTCTACAACCTCTTTTGTTAATAAACTGGTACAGCACAATCCCAAAACAGTACTGATTATTTGCAACTATATGAGCTATCACTTGGAGCTTGCTAAGAAAACTTTATATTTTTTTTTACTAATTTGTACTACTGCAACCGCAAACAACTGACAGCTCAACGACTGTTCAGAAAATGACACAAAATTTCCAAATTTAACTAAGCATAAATATTTCTAATAAATAAACATTATAATGATTTAGGTTCTACTTAAACTTCATCTCAATAATATGGTTAATATTTGTATAATAAATATGACAAGACTGTTCATAAAGGCACTACCTCTGATCCATGGTCACTACTTCAATGTCCAATATGACATCTGACAAACTGTTTAGAACATGGGATAAAAATATACCTACAAAAGAAATGCAAATATGATTTTTATGCAAGTTCAAAATATAACAAATTCATGAGATAATTTTTTTTAACCAAATGATTAAGGTAATCATTCAACTAGACTCAACTAGAAAACATGCCTTTGCTTACTCACTATACTAATCTCTGGTGTCACTAAATACTGAACTCTACCAAACTCCAGAACCATTACTTGCAAAGCTTAAAATGCAGCGAATGCCCTCCTCATCACCACCCCTCGGGGGGGAAAAAAAAATCACAAACGTCACTTCAGTGATGCTAAAGATCAATGGCAAAAGTGGATCAATGAAAAACATTCTTGCAGGCTACATCACAATACTATAAATACAATGTGTGAATTTACATGCAGGAAATCTTTATATATGTGCTCTGACTATTGATAGAACAGTTACTCAGACAACTGTTGCAATGTTATCTCATTATTCTTTCCATTACATTTTATCAAAAGCACTTCATACATGTGTCTTTTTTTTTTTTTTTTGTGGAATATTTACATTCATGTTTTT